>JAAUYK010080051.1_pt1 | contig 18079 bp, 18 predicted proteins | sample 7278021 | NCBI WGS metagenome assembly JAAUYK01 (sample SAMN14350223, study PRJNA611818) | marine sediment metagenome | isolation source: surface marine sediment (1.8m) | place: French Polynesia: Moorea | collected 2018-08
CTGAAAGTGGATCATTAATTGTCCGTTTAACTATTCATTTTTGTCGCCGAATACCGTCTGCGCGGCGGAGCATATTCCCGAGATCTCGAGGAAGAGCGCGTCGTAGATGAACTCGTCGACGTACTTCTTCCTCATTCTGTCGCTGCTGTTCCACGTCTCAAGGAGCGCACGCTCGTTCGCCCGCTGCCCGATCAGCCAAGGGGCGCGCTCGCGGGGTGCCGAGAACCTGAATCAATGTTAAGACATCTTAATTTACAAAGGAGACCTGCGCTATGATAAATGGATGATTGATCTCCACTTACACGACGTTGGTGGTGACATAGTAGGGCTCCGGGTGCGTCTCCGAGGGCAGCAGGCAGTCGGGCTGCTGCCCGTTGATGTCGGGCACCTTGCGGTGGTGTCCGCCCCTCAGACTGGCCGACGACGGGTTGCTCGCGGAGCCGTTCTTGCTGCGCGGCTCCAGGCTCGGCAGCGACGACGGCGGGGAGCCGCCGTGCGACCGGGAGCGACGCTGGTACACCATTAGGACTCGCTTCTGGAAGCAAAGGTGACCGACCGGCCGGTACGTCCCAATTAATTACACGCTCCTCCGGCGCCGCCGATCGAATTGAGGCCAGCCAATTAAAGGCCCTCGAAAATATCGATTGGCGGTTCGGCCAAGGACAGCGGCAGGCCGACCGAATTAAGCGCATATGAAAATTATTTTATGCCCTAATGTCCTATCGACTGCATTATATGCTGTTGCTACGCACTTGTTTTAAGCGTTTGACAACCGACTACGTCATGATCGAGTACGAATGCAATATTCATAAAACCACTCCAAGGCCTGACCGCCAATCGAAATCCTCGGAACTGGCGATCGAAGCGGGCCCTGCTGGTGCTTTCTCGCCGGCGGGAAACAGATTCGTCGTTAAGTGGGCAATATTAAATGGACGTGAGAACGCTGTTGGTCTTGTAATTAGGCAAAACTAATGCGCAAGACTAACGATTATCCAGTACGGATCTATCCAGGCTAATGTCTATTGCGCACTGCTCAAGAGTACAAGCTACTGGTATATAGTGTTATTTTCCATTAGGGTACGCACTTGAAATATCGGATAACATATGGGTGTCTCGAGGCAGCCACCGGATATTGATTAAATGCAACTGGACAGCAGAAACTTTGCGTGTGCATGCACTAGCTAAAATGTTGCAATCGCCGCCACAAAGTTTATTTGCAAGGAGGCCATAATAGCCTCTTATATCCTTCCTACCTGCGGTGCACGTCCGAGTCTCTCTCCACCTCCTGACTGCCGACGTCGATGCGGGTCATGGGAGGCGGGGGGCCATTCTTCCTCAACCTCCGGTTCGCGACCTCTGACAGCAGGAGCAGCCTCGGTGTCGCCCCTTCGCGAGACACTTGACACTGCTGTCCCTCCATAGCCGCCGCCGCCTCGTCCCGCGGCGCCGGCGTTCTCGGCGAATCCGCCGACACCGAGGGCGCCTGAGTAGAAGCGGTCAGCCGATCGAAAACTGTTTTGTCGCCCAGTCTCCATGTGAGCGACTCCGTCAGTTCGCGCATGAAGCAAGGAAAGTCCAGTCTGATAGCTACATGCTCAATATACTATGAGCGCAATAAGCTCGCCTGCTTAACCGACGTCACGGAGAAAGCCCAACAAAGGAGACTGCATGAGGCCTACGTACCTGCCCCATTGGGACGCACGGACGCGGCGTCAGGCGAGGGGGGTACTCGTTACTAAAGCGGGAGTTTTGTAAGACGGACCGGCGGCAATTAATATTTCCCCATTGTGGGCCCCGTCGGTCAAGCCTAGCTCGTTCGGGCACTTTAAACTCGGAAAAACATGTACGGTGTACGGAGTATATGTATGTGTTGCTACATTGCGCGGCATATTCAGCAATACGGATGCGCATGATTTTATCGGCTTTTGGGGCAGCTGGCAGGTAGTTCAAACGTCGCTGCATTGAGAATTAGTTCCGCATTACCAACAGGTGCGCGCGATATAGCAAGGAGGTCGCCACCAAGGGCACAGTTGTACTTAAATAGTAACCAGCTAGTAGAGGCAATTAAATAACGCTAAAATGGGCCCACGACTTTAGTAGCTTTTTCTGCGGTTCAGATCGACTTTGAATGTACGCAGTAGTATAGCAAGCGCGAAGTTGACAAACGCGAAAATTTTAAAATAACCACTTGCGCCACAACTGCGTTCGTACAAATCATACATTTCTAAGCCCGAGGTGTGGCAGTGAAATGAATTTTTAATGCCCACCAAAAATTAAGTGTAATAATGTCTACGCAGGTGGGCCTGAGGAAAAATTGGGGGCTACGTACACTGCGGCAAAACTTGAGCGATCATCCTCTTTGACGAATTTGTCTTTTATTTTATTGTACTCGTACCCATGCAGTCTTCCTCTGAGCGTCGACGAACACTTGCGTAAAAAAAGTATATCACGTTTTCGATTCGGCGATCGAAGCAGTAATCTGACGATAAATTTGTTCACGGCACTGGCTGCATCTCGCTGGCGTTGCCCGGCCGACCCGCTGTGGTGGCCGCACTCTCAACGTTCGACGGGTTCGACGTCCTGCTGTTCGCGGCGCCGGCACCCTCCCCCACAAAGTCCGCGTACGGCAGCCGCGAGACGACGGCCTTCAGTCTCGGGCCCAGCCGGTACGTTTTGGCAGCGGCCACCGAGATGCCGCAGAGGATGACCGCCACCAGGACAACGATCACGACCACGAGCGTCGTGTTGACGTCGCCGTCGTCGGAGGGGCCGCCCTCCGAGTAGCTGTGCTTGATCGGGTTCCAGTTGTACTTGTTCTCGTCGACCATCAGGTCCTGGTCCTGAAAGGCCGGACAATCGACCACGCTCGTTTTCGTGTCCTCCTTGCTGTCCAGGTGCATGGCCAGTGTGGATGCCGTAACCTAAAGGCATTTTATTTTAGCATTGGCCGCGAAACCAAATCGTAAAATATCCCTACCTTTAGGTTCTCTAGGAGGTAGGCCGCGTGCGCGGTTAGCGTGTGTCCGTCGTAACACTTGGGCAGCTTGGCCATCAGACACCGGTTCCGGATCTTCATCAAGTGGGCGCAGAAGACGTCGCGGAAGTCCAGCGTCGAATTCTTGGCCATGGCCTTCCTCCTCGCCCCCACTAGAGCGTTTATCATGCTCAACTGCATAGAGACAGGCGTAATATTAGGTTCATAAATTGATTGAGGGTACTACTATATCACTTCAACCTGGACTTCTTGCGAGCACTGCGCGATTTCCCTGCCGTTTGCGACCTCCTCCGCGACGGAGCAGGCTTCCCCCGGCTGCTTCTCGGTGAGATCCGTGCCCGCCTTAAATAGCTCGCAGGCGCTCACGTCTGGCATCGACAACGCCAATTGGTCAAGGAAGATTTGCTTGCTTCGCTCCCATCCCTTCTCGCTGAAACACATCTACGCAAAAAAATTATGTTCCGGTACGTACTACTACAGTCGACTACGTATATTTAATATTACCTTGACGTTCTCGGCGCAAACCTCTATGATGGTCTTAACCATGGGACATACGTTCCTCTTCGGCCCCCGATTCTTCTGCATGTCGGCGGTGAAGTTCTTGAGTGCGGCCATTTGACACTGCTGAAACTCGAGTCCCACCCGCACGTACACCTCTGTGGGACACGTCACGTAGTCTGGGAACACCGGAGACGTCGCGGACACCGCCGTCACAGCTATGAGGATGAGGGCGACAGACGCCGGCAACGCCGATGTCTTGGGCGTCATATTGTTTATGGACTGTACTACGTGTTATCGTAATTACTGTATTCGTGGGAAATTCGAGTCTCGTTCACATGTTTTCACTTTGCGGACGACGCACCTGTGCTTCGTCGTTTCCGACAATCCCAGAACCAATTTTAGATCGCGGCAGCAGCTGGAGTTCAACTGTACATACTACGTACTATAGATTTTGACGGACGCCGACGACGGAGTCAGACAGCAGTCAGCGACCTGCATTTTGCTTTTTCAGGGTTGAAGCCTGAAGTACTCAAGTACAACCACGTATCAATTGCTCAATAGACAGGCTGATGATTTAGACTTCCACTGATTTCGTTGGCATTTAATTAAATGGGGAAATTAACCTCTACATACACCCTGCCACTAGCTCACTCGATTGGCCGTCCGCCCGTCGCGTCCGTCCGCCCCCACCGCCCGCACGCCACCTCCCTAGCTCCAATCCACCGAAAAACTTGCCTCCGCCGCCTTCCTGTCTGTTCGTTCGAGCGCCCGCGTCCGGCATCAATCCATCCCGCCTCGTTCTACAGTAGTTGTACGCTACGCAACTCTCCTCTGGCTGCAGCCGGGCTATCCAGCCGTCGTTATGGTTAAAACAGGCAGCGGGCGGGGCGAGGGAGCGAGCGAGCGAGCGAGTGGACAGATAACATCATGATGGACAGAAAGGGCGGCCAGGAAAAGGAAAAGAAAGAGACGTATACGTCGCGCGCCCGTTGCGAAATTTTCACTTTCCTTTGAGGTGCGTCGCTTCTGTAGTACGAGTACTACGCGGTCCAGATCTACGTAGTGTGTGGTGTAGTAAGCGCATTGCAACTACGCGTGTGAAATCCTCTCGCTGCCAGATCGGCATCACGCTGAGCTGTGAAGTACGCGTTAACTAGGCCTGCTGGCAATCAGGGGTTAAATGGAGAATTGCACCTTTATTGAATTTATGTTTGGCGAATTGTAATGCTCGGCAATTGAATGACATGTTGGAGTGAGTTTCAGTTTAAATGCTTTTCGTATGCCTGGACTGTGCGTTTAGGCGAATTTACAGTTCTTGATCTCCGGTACAATGTCCTTTCTGAGGTCCAGGTTGGGCAGGTTGCCGTCCGGACACCTGGCGTAGTCTCCTGTAGCTTTGCACTTGGGCACCATGCCGTCCGAGCAGAAGCAGCCGGTGCCGTTGTTCATCTTGAACTCCATGACCGCGGTGGGCGTCATCTGGGTGCCATCGCTGCAGTACTCGTCGAAGATAGTGTCGCAGGTGGGGAAGCCGCCGTTATCACAGCCCAGACCATCGTTGACGTGGACCTGGTTGCTGCCCTCGCACTTGCACCGGGTCGGTTTGCAGTCGAACACGCCGAACATGGTGTAGTCGCCCTTCAGCTTGTCCTTCTTGTTCTCGCACAGGCACCGGTTGATCTTCGTACCCTGATCGCGGCACAGGTCCTCCATGACGGCGACCGGCGGAGGCCTCACGTCCACCATCTCCGTTCTTCCGGGGCACTTGCAGAATCCCGGATTGCAGATGATGTAGTTGTGCACGTTTCTGAAGGACGGAGTGATGTCCTCGAAGGGGCCCTCCACAGTTTGTGTGGGGTCGTGCAGGCAGGTGCACTCGGTGGGGCCCTCGGGACATTTCTGCTTCATCTCCCAAACGCGGAACTTGAACATGATCTCGGCGCTGAAGCCGGGAGGAAGGGAGTCGATGGAGAGCCCTTAATGCCGTAAAATCGTTTCATTCTAGATAGTAACTATTTATATACGTAGAAACGCACCTTGAGCATTTGCCGAGGACAGGGCTGAAGTCAAAAGGACAAGTCCAAGCCACATTTTGTATGTATAACGCGTACTTTGGATATTTTACCAATGCACGAAAACACAGCGATGGGCCGGACGACTAAAGGCTAAAGCAGATGACGACTGATCATCCAAGGGGAAACGGTGGACGACTGGTTGTCCCACAAATATCACAGCTAGAGGCGTTCCTTTAATTCTGACGCTTTTCTCTGCAACTTAAAATTATGCCAATAATAGGGAAGGCGATATGAACGGCATAAAACTTTACCTAACTTACGACATATACTACTGTACACCGGAACGCGGAAAAAAATCTTTCATTTGGTTACGTAATTTGCCCATGCATGGTTTTTCAAACTCGTATTGGTTCAGACCTATCAAGTTCGGCTACTTTTTTGTCGACCACTGAACGTGGTTTTCGAAGAAGTTTCAAGTATAGTTGAGTACGCGTGAATCAAACGCGTTGTTGCATTAAGTACCTACGTAATTTGTCACGAAGCTAGATTTCGAATAGTTTCTTGTCGTATTTAGTACATATTCTCTCTTTCCGCTACAAATGCCACATGCATAAGGTGATTTCTTGTACGTAGGTATGCGTCGGTCGCCGTTCTGAGGGCTCGTCTTCGCAACTTACTAGCTATGCGCGTTGCGTTGCGTCGGGGGCAAAGTGGATTCACGATAACAATCCTCTCGGCGGCCAGCTCACCTGTCTCGCTCGTCTCGCTGCTCGTCCCGCTAGCTAACTATTACCCTTACTGCTGTAGGAAGAAGCAGGTTTTCTACGTCACGAATGTAAGGTCTTCTTCCTTCGAAGTCAAGATGGCCATGCGCGACCTGGTCAACGCCGACTGCGGCGGGGCCAACCCGCTCATGAGGCTCACCAAACACTACGCCAAAGACCAGACGAGACAGAACATCGCGCAGGGAATTGTAAGGGGTCAGCAACAGAATGGTAACTGCTCCAAAATTAATGCTAGGACAGTTTAACTCAGTATGACACCTTTTAGACGATCCGTTCACCCGCGAGTTCCTCGAGTCTGTCCGCCCGGCCGTTCCGCCTCCGCAAACCTTTCGCATGGACAGCTTGCTGCAAGAGATGCGCCACCTTGAGGGGGCGGGGGCCGCGGCGGCGACTGCGAACCTCTCCCTGCCGACGCAGGCGCCCAACGTCTCCGAGTTGGCGCTGGAGGCAGAGTGGCGGTCGTCGGAAGAGCAGGCGAAGCGGTCGAAGGGAGAAAGCGTGCTAGATTGGACGAAGGTGTTCCTGGAGCGAAACCCCGACCTACAAGTATAACTGCATAAAATGGGCGGCCTGCAAACATTTACACGTGTAAATTCAACAGGGACCAGATGACCCTCTTCAGAAAGTCGCCGTACCCCTAAATCGCTACGATGACAGGTGGGCAGAAGAATACCTCAGCGAGGAGGTTCCCGTTATTGGCGACCAGTCCGTGGTACAAGGTGAGAACTGGGCAGTACTAAGGGCAATTTGCTATAAATTCGAATAAAGCTTTCGTAGGCTCAGTGATCGACATGTATCTCGGCTTGAACGAGCCGCACTCTGACATTGTCCACAGTTGCGAAGATCAGAGCATTAAGTGCGAGTGTACGTCGACAAAAATCAAGAGAAACTGTAGGTACGATTATATTTTACCATGTTTTCAGGTGCGACTGCATTAGAGAAGCCTCTAGAGGATCAGTGGGCCGAAGAGTTTGCCGATCTCACCGACTCTGACCTGGAAAACATTTGGAGGACGGGTACAGATTCGGGAAGGGCAAAGAAGCAAGAGACAGAGGAAGAGTTCTGGGACAAGCTGGAGAACGAGTGGAAAGAGATGGCGACGTCGAGCGAACACCCCTGGCTGGGCGACTTTGAAGATCAACACAAGTTCGAGGAATACAACTTTAAGGTACAAACTGCGGGATTCTAAACTTGATCCTGCGATAACCATAATATCTTTTCAGGACGACAATCCACTGAAGGAACACCCAGACCCGTTGGAAGAGGGACGCCGGCGTCTTGAGCAGGGCGACATCCCCTCAGCCGTGCTTTTGTTCGAGGCCGCGGTCCAGCAGGACGGCGAGAACCCCGAGGCGTGGCTGCTGCTCGGGACGACCCAGGCCAAGAACGAGATGGACCGTTCGGCGATCGCGGCGCTCAAGCGGACGCTCGACTTGGACCCGGGCAACGCCCCGGCGCAGATGGCGCTCGCAGTGTCCTACACCAACGAGTCTTACCAGGCGCAGGCTTGCCACGTGCTGCAGGAGTGGATCCGAAACACGCCGGTCTATGCTCACCTCAACGGGAAGACCTCATCGCCGCCGGAGCTGCATAGCTACTCCTCCTTTATGTCGAAGAGCCTTCACGAGGAGACACTAGACATGTTTCTTAGAGCGGCCCGTATGAAGGCGGCCAACGACATCGACGCCGACGTCCAGTCCGGCCTCGGCATTCTCTTCAACTTGTCCGGCGATTTTGACAAGGCCGCCGACTGCTTCCGCTCCGCTCTACAGGTCCGTCCGACAGACGCGCAGCTGTGGAACAAGCTCGGGGCTACAATGGCCAACGGAGACAAGTCCGGGGAGGCGGTGACAGCATACCACCGGGCGCTAGACCAGTCGCCGGGCTTCGTCCGATGTAGATACAACCTGGGCATCAGCTGCGTCAACCTGAAGGCTTACACGGAGGCCACTGAGCACTTTTTGACAGGCCTCAACTTCCAGGCGGCGGGGAGAGGTCCCTCCGAACAGCAGGATCAGAGCTGGACCCGGCAGGCAGCAATGTCAGAGAATATCTGGTCATCGCTGAGACTATGCATATCCCTGTTAGGCAGACAAGACCTCTATCCCGACGTCGACGCCAAGAACCTGGACAAGCTGAACAAGGAGTTCAACATCCAGGCGTCGCCATCCAGTTAGTCGACCTACTCGTATAGGCAATAGTAAATTAAGATAGTGACTGTAGTATTTTTTGCGTCTTGATCACACCATAAGCGAAGTGAATATACTAGCGATCCAGAATGCAGGCTCTCCGCTCTCGTGCTGATTATCCACCCATGCGAGGCCGTCCCTCTGGAGCTGGTCGAGTGCGCGCCGACTCCGCTCAGAGTCCCATCCGAGCTCCTCGCCCAGCATGCCGGACGTCACGAAGCCCGAATTGGACTCTGCCTTTTGCAGGATGGCCGTCTGGTCCATGGAGAACTCGCCCGGTACGGACTGGACCAGGTAGCGACCCGACTGGAGCGGGATGAGCGCGAACCCGTTTCCCAGCACCTTCAGCTTCTTTATGGCCCGGAGCATGTCATCCGCGGAGATCTCCTGGTCACCTGATTGCGCTCCCTTCTTTCCCCTCGTCCTCGACTTGATCAGCCTCCTCCTCAGCTCCTCTAGCTCCATCAGGCCGCCGGTCCTGTGCGACGACGCCATGCACACCTCCACGATCTGGACGCCCAGCTCGTAGTAGAAGTCTCCGACGCCGAGCATCTCCGACCAGAAGCCCTTTCCGGATGCGAGCGGGTCGACGCCTATGGAGGCGCACATCTCCTGGAAGTGCTTCCTGAACGCCGGGTCTTTCTTGATCTCCTGCTTGTGGTCCCTGGCGAACTCGCCCAGCCGGTCCCTGAACGTCTCCAGCTGGCGGCTCATTTCGGTCATCTGGTTCTCCTGCAGCACGGTCCCCTTGTCCTTGTACTTGTCCTGCTCCAGCTTCTTCTTCTGGATCGCCCCGACGCCGGCGCGACGACGCATCTTGACTGACTAATGTTACTTAAAATAGCTCCGGGTTCTGCTTGATCTTTTCGAAGAGCGCCTTCTGGACGGCGCCGACGAAGAGCGCGTCCGCACTTCCGCAGCCGTAGCTGAAGTAGACGGGCCTCCCGAGCTTGGCGCTCAACTTGGCCGCAAGACCTTCGGTGACGTCGTCTGCGGCCGTGTCGATCACGGGTCCGTACACCTTGGTCGTGGTCACCTTCTTCGGGTCGGTCCTGTCGTTGAAGGCGAGCGCGATGTCGCCGATCTTCCCCTGGTCGTCGCCCACCCAGACGTGGTCGCACGCCCCGCCGGCGAACTTTGTGACTTGAACGTAGATCGATCCTGCGTCCAACTTGAGCGAGAACTGGTTCACCTTCACGGAGGAGGAGGAGTCGCTGTCCACGGTCATGGCTCAATTTGTCCCGAACCTGATCATGGTCCGGAGAGAGAACTTAGAGAAGAGAAGTCTTTCTGGATTTTTTATCACTCACAGTAAACAAATCCATCTACGTAGGGTGTCCAGTCTAGTACTGACCACGAAATCAAGAGCGAAATTTCACTTTCACAATCTTGGACGGATGTGGTTTGAGCAAGATCCGTTTGACAACGTTTGACAACTTCATGAAGAAGAAGAACGAGCTGAGACGCCATGGATTGGAAGTTTTGACATCTTATGGCAAAATTTTAAAAACATTTCCTCTCTGTCCGTCCGTCTCCCCTATGTTTTCCTCGCCCTCTTAATTCTCTTGCCTTCGTCACTCGTCACTCGTCAGTCACTCGTCAGCCGGCCAACTGTCTGCCAAGGCCTCGGTGTCTGCCCTCCTGCCCGATTCTGGAGCAGCCGCGACCAAATCCACGTTGGTGCATCACATACAGGGGGCACAAATGTCGTACAAGAAGGGAGTTAAGTAGAGAATTAGTCACCTTTTGACATATCAAAAACTTACCATTCACGTTACTGTATTCTACTACGTATTGACAGGTTAAATACATGAGTACAAATAGCCATTTAAGAAGTTTTGATTCGCAACGGCCTTACGCTAGGCTAGCAAGAATGTTTGATCCTTTCGTTTTAAGTGTTTGTCGCCTACTGACTCCCTTCCTTATGCATCAGCCTTCAGCGGTTCAGCCTCTCAGTCAGCCCTCCCTGGCCCTGCAGACTGCAGCCCTCCGCTCGACTCGACTATTCTCTTCCCTGTCACTGTTCAGTCACTGCTGCTGATCGGTGATCGCTGCAAGTGCATGATCTTCTTAACGTCATCACAGATCGGGAGCCACAACTGCAAGGTCGTCGTCAAGAAGCGCATCCGGGACCCGTTTTGTGACACCAACCCAACCTACGAGTAGGGCCATTTCCTTTAGCTTAAATCGGCCTAATAGCAGCAGAACATTGAACACCCTTGTGCAGATTTATTCACCATGTCTTGGGACCCTAACGCCGGCGCGTACGACGACTCTTACGGCGGCTACGGCAACTACAGCGACCAGACCAACCAGTTTGGGGCGAACCCGAACGCGGCGGCGGCGGCGGCGGCGGCGGCGAGCGGGCGCCAGAGCACGGGGCCCAACTCCAGCTCGTACGACATGTTCGGCGCCGGGGGAGCAGACTACGGACAACAACAGCATCAGCAACAGCATCAGCAACAGCCATCGTCGTTCTACAACCCGACCGACTACCAGCAGCCGCCTCCGGCCACCTCCTCCTCGGCCTCATACTACTCATCGCAGCCGCAGCAGGCCGGGTTCAGGCCTCCGGGCCCGACAAACGCGTACAGGAGGTAATTAATAGTGAACGTCTTTGAAGCTAGCGGTGATATGGCTTCGTTCGCATCGTCTGTTATAACGGGATAAAGCACGTACTTGTATGCTATGCCGTAATGAAAATCGCGCCCGTCAGGTTTCCTCACTCGAGCCGCAGTGCCACTCCATCGACGACGACGGTTCCCGACGCCTCCTCTCCCGCGGTTGGGGCTAGTCCTTATAGCGTTTATGGGTAAATTAATGACTAAACGACATTTGCACGCGGTACTAACCTTCATCCCGTCACCTCAAGATAACCTAGCTCTTGCCGTATGACATCCCCATAACCGTAGTAGTACGTATTCTTAGAGTGCATGATTAGAATGGTCGTGAACCATTGGATTCGCACTTAGTTGATGTACGGGCAAAGATCTTGGTCGTAAAGATCGATAATTTCTGCTCCTTTTGCAGTTCCCCCGTCCCTGGTGGCATGGGCGGCCCTTCGGCAGTGCCCACGAGTCAGGCCCCGCCTGCGGGCCCCAACTTCTCCATCCCCGGGATGGGCGGCGTCCAGATGAACCCCGTGATGACTGACATGGCGATGCGCTACGGCCAGGACATGATGGGCAAGGGGCAGGAGGAGCTGAAGAAAAATCTAGAGCAGTACGTCTCCATCGGACAGCTCAAGTACTACTTTGCCGTAGACACCAGCTACGTGGGCAGAAAGCTGGGTGAGATAGAATACCTAACCAATCTGAACTCGAAATGTAATTCTGTTCTGTTCCTTGCAGCCCTCTTGCTCTTCCCGTTCAGCCACTCTGACTGGTCGATCCGCTACTCCCAGGACGAGCCGGTGCAGCCCAAGTACGACACGAACGCGCCCGACCTGTACATCCCCTCCATGTCCTATCTCACCTACGTGCTTCTCGTGGGCTACGTGCTGGGCTTGCGCAGCGCCTTCAGCCCGGACGCGCTCGCCGCCACCGCCTCCTCCGCTCTCGTCTGGCTCGTCCTCGAGCTCGGCTGCATCTACCTGTCGCTCACCCTGATGAACATTGGCACGAACCTCTGCAAGTGGGACATCATCTCGTTCAGCACGTACAAGTACGTCGGGATGATCGTGCTGGTCGCGATGGGGCTCGTCGCGCGCTCTATGACTGCATACTATGTGGCGCTCGCCTACGTCTCTGGCGCGCTCGCATTCTTCCTCGTGAGGACGCTCAAGCTGAGGATAGAGCCGGAGGTAATAAATATGCAGGGAGAGACCGCGTCGCCCGAGGCCCACGTAAGTTCAACAAATTAGGAATAATGTGGCCGAAGGGTAGCTAGACTGCACCAAACCTAATATGCACCGGAGGCGGCCCGCTAACCACTGGAACGGATGCCGGTTATCTCGTCTTTTAATCAATGATGATAATGAAACGGTTTACTTATTCTCCAGGTCCACGGAATGCAAGTTCACGGCAAGCGCAAGTTCTACATGCTCCTCTTCTACGCCGGCGTGCAGCCCTTCCTCATGTGGTGGATGACCGCCCACCTCGTCATCACAGACGTCGTCGTCGGATTCTAGGGAGAGTGAATGTAGCAAGAGCGAGAGAGAGACTCGGTGATACCCGCTTCTGAGGCGCGGATGGTGCGCGAACATATTTAAAGATGATGCCGCGGCTTTCAAAGCTCGGGCGAATAAAGGACGTCTGAAAGATGGACATGAGATCTTATAAAGCATTCGGACAGACACCGTGTCTCCTTTTCTCAGCCGGCCGGTATGGGTCGTAACTAATGAGCGTTAGCCGCTAGCCATCAGACGCGACGCCCCCACGGATATTTAGGCGGCCGGGCGCGGGCGTGCGCACATTTTTCACCCCATTTATGGTGTGGAGAGCGGCAATATATTACCGGCGGGCGAACTAGATGGCGCCGACCTCGCTCGCTCTCTTGACGCAGAAGAATTAAGAGGAGAGGCAAATGAGTTCATGCAAAAGGGCCCTCTCCACTACGTCCCGCCGTCGCCGCAGTTATTAGCTCGAAATTGCAACGCGCGGCTCGTGCTGAGTTTTCAGCATTTCTTACGGGATTAGAATCTTTGCTGTGGCGCAGCGGCATTTGGCGGTTTTAGAGTTCCGGCCTCCTAGTCGGGCGACGTAACGACGTAACCCGATATTATACAGTTGTGCTGGAGCCGGAATCCGCCGCCTGTTCCAGCTCACTTTCGCAGCAAGTCGAAAACGGGAAAGAGAAGAAAGAAGAAGAGGGCATTGTTAAAACTTTCCGGCAAAGAGCTAGAATAGGAAGAAGGGAAGAAAAAAAGAATGGGCGGAAAAGTTGCCACTGCTGGAAAGGGAGCTAGCTAGGAAGACAACTCTCCACGCGTATTTACTACTGCTTTGAGGCTGAAAGTGGCTAGAGTGAAGAAGTTCTATTCTTGGGCTAGCAGCTTCGAGAATCCACCATCCGCCAACAGTTTCCAATGCGCTGCTTCTTCCCTCCTCATTCGCTTCCTCCCCCCCTCTCTCCTTTCTCCGTTTCTTCTAGTTCCTGTTTGACGTTTTGAAAAATTGGACTATCGGAGAACTATATTTTCGCCCGCTGAGTGGACATGGAGAACCGAGGCTGCCACCGCCACCGCGGGTACGCCAGCCACAGGCCACATTATCCGACCCTTGGGGTTGAGACTTAGACAACGACGTGGGTAAAGCTGCAGGACCTTACAAGGTAATCTAAACGCGCGCGGTATGAGTTCTTAGCGACCCTGCACTTGGTGCGCGCTCCTTACAACCCAGCTGCGGTCGAGCAGAGAGCGAGCGAGCGAGCGAGTGGGGGCAGACGACACCTGCGGCTCAAGTTGGTCGGTATTTCGGTCGGTCGGAGGGCGACCTCATGCGTCCCCACCGAGTTATCGAGTCCTCTGGAGAAGTGAGACGTACCGACGACACAGAAGCGAGGAACTACGTACAGCAACCGAACTCTGCGTTCCATACTACGTGTTCCTTCTATATGTTAAAAGAATTGCGTGAGCTCTGTGAACTTTGTGACAAGTTGCGATGCCAGAGGTGACGCTTAATTTATCAATTACTATAGTGAAATGACAGAATTGATAAGTTTGGGCATCATCAGATGAGAGCTTTCAAATAGGTTCGCTTCGGGTGGTCTATTGAGCTTAGCAGTTAGCACCTGCTGCTGTTTATTCCTTTCCTTATGATCTTGGAAATTAAGTACCCACCCAACCGTCGTTCGTGTCGTCCGTTCGATGCCACACGTCGCTCGCCGCTCAGGGGCCTCGGGCAGTGTTCCGACGTGTGCGCACAGAAGCACAACTCTCTCCAACGCACGTATATAGCTGGCGTCGAAGCCATAACTTTTACTTGGAGCGGGTAGCGAGCGAGCGAGCGAGCGAGCGAGCGAGCAAAGGACGAGCGAACGGATGGATGAAGAGGAAGAGAGGGAGGGAGAGCTAGAGAGCTAGGCGACCTTTTCGAAAGCCTTTGCCAGCGCAAAGCAACTTTCTCCTTTGCCTCGAGCCTGTTCCCTCCTTCCTTCCTTCCTTCGAAGCGTCAGTCCGCCTCCTCCTTCTTCTCCTTCAACTTTCCCATCGTTTCAGACGCCGACGCCGCCGTCCCTCTGTCCGCCCGTTCGCCCTTCGCACCCGCTGAACCACCATCATCGCCTCATTCAACGCCGCTTTGCCATCTTCCACAGGGCAGGGTGTGTAAAATAAAGGTAGGCAGACAGCCACCTATAGCAATTTAGTGCAGGCATTTCCCATTGATGTGCACGACCCGAGGAGCCTAGCTGTACGTACCAAAAGGTTGCCCATTGCACGATGGTTGCTTGCTCGAAATTAAATCCTTTAATGTTATAGTAGCTGTTGACTACTGATTTTAAGTATCGATCAACTGTGCACGATGGGCTCTTTTAACTGCGCGCATTGCGGCAATTTGTCAAGGGCAACGGCACGCGACCGAGCACTACACGGTTGAAACGTCTTCGTTGCAGCTTCCTCCAGTCAGGGAAAAGAATGGATGGTTTCTAACTCGATCGTAGCAGATTACGCGATATCAATGTTATATAAACCTTACGTAGTACTGGTCGATCGAGAGCACTAGCTGCATCCGTCAAATGGAATAAGGAAGCGATCATCGCCATCTCGATAGATTCTCTCGCCTCTCTTAACGCGAGCGCAGTTTCCATTTATGGGTTGGTGATTGAGCGAAAGAACCGAGCTCCGATGTCGGCGAGCCGGTCAAACGCTTAGAGCTAGATCTACGTGATTTGTGTTTACGTCTTTGCAACTCGACGCATCTCAACCCCTGTCCACCATAATGCGAGCTAGAATGGTGGCGGCACCTCGCTCGATTGCTCTCCCGGCCGCGGCCGTGAGTCCAGCTTTTACCTTCCTTGGGACAGATAGGCAGCTAGAAATAGAATAGGGCCTCCTTCTCCTCTTTGGTCCCTTTTTCCTCCTTCTCCTCTCCCCCTCTTTCCATTGCCGTTCTTCTCTATGGAACTGGCCGTCCGTCCGTCCGACCGACCGGCTGCTCTTTCGCCGCCCGCTGCCGGTCTGTCAGGAAAGACGGTGGCCAAAGGACTGGAAGATAGGTCTAGCTTCCTTCCTTCCTTCCGCTTGCCGGCTAGCTGTGCTTCTGTCCCATAACGTCCCACTCATCCTCATCCCAGAGCTCTAGCTCTCTGCTCTTCTTCCTTCCTTCCTTCCTTCCTTTCACTGTTTCCTTCCTTCCTCCCTTTTGGTCGCCCGCCAGCTAGAGGACGTCGGTCGGTCGGTCGGTCGGAGGCATGCTCTAGCTCAAAGCGTTGCTTGCTACGGGGACAGAAGGAGCGAGACAGCAGCTAGGCGAATCAAGAGCGAAAACGTCGATCGCGATCGTTTCGTTCCATCAGCCAGCCAGCCGGGATCGAGCACCGGAAATGGACCTCTCGCTCCCTCTCTTTGTTTGCCCGGCCGTTGTCTAGCTAGCGTAGAACAGTATCTGGGTCCGCTGTAGCGACATCGAACAGCCGATATATATTTCGAAAGGAAGGAACGATCGGCCGGGGGCCGGACGGCCGGACGGCGTACGTACACGTGACGTTGAGTGGGGACTCGAGTCGAGTCGGTTTCTACGTACGTTGTTGTAGCTGGCTGGCTGCGTGGCTGCATGGATCGAGTATTTGCTCGGCAGTCACTCAATCAGTTTCTCTATACGCCCACTTTTAACGAACCTGCATGTGCGCCTATTATGCAGGTTAGTTCAGGGCTCGTTATATGGCCCTAGTACTTTGAAGTGTTCACTTCGACGCCCTTTGAGGTCGGCCGACACCGGCAGCGCAGCGGCACCTCTCGCGAAATTTATGCTGGCCTCAGCTCATACCGGCGGCCTAGATGGTTGCATGGATGTCGGGTCGTGGTCGTCAGGCGGGATGTGCAAAGCTAGCTCTGTCTGGAACCAGACTGGATCATAAAGCCACGACCCACGTTGATAGGGTTACTATATGCGCGTAGCTGTTAATATTGGTTATAGATTGCACGTATACAAACACGCGCGTTCTGAGAATTGAAACTTGGACGGAGGGTCTTAACAGGTGTTGTTGCCCCCATTCGACCCAGTTCGGGCGATGCTCGCCGGACCAAATAGTGGCACCGTACAGTAGCCGTAGCCTATAGGCGCCAGGCGGGTACTCACTCGAACGGTAACGTTGACTGAATTCCTTTCGAGCGAACTGAACGGGACGGACTCTAGGGCTTCTATTTTGAAATATCCGACCGCGAAACTCCGGGCATCTTTTTTGGGTCACATCTGGCACCCTCGCCTCGCTCGCTCCCACTGTCCTCATTGTGCAGTATACGTCGGCCATTCGGTCGGTCGGTCGGTCGGTCGGTCGGTCGGACTGTGAGCCAGCTGGCCGCTCGCAAAACCAGATCCGGAACGCACCTTTCCTCCTTCCTCCGCCGCCCGCCCGCCCGCCAGCTCCCATCCGCTGGCTGCTTCTTAATTCGGCCAAAGAAAAAGGAAGAGGAGAGGAGAGAGCAAAAAGATAAGGAGAGACCGGCCAGCGTTAAATTAATGCGGACGTCTAGCCCGGGCTTCCATCCTTCCTTCCAATATACGTGGCAGAGAAAAAAGAATACTACACGAACGTACATAAAAGCAAGTTACGAAGCGGCAGCTAACACCACCTCGCACCTCGTCTAGCTCGTTGCAGCTAGTCGAGTCCGGTAGCGCTTACGTATGGTATACCGGTCGCATCGAACGTCTCGTCGTTCAGAGAGCCCAAATAGTAGAAGCCCCTACGCCTAATATGCCGATTTCCACTGTTGTAAGTGCGCGAAATACGGCCGCAAAAAGTCGTCTTGACATTTTTACAATGGTATCTGGCGCCTTCCTCCTCCAGCTCCGTACGTACGTCTGCCCATAACTTCCTTGCTTTCTTCCTCTTCTATGGACGACGCCCGAAAAGTAGGCCAGAGTGGCGGCGGCGGACGTCCTGGCTGGCTACCAGCAGCCTCGCTCGGCCTTACTCGTAGCTACCAAAAACCGGTCGCTCGCGTGTTCGCCCCCGCACCGTCGCCCGCCGCCGCGCCCGATCGTCGGCTGCTTAGAATACGAGCGGGCGAGCGCCGCCACCAGACAGACGGCGCTGAGACAATACTGGCGATTCACATTTTTGGGGGCCACGAGATACGCACGGAGGGAGCACGTACATGTCGTATAACGCGCGGGCCAGCTCCTCTTCCATCTGCAGTACGTATTCTGGTCCGGATAGTATGGAAGTTGTACTGCATTGAAACAAACTCGGGGGAAAGTTTTTGGCGGCGTTCGTCGGCGTTAGCGTTTGCAAAGCGGCTTTTGCGCTAGCCAGCTCTCCTACTCTTCCTTCTCCGCCTCCCGCCCTCGCTTCCCTTCCTCCCGGCGTCGGCGTCGGTCGGTCGGTCGGTCGGACGAGGAAAGCGTTTGGCAATGCCGGTTTGCTGGCGCCTCGCTCACTCGCTCCCTCCCTCCCTCCCTCCGACCGACAGACGACGTCTTTGCGACCTCTTCC
>JAAUYK010058252.1_pt1 | contig 18069 bp, 17 predicted proteins | sample 7278021 | NCBI WGS metagenome assembly JAAUYK01 (sample SAMN14350223, study PRJNA611818) | marine sediment metagenome | isolation source: surface marine sediment (1.8m) | place: French Polynesia: Moorea | collected 2018-08
GTTTCTTATTTCTGAGATATCATTACTTATTACAATAAATGTATGATTCCATTTGTAAATTCATCGCTGCCCAATTCCCTGAAGATATGGCAAGATGGTTATTAGGAAAACCCATCCCCTTAACTGAGTTAAAGCCATCAGAACTATCTTTAGAACCCATTCGCGCTGATAGTTTAATCTTTTTGCAATCGGAGGATTTAATTTTACATATTGAGTTCCAAACTCAACCAGATAAAGCTATTCCTTTTAGGATGTTAGATTATCGCATCAGAGGTTATCGTCTTTATCCACAAAAAGAGATGATTCAAGTGGTAATTTATTTAAGAGAGAATTCTTCAGAATTAACTCAACAAACCGTCTTTGAATTAAGCAAAACACGCCATGAATTCGATGTTATTCGCTTATGGGAGGTTCCTACAGACATTTTATTACAGTCTAAAGGATTATTACCTTTTGCTGTTTTAGGTCAAAGTAAAAATAGAGAAAATATTCTCAGACAGATTAGCCAACAAATTGAGGATATTCCTGATAAAAGAGAAAAAAGCAATCTTGCTGCTTCTACTTCTATCTTAGCTGGTTTAGTATTAAGTAAGGACATCATTCAACGTTTACTAAAGGAGGACATCATGAAAGAATCTGTTATTTACCAAGACATTGAAGAAAAAGGAAAGGAAAAAGGAAGACAGGAAGGAGAAGCTAACCTCATTATACGTCAACTAGATCGTCGTTTTGGTCAACTTTCTACAGATTTACTAACTCAAATTAGAGGTTTATCTGTTGAAAACTTAGAAGATTTAGGAGAAGCTTTATTAGACTTTAAAAGCGAGAACGATTTAACACAATGGTTGTCTAATGTCTTAAAAAGTGCTGAATAAAATAACATCAAAAATCTGTTTTATCAGGTGGGCAAAAATTACGATTTTATAAAACAAATAAATATCTAATTTGCCCACCCTAATTTTTTACTATTTTTGGTAATGCTATAATATAGTTACTTAAGGAAACAGGGAAACAGTCATGGTACAAATACCATCTCAATCTAACCTAAAAAAATTATATGAAATAGACGATTATCTTTGGATAGAAAAAACCATTAAACTCTTACAAGAAAAAAAATTTAATGAGTTAGATATAGAAAATTTAATTGAGGAATTAGAAGATTTGGGTAGAGAGAGAAAAAACAAAGTAGAAAGTTTACTAAGACAGATCATAGTTCATCTTTTGTTGTTAGAATATTGGTCAAAAGAATATCAATATAACTCTGCTCATTGGAAAGCAGAGATTACTGAATTTAGATTTCAAATAAATGGTATTTTAACCAAAAACTTACAAAATTTTTTAGCTAATAGACTTGAATTAATTTATCAAAATAGTCTTAAATATACTAAAAGAAAAACTGAACTTAATACCTTTCCTCAAAAATGTCCTTATAGTCTAGAACAATTATTAGATGAAGATTGGTTCCCGACAAAATTATAAATTGTTAATTTTCATTCTTTTTTAATCCTGAAATTGCGTGTAATTTTACAGATTTATTAGAATCATTGGATAGTTTTTTGAGACAATTTATAGCTGTTTCATTTCCTAATTCTCCGAAAGTAACTGCCATCTTCTGCTTGATCTTTGTTTCTTGACTAATAGGGTTATTTGATAATAAAAATTCTTCTAAAATTTCACTGCTTTGATGTCTAAATATTTCACTTTTTGTAGTTGCTAATAAATCAATTATTATCTGACAAAATTCTATATCTTCAGTAAATAATGCTTGTTTTAAATAAATTAATGCTTGAGATGATTCTGTCCAACTCAAAGCTTTAATTACTGCTTTTTTTAGTTCTATAGGAGTTGTTTTTTTCTGGAGAACTATAGATAATTCTTCTATTGCTTCATCTGTTTCAATTTTTCCTAAAGCTAGGGCTGTTTCTTGACAAATTTCTAAATTTATGTCATAAAGTAAAGGCTTTAAATGGGTAACAATATCAAATTCTGTTGTTAATTGTGACTGCATTCCTAAAACGATAATAGCTTCTTTACGAACCCCAGAAACAGGATCATTTAACCTATTAATAAAGATAGGAATCAGTCGTTTTTGATGAAAACTACCCAAACATTCTAAAGCGATCGCCCTAATTTCTGGGTCAGGATCATTAACAACTTCTAACAAAGGTTTAATGGTATCTGAATGACGAATTTGTGCTAATGCTTTAACAGCTAATAATCTAGAAGATTCATGCCTTTGTAGTAACATTTCTAGGCTTTCAATAGCAGAAATACCCATTTTTGTCAACCCTTCTGCTAGGATATTTAATAAGTCTTCTTCCTCTATTGTTTGTAATAATTGAGTAAAAGAAATAATAACTTTCAGATCATTAAATTCTGACAAAATACGAGCAACAAACCAACGATATTCAACCTCAATATTCTCATCTTCTAAGATAATTAATAAAGGTTCTATTATTTTTTCCCCAAGTTTAGGAAATAATTTAGACACATCCCAACGCTGCTGAAAATCTCCTGATTCTAACAAGAATATTCCTAGTTTTATCAGTTCAAAATCATCAGTTTTTTTTTGATAAATTGCTGTTTTAAATTGTTGAATAGCTTGATCATTATCCATAGATTTAAGCCCTTAATCTATAACAGTAATATTGAGTTCATAATTAACAATTTCCTGGCTTTTTGAAACAACAGTGAATTCATAATAACCGCTTTCAATTAGTTCTCCAGACCATTGATGATTTGTAGAATCTTCTAACATATTATTTCTTCCCGTAGGTGAATAAACAGAAAGAAGTAAATTGCGATCTCCTTCTAATTTCACCTCAATTCTTTGGTTCGCTTTTAAGTTAGCAACATAAGCATTTCCTTCACCTGACTCTAATTTTTTAAGACGTTGAATAGCCCCATTTTGCTCTAATTCAATTCCTAATCTTTCGTAACTATCACCTTCTTGTAAAGAAGCTATGGTATCTGCAATCATAGCATTCCAAATTTGACCAATAGGTTCGTCAATAAAATCCTCATTTTCTTGTTCAGGAAAAGCAGCAAAAAAACGCCCATCAACCAAATCATACAAAGCACGACTACTTAAAAATAAACGATTAGCTCTTTGCTTCCAAACCCTTCTTTGACTCCGAGTATAACTGCCAATATTTTCTAATGATTCTGAACTCAAAGACTCAACACCCTCTAATACCTGAATAGCGGTTTCATCCCATCTATCACGCCAATTAATATCGTCTTTACCATTGCTCAAAATCTTGTCTCTTTGCTCAGGATATTTATCCCAAAAAAGTTCATCAACTACCCCAACAAACCAACTATGATCTAATCCCAATTGACGACGACGAGTGCGTATTTCTGTTTTCCGTTCTAACTCTTTATCGCTAATATTAGGGTTTGAAGATTCCTCCGACAAGACCTCTGTAGGTTGGCTATCTTCTTGAGTATTAAGGATTTGAGAAATCCATAATTTCCCTGCCCACCATCCCATTGTCCCTGAGCCTAAAATTAGCATCAAAAGTAAAAACAACTTACCTAAACAGCCAGTAATAGGACTATTTTTGCGGTTGGTTACTGTCATATTTTGTTCGGTTTTTTGCCTAGAAGAAACGATCACTTTTGTTGGAGAAGTTTGAGGCATTATAGCAGACTTCACCACTTGGGTGGGAGGGGTAAGAGGTTGAGAAGAAGATTGGGTGAGTAGTGCTATGATTTCTTGCGCCGAAGAATAGCGATCGCCTGGATTTTTGGCCAACATTTTTGCTAGAATCTGGCTAAAATCAGAACTAATGGGCAACTCTGAGGAAAACATACCGCTTAAATTGTCACTTTCTTGTAACTGTAATGGTTCTTTTCCAGTTAATAAAGTGTAAGCAGTGGCTGCTAACCCATATAAATCACTATTGGCTGTGACGATCCCTTGTTCGATTTGTTCCTGGGGTGCATATCCAGGTTCACCCACTTGTATAATTTTAGTGGTTAACAATTCTGGGTGTTTAAAATAGGTATTAGCAATAGTTGATAACTGTTTAACACTGCCAAAATCGATCAAAATGGGTAAATTATCTGTTTGACGACATATAATATTATCAGGGGTAATGTCCCTATGAATAATTCCCGTTTCGTGGAGATAATGAAGAACGGGTAAAACTTCTAATAAAAATCGTTTAATTGCTGTTTCTGTAAACAGTTTTCCTGTTTTTAATCCTTGTTCTAATTGTTGACGATAGGTTAATCCTTCCACATAGTCTTGTACCAAAAAGAGTTTAATTGTATTTTCCTGTTGGCAAGAAAATAGTTCCCGAAAACTAGGTATTTGAGGATGCTCTAAAGTATAAAGAATTTGTGCTTTGCGCTGAAATAATTCTTCTGTTTTTTTTAGGGCTAAAACATCATGGACATCGGGAGCAAATTCCTGGAGAACACAACGATCATTAAAACGATGACTATCTCCAGCTAAATAAGTTCTTCCTAGTTTCCCTTGACCGAGTTGACGTAGAATCAGAAAACGGTCATTGACCATAGTTTGAGGTTGTAACCCAGTATTCATAGCAAAACTCAAAAATTTTTACCTAAATATTTATTAATTGCTATAATTATAGGCAATGTCTGGGCTTTAAAGTTGTCAATGCTATGCTTTCTCATCATACTCAGGTTAAGATGTCTTTTAAACGTGGAGAAGGGGAAGTTGGAGCAGGTCGTTGGGATTGTATCTCTACTTGATTGGGAACAAACATAAACGTCTTTTCGGCGATCCAAAAGGTTTGTCCATCAATGGCGCAAGCTCCTCCTGCCATCCAGTCAACGACCCGTTGTGCTTTATCTGTGCTTAATTGATCCAAGACTAAAATAACTACTTTTCTAGCTTGCAAAAGTTGCAAAGCTTCACGGGTTTCTTCAACTACCTTGATGTTTTTGACAACAACCTCTGATTGAAGGTTCTGGTCAGCAGACCAATCAAATCTAGGAATACGACTCATTGATTTTTCTTTCATAAGAAAGCTATAAAAATGATTAATACTATCGATTAAAATTATTAATCGGTCACTTTATCTAAGGATGTTAATAGATGGTTTCCATTTGAAAAAATAGATCATTAATAAGTAGATGATTTAAAAGGGGTTTATTAAAAGATACCACTGCTAGTATATCTGAATTACAAGAGTGATTAAGTAATATAAGTAACATTTTGTCTTAAAATTTAAGTTTTAAGGGAATCCTGGCTAAAAGCTTAAGGAGCAATACCATCAGCTTATGGTGTTATTCCAGAACTATTAGGAGCAAACTCCTTCTAATAGTCACATTTAGTCAGATTCTAACAATTATTTCTAATTTTTATATGCACCTCCTTAACACACACGTAATTTAAAGAAATTTAATAATTTTGTTTTATAGCAGGCAAATCTCCCTGTAATCCCTTCTATGGAAGTTAACACATTTTTAAAAGGCAGATCATTAAATAAGTATAAAGCTTGTTTGAGTCCCATCTTGCCAAATAGTGAAGAAGTCATAGTTCCTCAACTCCCTAAAAATGATATGGTTTAGCACCCACAAAAAAATCTTTAGGTAAGAAAAATTAATTTTAATTTTTCTAGAGAGTTATGGTTTCAAGAGTTTTCAGTTAATACGAGAAAAACTATTAGTTTATTACCATAAATGTGAGAGAAGAGTAAATATACCGATAGCAGGACATCATGCAAAGTTTTAATACAATTATGTTCCGAAAGCTCATAAATACGATATTATCGGAGTAATAAGAATATCTATAAACACTGAAGACTTTAACTTAACAATTTAATATTCAAAAAAAAGTTTAATAGGAAGACAGGAGGAAATAGTATGACTGTAGAACATCGCTGTCCCTTGTGTAACTCACCCCTTTGGCCTCATGTAAGGAGTGGACATCTGACCTGGTTTTGCCGACACTGTGAACAAGAAGTACCCTACAGTGTTGAAGAAAACCAATCCGAGAGGGTTGAAAGTTATGGCACAAAATTGACACCTCAAACACCTCAGCTATCAACACCTCCAGTTCCTCAAACTTTCAGCCTTAAAGAAATTTTACAAACTACGATCAACGGGATCGCTCAATTTTTGCAAGCGGATCGAGTTGTCATCGCCCAAATGATGCCATCGGGAGAGATGACAGTAGTAGAAGAATGGAGGCAACGACCTTGGAAAACCTTGCTTCATTGTCACATCAGTCACTTTGTCAGCTTAGCGAATCTTCAAGCTTGGCAACAAGGGGACATAGAGGCGATCGCAGATGTGAGTCAACCAGACCCGCAAACTTCGACCATGATGGCTTTGGATAGCCTTTTTGATGTTAAAGCCAAAATTATTGTTCCCATTCGTCAACGAGACCCTCAAGCAAAGCCTATGCATGGTTCAAGTCACTCTAGTCATAGTAGTAAAAAGACTCACAGTTTGTGGGGACTGATTATGGTCCATCAATGTTCGAGTCCCCGTCAATGGACTTCTTCGGAACTGGGTTTTTTGTCGTTATTATCCACTCAATTAATTATTTCTATCCAACAAGATCACTTTTATCAACATCTAAATCAAATTAATCAAAAATTAGAAGAAATTGCTTTTCAAGATAGTTTAACTCAGATCCCTAACCGTCATTATTTTGAACATTATTTTAACCAAGAATGGCGACGCATGGCCAGAGAGAAACAACCCCTTTCTTTAATCTTATGCGATGTAGATTTTTTTAAAGCTTATAACGATACTTTTGGCCATGTTCAAGGTGATCGCTGTTTACAAGAATTAGCTCATACCCTTAAATATACTTTAAACCGTCCAGGAGATATGGTTTCCCGTTATGGAGGGGAAAAATTTGTTATTATTTTACCCAATACTAAAGTGTCAGGGGCGGTTCATGTTGCGGAACAAATACGAACGGCTATTCAACAGTTAAAAATGCCGGCAGCGACAGAGCAAGTAAATAAATACGTCACCATTAGTTTAGGTGTTTCTACTGTTATTCCCTCGCCACAAACATCAGCGAGACAATTATTAAATGATGCAGATAAAGCTTTATATAAAGCTAAAGAAAAAGGACGGGATCAAGTATTTTTTCGAGGACAAGAACAATTCAATCCCTCTCCTCAATTAAATCACCATCAACCTACCTTAATGACTGCGCCTGTAATAGAATAGATAATATCAAACCGATGGATCTTTTAAAAGATTATGTTGCCTATTTTTTTAGTCAAGGCATTACAGATACTAAAGAGAATATCATAAAATTACAACAATAGTTCAATAATAACCATGTATAATCTATTTCCATCCATAATTTAACCGAAGTAAATGAACATTTATTATCGCAATTATTTTCAGTAATTATTATTGATAATCATCTCAAAAAACACATAATTGAAAATTTGTTTAAAAAATTACACAAATACCCTGCTCTCCAAGAAACTCCTATTATTGCCTTGAGTAAAAAAGCAGGAAATGGAATTCCTTGGTTAGAGAGAAAATTAAAATTAGAAGATTATGTTTTAAACCCTTTTAATGAAGATCAATTAGTTGACTATTGAAAGAATTTATAATCTACACATCCAGCTTTAGCAAAAAGCGATATTTATTGATTTTCTCGCTAATAAAATAAGATATTGTAGATTAGTTTTTAGCAGGAATATATTTAGCTAACTTAGCAGCAAGATTAGCAAAAGGCATACTTTGTAACCAAACCTTACCCGGGCCAGTTAACTTAGCCAAAAATAAACCTTCTCCACTAAATAAAACATTTTTTATCCCTTTAACAGATTCAATTTCAAAATTAACTGTGGGTTCAAATAAAGCAATATGGCCAGGATCAACCAAAAGTACTTCTTGGGGTTTTAAATCATAGCTTTGCATTTCTCCTGGAATTTCTAAAAATGCCTTTCCCGGTCCGGTTATTTTTTGTAAAATAAACCCTTCCCCTCCAAATAAACCAGCACCCAATTTTTTGCGAAAATGTAACTCTATTTCCACAGTTTCTTCAGCACACATAAAGGCATCTCTTTGACAAATTAAACTCTGTCCAGGTGTTAATTGAAAATCTAAAATTGTCCCAGGAACCTCCATTGTAAAAGCAACCATTCCCTGACCGGAATTACAATTATAACTGGTCATAAATAAAGACTCTCCAGCTAATGCCCTGCCAATACCAGCCATTAGCCCACCTCTGGTGTTTGTCTTCATTTCTATGTCTCCTTTCATCCAGGCCATACCACCAGACTCGGTAAAAATTGACTCTCCCATCATCAGATGAGTTTCTAAAATTTGCATTACGGTTCCGTGAATTTTGTACTGCATTGATCGTTAAATAAATCGACTTCATTCTCTGTATAGTATGAGATTAAATACTTCTATATAGGAGGATATTTAAGGAGAATTTAATATTTACTTACCTTGACTGATAATGTACTTATTGAAAAATATATAGTGTTTTTCGGACTCATGAAGTACACCTAATATCGCCCCTCCGAACTCCTAAAACTAGAAAACTGTGTACCTCACAAGTATGAGAATTGTTATACCCTCTTTTAAAGAATTGTTATATAATAGATTATTAATAACCTTTTCTTGGATAAGCGAAAGTTACCAAGAAAAATTTTATTTATGATAGATTAAATGATGAACTTTTTAAAACAAACCCTTGCCAGTATTATAGGAACTCTAGCAGGATTATTTTTATTTGTGTCCTTAGGTGTTAGCAGTTTAGTTATATTATTGATTACTGTAGCGAGTGTAGACACAGAACCCACAATTAAAGATAAATCAGTATTAGTATTTGATCTTTCTACAGAGATTCGAGATCGAGAACCCATCGTTAATATAAGGGAAATATTATCAGATAGGGAGCGTTCAGTATTAACCTTAAGTCAGGTTATCAAAAACATTGAAAAAGCCAGTAAAGATAATCGCATTAAAGCTATTTTTTTGGATGGAAGTAACGCCAGTGGTGGCAGTGGTTATGCCAGTTTTGCTGAGATACGAGAAGCCCTAATAAAATTCAAAGAAAGTGGTAAAAAAATTATTGCTTATGATGTTAACATAAGTGAGCAAGAATATTATTTAACCTCATTAGCTGACACCTTAATAATTCATCCTTTGGGGTTAATGGAATTAAATGGAATAGGTACAGAACCTTTATTTTGGACAGGGGCATTTAATAAATATGGAATTGGGGTTCAAGTAGTAAGAGTAGGAGATTATAAATCAGCAGTCGAACCTTATACAAGAACTCAACTCAGTCCAGAAAATCGGCAACAATTAGAATTTTTACTTGGTAGTATTTGGAATAATTATATTCAAAAAGTTGGCGAAAGTCGTCAAATAAAATCTGACGATTTACAAAAAATTGCCGATAATCAGGGTATTTTATATCCCCAAGAAGCACAAGAACTAAAATTAATTGATAAAGTTGCACATAGAGATAACGCAATTTCAATTTTACAAGAAATTACAGAAAATAAAGAAGAGTTAAGACAAGTTTCATTTAATCGTTATACAAATATCCCAGTTACAGGGATAGAAAATAATAGTTCTAATAATAAAATTGCTGTTGTTTATTTAGAAGGTTCTATTGTTGATGGAGTAGGAACCAGAGAACAAATAGGAGGAAGTCGCTTTGCTAAAATATTACGTAAAATTAGAGAAGATGAGCAAATCAAAGCAGTAGTGATTCGCATCAATAGTCCTGGAGGAAGTGCGACGGGATCGGATATTATTTTACGGGAAATTCAATTAATTCAAGAGACAAAACCTGTGATTATTTCTATGGGTAATGTAGCAGCATCTGGAGGGTATTGGATCGCTACAGGAGGAGAACACATTTTTGCTCAACCCAACACCATTACTGGTTCAATTGGAGTATTTGGACTTTTATTTAATATCCAAGAAATTTCCAACAATAATGGCATTACTTGGGATGTTGTAAAAACAGCAAATTTTGCCGATTTAGGAACAGCAACACGACCAAAAACTGAGCAAGAATTAGCCATTTACCAAAAATCAGTTAACCGTGTTTATGACTTCTTTTTAGAAAAAGTTGCCACATCTCGTAATCTAAGTAAAGAGAAAGTTGCTAGTATTGCACAAGGTAGAGTCTGGTCGGGAAAAACAGCAAAAAGTATAGGATTAGTCGATAGTTTTGGAGGTTTGAATGCTGCGATACAATACGCAGCCGAAAAAGCAGAATTAGGGAAAGATTGGGAAATTAAATCTCATCCTAGTTCCCAAGGATTTCCTAATTTATTTATTAATAATACTTTAGACGAAGGGATAACCATAGTCAATAATTCTGTCGATCCTTTAACCCAAGAATTTTTGAAATTTCAAGAAGAATTAAAAGTTATTCAAAACTTTAACGACCCTCGAGGGGTTTATTCTATTCTTCCTTTTAATTGGCAATTACGGTAAGAGAATACAGACATAAAATCCCCCCAAAACCTTTTATAAAAGGGGGCAGACAAAAGGCAGAATACAGGAGGCAAAGATAGGGTGTATCTGAAAAATATTCATTTATATGCTTTTCGTAATTATCATGAACAAACTCTTAATTTGCAGTCACAAAAGACAATTTTGTTAGGAAATAATGCTCAAGGAAAATCCAATTTACTCGAAGCAGTAGAACTCTTAGCAACCTTAAAAAGTCATCGAACAAACCGTGATCGCGATCTTATTTTAGAAGGAGAAAAAACAGGACAAATTTTAGGAATAGTGGAACGAAACTACGGGGAGTCCCAACTAGGAATAACTTTTCGTTCCCGAGGAAGACGTAGTTTAATGTTAAATCATGAAAACTTACGCCGTCATCTAGAATTTTTAGGCCATATTAACGCAGTAGAATTCTCTTGTTTAGACCTAGAATTAGTAAGAGGTTCACCGGAAACCCGTCGCAGTTGGTTAGATACCCTTTTAATCCAACTTGAACCCGTTTATGCTAGTATTATTCATCAATATAATAAAGTTTTACGACAACGAAATGCCTTATTAAAAGTAATTCGTAAGACAGTAGAAGAACAATCCATAACTAATAATTTATCAGCAGAAATGTCCCAATTAAAATTATGGGACCAACAGTTAGCAGAAGCAGGAACCAGAGTCACTCGAAGACGAAGTCGAGTTATTAAAAGAATAACCCCTTTAGCACAAAATTGGCATAAAGAAATTAGTAACGGCACAGAAAATTTAGAGATTAATTATTTACCTAATATTTCAATTGATAGCGAAGAACCCCAACAAGTACAACAAGCTTTTTTAGATAAAATAGAACAGCGTCGTATAGCTGAACAACAACTTGCTACCAGCGTTGTTGGACCCCATCGAGACGATGTAGAATTTAACATCAATCATACTCCGGCTAAGTCTTACGGGTCCCAGGGACAACAAAGAACCCTTGTTTTAGCCATCAAATTAGCCGAATTACAATTAATTGAAGATGTCATAGGAGAACCCCCTTTATTACTATTAGACGACGTTTTAGCCGAACTCGACCCCAACCGACAAAACCAACTATTAGAGGTGATTCAAGGACGGTTTCAAACCATAATCACCACCACCTATTTACACTCTTTTGATACACAATGGTTAAAATCATCTCAAATCATGAAAGTTGAAGGGGGAAAACTTTTTCAAATGTAAGCAAAAAACTACTTAGTTAAAAATGTAGTTTAAAATTATAATTGATAAAATTGATGAACATTTTTCGCTGCACGATGTAATAGAGAATGTCGATAAACTAAAGATTTCAAGTCTTTTGCATAGCCTCCCCCAATGACACTAGCAACAGGATATCCTTCTGCAATACAACTACTTAAAACTAGCATTTCTCGGCGATAAATTCCCGTATCTGTTAAACTTAATTTCCCAAAATGATCATTAGCATGAGTATCAACCCCCGCATCATATAAAACTAAATCTGGTTTAATTTCTGATAGTAAATCCGAAACATATTGCGACAAAATTTGTAAATAACCATCATCATCTAATCCTTTTGGTAAGGAAATATCTAAATCACTTTTTTGTTTTTCTCTAGGAAAATTCGACTCACAGTGCATAGAAAAAGTGAACACTGTCTCATCATTTTCAAATATTTTAGCAGTTCCATCTCCTTGATGAACATCGAGATCAATAATTAATACCCTTTGAACTAACTTTAATTGTTGTAAAACACGAGTAGCGATCGCTAAATCATTAAAAATACAAAACCCCGAACCATAGTTAGGAAAAGCATGATGAGTTCCCCCGGCCGTATTACAAGCTAAGCCGAATTTCAAGGCTAATTTTGCCGTTAAAATGGTTCCTCCAACGGCGAGACAAGTCCGTTTAACTAATGCTTCACTCCAAGGTAAACCAATGCGTCTTTGTGCTTTATACGTTAAACTTCCTCCACAATAGGCAGTTATATAATCAGGACAATGAACTAATTCTAACAACGAATTCTCAGGAATTTTTGGAGTGTAAATATGATGAGAATCAATAATATTTTCTCTCAGTAATAATTCATAAAGTAAGGAGAATTTTGCCATTGGAAATCGATGTCCATCAGGGAGGGGAACAACATACTGATGATGATAAACAATAGGTAAATTCATCGTTAATATTATTTTAAAGGAACCAAATCAGAATATATAGCACTTCTCATACTTGTGAGCTACAGAGGTTATCGCTTTGAGGCAGGAGGCAGGAGGCAGGGGGCAGGAGGCAGGAGGCAGGAGTTAGGTGTACCTCATTAGTCCGAGAAACGCTATAGCATTTTTCTCTTTGTGTGACGGGCAAAAGTTATACCTTGGAATCCATCCTATTTATTCTAGAAGATTAGTCTTAGATTAATAGCAATTTTATTGACTAATTTAGTAATTTTCGTGATGCTAACAATTTTGATTTCACTTAACCTATAAAGTATACCTTCCACTTAAGTTTCAAAGTCGAACGCGGAACAAGCTTCGGCTGAATGTTTATCCAGATGGAAGCACTGTTATCTTTACAGCAGTTTTCATTTGCATAGATTAAACATTAAAATGTTAACAGTCCCCACACTCCCTACCCCTCCCACACCTCCCAGACTCACTCAACCGAAATATTAATACACTCAACTGAAAACTGCTATCACGGCCGTTGACCTCTACAAGTATGTGTAGTAGGGGTTAAGGGCCGTTAACCCCTACTTGTTCAAATTGGGATAACTCAGTGATTTTTCTGGGAACATCTGAGGGGAGAGTAACGACTAGATGAGAAAGCTGTGCAAACCCCGAATAAGAAAGGTTAACTTTTTCATAAAGTAAGATCAGTCTTATCATCAAAACCGAGGAAAAAACAGCAAAGCAATGGGATGTATTTTTTCTTTAAATCTTATTAGAATAGGAAAAGAAAAAACCTATCTTTTACAAACCCCAAACCACCTTTTCTTAATAACGCTTTGTAAAATCAGTGAGATGTCAAGATGATTTTAGATAAACTGAAACGCTGGGCCATTACCGAACCAGTTGAAGACGATTCTGAATACGATGATCCCAACTATGTTGAAATAGACGGCAACTCGGACTTTGAAATCGAAGACCCACAACCAACACCTCCTATACCCCAAGAAACCGAACCCCTTCCTTGGAGTAAGCCAATGGCATCCAATCTGAATGCAGAATTAAACATGAGAAACAATAAAGGTAATGTGGTCCCTATGCCTGGAATTAATAATATTGCTGAAGTGGTAGTCGTCGAACCCCATTCCTTTGATGAAATGCCCCAAGTTATCCAAACCCTTCGGGAACGGAAGTCTGTGGTTCTTAACCTCAATGTGATGGAACCAGAAGAAGCTCAAAGAGCAGTTGATTTTGTTGCAGGTGGAACCTACGCCATTGATGGCCATCAAGAACGAATTGGGGAAAGTATCTTCCTTTTTACACCTAACTGTGTCAAAGTGAGCAACCTCTCTGGTACAGTTCATGATGTCCCTGAGATTCCCGTTAACCCTTCTCGTACTCCCTCTCCTGTGGCTAACTGGGGAGCAGATGTTAACCGTTTGGTTCAGTAGTGGGTAACTCAAGCTTCTCCTCAGCAGTTTAAGGGAAGCTTAATCCTTATTTTTTTAGTGAATTTTACCATTGAAAACTTATGTCTATCAGACTAGGTATCATTGGAGGCGGAGTGATGGCAGAAGCGATACTCACCCGTCTTTTAGCATCGCAACTTTATCCAGCTAATACTCTATTGGTGAGTGAACCCCAAACTTCAAGAAGAGAGTTTTTAGCCCAAACCTACGGGGTTGGGGTAACAGACAGCAATCAAGAGACTTTACAAGCAACTGAGGCTCTGTTATTAGCTATCAAACCTCAAATCTTAGACAAGGTTGTTTCCCAGTTAACCTTAGATGGGGTAGAAAATTACCCTTTAGTTCTGTCAATTTTAGCGGGAACCCCCTTAAACCGTCTGGAAAAAGCGTTTCCTAACTTTCCTGTTATTCGGGTTATGCCCAACACTCCGGCTACGGTAGGGGCCGGCATGACAGCGATCGCACCAGGGACTCGGGTTGAACCTTCTCATCTCACCCTAGCTACCTCTATATTTGGGGCTGTGGGTGAAGTGGTGGAAGTGTCAGAATCATTAATGGACGGCGTTACAGGGTTATCGGGATCGGGACCTGCTTTTGTGGCCTTGATGATCGAAGCTTTGTCCGATGGCGGAGTTGCCTCTGGTTTACCGAGAGCGATCGCAACTAAACTCGCTATACAAACGGTGTTGGGAACAGCTACCTTGATCAAAGAAACAGGTTTACATCCTGGGGAGTTGAAGGATAAAGTTACCAGTCCGGGAGGAACTACTATCGCCGGGGTAAGCAAGTTGGAAGAAAAAGGCTTTCGTTCTGCTGTTATCGAAGCGGTTAAAACAGCTTATCAGCGATCGCAAGAGTTAGGCAAAAAATAGCGTGACAATGGATACTGATTTTATTTACACCTATTCTCCTCTCATTCCTGGTATTCTCAAGAAACGTTACAAGCGTTTTTTAGCGGATATTGAGTTAGAATCTGGGGAAATAATCACGGCCCATTGTGCCAACACTGGTCCCATGATTGGAGTGTGTGATACCCATAGTCGGGTTTATATTTCTAAAAGTAATAATCCCAAACGAAAATTGGCTTATAGTTGGGAATTAATTGAGGTAGAAAATACATGGGTTGGTATTAATACTTTTTTGCCCAATCGGGTTATTAAACAAGTTTTAGAACAAGAAAAATTTCCCCCTTTACAAGGACAATATAATCAAGTTCGTCCCGAAGTTCCCTATGGAAAAAATAAAAAAAGTCGCATTGATTTTCTTTTAAGGAATGAATCTGAAAAGAACCCTATTTATTTGGAAGTAAAAAATACAACTTTGGCTAAAGATAATACGGCCCTGTTTCCTGATACTGTTACCACTCGTGGGCAAAAGCATTTACAGGAATTAATGGACTTATTGCCAGATGCTCAACCGATGATGTTATATTTTATTAACCGGGGAGACTGCGATCGCTTTTCTCCTGCGGATGATTACGATGCAGACTATGGTAAATTATTTCGGGAAGCTGTTGAAAAAGGGGTGAAAATTCTACCCTGTCGCTTTGAGATTACACCCCAAGGAATTCGTTATTTAGGACTCGCAGAATTGGTTTTGTGAACAACTCAAAATTTAATTAATGAGTGGAACCATTGACATAATAATCTCTTGTTCCTTTAGCGTCTAATGCGTCTCCTAAACGGTTTAACGCATGAACATAAGCTGCTGTTCTCATAGAAACTCCGTTTTGTTGTGCGATGGACCAAACTTCTTGGGCCTCACTCATCATTTTATCTTTCATTCGTTGATTAACTTCTGTCTTCGTCCAATACAAACCACTCCGATTTTGTACCCATTCAAAATAACTAACTGTTACCCCTCCTGCGTTGACTAAAATATCAGGAAAGACATAGATTCCTTTCTCATCTAAAATTGTATCAGCAGCAGAATTAATCGGACCATTGGCAACTTCAAATATAAACTTTGCTTTAATATTATTGGCATTTTCTGCTGTTATTTGATTTTCTAGAGCTGCCGGAATCAAAACATCCACATCTAACTCCAATAACTCCTCATTGGTGATACTTTCATGTTCACCAATATCGCAAACTGTATCTTGACAATAAATAGCTGCAATCCCTTGATGTTCTTTTTTGTAGTTACGAATACTAACAATATCTAATCCTTGTTCAGCATAAATTCCTCCTTTAGAATCACTAACTGCTACCACTTTGTAGCCAACTTTTCCTAATAATTCTGCCACCACCGCACCAGCTTTTCCAAACCCTTGTACGGCAACTGTTGTCTTTTCTGGTATCATTTCAAACTTAGGAAGTATGGTTTGGATAACATAATAAGCACCGGTTCCGGTCGCTGTATCTCTTCCTTGACTACCTCCCATAGTTTGGGGTTTACCTGTAACTACACCAGGACTAATTTTGCGTTGGATAATACTATATTGATCCATCATCCAACCCATGATCATTTGATTAGTATAGACATCCGGAGCAAGGATATCAATATCAGGGCCAATAAAGTCAGCGATCGCCTCAATATAACCCCTACTGAGACGTTCTAATTCTTGTTTTGAAAGTTCTTTAGGATTAAGGGTTATTCCTCCTTTAGCACCCCCAAATGGCAGGTTTAATAAAGCACATTTAAAGGTCATCCAGAAGGCCAAAGATTGCACCTCATCCATAGTTACATGAGGATGATATCGAACCCCACCTTTTCCCGGTCCTCTGGTATCATCATAACGCACTCGATAGCCTTGAAAAATTCGTAACGAACCGTCATCCATTCTGACAGGAATGGAGACACTTAAACTGGTTTTAGGATATTTTAAACGTTGAATAGCATCATCAGAAATTCTGGTATATCTTAATGCTTTTTCCAGTCTTGTACTAGCATCAGCAAGTAGTCCATTCATAATTTCTTTATTCCTTATCTTTTAGAAACATTTTCAAGGGTAATTTAGCAATTATTCGTTAATAAAAAGCAACAGACTCTAAACATTCCTTGATTGATTAATAAAGGAACAAAATTCGGAACTTAAGATGTGGAAACTGTTGCTCATTATCAATTGTTTTTGATCAATCTTTATCCAATCGATAAGTTATTTTGACCAAAAAATTTTGCTTCTTAATTAAATTTTAAGATATTAAAGTGGCAATAGTTAACCCCAACTTAGCAATTATTTATGTTCAACTCCGTGGTGTAATTTTGTAAATAATTGAGTTACTTTACTTATGTCTTTATCTCCAGGCCGTCGCTCAACCCCACTGGATAAGTCGATACCATCAGGGGCTAAATTGTCAAGAGCTTGTAAAATATTGTTAGGGTTAAGTCCTCCTGCTAAAAACCAGGGACGATCAGGCTTAAAAGTGGCTAAAATATCCCAATTTAACGTTTTTCCCGTTCCTCCTAACTGTTGAGGATCGTAAGCGTCTAAGAGTAAAGTATCGATGGCCTCCACATACGGAGGAATATTCTGCAAAGAAGCAACCGTTTTAATTCTAAAGGCTTTAATAATTTCCAAATCAGGCCATAATTGTTTAACCTGAGCGCAAAATTCTGGTTTTTCTTCTCCATGTAGTTGTATTGCTGTTAATTTAGCCACCGTTAAAACCCTTTCAATCTCTGTTAAGCTGGCGTTGGCAAAAACCCCAATACGGTCTATGCTGGTGGGGATAACTTCAATAATTTCTTGAATTTGTTGAGAGTTGATATAGCGGGGAGATCGCTCAACACATATAAAACCGAGAGCAGTTGCACCCAATTCTGCGATCGTTTGTCCTTGTTGGGCTTGAGTAATGCCACAAATCTTAACACGCATTTTTCTTAACCCCCAATAATTGTTTTGTCAGTAACAAATTGAACTGCTAACTGAATAATGGTCTTACTGAATTTTTACGGAAGAAGTATTATAGCAATAGACAGGCTAGTTAGGACACATAAATTATATTTTAAGGGAACAGGGAACAGGGAACAGGGAACAGAAAAATGTCCTAATAGCTTTGGCGACTGCTATA
>JAAUYK010057364.1_pt1 | contig 18056 bp, 18 predicted proteins | sample 7278021 | NCBI WGS metagenome assembly JAAUYK01 (sample SAMN14350223, study PRJNA611818) | marine sediment metagenome | isolation source: surface marine sediment (1.8m) | place: French Polynesia: Moorea | collected 2018-08
CAGTTCCTTGGCCGGACTGAAATAGGCGACGAATGTAAATGCTGTCACAAAGGCAATCAGTAACCAGATGAAATGCTTACTTACCTTTAGAAATATCTTCTTACCTGACAATGAGCTTTTATCAAGCTTGCGTTGCTGGTTCGGTGTTCCTTCGAGTTTACGTTCAACCCAGAAATACACTTCAGTCCAAACTGTTTGCGGACAGGCATAACCACACCAGAGTCGGCCAGCCAGCGCCGTAAAAAAGAATAAACTAAAGGCCAGGATAATCAGGATAAATGCCAGAAAAAGGAAATCCTGTGGCCAGAAGGTCAGGCTGTAGACATGAAATTTTCTGGCAGGTAAATCAAACAAGACAATTTGTTCACCTTTTAAATCGATCCACGGCTGCACGAAATAAAGCGCAAGCATGGCCATTGCAGCTGAAGAGCGCAGCCGAGCAAAAATACCATGCACTTCACGCGGGTAGATCTTTTCACGTTTCTCGTAGAGAAGTTCGGATTCTTTCTGCGCGGCTGTTGCCGCGCTGGAAACTGATGGGTCCTGCATACTCATACCAACGCGTTACTACTATAAATCGTTATCTGTTGCCGGTGACTTATCATCTTTAGTCGGATACAAGAAGAATACTGACAATAGACTGGAAGACGACGTTAATAACCAGAACAAAAAGAAACCAATTGAATAGGCCGCGGTACGGCTAGCTTGTGGAAAATCAACACACGGTTCCAACTGCAGCGGGTCTATGGCCGAGAAAAACACACCAGTAGCCACGCCCGCCATCAGGAATGAAAGCCACATGACAGCGGCGACTCGGTAAAACGTCGAAGTCTTGCCGATGCCAGCAATGATTTCCATTATCTAGTTGGTCTGGTTAGATAGGCTGTAAATGTAGGCTGAAAGAATATGTATCTTGGCCTCGCCCAGGAACTCCTTGTGTGCCGGCATTATACCGTTACGTCCCAAATACAGAGACTCGCTGATTTTTTTCTGCGACCCCCCATATAACCAGACGTCATCTGTCAGATTCGGGGCGCCAAACATGGGATTACCCTTACCATCACCACCGTGGCAAACCGCGCAGTTGGTGTTATAAACTTCTTTACCAAGTGAAGCATGCTTATTATCGACAGTTCTACCTGACATAGATTCTACGTAACTGACAACGTTAAAAATTTGTTCATCAGTTAAGATGCCATCCCAGGCAGGCATACCAGCCTGTCGACCATTCACAATAGTAGCGTAAATGTTTTCTGGTTCACCGCCCCATTGCCAATCGGCATCACGCAGGTTTGGATAGCCCCTGGCGCCACGTGCATCGGAACCGTGACACTGCGTACAGTAACTGGCGTACAATCTTTCGCCTATCTCCATCGCATCAGCGTTACTGACCAGTTGCTTCATATCGGTATTGAAATACTGCTCAAAGATTGGACTGTATTTTTCCTCGGCCTGGGCCTTTTCATTCTCGTACTGACCCTTTGAAGTCCACTCGCCGACGCCGGCATAGGCGCCAAGTCCCGGATAGAAGACAAGGTAAGCGCAACCCCAAACCAGAGTGACAATAAACATCCACAACCACCAGCGTGGCAACGGGTTGTTGTACTCTTCGAGGTTTTCATCCCAGACATGTCCCATGGTTTCAACGTTGCCGTCTTTGTCCGTGGGTTTTTTGCCGGAGGATAAGATAAACACCATTATAAATAGAACAACGATGCTTAGTATGGTCGTCAGGGCTATAAACCAGGACCATATATCACTGGTAAAATCAGCCATGCTGCGCCTCCTTATTTGTTAATTTTTTTTCAGGATTATCTTCTTCGTTGAACGGTATGTTGGCCTGTTCATCAAAGTCTTCTTTCTTCTTTGATAAGACCCAGAAGACGATTCCCATGAAGATCACAAAGACCGCGACAGTCCAGATTGAAAGAATCGTACTCATGCTCAACGCCTCGTTGTAACTGAAGTGCCAAGATCTTGTAGATAAGCGATGATGGCATCCATCTCCGTTTTACCTACCAGTTCTTCCGGGGCCTTGGCTATTTGCTCGTCGGTGTAAGGCGCGCCTAGCGTACGCAGCACTTCCATCTTTTTCTGAATGTTTCTGTCATCCAGTTCAGCCGTTTGCAGCCATGGATAACCCGGCATGATTGATTCAGGCACCACATCACGTGGGTTGATCAAATGGACCCGATGCCAATCATCGCTATAACGACCACCGACTCGATGCAAATCAGGACCGGTACGCTTTGAACCCCATTGGAAAGGACGGTCGTAAACAAATTCACCGGCCAGTGAGTAGTGACCATAGCGTTCCACTTCTGCACGGAATGGTCGAATCATCTGTGAGTGACAAGTGTAACAACCCTCACGCACGTAGATATCTCGACCAACAATTTCAAGCGGTGAGTAAGGTTCGAGACCTGCTACCGGCTCTGTGGTTGAATGCTGGAAGAACAGCGGCACGATCTGCACCAGGGCGCCCACGCTAATCGTGAGCACAATGAGAATGATCATCAAGCCGATATTTTTTTCAATTACTGAGTGATTAAAAGCCATGATTCACCCCCTAGTGCGCGCCGGCTGGCTGCGGTATCGCGGCCGTCACCGGTTTGCTTCCCTTAACTGTCATCCACAGGTTGTATGCCATTACCGCTGTACCCAGCAGGAATAACAAGCCACCCACGAATCGTAAGATGTAAAAAGGATGCATAGCTTCAACAGACTCAATGAAGCTGTATGTCAGCGTGCCGTCATCATTCACCGCGCGCCACATCAAGCCTTGCATGATGCCCGCTACCCACATTGCGACAATGTAGAGAACGATACCGATGGTTGAAACCCAGAAGTGAACTTCAATGAGTTTCACGCTGTGAATTTCGCGACCGTACAGTCGTGGCACCAGGTAGTACATGGCACCCAGACTGATGAATGCTACCCAGCCCAGTGCACCAGAATGCACGTGACCAATAGTCCAGTCAGTAAAGTGCGATAACGCATTGACTGTCTTTATCGACATCATCGGACCTTCAAACGTCGACATACCGTAGAAAGACAGAGATACGATTAACAGTCGCAGTACCGGGTCGGTACGTAACTTATGCCAGGCCCCTGACAGTGTCATGATGCCGTTAATCATACCGCCCCATGATGGCGCCAGCAGGATAATAGACATAACCATACCCAGTGACTGGGTCCAGTCAGGTAAAGCTGTGTAATGCAAATGGTGTGGACCTGCCCAAATGTAGGTAAAGGTCAACGCCCAGAAGTGCACGATAGAAAGTCGATATGAAAAGACAGGACGGTTGGCCTGCTTGGGAACGAAATAATACATCATGCCCAGGAAGCCGGCAGTCAGGAAGAAACCTACCGCGTTATGTCCGTACCACCACTGCACCATGGCATCCTGCACACCTGCATATGCAGAGTACGATTTGGTGAGACTTACTGGTAAGGCCATGCTGTTAAATATATGCAGTACGGCTACGGTGATGATGAATGCACCGAAGAACCAGTTTGCTACATAAATATGCTTGACCTTACGCATGACCAGCGTGCCAAAAAAGTTGATGGCATACGCTACCCAGACCACAGCGATAAGAATATCAATTGGCCATTCCAGCTCTGCGTATTCTTTTGAAGTCGTTATACCTAGCGGTAAGGTAATTGCTGCAGAAACGATGACAGCCTGCCAACCCCAAAAGGTAAATGCGGCAAGTTTGTCACTAAACAATCGTGCATGTGCTGTGCGCTGCACAACGTAATACGACGTGGCAAACAAGGCACAACCACCAAACGCAAATATCACCGCGTTGGTATGCAAGGGTCGTAATCGACTGAACGTCAGGTAAGGTATATCAAAGTTAAGAACTGGCCAAGCCAGCTGGGCGGCAAGTAAGACTCCGACAAGCATGCCGACCAATCCCCAAACAATGGTCATAATGGCAAACTGTCGTACTACTTTGTAGTTATAAGTCGAACTGTCGTCCAAAATTGTAGAGGCCTGCACGGCTACACTCTCAGACATAAAACACTCCTACTCGGTATCTGTAAATACAACTTTTTATAGTTATGATTTCTAGTATAAACCCTGTTCTAATAATTACCACAAGGCTTGGTAATTATTTTGTACCAAGCCTTGCTTAAAGGTTTACTTTAGAAACGATAACCGACACCGGCGCCCACGACAAATGGATTTATGTCTAGATCGACTTCCAGGTTCCCGCCGGTGAAACCCAGTTTAGCTGTTGTATTAATGTCTATGTACTTTACATCGACATTGAAAAACCAGCTGTCATTGATGTCATAGTCCAGACCTGCCTGAAGCGCGTAACCCCAGCTATTGCTTGTTGAAACGTCAACCGGGCCCAGGATGGCCTCTAACTGTTCTGTCGCATCATCGAACAGGGTGGCTGTATAGTTGATGCCTACGCCTACATAAGGGCGGATATTACTTTGTGGCATGAAGTGATATTGCAGCGTGACTGTTGGCGGCAAGACCCAGGTGTCAAAAATCTCGAAGCCGTCATTAATGCCTAGACCACTCAACAGAACACCATCGTTACCTTCTATAGATACATCATGTTTTGCTATACCCGCGATAGCTTCAACACCCCAATGCGGTGTAATCATGTAAGTAATGTCAAACTCCGGCACGAATGCCTCATTTACTTCTACGCCAGCTCCCAGTCCAGTCGTACCGTTTGCAGTAATGTTGTTACTTGAATCATCTGGAATGATACCAATACCGCGAAAACGTACTTTCCATTTTTCATCGACAGCGTAAGCGCTGGTGGAGATGGTGCTGGTAAGCAGCGTAGCCAAAACAAGGCCAGTAGTGAGTAGCAATTTATTGTTGTTTTTCATTGGAAATATCCTCTGTCTTTAATATGAAAATTAATTACATAGATAGCTTGTGTTGTTGAATGGCATTCTGGTTGGCACAAAAATCAGGTACCTCTGCGTGAGCGCCCTGCTCTATATCATCCAGTAAATTCTTACAGGCTTGCTTTTCATCACATCCGTTACAACGGACGATGTCTTGCCTGACATCAACCAGGGAAACGCGATGTAATAACGCATTCTGGTCAACACCTTCGACAGCAAGCATGTTGCTAAAAGGCAATTCGTTAATTTGATCGGCCAGCTCCTCGCGGACCCGTTTGCCGTTGGTGACATTTCCAGCCAGCGCACGCACCAGCTGCACGGTGACTACCACCAGTGTCAGCACCGGGATGGCAATGATTAAGATGGATACTAGGTTCATAATGTCTGTTCCGTGTTTTTATCAGTGAGGACATTATCTATACCCATACAAAAGGTATCTTGATCCAGATCAAAAGATACGGCATTGCAACAAAACGGGTATTGGTAGACCGTATACTAGGCGGGCATAAAAAAAGCCGAATCGAGTTCGGCTTTTAATATTGTTAAAGTCGGGCGAGTTTTACAGTTTGACGTTATTGTCCGTATCGCCAGCGCGAAGATTGTCGATAATGGCCTTGGAAAGTAGCACCGTTGAGATAATCAGGGCACCTGATATACCGGTAAGTAGAGTTGCTGAGACTAGTGACATTGTATTCACCTTTTAATAATTGTATTGATATCAGTAAGATAACTATATTTCTGTGTTTTTATATTGCATTGCAACATTATATTGCACTGCAACAGGAGATCAAGCTTTTTTCGTGAATATGGATCAGCGCCTTAAAACCTGTTTTCACTGTGGCGAACCGGTGCCGGCCTCATTAGACCTGACCGTGACTATCGACAATACGCCGCAGCCCATGTGTTGCCCTGGCTGTCAGGCCGTTGCCGAGCAGATAATCACCCTGGGATTGACGGATTATTATCGTCATCGAACAGAACTACCCGAGAAGGCATCTGAACTGGTACCGGATGAACTGCGCAAGCTGGATGTGTTTAACCTGCCGCAGGTACAGGACGGGTTCGTGCAGACACTCGATGAAGATATAAAAGAAGCCACGTTAATCATCGATGGCATCAGCTGCCCTGCCTGCACGTGGCTGATCGAATCGCGCATTGCAGCCCTGGAAGGCATTGATGCAATCCAGGTCAACTTCACGACCCAGCGCTGCCGTGTTAGCTGGCAGGAACACGTACTACATTTAAGTGATATTCTTGCGGCCATTCTCCGGCTCGGCTACAAAAGCCAGCCTTACAATCATCAACAGCGTGAACAGTTCTATGAAGACGAACGCAAATCACAACTGATCAGCCTGGGCATCGCCGGACTGTTCGGCATGCAAGTGATGATGATTGCCATCGCGTTATATTTCGGCGAGTACTCGGGCATCGAAGATGTTTATCGACGCTTCCTGTCCTGGGTCAGCCTGGTGTTAACACTACCCGTATTGTTTTACTCAGCAAGAAAGATCTTTATGGGTGCTTTTCGGGATATAAGAAATCGACACCCGGGCATGGATATCCCTATTTCACTTGGGTTAATGATTGCAATGGCAGGCAGTATTACCGCCACCCTAAAGGGAAGCGGTCACATTTATTATGATTCTATTGTCATGTTTGTGTTTTTCGTACTTGCTGGTCGTTATTTCGAGTTTATGTCCCGCAAAAAGTCGGTGGCTTATCTCGATAATATCCTGTCTGTACTACCGGCCTATGCCACTCGGCTGGGGGAAGATGGTGAAACCGAGGCCATTGATATCGGCAGCCTGGCAGTTGATGAACTTATCCTCGTTAAGCCTGGTGAAGTCGTTCCGGTAGACGGCACAGTCGTCTCCGGCCACTCATCAGTTGATGAATCAGTACTTTCAGGCGAAAGCCTGCCACTGGAAAAACGTTCAGGCATGAATGTCATCGGCGGAAGTGTCAACATCGAGTCACCTTTGACAATACGGGTTAAACAGATCGGCGAGGCAACGTTTCTATCTGGCGTAACCAGGATGATCGAAGCCGCCGGCTCACAAAAAACCCACACCATACAGTTTGCAGATCGGCTTGTATCGATCTTTATCATTGCCATCCTTACTATCGCGGCAGCGGTTGCCAGTTACTGGTACTTGAACGATCCCGTTAGATGGTTACCGATAACAGTGGCGGTACTCGTGGTCAGCTGCCCTTGCGCGTTATCGCTGGCCATGCCTACCGCGATGTCGGTTGCGGCAAGTACATTAATACAAAAAGGCATGGCACTACTGGAACGCAATGCGCTGGAGTCGTTAAACAAGGTTGATTGTTTTGTATTTGATAAAACCGGCACATTGACTACCGGACAGCTTGAATTAAAACATATCGATATCTATGCAAACGGATATAGCAGGGAAACAATCGTTAACCTTGCTGCAAGACTGGAATCAGGCTCTGAACATCCGCTGGCAAAAGCCATACTCAACGCCAGTGACATCAAGGGCAACGTCATCAATGATGATTTACGCAACTTTCCGGGCCAGGGTATTGCCGGCAACATCGATGGCCAAAACTGGTATATAGGGACCGAGCAGTTCGTACGTTCATGGTGTAGTGAAGAATCAGCGCAACTGCAACACGCTGAACCTGATTTACGTCGAATCCTCATGGCCACCGATACCGGAATTGTTGCCAGCCTGTATTTTGAGGACAAGCTCAGGCAAAACAGTGCGGAGCTGGTGTCATCATTACAGCGCGAAGGTTACAAGGTTATCCTCATGAGTGGCGATCATCACACTGCGGTACAGCACTGTGCAGAAAACCTTGGGATAGAAAATTACCTGGCCGAGCTCAAACCTGACGACAAGCTTGCCCAGCTTGAAATATTGCAACAACAGGGCCATGTAGTTTGCATAGTGGGCGATGGTATCAACGATGCACCGGCATTTGCCCAGGCCAACGTCGCTGTTGCGATGACCGAGGCCAGTGACCTGACAAAGTTGAACGCAGATATCCTGTTACTCAACCAGGATATCAATAGCATTAGCAGCCTGCTGGCTATTGCCAGAAAGGCGTCGACGACCATTCGTGCCAACTTTGGCTGGGCTATTGGATACAACTTTGTTGCGTTACCCTTTGCGATAGCAGGCTGGCTCGCACCATGGATGGCAGCGCTGGGTATGTCTTTGAGCTCACTGGTTGTAGTATTGAATGCTACGCGTATTGCAAAAACAGTTAAAAACTAATGGAAGTTATATTTTTACTTATTCTTGTGTCGCTGGTGTTCGTCATGTTGATTGCCGGTATTTTTTACTGGTCAATTAAATCAGGTCAATATGATGATGTTGAAAGACAGGGACACCAGATATTAATGGACGATGACGATACCCAGGGCACCGATGACAAGCCTGCGGATTAGTGATGGTGATGATGATGCGAGTGCGAATTATCTTGCTGATCACTACCATGGTCATGATGGTTGGAAAAATACCATGACGACACCGGTAGACTAATTGCGATAATCATTAACAGGACAGCCGAAAATACGCGCAACTGTTTTTTACTTGAGAGTTGTTGCAGGTATTCAAACAAATAACCTGCGGACAGCATCGATGGCAGCGTGCCAAGCCCAAAACACAACATCGCAACCGCTGCATGTGTGGGATCAGCAGTCGTCATACTGTACAACAGCGCAGAATACACCAGGCCACACGGCAACCAGCCCCACACCATACCAAACGAGAAAATCTTTAACGGGCTGTTCAAAGGTGCAAGCTTTCTACCCAGCACCTGTAATTTACTCCATAACAACAGCCCGACACTTTCAAGGCGACGAGTAAACAGGGCAATGCCAAGAATATTCAACGCTATCAGTATTAATACCAATGCAGCGACGAGTTGCAGGTAAAAATGGGCGTTGTAGGACTGAAACACCTCGATAAATGCCGCACCAAACACACCGGCAATAATACCGGCCAGTGTATAGCTGGCTATCCTGCCAAGGTTATAGAGCAGGCTGAATCCTAACAGTTGCTTTTTGTTCGACTGTTCATCTGCCGCCTGGCGCATCAACAGTGTAATGATACCGCCACACATAGCGATACAGTGCAGGCTACTAATCAAGCCAAGGTTGAAGGCAACAAGTGAACTTAACCACACAGTATCTGATCCTGCGAAGAGAAAAACTGGCGGTTATCAGGCAGCGGAATTATTCTTCTTGGCACTCAATGAACGGTTGCCATCACAGATTTCATGCAGTGCAGGCAAATCATTGATGCGAATTTCCTTGCGATTGATATCAATCAAACCGTTACTTTGAAAACGACTAAGAAAACGGCTGACCGTTTCGATGGTAAGACCAAGATAATTACCTATTTCCTGGCGGGACATAGGAAGGTTAAAAGCACACTCTGAATAGCCCATCCTTTTGAAACGGCTAGACAGGCTGATCAAAAACGTGGCGATACGTTCTTCAGCAGAGCGGCGGTTGATGGACAGTAACAGCTGGTTTTCTTTTGTAAACTCGCGGCTCAACAAACGGAATAGCTGGTTCTGCAGATCGGGGATGTTATGACTAATTTCATTCAGCTTGTTGTAGGGTAATGCGCAATAGGTGGTCGTTTCCATGGCCACAACAGAACAGCTGTGTTTGTGGTTTTCAATGGCATCAAAACCCATGATCTCACCGGGAAAATAAAAACCGGTGACCTGTTCGTCTCCGTTCTCGTCGATGATGTAGGATTTAACTGACCCGCTACGTACCGCGTAAAATGCAGTAAATTCGTCATTCGTTCTGAATAGATGATCGCCCTTGTGCACCGGGCGAGAGCCCTTGACCACGTGTTCTAGCTGTTCAAGGTCTTGCGGGTCCAGTCCCCGTGGCAAACAGAGTTCCTGCATATTGCAATTCGAACAGGATGCCTTAATCCTGGAAAAGTCGATGAGTTGCTCGTGTTTGCTCATAGTCAATTCGGCCGCTTCAACCTGACGGTAGATTCAATAAATTTATGGGATTACGCCTGCTATTTAGCGCATTGTATAACCCTGCTCACGGTTTACACAACACGAATCAGGTTCAAACGGTAACAAAGGTTACATATTTATTCATTATTATTAGACCCTATATATAAGGAGTCAAAACATGAATAACGGCCGTTTTGAGACCCTGTTCCTTTGTACCGGTAATTCCTGCCGCAGCATCATGGCAGAGGCGCTGCTGCAGCGTCACGGTCTTGGTGATTTCATAACCTACAGTGCCGGTAGCAAACCGCGCGGACGGGTGAACCCGCTCGCGCTGCAGATCCTGCAGGAAATAATCATCCCACCAGTGACTTACGTAGCAAAAGCTGGGATGAAATAGTGACACTACCTGACCTTGAGCTGGATTTTGTCATTACCGTTTGTGATAACGCTGCCAATGAAACCTGTCCGGTATGGCCTGGCCAGCCGATGACAGCACACTGGGACATTGAAGACCCGGATCGACCTGATTTGCCTGCTGATGCACAGACCAGGCTCATGAAAAAAACCTACTGGGAACTTGATTCACGCATCAAACTACTAACCGCACTGCCCCTGGATAAGCTGGATGCATTAAGCCTGCAGCAAAAAATTAATGATATTGGTGAAGAGCAGGAAACTGACTCCGCCTGACAGGCAGTTGGATTAAAAAAACCCGCACCAGGCGGGTTTTTGTTTTTTTGCCGCTTACTCGGTTAGCGGCTGCAGCGTGATTTCAACGCGCCGGTTAGCCTGTCGGCCAGACGCTGTTGAGTTATCAGCAACCGGGAGTGATTCTCCGTAACCGGTGCTGACTATCCTTTCCTCAATAACACCGTTATTGACCATGTAATAACTCACGCTATTTGCGCGACTCATCGATAACTGCTGGTTATAGTCATCGGAGCCGGTGCTATCAGTATGCCCGGCGATGTAAACGACAGTGGACTCGTAATCGGCGAGCGTGCCACTGATTTCATTGAGGATCGGGTGAAAATCCGGTTTGATCTGGGACTGGTTGGTATCAAACGTAATCGAAGATGGCATATTCAGTTTGATGTTATCACCCTGGCGTTCAACTACTACGCCGGTGCCTTCCAGGTTTTTTCTCAGTGCAGCCTCCTGTTTATCCATGTAAGAGCCCACGGCGGCGCCACCAATAGCGCCAATACCAGCACCGATGATGGCGGCTTTCTTACTATCGCCAATCAATCCGCCGGCAAGCGCGCCAGCCGCAGCCCCAACCAGGGCCCCGGTACCGGTACGGTAAGTCTCTTTCTCGCCCGTATTCGGATTAGTGGTAGTACATGCCGACAGCGTAACCAGCATTGCTAATAGAAACGCTTGTTGTTGTTTTACTTTATTCATATTGCCTCGTTTGCTTAATGTACACACTGAATCAGACCGCAAGTGTAGCGATTCTTTCCGGAAAAAATAAGTGAACCAGGTAACAAAAACAGTGTATCTATTGGCACGGTAAGGTAAATACAAACATAGCAATATCGTGGTTTGTTACCTGACAGGTAAAAGAACAATTGATTGGGTATGTATAAGGTGTCAGCGCTAATCAGGTAGTCGCTGTTTAGCGCTGCTGCTGATGAGATGCTTAATTTCCGGCTTACAGCTGCCACAGTTCGTGCCGGCCTTTAAAGCCGCACCTATCTTATCAACACTGGACGCACAGGATTGATTGATACAATCAAGTATGGCGTTTTTACCCACGTTAAAGCATGAACAGATCACTTCGCCCTGATCTTCTATGTTGCTGTCGCCAGAAGCGGTGAGTACCTGCGTTCGTTGTGACATTGCCAGTTCAAACCGGCTAAATTGACTCGACAACCAGTTTCTTGCAGGTAATGCCTCGTAGCTGTCTGCAGTGAAGATGCAGCCCTGCAGTTCATGCTCATCGAACCATAGATAGCGCGTGACATTATTTATCTCGTCGACAAACTCTATCCAATCGTATTCGCGGCCATTGCGCATCCGTTGCTTGAACCAGTCAATTGTATACGGGCGCGTATCCGAAAACTCATAACGCCAATTATTTTCCTCGCGCAGTTTCGTCCAGTAAGTCATTGGCAGGGAATATTCCTTGCGGCTCAACATAAAACCAAACCACTGATGTTGTACAGGCGTGATGTGGACCGGCGTGTGTTTGAATTCAGGTTGTCCGGAGATAGGATCGACATGTGGATTAACCACCGTATCTACGCGTGCCCTGGCAGAAAATTGATCATTCCAGTGCAGTGGAACGAATAGTTCACCATGACGCTGCCTATCGGTAACGTCGGCACGTACCACGACGCTACCCCATTGACTTGTAATCTCTAATAGTTGGTCATGGCTGATGTTGTAAGCGGCTGCCGTAGCCGGATGCAATTGTGCAAAGGGTTCGCGTACATGGCGTGACAGCCTTTTTGATTTAGCAGTGCGTGTCATTGTATGCCAGTGATCCCTGACACGACCGGTATTCAATACCAGGGGATAACTGTCACTGGTGATTTCGACAGGCGGTCTTGGGGTAACTGCAATAAAACTGGCCTTGTTATCGGCAGTGTAAAAATGACCATTGGTCAACATACGCTGTGTCCCTTCAGGGTTTTTATCATTAACAGGCCACTGCGTCGGCACCAGGTTGTCATAGGCGTGATTATCAATGTTGGTGTAAGCACTAATATCGAAATCCCTTGTACCCTGGTTTTCATAACCAGACAGGGCTGCATGTTCACGAAAAATATCTGCTTCTGACTGGAAATCAAACCCTTGCTCAAAGCCTAGTCGACGCGCAACCTGGCAGATGATCCACCAATCCGGTTTTGCTTCGACTGGCGGCGACAGGAATTTTCGCTGTCTTGAAATACGTCGTTCCGAATTGGTTACCGTACCGGATTTTTCTCCCCAGCCCAGCGCCGGCAACAGTACATCTGCATGTCGGGTTGTATCTGTATTGTTAATGCAATCCGAGACTACAACAAAATCGCATTTGCTAATGGCACGTTCTACGGCAGTGGCATCAGGAATACTCACCGCCGGATTGGTTGCCATAACCCATAGTGCCTTGACCTTGCCCTCATCAATGTTGCGAAACAGGTCGACGGCTTTCAAACCAGGACCTGTGGCAACATTTTCGGTTTCCCAAAAACGACCAACACGATCAATATTGGACGCGGTAAAATCCATATGCGCTGCAAGCGTTGATGCCAGTCCACCTACTTCCCTGCCACCCATTGCATTCGGTTGTCCGGTGATGGAAAAGGCACCCATGCCTGGTTTACCAATACGACCGGTAGCGAGGTGTACATTAATAATAGTATTCACCTTGTCAACGCCACTGGATGACTGGTTAATACCCATGGAAAAAAAGCTGATATTTTTTTCTGTGCCTGCAAAAAGCTCGTAAAACTCAATTAATTCGCCAACGCCAATGTCACAGCACTTTGCCACGACGTCGATATCGCCCGCCGTTTTTCTGGCTGCGTCGATAGCTGCATCAAAATCGTTGGTATGCTGTTTTATATAATCGTTATCCAACAGTTCTTTTTCAGCCAGATAACACAACAATCCGTTAAATAATGTAGCGTCTGTGCCCGGTTTAATCGGTAAGTGCAGATCGGCGCCTTCGCAACTGTGGGTCTGTCTTGGGTCAACAACAACTATTTTCGTATTATGCTTTTTCTTTGCCGCTTCGATACGTTGATAAAGTACCGGGTGACACCAGGCCACATTTGAACCGATGAGGGTAATAACGTCTGCTTGTTCCAGGTCCTCATAACAGAGACCTACCGTGTCATTACCGAAGGCACGTTTATGTCCTGCAACAGCAGAAGACATACAAAGTCGTGAATTCGTATCTATATTACCGCTGCCAATAAACCCCTTCATAAGTTTATTGGCAACATAATAGTCCTCGGTCAATAACTGGCCTGATACGTAAAACGCAACGGAATCCTTGCCATAAGTTGCAATGGTCTCCGTGAACTTCTCTGCCACCTCGTCCAGTGCCTGTTCCCAGCTGACAGCCTGTTGATTCACCTGTGGTCTTAGTAATCGATCGTTGAGGTCAACAGTCTCGCCTAGCGCCGACCCCTTGGAACAAAGCCGACCATAATTCGCGGGATGGTCCTTGTCTCCTTCTATAGAGACGTTACCCTTTTCATTCACCGTTGCGATGACACCACAGCCAACACCACAATAGGGACAGGTTGTTTTTACTGCACAGGATTTATTCTCAGGCATAGTTTGCCTCGGGTAGCGTCATGTCATCTTCATGCGAAGGGGGTAACAACAATTCCGGCTCGCCAAAAATCATTAACGGATCGATGTTGTCGATTTGTTGCCCGGACTCAATAAGTTCCTGAAACCAGTTAGAACCGCGTATATCTCCAAATAACAGCACACCAATCAGCCTGCTATTCTTGAAAACAAGCTTACGGTAAAGCCTGTTTGCAGCATCACTTAGCTGCATGGTTTTACAAGATTCGTCTTCGTTAAATTGACCAGCAGAATAAAGATTGACACCGGTTACTTTTAAACCGGTTGCGTTGATCGAACCCTGATAGGAAGCCTTCTTATCGCCATTTAGATAGCTGGCAAGTACTGCTGCCTGCTCATATAGAGGCGCCACCAGGCCATAGGTAATACCGTTATGTTGAACACATTCACCTATAGCAAAAATATCATGCACCGAGGTTTGCATTTTTTCATCTACAAGTATGCCTCTTTCACAGTCGATGCCAGCAGCTTTTGCCAGCGCGATATCGGGCACAATACCCACAGCAAAAACGACTATATCCGCGGGTAATTGCTTGCCATCATCAAGTACAACAGACTGGACCCGATCATCACCTTCAAGCTTCAAGGTGTTGGCCTCGGTCAGTATCTCTATATCTTTTTGAATAAGTATGGACGCAAGGTGCCGGGAAGCGGTGTCATCCAGCTGTCTTTCCATTAGTGTGCTATGCCGATGGCAAACACTTACATTCATACCCCTGGTTTTAAGACCATAGGCAACTTCCAGTCCCAGTAATCCACCACCTATCACAACCGCGCGTTTACCGTGGCTGCCAGCAGCCAGCATGGCATCTACATCATCAATGGTACGGTAGGTAAATACACCATCAAGATCTGTGCCCGGTAAATCCGGAACGAAAGGTCTGGAACCTGTCGCAATAATCAACTGGTCATAGTGATATATGTCGCTGTTATGATCAGTAATACATTTATTTACGCTGTCGATTTTATCTATACGCGTATTAGTAATTAATTCTATATTTCTGTCTTGATACCAACTACGAGGGTGTGTAATGACGTCTTCCAGAGTTTGTTCACCACTTAACAGGGGTGACAGCAATATGCGGTTATAGCCAGCGTGGGGCTCCTGGCCAAATACGGTGACGCAATAGGTGGATGCGTCATCTTCAAATAGCTGCTCGAGGAATCGTATCGCGGCCATGCCATTGCCAATTACGATTATTTTTTTACCTGACATCGACATGCCCTGGTTATTTCCTCGCGATATGTACTACTCCGTCAATCACGCTCACCATGTAAGTTGGCAGCGTCACGGATTCGTCTTCAAGGCATTGGCCTGTTTCAAGGTTGAAGTGTTGCTTGTAGATTGGCGATGCAACAACAGGCTGACCTTTAAGATCACCGCTGATTCCCCTGGATAGCACATTGGCATTACTAAAAGGATCGTAATTATCGATGGCGTATAGAGAGCCGTCGCTGAATTTAAAAACTGCTACCTGTTCACTATCCATCAACGCACAGACCCCGATGTTATCGATCAGGTCGTTGAAATTACATACAGACACCCATGCATCTGTTTGTTGTTCGCCGGTATTACAGTTTGCTGCTGCTTCCATCACTAATTCCTATGCTGTTTCGGCCAGTTCTTCTTCAGTTGCAGGGCGCACCTGGTTACGTTCCTGCACAAAAACCACCTTGTTATCTTTTTCATCACTGTTAACAAAATGTCGGAAACGTTTTACTTTTTGTTCGTCCTCAATGGTTGTCTTCCATTCACACTGGTAGGTGTCGATGATATTGAGCATTTCTTTTTCAAGCTCGGCACAAATGCCAAGCTTATCGTCAATAATCACTTCCTTAAGATAGTCCAGACCACCTTCCAGGTTATCCATCCATGTGGCCGTTCGTTGCAGTCGATCTGCCGTACGTATGTAAAACATGAAAAAACGATCGATGTATTTGATGAGTGTTTCATCATCGAGATCAGAGGCAAATAAATCGGCGTGGCGCGGTTTCATACCGCCATTACCACAGACATATAGATTCCAACCATTCTCGGTAGCAATCACACCTACATCCTTACTTTGCGCCTCCGCACATTCGCGCGTGCAGCCTGACACCGCCATCTTCATCTTATGAGGTGAACGCAACCCCTTGTAACGATTTTCGAGATCGATAGCCATCTTGACACTATCCTGCACGCCATATCGGCACCAGGTGCTACCAACACATGACTTGACCGTTCGTAAAGCCTTGGCATAGGCATGGCCTGACTCAAATCCGGCAGCAATGAGTTCTTCCCAGATCGCTGGCAGCTGATCGACCCTGGCACCGAATAAGTCAATGCGCTGACCACCGGTAATCTTGGTATAGAGCTGGTATTTCTTGGCCACTTCACCCAGCACAATCAATTTATCCGGCGTTATCTCGCCACCAGCGACACGCGGTACAACTGAATAGGTGCCGTTCTTTTGCATATTGGCTAGGAAGTGATCGTTAGTATCCTGTAACTGCGCCAGAGAGTTTTTCAACACAAAGTCATTCCAGCATGATGCAAGGATAGAGCCCACGGCAGGCTTACAAATATCGCAGCCCTTGCCCTTACCATGTTTGGCAATCAGTTCTTCGAACGTTTTGATTCCCTCTGCCCGGATGATCATGTAGAGATCCTGGCGTGTATAAGGAAAGTGTTCGCAGATATCACGGTTGACTTCCATGCCGCGTTTTTCCATTTCAAGATCGACAATGGACTTTAATAATGCTGCGCAACCACCGCAGCCGGTGGATGCTGCCGTTTCTGCTTTAACGTCAGCAACTGAGCAACAGCCATTATCCATAGCAGTGATAATTGAACCTTTACTGACGTTATGGCATGAACAAATTGTCGCGGTATCCGGTAATAGATCTGGTCCTAGCGCCGCACTGTTGCCTTCGACTGTTGGCAGGATAAGTGATTCAGGTTCTGCAGGAAGGTCAATACCGTTCAGGTAATATTGCAACAGGTTGTCGTAATCAGAAGTATCACCAACCAGTACCGCACCCCATAATTTCTTGCCATCGGCACGGACTACGATGCTTTTATAAACCTGTTCACGCGGGTTGCAATAAACATAGCGTTGACTGCCGGCTGTGTTACCAAGTGAGTCGCCAATCGATCCAACATCAACTCCAAGTAGTTTTAGCTTGGTGCTCATATCTGCACCCTGGAAAAACACTTTCTCATCCAGCAACTGGCTAATGGCTACGTCGGCCATACGATAGCCGGGGCCAACAAGACCGAACGTTTGTCCGCCCCAGTTTGCACATTCACCAATGGCATAAATATCGCTATTACTGGTACGACAGTGGTAATCAACGACAAAACCACCGCGTTCGCCCTTTTCCAGCCCGCTTGGCTCGGCCAGCTGATCATTGGGACGAATCCCGGCTGAGAATACAATCATGTCGGTTTCAAGTTCACCGCCGTCGGCAAAACACATTTTTAAACGGTGCTGATCGCCTTCGATAATTTTCTCGGTAGCAGTACTTGTATGAACCTTGACACCCAGGTCCTCGATTTTGGTTTTCAGCATCTGGCTACCGCCCTCATCCAGCTGCACGTTCATCAAACCCGATGAAATCTGGATAACATGCGTTTCAAGGCCAAGGTTGACTAATGCATTGGCGCATTCGAGTCCCAGTAAACCACCACCCACGACAACACCAACCTTGCTCTCTTGTGCACTGGCTTTGATATCACCGAGGTCATCAATTGTGCGATAGGTCAGGCAGTGAGGCAGATCATGTCCGGGCATTGGCGGTACGAACGGATAGGAACCGGTTGCCAGTACCAGCTTGTCATAACTAAAAGAGCGGCCGCTTTCAGTTGCTACTGATTTTTGTTCAGTATCGATCGCTGTAACCGGATCACCGAAACAGGC
>JAAUYK010136532.1_pt1 | contig 18037 bp, 16 predicted proteins | sample 7278021 | NCBI WGS metagenome assembly JAAUYK01 (sample SAMN14350223, study PRJNA611818) | marine sediment metagenome | isolation source: surface marine sediment (1.8m) | place: French Polynesia: Moorea | collected 2018-08
AAACAATGGCAAAGGCGTGATCCTGCTGGCCGCACATTTCACGACACTGGAAATCAGCGGGCGGGTCCTCAAGCTCAATATTCCGCCCTTTGACGCCGTTTACCGCCGCAGCCGCAGCGATTTTACGACCGAGGTCCTGCGCTCGGGCCGCGAGCGCTCGGCTGCCGCAACCATAGACAAACGAGACATCAAGAAGATGGTGCGCACCCTGCGCGAGGGCGGCATCGTGTGGTACGCGCCTGACCAAAGCTACAACCGCAAGGGCGCCGAGGTGATCCCGTTTTTCGGTATACCGTCGATGCACACGACCGCCACCTCCACGCTGGCTCGACTCGGCGGCGCCGTGACGATCCCGTACTTTCCGCGGCGACTTCCGAACGGACGGTATCGGTATACGATTGATCCTGCGCTCGAAGATTTTCCGAGTGGCGACCCGGTGGCCGATACGCAGCGCTACGTCGCGATCCTCGAGGAGCAGATCCGGCAATGCCCGGAGCAGTACTTCTGGGTGCACCGCAAGTTCAAGAATCTGCCCGACGGCTATCCGGACTACTACTCTGACCTCGACGCCTCGAAGTAGCCCTCGAGAAACTGCTCCCAGTTAAGCTGCCTGAAGTGCAGCCGCGGATCCAGCGAGACGATTTTCTTCAGCGATCGGTGCAGGCGCTCGAGCGTTTTCTGTTGCCAGGGGCCCGGCGACAATAAGCGGCCGCGATCGAAGTCGAGCATCCACAGGTCGCCATCGCTGTCGATCTGCAGGTTGTAGGCATTCATGTCAGCGTGAAAAACACCGTGCTCGTGAAAACCGTGCACCGCGGCGCCGAGCGCCTGCCAGAATCCCTCCGCCGGCGCGTCGCCCGCAATGTACTCGGACAGCGAAACCACGTTCGGTATGCGCACCGTGATGATGTCGGCGGTATAGAAGGGCCCCTTGCGACGGTACCTGGCGGCCGCGGGGCGCGGCACGCGCAGCCCTTTGTCGGCCATCTTTGCCAGCATGCGCCACTCTAAGAACGGCCGCGTACTCTCCTCGCCGGTCCAGACGTAGGTGTCGCGCACCAATTTGCCGATCAGTCCGCCGCGAACGTAGTGCCGCAATACGAACTGCCGCGGCACGTTGCCCACGAACATCGTGTTGCCCCGCCCGGCCGATCGCAGCGAGCCGGTAACCGGCTCGGCATGCAGCCAGCCGGACGGCTTAAAGCGGGCCTCGCTGATCTCGCGAATAACCTGGCGATCGTACAGGATCGCCCCATTTGGCGTTTTATCGACCGTTTCCGTCATTTACCGTCTATTTGTCGATATTTCGACCCGGTTTTCCGGATTTTTTGAGAGAAATACTGTCCAGGGAGAACGCTGAAACGACAAAGAATTCTAATCTGCATTTTTTTCGACTTTCGCGACAAATAAGCGAATATTTGCTGTTTTTGGCTCGAAATGCCGACCATATTCGCCCAATTTCCGCGGAAAAGAATGGCGGCCCATGCGGTGCCCGACGGCAAGCGCCTCTGCCACATCTGTTGACGCGCAAGATAATTACATTTCGGCGAATTTTGGAGCAATATCGCTCACTTTATCAGCAAAATATGCCAATCAGCTCTCTTCATCCTCGAGAAAGTACTGCGCACCGCAATATGGGCACTTGGCCTCGCCGGTCTCCTCGATCGGCAGGAAGACCTTCGGGTGCGAATTCCACAGGTACATGCCCGGCATCGGGCATGACAGCGGCAAGTCATGGGGACGTACCCGGTATCGATGCTGCGCGTTGGCGGGGATCAGGTCCTGTTCAACGGTGCCGGCTCTGGTGGTCACGGTGATTCCTGTTGCTGCTTGTCGGTTGCTGCGAATTATAAGACCTGTTTCCACAAGTCTTCTACATAGCGACGCTCAGCGGCGAACTCGTCCTTCCCGACCAGCGGTTGCCTGTCGTCGAGCGCGAGGTGATGCAGGCGGCGCCGGTAGTCCCTGTAGATATCCTGTAATCGATTCGCAATATCGGCCTCGATGAACCCGCCCGCCGCGAGAGCGTCGAGCTGGCGGATGTTGTCCGAGTAGAAGTACACCTCGGGATCGGCCGCGGCGTTCGAGAGTACGAGGTACTGCACGATGAACTCAATGTCGCCGATGCCGCCGACGCCCTGCTTGAGATCGAATACGTCTTTGCCACTCTTGTCCAGATTGGCCCGCATGCGTTTGCGCATGCTCTGCACGTCATCGCGAAGGCTGTCCTGGCGGACGCGCTGCGACAGGGTCTCACCCCGCACCCGGTTGAACGCGGCCGCGATGGCCGCGCTCCCGGCGACGGGACGCGCCCGCAACAGGGCCTGGTGCTCCCAGGTCCACGCGTTGTCTTCCTGGTAGCGCTCGAATGCCTCGATGCTGCTCACCATGACCCCGGACTGGCCATCGGGCCGCAGACGCGTGTCCACCTCGTAGAGCATCCCGGATCCCGTCTGCGCGGTCAGGAAATGCGACAGGCGCCGCACCAGGCGTGTGAAGAACACGGCGTTATCGAGCGGGCGATCGCCCGTGGTTTCGCGCTGTGTCCCGGTTGAGTCGTGCAGGAACACGAGGTCGAGATCCGAGCCATAGGACATCTCGAGCCCGCCGAGCTTGCCGTAGGCGATGATGGCGAAGCCGGCCTTGTGCTGATTGCCGTTGACAACGTAGTGCGGCTCGCCGTGTTTGGCCGACAGGTCTTGCCAGGTAATGCGCAGTACCTGTTTGAGGACCGCCTCGGCGAGCCACGACAGGCTGTCGCTGACTTTCATGATCGGCAAGTGGCCGGCGACGTCCGCGATAGCGATCCGGAACTGGTTGGCGCGCTGGAACTGGCCCAGTACGGATATACGGGCTTCCGTATCGTCGGCGTCGCATTCGGAAAGCCGCGCGGCGAGTTCGGCGTCAAGCTCATCGAGCGCCAGCGGCGACGAGTGCACCGTCGGGTCCAGTAATTCATCGAGCAGGACCGGGTAACGCGCGATCTCCTCGGCAATGTAGTTACTCTGATCGCAAAGCCTGACAAGTCGCGTCAGCACACGCGCATTCTCGTTCAAGAGGGCAAGATAGGCGCTGCGGCGCAGAATGCGCTCGATGATACCCAGCACACGGCTAAGCGCCGTCACAGGTTCGTCGCATTCGCGAACCTCCAGGATTAGCTGCGGCATGAATACTTGCAGCCGCTGGCTTGCCACGACATCCACCTGGCGCGTCGCCGGCGCCGCGGCGAACGCCGCGAGTTGGTTCGCAATTGGCCTGGCTTCGGCAAACCCCTGTTGCTGCAGGGCCTGCTCCCAGAGCTCTTCGGCCGCGGCGCTTTCCCAGAGTTCCGCGAGCCGCAATCGAGGCGCTTCGCCCGATTCCCGGGTATCCCGGAACGCAATGGCATCAAACGCATCGCTGACTGTCCGGCGTACCTCGTCGATCCGCGCCGCAAGCGCGCTCCAACTCGCAAAGCCCATCGCAAGGCGCAGCCGCTCCCTGTCGATATCGTCGGCGGGCAGGTCATGGGTTTGGCGGTCGCGGATTGCCTGGATGAAGTTCTCGAGCCGGCGCAAGAAGCAGTAGGCGTCGGCCAGCGCATCCGCCTCGGCCGCATCCAGCCCGTGCCGGCCGACCAGCCGTGGCAAAACGACGAGCAGCTGCCGCTCCTGCAGTTCCCTGCGCGACCCGCCACGCACGAGTTGCAGCGACTGCGCAATAAACTCGATCTCTCGGATGCCACCAGGACCCAGCTTCACGTTGTCTGCCATTTCCCGTTTCTCGACTTCGACCGAGATCATGCGGTGCATCTCGCGCAACGATTCGAACACGCCGAAATCGAGGTAACGGCGAAACACGAACGGGCTAATCAATTCTTGCTGCAGCTCCTCCGCAACAGCCGTTGGCGGACGTGGGCCAACGATGCGCGCCTTGACGTACGCATAGCGCTCCCAGTCGCGTCCGTGTTGTAACAGGTACGACTCCAGCGCCGCGAAACTCGTCACTGGCGGCCCGCTGTCGCCGAATGGTCGCAATCGCGTATCGACGCGGAACGCGAAACCGTCTGCTGTCACCTCATCGAGCAACGCGACAATGTGGCGCGATACGCGCGTGAAATACTCCTGCGCGCTGACGCTCTTGCGCCCGTCGCTGTCGCCCGCATCCGGGTAAATGAATATGAGATCGATATCGGAAGAGAAATTCAGTTCATACCCGCCGAGCTTGCCCATGCCGAGGATAACGAGAGACACAGGTTCATCAGACGCGTTACGCACGACTCCGAACCGTTCGTGCATCTGGCGTACACCGAAGCTCGCAGCTGCATCCAGCAGGCCGTCGGCCAGTTCCGACGTCAGCGCGAGGGTCTCTTCGAGCAGTGCCTGTCCGCTGACCTCTCGCCACAACAGATGCAGCATCCAGCGGTGGCGGAAGCGTCGAATACGTGACTTGGCCGCGTCCATGTCGTCCGTGCTCGTTGCGACGTCCGCCACAAATTCCTGCAACGAGCGACGATCCGGCGGCTCGCAGAAAGCATCACAGTGTGCCGCGAACCAGTCCCAGTCTCGCAGTACGACACTGGCCGCGAATTCACTGCAAGCGACGAGCCGGACAAGCCGGTTGGCGACGTCGGCAGACAACGTCACAGGGCCATGCTGTGATTCGAGCCGCTCGAACCATAGCGCACTCGGCTCCTGCAGCGGTTGTGGCAGCGCCGCGATAGCGTCGGAGTAGGAAGTCGAGGACGTACCCGCCATGCCCCGAGTCTATTGGCCCGGCAGCGGGACTACCACCCTCTTGGTTCGGTCAGCCGGTCGAAGACTTCTCGGTCGTGGCCAGGGACGCCAGCGCTTCCGCAAGCGGCAGTGGTTTACCGAAAGTATGCCCCTGCGCATAGTCCACGCCGAGTTCCGCAATGAGCTCGCGCGTTTCTTCGTTCTCGACATACTCGGCCACGGTCTTCAGCTCCATGACCTTCGCCACCTGGGTAATAGCCGCCACCATCGATTCCGAGATGCGGTTGTCGGTGATGTCGCGGATGAAGCTGCCGTCGATCTTCAGCGCATCGACGTTGAAGTTCTTCAGGTACGCAAACGAACTCAGCCCGGCGCCGAAGTCGTCCAGGGAAATCCGGCAACCGCGGTCTCGCAGTTCATTGATCAGGGCCTGCGCCTTTGCAAGGTGGGAGACGGCCGCGGACTCGGTAACCTCGAAGCAAAGCCCTTTTGCCGGAACGCCGTTCTCGCGCATTTCCTCGTCGATGAACTCCAGGATCTCGTCGTCGCTCATTGACTGCCCCGAGAGATTGATCGAGAACAGCGCTTCGCTGGCCTCGAGTGCTTCTTTATGGGCGGCAAGCTGGCCCAACGTCTTCGACGTTACCCAACGATCGATCTGCGGCATGAACTTGTAGCGCTCGGCAGCCGAGAACAGCGCGGTCGACGGGATCAGCTGGTCGTCGCTGTCTTTCATGCGCAAAAGAATCTCGTAATACGGCGGGGCGTTGTCATCGTTCAGGCTGACGATCGGCTGTGCGAGCAGTTCGAAGAGGTCTTCGTCGAGCGCCTGCTGAATCCGTGCGACGAGTTGCATGTCGTCGTGGCGGCGAATCATGCTGAGATTCTGGTCGTCAAACACCTCGATGCGATCGCGACCATGGTCCTTGGCCGCCTCGCAGGCCATGCGCGCCGTGGTCAGCGCGCGGCCGATGTCGTTGCGTCGGGCACTGAACTCCGCGATGCCGATACTCGTTGTAATCTGTAGCGACTTGTCGCCTTCGAGATAGCGCAGCGCCTGGCTCTTGTCGCGCAGCGTCTGCGCGAGCTCTACGGCCGATTCCTGGTCAGAGTGCGTCAGCAGGATACAGAAGTCATCGCCGGTCAGCCGCGACACCACGGCGCGCCGTGAAAGATCTTCCTCGAGCAGGCGGGCAAAGCGGACGATGACCTTGTCACCCGCATCACGACCAAACGTATCGTTGACCAACTGCAGGTTATTGAGGTCGAAATAAATGAGTTGATGGGCGTCGTTCGAGGGCGCGAGCGCTTTGGCGGACTCCTGCAGCTGCGCCTCGAAACCAGACCGGTTCATGAGACCCGTCATGGCGTCGAAAGACTGCTCGATAACGTATTCGATCTTGCGCACGATATGCGCCATGAAGCGGCGTTCGCCCTTGGTGAATTCACTGCCATCGACCCGACCCAACTGCGCCATCACGCCTTCTAGATTGCCGTGACGGTCAAGAATCGGGCTCAGCAATGTCTGGAAGCTCGAGTCCGGAGTACTGTCTTCGCCCTCAATGCCGGGAATTTCGAAGACTGCGGGCCAGCGCTTGTCCTCGAGCTTGGGCAGCATGTGATCGATCAGGTAACGATCGAGCACCTTGCGGTTGACGTTCTTCCAGCTCGAGTGCGTAGCGCTGACGCGAATGCGCTTGCCGGGAATCAGCAAAACGCTGTAAGCGATGCCCAGGTATCGGCCGCTCTGTCCGACAAGCTGGGCCAGGCCGGCGTGGCTGCGGGAGGTACCGTGGATCTTTTCGTCGACCTCGTAGACGAGAGCCAGTTCCTTCTCCGACTCCGTGGAATGCCGCTGCACCTCGTCGAGCTGCCTGCCGATGATCAGGCTCTCGCCGATCAGGTCGACGGCAGGCCGCAGGATGTCTGCCAGCATCTTGGGATTGAATGACGATGCTTTGCCCGCGTTGCGGGAGAAAACCGCAATGAGCAGTCCCAACCGACCACCGTCGTCTGCACGAACCGGCAGCAGCAGCAACGTACGACCCGACGTCAGCGTCCGGCGAATATGCCCGTCGTCGCCTGACTCGGCGATGACCTCGTCCGGCAGATCGGTGACAAAGTTGTCGATCTCGTAATCGTCCGCGCCGTCGGAACTCCACACGCACTCGCGCTCGGCATCATAAAAACAGAAACACTGGGCCCGCGGGACGAGCGAATGCAGCAGACCCTTGGCCTTGCCGATGTTCCTTATTGTTTGCAGGTTGTGCAGGTCGGCAGACAACACTCGCTCCGTGGTCTATTGGCAAGTTGCGAACGATCCACGATGCCAGTGTTGCAGCGGCGCCGCTGTGACCAGTGTCTCAGCTGAAACCGTTGTTACGCTTAATTTGGGTCAATTGGGCAAAATTTTCCCATTTATAGCGCGGCCAGCCACTCGTCGTCGGAGCCCTCGGGCACCCCCTCGAACAGCGGGGTCGACAGGTAACGTTCACCGGTGTCGGGCAGCATCGCCAGGATGACCGACCCTTCGGGGGCCTCCGCGGCGATATCTAGCGCGGTGGCGAGCGTCGCGCCGGCCGAGATCCCGGTGAAGATGCCCTCTTTATGGGCAAGCTCGCGCGAGACTTCGATGGAGCGGTCGTCGGACACGGCCCGGAGTTCGTCGAATACCTCTCGGTCGAGCACGCCCGGAATGAAGTCAGGCGTCCAGCCCTGGATCTTGTGCGGACTCCATTCTTTGCCCGCCAGCAACATGGCCGCATCGGGCTCGGTCGCAACGATAGTGACGCCGGGTCTTGCAGCCTTGATCGTGCGGCCTGCGCCGCTCATCGTGCCGCCCGTCCCATAGCCAGTGACCCAGTAATCGAGACGTCTGCCGGCAAAGTCGCTCAGGATCTCCGGCCCGGTTGTGCAGGCGTGGAAGTCCGGATTCGCGGGATTCTCGAACTGGCGGGCCAGGAACCAGCCGTGCTGTTCGGCCAGCTCCTCGGCTCTTTTCACCATCCCGCTCCCACGTTCCGCCGCCGGCGTCAGTATGACCTTTGCTCCGAGTCCGCGCATGACAAGGCGACGTTCGACCGAAAAAGAGTCCGCCATGGTCGCAACAAAAGGGTGGCCCGTCGCCGCGCATACCATTGCAAGCGCGATGCCGGTGTTGCCCGACGTCGCTTCGATGACGGTTTGTCCTGGCGCGAGTTCGCCCTTTTCTTCAGCGTCGTTGATGATGGCGTAAGCCAGCCTGTCCTTGACCGACGCCATCGGGTTGAAAGACTCGACCTTGACGTAAAGGTCGACATGGTCGGGACCCATGCGGTTGAGACGTACGATCGGCGTGTTGCCGATAGTCTGCAAAATATTGTCGTAGATCATCCCTCAGTCCTCGTTATTCTTTTTTGCGTTGACGAATAGTAGTTCGATTGCATTACGGTCAGCATACACCGCTTGTTTCTGGCGACATAACCATGTGTTATATGTAGCCGAATTTTCGGCACTCGGGTGAAACCCATGCCCACACGTGCGGTCACATTAATAGACGCAACGACGCAACTTTCAGAATGAAGCTACAACAACTGAAATATTTGCTTGCGATCGTCGACAACGGGCTGAATATAACTGCAGCGGCCGAAAGGCTGTACACGTCTCAGCCGGGGGTGAGCAAACAACTCAAACTGCTCGAGGAAGAACTCGGGTTGCAGCTCTTCGTGCGCAAGGGAAAAAGCCTCGGCAGTATCACCGCTGCCGGCGAGCAGGTCATTGCGCGCGCGCGGCTGATCATGGCGGAGGTCGAGAACATTCGCAGCCTGGCGTCGGACTACTACCACGAGGAAGAAGGCACATTATCGATCGCCACGACCCACACGCAGGCTCGTTACGTGCTGCCGGATGTCATTCGCGAGTTTCGCGAACGTTATCCCCAGGTGAGCCTGAACCTGCACCAGGGCACGTCGGAACAGATCGCAGACATGGTCCAGGCGAACGAGATCGACTTCGCGATCGCGACGGGGTCGCACGAACTGTTCGGCGACCTGCTGCTCGTTCCCAGTTATCACTGGGATCGGAAAATCATCGTCCCCAAAGACCATGAGCTGGCGACGCTGGACCGCAAGATAACCCTCGAGGATCTCGCGGAGCATCCCCTCGTCACCTATGTCTTCAGTTTTGGCGGCCAGTCATCGCTGAAACGCGCCTTTGCCGACGAGGGACTCGATCCCGACGTCGTGTTCACGGCGCGCGACGCCGACGTCATCAAGACTTATGTGCGCATGGGCCTCGGCGTCGGCATCGTCGCGAGCATGGCCGAGGACTGTTCCGATGGCAAAGACCTGGCCGCGTTGGAGGCAGAAGGCCTCTTCCCGCGCAGCACGACGTGGATCGGGTTCCGCAAGGACGTCGTGCTGCGGCGCTACATGCTCGACTTCGTGCAGTTGTTCGCCCCGCACATCACGGCGGACCAGCTCGAGAAGACCCGGCATGTGCGCTCGCAAAACGAAATCGACAACCTGTTCAAGGATGCGCGCCTGCCGGTCCGCGGCGGCTGCAACGACGACATCATCGAGGCGGCCTGATCTCCAGGCCGCCTCGCGACTTCCTGTTCACTAGTAGATACGAATGCCGCCGTGGCGCTTGCGGCTGCGGTAGTCCGTCCACCACAGGCCGAACAGTAGTCCGCCGACCAGGCAGGCTGCGGCCACGCCGCCCACCCACTGCAGCGGCACGAGCAGGCGATTCTGCGCCTGGCGCTCGCGCAGGTCAGCGTTTTCCTCGGCCAGCTCCGCGGCACTGGTCTCGCTCGTGTCGAGCCGCGCCTGCAGGTCGCTGTTCTGTGCCCGCAGTGAATCGATCGTCGCGGCCGGTGCCGCGAAAGCCTGCCGCGTTTCTTCGAGCTCCCCCGTGAGCCGATCGACCTCGGCCTGGGTCTCGGCGACAATGAGTTTTGCAGGCTTGTCACTGACCAGGAAGCCGGCTTTGACATAGCCCTGGGTGCCGTCCGGCAGCTGGACATTGGCGTAGTACTGGGTCCGCGACAGCACTTCCATTTCCTGTCCGCTTTCGAGATTACGGAACGGCCGGTCGCTCGTGTCGGCAGCCTGGTGCAGGCCGAGCCGCAGCGTGTCGGTGACATAGGCAGTCTCGGCAAACGCCGCTACCGGCAACAGCAGCAGCCAAAGCATCTTGCGCATCGATGTTCTCCCAAACGATCCTGCGAGAGTCTACTACAGCCTATTGCTCATAGAGCCATCGCAGCAACGCTTCCTGGGTCTCGTCGCCGTAACCGCGATGGATGTCGGTGTGATTTTGCAGCACAACCACGCTGAACCTGCGCCCCGAGCGCGCCTGCAGATACCCTGCGATGCCCGCTACGTGGTCGAGTGAGCCGGTCTTCAGGTGCGCCGAGCCCTCTAGCGGCCCCTTGCGCATCCGGTAGCGTAAGGTGCCATCCAACCCGGCCAGCGACAATGACGAGACATACTCGGGCATGTACGGCTGCCGCCAGGCAAACGCCAGCATTGCGGCGAAATCGGCAGCCGTGATCCGGGCTTCGCGCGACAGGCCCGCGCCGTTGTCGAATGCCAGCTCGGAAAACTCGAGTCCTTTGCTGCGCAACCAGTCGGCGACGACCTTGCGGCCGCCCGCCTCGGTGCCGGGCGGGCCGAGAACTTCGGCGGACAGGGTGTAGAGCAATTGCCGCGCCATGACGTTATTGCTGTGCTTGTTGACGCGCGTGATGACATCGGCGAGCGGCAGCGAACGAAACTCGACGACCGGCTCCCTGTCCTCGGGTGCCGTCGCTATGTCCCAGCCGCCCTTGAACGTGCCGCCTGACTCATGCCACATCGATTTGAACAGTCCATAGGCGAAACTGCGGTGGCTAAGCGTGGCCCGATCCATGGCGTAGCGTTCGCAGCCACTCGGGAACGCGCCGCTAAACGTCATGCGGCTTACCTGCTCGTCCGTTGTAACGGTGATGCCACGCTGGTAGCCGCGGCAGGGACCTGCGATCAGCCGGAGTCGGTTTTCGATCTCGAGGTTATCGAGCGGCGGGTCGGTCCAGATGTCGACCTTGCCAGGCTCCTCGGCCGGTGCGAACCAGTAACGCACTACCTTGTAGTTCATCAGCAACGCATTGGGCGCGACGTTGTACGCTCTCAGCGGCTGACGGTCGAAAGCGCCCGGATCGTATTCACCGACGTCGAAGTAACTGTCATCCAGCAACAGGTCGCCCTCGATCGTGTCGATGCCAGCCTGCCGGATCCGGCGCAGCATTTGCCAGACTCGCTCCGTCACCAGGAACGGGTCTCCCTGGCCGCGCAGCAACAAGTCTCCCTGCAGAGTCCCGTCCGCGATCGGGCCGAGGGCGAATATGTCGGTTTGCCAGGTATAGGTCGGCCCCAGCAGATCGATTGCCGCAAGGGTTGTCAGCATCTTGATCGTGGAGCCCGGGTTGCGCGGCACCGTCGCGTTCCAGTCGACGAGCACCTCCCCGGACTCCAGATCCCGGACGTGGATGCTCGTGGCCTCGGGCGGCACGTTGCGATGGCTGAGCCTGCTCTCAACGGCTGGCGGCAGGTCGGCGGCGGCAACAGGCGCTGCGGCGCAGGCCGCCACAGCAATTCCCAGCAACACTCGTTTCATCGCCGCGCCGGTCTCCTGAGTCCGAACGCACGTATTCGGTCGGCAAGCGTCGTCGGCTTGACGCCGAGCAGTTCGGCTGCACCGTCCGGCCCGGATACGCGCCAGTTGGTCTCGCGCAGGGCGTTCAGCAGGTTTTTTTTCTGGAAATCGCGCATCTCTTTCTCGGTGAGTATGCCGTCCGGTTCGGCAGATGCAACGTTGGCCTGACGCGGCTCGTGCTGAGTGACATTCGGCATCGACAGGTCCAGGCGCAGCACGTTGCCCGGCGACAGGATGACCGCGCGCTCAATGACGTTTTTGAGCTCGCGAACGTTGCCCGGCCAGTCGTACTCAAACAGCTTGTCGGCCTGCGACCGGGTCAAGGTCAATTCGGGCCGCCCGAAGTCGGCAGTCGCGCGTTCGAGAAAGTGCTGCGCCAGCTGCACGATGTCGTCACCGCGCTCGCGCAACGCGGGCACATCGACGGGAAACACGCTGAGACGGTAGAACAGATCCTCGCGAAATTCGCCGTCGACGATCAGCTGCTCGAGATTGCGGTTGGTCGCCGCGATAACGCGCACATTGACCGATCGCGTCACGTCGTCGCCGACCCGCTCGAACTCGCTCTCCTGCAACACGCGCAGCAGCTTGCCCTGCAGTTCCAGCGGTATTTCGCCGACCTCGTCGAGAAAGATCGTGCCGCCGTCAGCTAGTTGAAAGCGGCCCACACGATCTCGATGCGCGCCCGTGAACGCGCCTTTGACATGGCCGAAGAACTCGCTTTCAAACAGCTCCTTCGGGATCGACGCACAGTTCACTTTGACGAGCGGCCCGTCGGCACGCGAACTCTGACCATGGATGGCATGCGCCACCAGCTCCTTGCCAACGCCGGATTCGCCCAGCAACAGGACGCTGGCGGGCGTCTGGGCGACGGCCTCGACTTGCTTCAGCATCCTCTGCAGAGCCGGGCTCGTGCCGACAATGCGCCCGAAGTTCATCGCAACGTTGACTTCCTCGCGCAAGTAATCGCGTTCTCGCTCGAGTTCTTCGCGCAGGCGAGCGTTCTCCGCCAGCGCACTGCGCAGCTTGCGTTCGGCCCGCAATCGCTCTGTGACGTCCTTCGATGCGACCAGCAGTCGATCGACCTTGCCGCTGGCGTCGCGATGCCCGATTGCGGAAACCACGAGGTCGAGCACCCGGCCATCCTTGGTAACGACCTGGCGGTCCTCGTTGTTATAGTCGCCGCGCTCGAGCAGCTCCTGCATGTGGCCGTCCGCAAAGCGGCGTTGCTCCGCCACCGTGAAGAAGTCGGTGATCGGCCGGCCGAGCACTTCCTCTCGCGAATAGCCGAGCTTTTCGAGCCAACGGTCGGTCACCGTAACGATGTTGCCGTCACCATCGACCGTGTGCAGCATCGCCGGCGTTGATCGGTACAGCTCGCGATACTTGAAGTTGGCGCGCGCCTGGTCGCCGTACTCACGGTACAACGCAATCGTGCGCAGGAACGCACCATCCGGATCGTATTCCACGATCGAGTTCGTCGTGCAGTCGACAACCTCACCTGACGAGGTGACGAAACCGATCGGCTTATTCTCGAGCTTGCCTGTGCGTCGCAGGGCCGGCAGGAACTCTTCTTCGATGCGCCGCGCAGATTCCGGGGTTACGAATTCAGTGGGCCTGCGGCCGACCATGTCGGCGCGGTCGTAGCCAAGCCGCGCGAGGAATGCATCGTTGACATCCTGGTAGGTGCCGTCCTCGCCAATCGACGTCGCCATCGCCGGAGACTTGCGAAACAGCCACTGGTAGTCGTCGGGTTTGAGCATCGCGGCAGTATACACGGAATTTCGTAATTATGGACACGAGTTTTCGTTATTTACGGAATTCCGTGATCGCTGCTTGTCTGATAACTCATTGTTCTTAATACGTTTTCAGGGTTGGCACGCCTTGTGCACTAGGTACAGTGGTATCAGACATTACGCGTCGCTTGGGCGACGCTCGCTAACAAGGAATGTGATCATGAAATCTGGAAAGTTTGAAAACAGCCTGGCGCTGATCGGCGTTCTCATCGTGCTGTTCGCGGTTTCCGCCGCGGCCAACACGGCTCTCGCCGATGATGTTGAACTGCTCGAGGGCAGCTTGAAAGTCGAGGTTTCGACCTCAAATTAACGACTCTGGTGGCTGGGCGCAGGAGTCTCTCCCCCCGAAATGCCTGATCGTCCGGTCACCATCGATGCCAGCAGGAATGCTGGTGGATTACGGGCCTGGAAGCCCGGCGGCATCCCCCCTGCCGTTTAATCCTGGGCGCCGGAGTCCTCCGTGTCGGAGGCCCGCTGGATCGCAATCGAATTCAGCACTCCGGCGCCTTTCTTTTTGTTCAGTTCTGCACGCGGTTGCGATGATTCTCCGCGCGCCTGGCGCGATTGTTCGCCATGCCGTTGCTGATGGTCTCGCGCAGGCGCTTGAGCCAGCGCCGGGCCCAGGTGAATTCAATCGCCAGGATTGCGAGACCGACCGGGATCACGACCAGGGCTGGCCCCGGCGTCACGATCATGACAATGCCGAGCAGCACGACGGTCGCACCAACGACGGCAATCACAATGCGTCGCGCAGCTTTGTAAGTCAGATGTAGTGTGCTTTGAATCAAGTTTCTTCCCGGTCACGAGACGCGCCTATTTTAGCCCGCGCCGGCGTTTTGTTTTATGACAACCTTATCGTAGGCTTTGTTGCATGCAAATCCAGCGCTTGTCCCTGTTCCTGCTTTCCCTCGCCCTTGCCGGTATTGCCTGGCCCGACGGTCAGGGGACTCTGACGATCACCGTCTCGCCGGCCGCGGCGGCAGTTCAGCCGCTGGCCGAGGGCCGCAGTCTCGTGCGCCTGCCGGCGCTGGAGTTCGAGTTCGGTATCGAGGCACGCTGCGGCCCGGCGCAGGCCGTCAAGTCCGTTTCGATCAGCGTTGCCGATACCCGCAAGACCCTGGAAAGTGCCGATATCACAGAGGGGTCGGTTGCCAGTACCGTCGTTACGTTACCTGCGCGACAGCTCGCGCCGGTTGCCGTCGATGGATTCTGTCCCGAGTCGCAAGTTGGCGGCAGCCGCCTGTTGCTTCGCGATGCCGTGACGGCGCAGGTCTCCTTGCGCTGCACGGGCGAGGACGGCGACTCGATTACCTATGCGTCGCAATCGCTCGACGTAGCGCTGGTCTGTGAAATCGAAACGGAAGCTCAGGGCGTCGCGCCGGCATCGACCGACATGTGAAGCTCGAGAAACGCCAGGGTTTTCTGCCAGGCATCCTCGGCGGCTTCCGCGTCGTAGGCCCTGCCCGACGGGTTGGCAAACGCGTGTTTCGCACCGGGGTAGATGTGGATTTCGTGGTTCTTGCCGAGGCGCCTGAGAGCAGCCTCGAACTGCCTGACCGAGTCGACAGGGATTCCCCTGTCCTCGTCGCCGAACAGCCCGAGTATCGGCGTGCTGATCGGAAGTAATTTGTCCACGTCGTCGGTAACCTGGCCGTAGTAGATCACGGTCGCATCGAGTTCTTCGGGGAACAGCATGGCCGCGTTCAGCGACCAGCCGCCGCCAAAACACCAGCCGAGCGAGCCAACGCGCGGTGCGCCTGCCGTCTGGCTGACGAACTCGTAGGCCTGGCGCAGGTTATCCTCTGCCTGGCCGGGGTTCTCCACGACTTTCAACATCTGCAGGCGCGCCTGTTCCGGGCCCGTCGCGGTAGAGCCGCCGAAGAGATCCACGGCGAGAACGATGTAGCCCTCGCCGGCCAGCTGGTCAGCCATGGCGCGGATATTGTCGTTAAGCCCCCACCATTCATGGATCATGATGACTGCCGGCAGCGGCTCCACCATGTCTTCCGGAAACGCGAAATGGCCGTATACGAGTTCGTTATCGACTTCGGCATAGGGCAGTCGTTCGGAAACGACGGGACGCGCCGGTGCGGCCTCCGTGGCCGGGCTCGGCTCGGCCGTGTCGGCCGCGTGTTCGCGGCTCATCGCATCAACGTTCGCGCGCCCGGCGGCCTTGTCGGCCTCGGCGTCTGGCGGCGACTCCTTCTCGCAGGCGGCTATCGCGAGGACCGCAAGAGCTATCAGCGGCAGGATCTTGTGGCTAGTGGTCATGACGCGCTAAGTGTACAAGCGTTACTTGCCCCAGTCATCGTCGTCGTCCCACTCGCGCAGCTTGCTCTTGTCGACCTCGCGCCACTGCTCCTCGCTGCGACGCATGTGTTGAACAACTTTCGCAATCGTATAGACGGCGACGGCTGCGATAATGACCAGAATGGGGAGAAGTCCTTCGGGCATAATTTCGAGCGATAACGATGGACCAGGGGAAGTCTAACATCGGACAGGGCCGATCGATCGTATCGCGGGCCGTCGCGTTCTTTCGCGAATCGGTGCGCGACAGCGACAGGGATTACACGAAAGGCCCTATCCGCCGGGCGCTCGGGCTCCTGGCCATCCCGATGATGCTCGAGATGTCGATGGAGTCGATCTTCGCGGTCGTCGACATCGCTTTCGTATCAAGGCTCGGTACCGACGCGATCGCAACCATCGGCATCACGGAAGCGCTGATCTCCGTGCTGTATGCGATCGCCGTCGGCCTGGGCATGGGCGTCACGGCCATGGTGTCGCGTCGCATCGGCGCGGACGAACGCGAGGCGGCGGCGCGGGTCACCGGCCAGGCGATCTGGGTCGGCGCCGCCCTGTCCCTGCTGATCGGTGTTCCCGGCGCTTTCTACGCGGCCGACATGCTGCGCCTCATGGGCGCCAGCGAGGGTGTCGTCGAGACCGGGACGGGCTTTGCCGCGGTACTGCTTGGCGGCTCCGCCAGTATCATTTACCTGTTCCTGCTCAACGCGGCTTTTCGCGGCGCCGGCGACGCTTCGATAGCGTTGCGTTCACTCGTGCTCGCCAATGGGCTCAACATCATCCTGGACCCATGCCTGATATTCGGGCTCGGCCCCTTTCCCGAACTGGGTGTAACCGGCGCCGCGTGGGCAACGACGATCGGCAGGAGCATCGGCGTCCTGTACCAGCTCTGGCATCTCCTGGATGGCCGCGGCAGGCTCGAGTTTCATTTCCGGAATCTCGCCCTGCACCCCCGCATGCTGGCCCGCATGCTGGTTATTTCAGCGGGCGGCATCAGCCAGTTCCTGATCGCGACGTCCAGCTGGATCATCATCATGCGCATCGTGGCGATGTACGGCAGCCCGGCCGTGGCGGCTTACACCATTGGCCTGCGCATACTCGAGTTCGTATGGTTGCCTTCGTGGGGGCTGGGTAACGCTGCGGCAACGCTCGTTGGTCAGAACCTCGGCGCCGGGCAGCCCGATCGCGCCGAGAAGTCCACGTGGCTTGCCGCCCGCTACAACATCGTCTTCCAGACCTGCATCGGCATATTCCTGCTGACGTCGGCGCCGTTTATCGCCGGCCTGTTCACGAACGAGCCGGAGGTCCTGCGAATCGGCACGGACTGCCTGCGAATTCTGGCGATTGGTGCACCTGCGTACGCGATCGGCATGATCGTCACGCAGGCCATTAACGGCTCCGGCGACACCTACACGCCAACGGCTATCGATTTTGTAGGGTTCTGGGTCGTCCAGATTCCACTGGCCTACTGGCTCGCGACTGCCGGAGCGCTCGAGCAGAACGGCGCATTCTGGGCAATCACGATTGCCGAGACACTGGTGACCGTACTTGGTGTCATCGTCTTTCGCAGCGGTCGGTGGAAGCGCAAGATCGCCTGACCTGCGCCCCTGAAGTACTATCCGGGCAGCATGTCTGACGCACCCCTCATCGAGATCCGCAACGCCACGATATGGCGTGGGAGCACGCGTGTGTTCAAGCGGTTGAACCTCGTCATCGAGCAGCACGAGCGCGTTGCGATTCTCGGCCCCAACGGCTCGGGCAAGACGACGCTGCTGAAGACGATCAACCGGGAGCTGTACCCGGTGGTTGCCCCGGACTCCAGCGTCAGGATTCTCGGCCGCGAGCATTGGAACGTGTGGGAGCTGCGCAGGCACATCGGCATCGTGTCCCACGACCTGCACCAGCGCTATACACCCCGAACGACCGCGGTCGAGGTCGTGGTTTCCGGGTTCTTCTCGAGCATCGGGGTACACGGCAACCTCGCGCAGCGCGTCAGCGAGGAACAAATCGACACCGCTCGCACAACGCTGGACAGGCTCGGTATCGGCGCGCTGGCGGATACCCCGCTGCAGTCGATGTCCACCGGGCAGCAGCGGCGCTGCCTGCTCGGCAGGTCGCTGGTGCATGCCCCTGCGACCCTGATCCTGGACGAACCTACCGAGGGCCTGGATTTCGCTGCAAGCTTCGACTACCTCGACCGTATCCGCGACCTGTCATCGAGCGGCCACAACATCGTGCTCGTCACGCACCACCTCAACGAGATTCCGCCCGAGGTAGAGCGTGTGATCGTGCTCAAGTCGGGTCGAATCGCTGCCGACGGGCCCAAGTCGGACGTGCTCGACAGCACATTGCTGAGCTCGGTATACGAAACCCCCATTCGGGTTGCTGAATTCGACGGCTACTACCTCGCGTACCCCGGCAAATTTTACAAAACGTGACCTGTTACGATTATTCTGTCGCGGAAAGTCCTATGCTGGAACCATGTTCGTGCTGATCCGCATTCTCGCTACCAGCCCGCCCCTCATCGCACTGCCGGCACTCGCGGCCGAT
>JAAUYK010169864.1_pt1 | contig 18034 bp, 17 predicted proteins | sample 7278021 | NCBI WGS metagenome assembly JAAUYK01 (sample SAMN14350223, study PRJNA611818) | marine sediment metagenome | isolation source: surface marine sediment (1.8m) | place: French Polynesia: Moorea | collected 2018-08
ATTTATTTATCTTAGCAGGACATCAAGAAAACATTGAAATTGTTATTACCCCGAATGGAGAAGTATTCTAATGAAATCTGTCAATTATACTAATATGACTAATCAAGAACTCAAAAAATATCTGCTTGAACATAAAGACGATAAAGAAGCTTTTTATGCTTATTTAGATCGCAAAAAACAACAACCTAAACAAGTAATGATTGGGATTGATGAGTTAGATTCATTAACTCCTGAACAACAAATTTCATTAATTACTGAACGTCTTCAAGAAAAATTTACACTTTAGCTTTCTTAATCTTGTAAGGTGGGCATTTCAGAAAGTAGGGTGGGTTAGAAGGCTATAATTTAGGTTATTACCAGAAGATAAAAATACTTCGTAACCCACCATCTTAGTGAGCATAAATAGGAAAATATAAACTAAATTTTAGGGTAATATTTCAACAGTTTTGAGAAAAAAGTACAGTCAATTATATATTGAAAATGGTGGGTTACAGCGCAGATAAAAACTTATGATTTTTTCAGAAAAATTGATGCTGCGCCTAACCCACCCTACGGAATGTGTTAGAATATGTCATATAAATTCAAGAATTTTGCATCATGTCTCAAGATTTAATTGCTAACCTTGCTAATGCTTTTGAACCGGTTCCTTTACCTGCTGGTAGTGATTTATATGTAGATTTGACTGAGTTTAGAGCAGATGCAAATATTTATAGAGACTTAGGAAAAAAAATTATACAATCGCCTCAAAATAAACATACTTATCAATTGTATGCTGGACATCGTGGGGGAGGGAAGTCAACGGAGTTATTAAGACTTAAAAAATATCTGGAAGATAAAGGTTGTTTTGTAGTCTATTTTGCCGCAGATCAAGAAGATATTGATCCAGAAGATGCTCAATATACAGATATTTTAATCGCTTGTACTCGTCATCTTCTCGAAGAATTAAAAGAAGCTAATTCTACACCATTAAAAAATTGGTTAAAGGAACGTTGGCAAGATTTGATTGATTTATCCTTAACGAAAATTGAGATAGGAGACGCTACTTTAGAAACGGGAGATTTAATTAAGTATTTTGGAAAGTTGTCTGTTGCTATTCGGGGAATTCCTAGTGAACGACAGAAAATTAGAGAGAAAATTAATCCTCATACCGCTACATTGTTAGATGCTTTAAACGAATTTATTGATAATGAGAAAAAACCTTTGCCTCAAGATAAAAAATTGGTGATGTTGGTGGATAATTTAGATCGCATTGTTCCTATCATGCGCGGAGAAGATAAAAATAATCATGATGAAATTTTCTTGGATCGTGCTGAACAACTAAAAAAATTAAAATGTCATATAGTCTATACTATTCCTATTTCTATGGTCTATTCTAATCGTGCTAATGATTTACGAGAGTCCTACGATGGGGATCTTATGGTATTACCTATGATTCGGGTTTATGATGTTAATAATAATCCTTATGATCCAGGAATTAAGAAAGTTCAGGAAATTATTAGTAAAAGAATTAAGCAATTTTCACCAGATCAAAACTTAGAAAGCGATATATTTGAAAGCAAAGAATTGCTTGATAATTTATGTTTAATGACTGGGGGCCATGTGCGTAATTTGATGTTATTGATGGACTCTGCTTTTAATTATATTGATGATTTACCTATTACAAAAAGAGCAGCACAACGAGCAATTACTCAAGCAAGGGATGTTTACAGGAGAACAGTAGAACATGAACAATGGCCATTATTGGCAAAAGTTCATGAAACCCATCAAATTCAAAACGATCAAGAACATCGTAAACTATTATTTAATCGTTGTGTTTTACAATATAGTTATTACGATGATGATGAGGAGTTGATTAGTTGGTATGACGTGCATCCCCTAATCCTTAAAATTTCTGAGTTTGTTGAACAGTTGAGTAGTTAGCAGTCATCAGTTAAGCAGTTACCAGTTAAGCAATTATCAGTCATCAGTTAGCAGTTAACAGTTAAGTTTATTTCTGATTTTTATATGACAAGTTCATCTAAAAACAACAATTTAATGATTGATTCATCTCCTTCTGAACAGTGGGAAGACGCACCAATAACGCGAGAAGAATCTTATCAAGCGTTGCGACGTTCTTTGCGACGCAAAAAAGGCTTTAATTTATTGTTTGTGCGTTGTTCTCCCATACAAGGAAAGCAAATTATTGAACAAATAAATAAGGATTTACCACAGAAAAAATCTGCTACTCTCAAACTAGATTCAGAAACAGATAATATCTACGAGAAAATTATTAATATTCCTGATTATCAACAGCTTAATATTTTGTTTGTCTGTGGATTAGAAACGGCGTTATTACGGTACGAAGAAGCAGAAAGCGAAGGTTATCAACTGCCTAGTGAAAGTCCTGTTTATGGGGGAACTTGGGCTGGTATTCCGAGAATTTTGGGTTATTTAAACCTCTCCCGTGAACGGTTTTATCAGCAATTTTCCTTTACTATTGTTTTCCTCTTACCAGAATTTGCCTTGCGTTACTTTATCAAACGCGCGCCAGATTTTTTTGATTGGCGATCGGGACTGTATGAATTTCCTACTGATAAAGATACCTTAGAACAGGAAGCTTATCGTATTGTTTATCTGGATAGCGATCTAGAAAAATATAAACAGTTTACTCCACAAGAAAGAGAGGAAAAATTAGCAGAAATTAAAGCTTATTTGACTGACTCCCCTAACCTTGATCCCATCAGAAAATCAGAACTTTGGTTGATAAAAGGTTTAATTCATGCAAAACAAGCAGAATATGAAGCAGCGATCGCATGCTACGACAAAGCATTACAGTTGAAACCAGATTATCATCAAGCTTGGTATAACCGAGGCATAGATTTAGGTAAGTTAGGAAGGTTGGATGAAGCGATCGCATCCTATGACAAAGCATTACAGTTGAAACCAGATTTTCATCAAGCTTGGAATAACCGAGGGAATGCTTTATATGACTTAGGAAGGTTGGATGAAGCGATCGCATCCTACGATAAAGCATTACAGTTGAAACCAGATGAGGAACTATATATTAATAATCGTAATAACGCATTAAAGGAAAAAGAAAATAGATGAAAAAATAAACATTGAGATACAATGAATTACTAATCATATAACTTATTCAGAACACAGCAATGATTGAATTATATCCTCAATTTTTAACAAAGAATGGTCAAGAATTTGTCTTGTTACCTTCTGAAGAATTTACGACTATTCAAAAACTATTAGAAAATTTAGAAAAATTAGAAGCAAAGAAATCTTAGATATTATTCAGTATATAGATCAAAAATAATCACCATTAACTTTATTTTCATCAGGATAAATAATATAAAACCTTTGCCTCTTGCATTACCTGATCGCGAAAATAAATACTTAATTCTGACGGTGTTCTTAAATCAACTTTATGCCAATTAATTATAGCAGATAACTCTCTTTCCATTCTTGCTAAAGTAAAGAAACTAGGGGTTTTTCCTGTTTCAAACTCCACTAAAAAATCAACATCACTCTTATCTGTAAAATCTTCTCTTAATACCGAACCAAATAAAGATAATTTAGCAATATAATATTGTTGACAAAAAGCTGACAATGTGTGTTGACAAATAGCAATCGGTAGATTTTTATTCATTATAATTTGTCTCCTAATATTTCGATAACTGGGGTAGAAACCGGCACAGAAGCAACTTGATAAACTTCTTGATTAAAAACATTCTGGACAATAAATAACAAAACAAAGCTAATAACAGCAGCAATAATAGGAGTTGTGATCCAACCCGAGGCAATACCCCCTAGAACCCCCCATTTAACTTGTCTAACCCCTTTTATGCCTTTTAAAAGAGCAATACCAATAACTGCACCCACCACTGCTTGAGAACTAGAAACAGGAATGAGAGGAATAGGAGGTAAACCCAAACTAACCACAAAATTTGACAATTCTTGGGAGGAAAAAGTAAATAATACTAAAGAATTAGCCAAAACCACCACTAATGCACCCACAGGAGATAAAGTCATTAAACTACCACCCACCGTCATCATCACCTGCTTAGAATAGGTGAACACTCCAACAGCAATGGCGATCGCTCCTAATAAAAATAATTGTTCTACTGCGGATATATCAAAAATTCCCGCAATTTTTAGGTTTTCAAAGGGAGAAGAAGGGACAAAAACCCCCATTACATTACCAATATTATTCGCTCCCAAAGTATAAGAACCAAACGCACCAACAATAATTAAACCCCAACGAATATTACTATCTAAACTCAAAAGATGGGGTTTAGTATTATCAATCAAAAGTACAACTAACTTATAGATAACTGCCGCAAATATAGCCGCCAAAATAGGACAAGCTATCCATGTCCCCATAATTTTGATTAAATCATTAATATTGGTGGGGGAATCACTAAACCAGTTCCAACCCACAATCGCCCCTACAACGGCTTGAGAAGTGGATACTGGCAGTCCTAACTGAGTCATCCATAAAACCGTTATAGCAGCAGCTAAAGCAACGGTAAAGGAACCTGCTAAAGCATTGACTGCACCTAGTTTTCCCAGTCCTCCGGCTGCCCCGGCCCCTGCGGTTACTGAACCAATAATAATAAAAACACTACAGATAACCGCAGCAGTGGAAAAACGAATCATGCGACTCCCCACAGCAGTTCCAAAGACATTGGAAGCATCATTTGCTCCTAATGACCATCCCAAAAATAAACCACTAGAGAGAAAAATAAAAGTGCTAATTAGGTCCATAAACTTAATCTAACTAATCTGACAAGTTAAGCTATGATAACTATAAAGTGCGTTGAATTGCATAAATATCTAACTCATCTGCCACATTTTCAGCGAGATCGGCAATAGCATCAATAGCGTTTACAATATCTCGTAAGTTTATTTTTTCGGAGAATTTATAGTCAGTAGCAAAAATTTTCTTCTTCAAACTAATAGCAATTTTATCAGCCTCAGATTCATAAACTCTGACTTGATAAGTATGGTCTTTTACCGACTTAGGATCACGGAAAAAATTACGAGCAGCAATAATTACTGTTTCTATACTTTTCACAACAACTTGCACTAAATCTAAAAATTCTTTTTTCCCAAGTTCATTATCTGTCTCTTCTATTTGTGATTCTATGTCCTTGTTTTGATCTCGTTCAATCATTAAGTCTTGAAAATTTTTCCCCATTTGATCCAGAAGAGAAAATAAATCCGTCAATAGTCTCAGAACATCGGCACGAAAATCAGGGATTAACATTTCACTATAGAGAACATTAATAATGGAACGTTGTAAGTCTCTACATCTTTGTTTGAGTTCAATAATTTGTGATAGTTTTTCCTCGCAAGTTTCACAGGTATTTCTCGTTTCAAGAAAAGCACTAATTCCCCTTTCAAAATAAATTGCACCTTCTGCTACTTTATCGAGAAATTCGTCAATTTGCCCTTCTAATAATTTTGTCTTACCAAATAAAGCGGGTGTTTCTTTAGACATAAGTTAAATTAATTTCAATCAATACGTATATTTTATCGTCTCTTATTTTCAAGTTTTTAGCAAGTTACTCATTTAATTTTACTATCGTAATCTTTCTTGTAACCTTTCAAAAACCAACTCTCCATCTCTTACATTTCCTTGTTTAACATCTTCTAATCCTAATGCTATTTTTTGTTTTAATTCTTCTAAGCGTTTCTGATCATTTTGCTGATTAATAATTTCAAGAATTGTCAATGCTTCTTTAATTACTTGTTCAACATCCTGATAGTTACCTCTAGCTATTTGAGATTGAATAAACTTTTCTTGTTCAGGACTTAAGGTAATATTCATAGATTAGATAACCTCGTGATCATAATTATAATGACTGTAGGGACTTAATAACCAATAACCAATAACTGATCACTGGTAACTGGTAACTGATCACTGATAAAATTAAGCCCCTACATCAGTTATATTTAAACAAAATTAGTCGGATCTTGATCCCGTCGATGTTTAACAGGAATAGGTACACCTTGGCGATCGCCTGCTAAACTAGCAGTAGTTTCTAATGCGTCCCGTAACCGTTTTCCTGCATAGATAGACATATCCCGTGGAACATTAATTCTATCCCGTAAATACCGTAACGCAACATCAGATCCCTTGGGAGGTTGACAGGTTTCCTCTGTCATCATGGTAGTTAATGCACAACGTAACGCTTCATCGAACACCTTCTCTTTTCCAGGGTTAACCCGAATAATATTCTCACGATGTTTAATCACCCGTTGTAAAGCTTCTTGACGAGAGTTTTCGGGTTCAACATACATCACATCAGGTAAACCAAACCAGGGACCATTATCTACCCTATATTGATTAATTTTTGCTTGTTCTTCACTGTTACTGTAACATCCACCCATTTGTGGAGGTAAGTCGTGAACATGGGTATGAAAGTCGCTTTGAGTTCCTCGATAGGTTGGACGGGTTTCCATTGCATCAAACCACTTTCCAAAACCCTCATTTTCCTCTCGCAAAGAATACCCTTTATAGTAGTATAAACTAGCATTCATGCGCTCAACATAGGGCGTAAAAATCACATCTACTATGCCAAACTCTTCGAGAAAATAGGGACTTGGGGTATTAGCTAAAGCCTTTTCTACCATCGCCACTACTTTAACAAATTGTTCACGATTTTGTAGGTCTTGTTTTTGTGACCAAGTAGGGTAACACAACCAACCACACCAGGCCCTAAACAGTAATCTTTCTAACTGTCGTAAAGGAATAACCTTTGCATCTTTCATGCTATGAGTTAACGGGCCAAATGCTGCTTCTAGGGACTGCAAAATATCATCACTTTCAGTAATAATGCGTCCATCTAATTCTAGAGCAGGAAGCATTCCCGATGGTACAATTTTTTTATACCATCGTTCTTTTGTTCCGTAGCAAAACATAGTAACTTTTTTGATACGGTAAGGAATTTGTTTTTCTTCTAACCATAACCAAACTTTTTGACAGTAGGGACACCAAGCATGGTTGTCACGGTAAAGGGTGACTCTAATATCCTTTTCTTGATGACCAAAAAGCCGTAAAATAGCTTGAGAATTAGTTGATTCATTGATATTATCTCTTGTCCAGTCGGTTAGGTTTTCTAGTTCGGTCCAGCTTAAAGGTGATGTGGTCATTTTATAAGTTGGTTAAGTGATTTTTTTATAGTATCTATTAACAATATAGCAGTTATCGTCCTAATAAGTTGCAAACTGTCCTATTCTTTTTTATGGATAGGTAATTATCTATGAATGTAGAAATAATTTTTCTGCTAATTATCAATTATCAATTATCAATTGTCCATTATTAACCTATAGTTGTCCCAATTTTTTCAAAATTTTCAACACTTGGGATAATTCATGTTTTCGAGGGAATAAAGAAAATTCTATCGAAAGATCGTATTGAGATTTTTCCTGTTTATTTAATTTGAGAAAAAGAAAACTATCTCCATTTGTTACCATCCCGTATATTATTTGTTGTGATTGAGAATTAGCCATCATATAAGCTAAAATTTGAGGAAGTGCAGCAGCAACAGGAACACTGTTACGTTTTGATTCTATTACTAATACCCATAAAGAATTTTTTACAACCAAAACATCGATTAATCCTCTAATAATTGTTTTATCTGCATCTTCAATAATTAGTTCTACTGATTCAGGGGATTTAATTCTAAAGGGTGGATCTAAAAATCCTGCTACCTCTAAAATAGGAAAAACTACCAATAAATTAATTGTTCCTTCTAGTAACAGAGACGATGAACGATGATAATCATAACGTTGTTTTATTCGAGTAATTGCTGTTTGTTCTGTTTCTGTTATTTCTGGTAATTCTTCATTCCATTCTGAAAAAAAGTTATCTTCTTCTGTTTGACTTAAATTTAATTTAGTTTGTAAGTCATTTAAGTTTTTAATTGCCTCTCTAACACCAATTGTTGTTACCATATAAATTACTCCTAATTTAATATTAATTTTCTAGGTGAGACGAAACCTTGTCTAGGTTGAAAACAGTAGTTTGTGAGGATAGGAAACAGGGAATAGGAAAAATTAAGTTAAAACTCCACTTCTCAAGATGGACGCGGTTTATATATCAAAAGTAACATAGCCTTCTATGCTATAGCAATCAGTTATCAGTTGTGAAAATCAAGTCTAAGTATAAGGGAACTCAGGAACAGGAAATAATAAAAAAGATATCTCATGAATCATTCCTGATTGCTATATACAAGCATTATAATTATTTTACAGAATAATATTAAACATAATTTACCAGAAAATATTATATGTAAAAACTAAAAGGTCCTTTTATAAGGTACAAGCATTATGCTTATTCTACAGAATAATATTAAGACAAATTTCCTCAAAAAGACTATATATAAACGGTAACATAGTCTTCTAGACTGTACAAACATAATGCTTGTGTTACATAATAAGATTAATCCCAATATTTTCGTTAACAATGAGGTAAAAAATGAAAGTTAACCCCTTAACAGTTGGTCCAATAGTTGGAGAAGCAACCCCTGCTTATCTTCGTGTGTTAGGAAGAGGCAAAAATGTTCCTGGGGTAGGAGTAATGCGTTTAGCAAAAACACCAGATTTTCAAGAAGAATTAATTCGTTTTGTTCCTCTAGATGATGACTTTGATCTCACGGGAATCGCTATATTTTCTAATCTATCTCCCGAAACAGTTTATTATTATCAATATGGTTGGATTGAAACTACTATAGAGTCAACTCCTTGTCCTTTAGAATGGGAAGAAATAAAAACCTATTCAGTAAAAATTTTATCAATTAATGATACTTCTCCTTGTTCTCTTATTTTTGGTTCCTGTCGTTATTTACTACGAAAAAGAGGATTAATTTTAAACCAAGAAGAATCCAATCAATTTCAATTTAAAGAAAAAGGAGATAAAACTTTTCAAGCGATCGTAGAAGATCATGTTAATAAAAATACTGTTAATCAAGTCATTATGTGTGGAGACCAAATTTATGCCGATGACCTCAATGTTTTCTTGGCTGCTGGTGAATTAGATGATTTTTTACTGCGTTATCGTGTCGCTTTTTCTCAACCATATATTCAAGATTTAATGGCAAGAATTCCCACCTTTATGATGCTTGATGACCACGAAATAGAAGATAACTGGCCAGAAAATGCAAGCAGAAAAGACCTTCATGGAAAATATATTTATGCTATGAATGCTTACACTGCTTATCAAGCAAATCATAGCCCTTTATTACCAGTCGAAAATAACAAAATTCAGGATTATTCTAATCATTATTGGTACAGTTATCGCGATGGTTGCGCCGATTTTTTTGTTATGGATGTACGAACAGAACGTAATCTTAAACAGGGAAAAATAATTTCTCTTGAGCAAATGCGCGCCTTAAAAACTTGGCTAAAAGATGATTCAAATCGTGTCAAATGTGTAGTTTCTTCTGTTCCATTATTTCCCGATGCAAAAGATAATAATGATAAATGGGGACAGTTTTTCAAACAAAGAAATGAATTGATTGATTTTATAGCAGGAAATAAACTAAAAAAAGTCATATTTTTCTCAGGAGATATTCATAATTCTTATACCTCTATTCTCGAAGGAAATGGAGTGAAAATCATCCAAATTATTTCTTCCCCTTTCTATTGGCCTTTACCCATTGCTTCCGGTTATCCTGAAGATTATAATCTTTGTGGTTCTCTTGAAAATAATGAATCTTATTTGATTACAACTCCCAGTAAATTTATTCGAGAACACAATTTTACTCGTGTTGATATTAACCCCAATGGGTTACAAGTTTCTGTGTATAATCAAAACAAAAAATTACTTGATAGTAATTATTTCTCGTTTGATTTTCTTGACTATCAACTCAATCTTAATTCTTTAAAAATTGATTATCAGACAAGTAGTTTATGTTTAGATGAATATTGTTTAACAGTTTCAGTTGATAACTATCATACCCAATATATTGATTTACAACTGTCTCAAGATGATATTTATTCAATCAACCAAAGTTTTTGCTTTAATAAAACCATAACAATTAAACTATTTGATAAATATAATTTATCTTCAGAAAAATGTCTAGGAGAATATATAATTACAGCATCCAATTATGATCAAGAACAAGATTTATTGACCTGTGAATTTACAGAAAAGAATCATAAATATACAATAAGTTATAGTTTAGTTAAAAATGACTCAATTTCAGTAAAAACTTAAAACTAGAGAAGCAGGAGAACAACTATCTAGAACAATTTAAAAATAATACCAATTTCCGTAGGGGTCAACCACTGTTAACCCCTACAATATCATGAAAATAGTATAAACTTAGATTGAAGCTGATAACTGAATACTGGAAATTATTTGATAGTTTCTTGAAGCTTTTGAATCAACTCTTTAGCAGTTTGCATTTTATTCAATTCATCCCTATCAAGCACTTCTGATAATTCGTTATTTTTGTTACTGACTAAAACAATAGGATAGTCTCTAACTTGTTGATACTTTTCTTCAAATTCATCCTTATGTAAAAATTCTAACTCATCCTTAGATGATTCCCGAAAAGTTTTCCATTCTTGATTTTCTGTCAAGACACCATAAGTAATAGCACAAAGATTACATTCATAAGTATCTGGACTGATAATCTTATGTCCTATATCTAAGACAGTATTCATTAGACCACTATTAGCGTTATAAACGAAAATAATCTTCATGTTTCAATAATTTTGTTAAATCTAAATAACAGTTATATTCTATCAAAAATGGGATACTTAGCATTAGAATCAGATAAAATAGACCGCAAATGGCGTAAAGTGGTTATGAATCATACTCAGATACGGGTATAGCAAAATACTAAATTTAGGTCTAATTGCATTATGACAATTCGTACCGTAACCACAACCCCCTTTGAAGGACAAAAACCAGGAACCTCCGGACTCCGTAAAGCAGTCTCAGTTTTCCAAGGACAGAATTATCTAGAAAACTTCGTTCAATCGATCTTCGACAGTCTCGATGGTTGTCAAGGTCAAACCCTAGTTGTTGGAGGTGATGGCCGTTACTATAACCGTCAAGCCATTCAAATTATCCTCAAAATGGCAGCAGCTAACAATATCGGACGTATTTTAGTCGGTGTTAACGGTATTTTCTCAACTCCAGCAGCATCAGCCGTTATTCGTAAAAATAACGCCTTCGGCGGCATTATTTTATCTGCCAGTCATAACCCTGGTGGTCCCAATGGAGACTTTGGCATAAAATACAACGTTGGTAACGGTGGACCGGCCCCCGAAAAAGTCACCAATGCTATTTTTGAACACACCAAAACCATTAACGAGTATAAAATTTTAGACGCAGGGGATATTAACTTAGATCGCCCCGGTTCCTTTAAACTAGGGACAATGGAAGTAGAAGTGATCGACTCTGTAAACCCTTATGTGGAGTTGATGCAGGAATTATTCGACTTCGAGAAAATCAAGTCTCTGGTCAGTTCCGATAACTTCAAAATGTGTATGGACTCCCTCCACGCTGTCACCGGTCCCTATGCAAAGGCCTTATTTGAGAAATCTTTAGGGGCAAAAGAAGGAACCGTACAAAATGGCATCCCCTTAGAAGACTTTGGTGGTGGCCATCCCGACCCTAACTTAGTATATGCCCACGATCTCGTAGAAATCATGTTTGCCGAAAATGCCCCCGACTTCGGCGCAGCTTCCGATGGAGACGGCGATCGCAACATGATTTTAGGCAATAACTTTTTTGTTACCCCTAGCGACAGTTTAGCCGTGTTAACCGCCAACGCGACCCTAGTACCAGGATATAAAGACGGTATCGCCGGAGTGGCAAGATCAATGCCCACCAGTGCAGCCGCCGACCGTGTTGCTGCTAAACTAGGCATAAATTGCTACGAAACCCCCACCGGGTGGAAATTCTTTGGTAACTTATTAGACGCAGGGAAAGCCACCCTTTGCGGTGAGGAAAGTTTCGGCACAGGATCGAACCATATTCGCGAAAAAGATGGTTTATGGGCCGTGCTTTTCTGGTTAAACATTTTAGCCGTAAAAGGAGAGTCCGTAGAAAAAATTGTCAAAGATCACTGGCAAGAATACGGCCGTAACTTCTATTCCCGTCATGACTACGAAGAAGTAGAGTCAGTGCCTGCTAACGAATTAATGAACCGTTTACGATCGCAGGTTGCAGAGATGAAAGGCAAAACCTACGGTAACTATGAAGTTGACTATGCAGATGACTTTGCTTATACTGATCCCGTAGATGGTAGTGTTAGCCAAAAACAAGGCATTCGTATCGCCTTTACCGATGGTTCTCGCATAGTTTTCCGCCTCTCAGGAACAGGAACAAAAGGAGCAACCTTACGGGTCTATATCGAAAGTTATGAACCCGATGCCAGTAAACACGACGTAGACACCCAAGAAGCCTTATCACCCCTTATTCAATTAGCAGAAGAAATTGCCCAAATTAAGCAATTTACTGGGCGAGATAAACCCACGGTTATTACCTAAGAATTAGTTATCTGATTCATAAGGGGCATACTATGATTATGCCCCAACCTTATCTATTATCAAGGAAATGTCTCTTTTATAGACTTTAAAGAAAAAACATAAATCAATCATTCCTGATAAAAATTTTTTGTCCTTACTGATATTTTATGAAAAAGTCGCTATGATAAATAGTAGCAAGATTCGTGCAATCTTAGCTACTTTTTTTATAGTTTACTCAAGACCACCCTTTTGCAATTTTAAGTTGATACTATTATGATTGACTCATCTGTCAATACAATTGAAGAATTCGATCTCTCCCGTGAAGAGAGAGTCATTGAAATTCAAAACCTCATTGAAACCCTACGGGTTGCCGAGGAGATCGCTAGTAAAGGTTATTTGATCACTAGCTCAGAATTAGCTGATTTAATGGACATCAATGCCAGTGCGGTCACCAGTCGTGGTGATCATTGGTCTTGGCGTAACTGGGTTGTTTCGCGAGTTCGCCGAGAAGGAAACCAAATCCTTTGGCAACTGGAAAAAATCGATTAAATCAGAAATTCAATCTGAACTGTAATCAATTAGGTGAGAATATGTTTCTAAGTTTAGTCTTATACATATTCCCACCTTTTTAGGTTTCTATGGCCACAAAGTTATAGATGAACTGATGAAGATCAACTAATCATTTTGTAAGTCATCAATAGCTGCAATAACGAAAGAAGCAGCCGGGTGATTGAGCAAAGAATCAAGAGCAGCGAGACTCCCTGCTTTTGTTGCACTAAGTAGCTTCTGGGTTAAGGAAGGGTTCTGTTCAATTCTATCGATAGCCTCAACCGCAAAGTGTTTTTGATCCTTTTTGGTTTCCGTGGGGTAAGTTTGACTTAGTTGGTCAAGCAGACATTGGATTTCTTTGGCAACTTCAGCGAGGTCTTGGGATGGAGTTTCGTTAAACTGTCCAATAGCTTGTGATTGGCCATGGAAGGTGCTATCTAATGCACCAACAGCAATTTTGTTAGTCGTTTTCCCAACTGCATTATCGCCATTACCAGAGTGGTTTTGGTTAATAGGATTATTCATATCATCACCTTGGTTTATATTAAAATTGATTACATTCTTACTGTTAGGTTTATTAAGTTCTTGTCTACCAATGGTATCATCAATTAGCGTATAAATATTGACTAATTCACCACTGATTTGACATTGAGATACTTGGCTATTTTTACTTAAAAGATTCCTCAAGTTTTCTAATCTATGAAAATAAGGGTTTTGAATTGTGATACAAGTATTGCAGTTACAGGGAATAAGTTTATCAACTTTTAAATTATGATAACTGATATGAATTTTATCCAGTTCAGAGGTAATAACTTCCAGTAAACCTCTTTTATTATTACCTCTTAATCTAATTTGTATTTCTCTATCATAATAATTTTCAATAACTTCAGCTTTAGTATTATCTTTATTTAAAATAACTCCACTACGCCATACATTAGGCTCATCAATATAAGGATTCATTTCAACAATAAATCTGCTCAGAATTCCTTTAGGCATGAAATCATAACGATAACGTAGTCTCAGGTTGTCTTTATTATCCCAATGATAATGAGGGGGTTTTTTATCTTCTAATAACTGAGGGGCAATATAAGTCTTATTTGGTAGTTCATAACACAACTTAAACCGTTTCATTAATTCCAATAATTCCCGATACTTCCCTTGATATCGCTCATTACTCCAAATAGTTTTTATAGCAGTCGCCAAGGCTATTAGGACATTTTTCTGTTGCCTGTTGCCTGTTGCCTGTTGCCTTAAAATACAATTTATGTGTCCTAACTAACCTGTCTATTGCTATAAGTCAGCATAAGTAAACTTACCAAACTTTTCTTTAATTGGATTATCTTCTATTTTTAATAACGCATAAACAGCTTTAGTAGCCCATTCTGGATTAAGAATAATCGTATTATATAAAAGAGAGGCTTCATCATCCTGAAAATGTAGAATAACCCCTAATTCATGGAAGAACTGCGAGAGTCTTAATCTACTATCAGTTATGGTACTATTCTTTTCATTATCATCAAAAGAAATTGAGTAGGTATATTCATGGCTATCACAAATTTCTAGATATTCTTGTAAACTAATATAATCACGATAATCTTGTTCAATAGCTTGACGAACATTAGCCCAAGATTTAGGAAGCTTGATACCAACTTGAGGTAATTGATTGATATGAAGTTTGACGGTTTCGATGATTTGTTCTAAACCTCTATTATCAGCTAAGTTAGTCGTTAAAATATCTTTAACCATAGGATAGAAATCATCAAGAATTTGAGATTCTCCTTTAATTTCAACTGGGTAATTATTGTTTTCATTTTTAATAATTAATAAAGGACTATTATCACCTAGAAGTTGAATAAGATGTAGCCAATAATCTAGATGTGGATGCTCTTTTCTACTATCAGAAACTAAAACATAAAGAGAGCGTTTAGTTAGAAAAAATTTATGAGTTTGATGCCAGATTTCTTCTCCACCAAAATCCCAAATATTAACCTTCAATTCTTGGTTATTAGAACAGGGTAAGGGAAAAGTCTTAATTTGAATTCCGTGGGTAGGTTCTTCAGTTTGAGGAACTTTATAATTAGGGTTTAATATCTTATTCATTAAGCTAGTTTTACCCGATCCCGCTTCCCCAACTATGAGTAGCTTGGCTTCATAAATAGTGTCATATCCTTCAAGTTTAAGCTGACTTACATAATTGCGAAGAGTCTTAAGTTCTTGTACAGCCATTTCAGGAGGAAAATTCTTTAGTTGATTTCCACGTAAGTTCAGTTGTTTAAGACAAGGCAATTCGATAACTTTCGTGGGTAGATTTTTTAGTTTATTATTATAAATTCCTATCTCTATAAGAGAGGATAAATTTCCAATCTCAGAAGGTAAATTGCTTAGTTGATTATTATCAAGATATAGAGTTTTTAGAGAGGATAAATTTCCAATCTCAGAAGGCAAATTACTTAGTTGATTATTATCAAGATATAGAGTTTTTAGAGAGGATAAATTTCCAATCTCAGAAGGTAAGGTTTTTAGTCGATTATTATCAAGATATAGAGTTTTTAGAGAGGATAAATTTCCAATCTCAGAAGGTAAGGTTTTTAGTCGATTATCACTCAAATGAATAAGTTCTAGATGGATTAATTTTCTTATTTCTCTAGGCAAATCACTGAGTATGTTTTCATGAAGATAAAGTTTCTTGAGAGAAGATAATCGACCAATCTCAGGAGATAATACACTAAGTTGATTACAAGAAATTGAAAGTTCTTGAAGAGAAGTTAATGAAAATATTTCAATAGGTAAACAATTAAGTTTGTTACCTCTAAGGTAGAGTGTTTTTAGAGAAAATAATTGACCAATTGAAGAAGGTAATTGAGTTAGTCGATTATGTTTAAGCGATAATTTTTCAAGTTTTTTTAAATTGCTAATTTCGGAAGGTAAAGTTGTTAGCCTATTACCTATATAGTCACCAGATTTTTTATCCCATTTTCCAAGAATTAACTTTTTAAGATTAATCAATTTCCCAATCTCAGAAGGTAATTGAGTTAATTCATTTCCAGATAAGTCAAGCTCTTCCCAGTCTTCATCTGCTGCTTGATCGATAATTTTGAGTAGTTCGTCATTAGTCATACTGCTAGACCTTGAAAATTTTTAAAATATGGGAGTTTCGCATTGACAGAAAATCAGCGATATGAGGTCAGTGTAAAAAGTATCAAGAGATACACAATTCTGGATCACACTGGTTTTCGGATGCAAAATTTAGTGAATGAAGTAATTTACGCTCTCACCGTTAAGCTAAGCTGTAGCCGAAGTCGTCTTTTTGCATTTAAGATAGACAAAATAGCAACTACTTTATAAAAACCTAAGTATAACCACTATGGCATCATCCTATTTTAAAAGTGCGCCCCTTGGCATCATTAATTCTAATCTTATCTCTACTGTGGTTTCTGTTGGGCTTCATGGACTAGCTTTATTTTTACTGCTTCCCTATGCTACTAATTTACCCAAATCTGAACCAGAAGTATCAGAATCAGGACCGATTAATGTTCCCCTAATTGAATTAAACCCGAACGAACAAAATCGCCTCCCTGATCAAAACGCAGGTTTATCAACCATGCCAGAGTTTCCTAATTCTAGTTTAGGGGATCTACCTATGCTCGATTCTCCCTCTTTAGGATCTTCTTTACCCAACAATTTTAATAATTTACCCGCACCTCCGGCTTTACCCCCTTTACCTCCTCTTAATTCTCAAAATAACTATAATAGAATTCCTATTGCTCTGCCTCCACGACGTTCTTTTACCCCTCCTCCTGCACCTATTTCTCGGATTCCTTTACCTCCTCCTTCCCTACAAACCCCAACCCCAAAAACTCCCCCAGTTCCTAACATAGAGAATACGGAAACCCTTGATCCACGTCAAAATATTGATTTTGGCGATGCAACTCCCCCTAAACCTAATAATCCACTGTTTCAACCAGATCGCCCTAATACACAAAATCCTGTAGCTACTAACCCTCGATTACCCGTTCAGCCTAATAACCCTCCCATATCCCGTAATTCCAATAACACCACGGACCGACAGGAACAAATTATTAAGAATCTTTTACAAGATACTTTAAGAGGAGCGGAGAATTTAACCTACAATGCTCAAGGAACCACCAGACAAGAAGCGAGACGCAGGGATCTCGAATGGATGCAGCAAACCGGAGTTACTTTAAAAAATCAAACGATGAATATTAAAGGAACCTATCCAAAAGCTGCTTGTAACCTGAAATTAGAAGGAACTGCCATTTACAATGTTGCTGTTAATAGTAATGGACAATTAGAAAAACCTCCTTTTATGACTCAAAGTTCAGGTTATGGCCTTTTGAATAATCAGGGATTACAACAAGTACGCGCCCTCAGTTTTACTCAACCAACAAGAGTTAGAGTATCCTTCAAATACGACCCCAAAATCTGTGGAACTGGTGTTGTTGAAAGGGAAAGAAACCCTCAACCTCAACCCCAACCTACAACTTCTCCAACGGAAAATAAGACCCCTCAACCTCAACCTCAACCCACAACTTCTCCAACAGAAAATAAAACTCCTCAACCTCAACCTCAACCTCAACCCACAACTTCTCCAACAGAAAATAAAACTCCTCAACCTCAACCTCAACCTCAACCCACGACTTCTCCAACAGAAAATAAAACCCCTCAACCTCAACCTCAACCCACAACTTCTCCAACAGAAAATAAAACCCCTCAACCTCAACCTCAACCCACAACTTCTCCAACGGAAAATAAAACCCCTCAACCTCAACCTCAACCCACAACTTCTCCAACAGAAAATAAAACTCCTCAACCTAAAAATCCATCTAATACCCCAGCAGAAAGCAACCCTAACGCCAATTCTCCTTCAACTCCTAAATTAGATGGGGCAGTTGCACCACCTGCTGGTAGAAAGTAGACCAAGAAGTGTGGGGAGTGTGGGAAGCAAAGAATAATAATATTTTGCTCCCCTATCTCCCAGTCTCCC
>JAAUYK010163556.1_pt1 | contig 18031 bp, 12 predicted proteins | sample 7278021 | NCBI WGS metagenome assembly JAAUYK01 (sample SAMN14350223, study PRJNA611818) | marine sediment metagenome | isolation source: surface marine sediment (1.8m) | place: French Polynesia: Moorea | collected 2018-08
CAATTTTGTTCATAATTCTGGAGAATTCATTTGTATGACAAGCTCCAGCTCCAATAGCAGCTCAAGCTCTTCTAGTTCAACTTCATCAAGCTCCAGTGAATCATGTTATGTCAGCCCATACTCTGACAACTTCACTGGCGACAACGGTGATCCACCAAATGTCCACCTTTGGAATGTGGGCAACGATACTTATTTATCTATTCAGAGCAACCAGTTAAATTTTAATGCAACAGCTGTATCATCAGAACAGAGTTCGTCTGTTACAAGTAGGTTCGATCTGGTTGGAGACTTTGACGTACAGATAGATTTCAATCATACTCAATTTTCAGTTGGAAGCACTGCAAGTTGGGGTCCTTGGTTAAGAATTTTAAGAAGAAGTGATAATGGTGTTTTAGCCACAGTTGCAAGATACCTAACAGCTTCTCATAATGATTATTACAGCCAAGGTTTAGATGCTGGCAATGCTTTTACTGGTTCGGCAGTTTCTAATGGTAAACTAAGAATAACCAGAGTAAGCGGCGAGATAAAAGTTTTCTATTGGACTGGTTCACAGTGGGAATGGGCTGGAAACACCGCAGGAAGAATCGTAGCCAACAATGATACAAGCGATTCCTTCGTTCAACTGTACTTTCAACAGGGTACAAATGCGGATGTTAATGTATCAGTAGACAACTGGACAATAAACTCTGCTGATGAGGTTGTTTGTGGCGAATCTTCAAGTTCAAGCAGTTCCAGCTCAAGCTCATCAGAGAGTTCATCAAGCTCTTCATCGAGTGAAAGCTCTAGCTCAAGTTCATCAAGCTCTAGTCAGTCATGTTATGTTAGTCCATACTCTGACAACTTCACGGGTACAAACGGTGATCCACCAAACGTTCATTTATGGAGTGTTGTTGGTTCTGGTTACATGTCAATACAAAGCAACAAACTGAATTTTAATTCTCCAGGAGATAACAACACTTATACTACAAGAGCGATATCTGAATTCGATTTGGTTGGAGACTTTGATATTCAGGTTGATTTTGACATCACGACATTCGATCAACCCGATAGCAGCGTTTCTCACTTAGCCATTTTCCTTTATCATGCAGCTGGTGGTGTCAACCCTGCTAATGTTTTTAGAGTCCGTCAAAGTGGTGCTGGTGTAAATGGATACGACAGCAATGGCACCGATTCTGGTGGATTTGATGCATATGCTGATAACGACAGCTCTGGAAAATTGAGACTTACAAGAGTCAGCGGTCAAATCAAATGTTACATCTGGACTGGTTCACAGTGGGAGTGGAATGGAAATACCTCTGGTAGAGTCTTGGTTAATAATGATACTGCTGACATGAAGGCCCGTTTACGTTTTAAACAAGCGCCTAATGGTGATATGAATGTCAACTTCGATAACTGGACAATCAACTCTGCTGACGGTGTTGTATGTGGAGAATCTTCAAGTTCTAGTAGTTCAAGTTCATCAACCAGTTCAAGCAGCTCTTCATCTAGTGAAAGCTCAAGCTCAAGTTCATCCAGCTCCAGTGAATCATGTTACGTAGAGGTTGATGATGATTTCACTGGAACCAATGGAGATCCACCAAACGTTCATAGATGGAATGAAATTGATAACAATAATAGGTTGTCAATCCAGAGCAATAAACTAAACTTTAATTCTCCTGGTTCTGGTCCTGAAGCAGCTGCTATCAACAGCAGATTTGAATTGAGTGGCGACTTCGACATTCAAATAGATTATGATTATACAACCTTTAATCAACCTTCGGCTGGAACAAACTGGGCCGCTAGACTTGGAGTTTATTTTAATGGTGTGGGTGGAGGCCAGTACTCACAAATTTCCTTGATGAGATCAAGTGACGGAACAAGATATTGGAGAGCAAGAGGAAACTTAACTGGTGATGTCAACACTGCTGACACTGAGTCGGCTGGTTCTGGAAAATTGAGGTTGACCAGAGTTGGAAGCGTCATCAAAGGATACTACGATGAGGGCGCTGGTTGGGAATGGGATGACAGTGGTTCTGGCTATACATTCACAGAAACATATACAAGCGATATTATTGTTGAATTATATCAAAGAAATACCAGCAATGGAGTAAACGCAAATATCGATAATTTTGTTGCTAATTCTTATGATGAAGTGATATGTGCTGATAGTTCAAGTTCATCGAGTTCGTCTTCTAGTTCATCCAGTTCAATCAGCTCTTCATCCACATCATCCAGTTCAAGTTCGAGTGAATCCTGCTATGTTGTGGCGAGTGATGACTTCACTGGAGATAATGGAGATCCAGTTAACCCTCAAAGATGGGATACCTTAAACAATACTGGTGGAGCGAACATTCAAAGTAATAAATTAAATTTTAATCCTCCAGGAACAACTAATTTATTCTCATCATTCCGAACTCGATATGAAATTGCTGGAGACTTCGACATCCAGGTAGATTTCGACGGAGTGGTAACAGATCAACCTACTGGTGGTGGAATATCGTATCATCCTGCAATTGATATAAGAACTACTGGAGGTGCATACAGAGGTAGAGTAGCCAGACATTACAGTTCAAATGGTGGAAACGGATATTGGTCTCAGGGTGAGGTCATAGCTTCAGGTGAATACAATCAAAACGACTCTTCAGGAAAACTGAGAGTGGTTAGAGTCGGAAGTACAGTAACTGTTTATGTCTGGAGTGGATCACAGTGGGAATGGAACGGAAACACAAGCGGTAGGGTCATTCATACAAGTTTTAGTGGTAATGCTAAAATTAGATTAGGTATGGAACAAGAGACCAATAGCGATGTTCAAGTAAATGTAGATAATTTCTTGGTTTCAGCAGATGAAATTATATGTGCTACCAGTTCATCGTCGAGTAGCTCTAGTTCCAGCTCTTCATCCAGTTTATCAAGCAGCTCTAGCTCCACATCTAGCTCAAGTTCATCCGCGTGGTCATGTGAGTTTGGTCCCGATGATAACTTCACAGGAACAAACGGTGATCCATTAAATTATCACATCTGGAAAACTGGCGGTCTAAGAATCCAAAGTAACAAGGCCAGAGCAGTTGTCGGTGGTGCAGTTACAAGTGATGGAAATTTCTCCAGATTTAATGTAGTTGGTGACTTCGACATTCAAGTTGATTGGCAGTGTGTAAGTGGCTGTAACGGTGGAGTTTCAGGTTGGAATGGAAGCCTGATGATCAGAAAGGTTGGTGACAACAATGAGCGAGCACAGATCTATTATAATGGATCAAATCGAGAGATCATTGGAAGACTGAGACTTGGTGGATCAGATAACCAGACCAATACTGGAAACACATCCAACATAGGTAAATTCAGAGTTGTCAGAATTGGAAGCACTTGGTATAATTACTATGATGTCGGTAGTGGATGGGTTCTCCAGGACAGCAGAAGTGGCATGACCACTGCTAATATTGAAGTTCATTTGTCGGGTAATGCGTGGAGCAGCAACCCATCAGGAACGTTTGATTTTGATAATTTTACAGTGGCTTCAGCTGATGATGTAATATGTGGAAGTTCCAGTTCGAGTTCTTCAATAAGTTCAAGTAGTTCGAGCAGCTCCAGCTCTTCCAGTACAAGCTCGACATCATCGAGCTCTAGTTCAAGTGAATCGTGTTACGTTACAGCAGATGATGACTTTACTGGAAGTGATAATGATCCACCAAACGTTCATAGGTGGGAACAAATCAGTCCAAATCAGTCAGTAACCATACAAAGTAATAAAGCATATGCCTCTATATTGAGTAGTCAGACTGCTGGAATCCTATCAAGGTTTAAACTTTCTGGTGACTTCGACATTCAAATAGATTTTGATTCATTTGTGGAAAGCAATACAAATAACCTTGCATTGTATGTTGTGGACAGTTATGCTTCAAGAAACTATGGAGCATATGTTGGAACTCATTATACTGGTGGAGCTGGATATCATATTTCAGCAAGGGATATAGGAGGTGGTTGGGTAGCTGGCGCTAACATAGGAAGAACCAATAACTTTGGAAAAATGAGGTTGGTCAGAGGAAATGGACAACCATCTAATTTTATAAGATGCTATCGACAAGACGGTTCTACTGGAGGATTGTGGCAAAACTTTGCTTCGTTTATCGTATCAGATGTAGATATGTACGTTATGATTAAGTATGATGCTTCTGGTGGAGGAGTTTGCCAAGCGAATATAGATAATTTTATTGTCAACAATGGTGAAATTATCTGTATGACCAGTTCAAGCAGTTCGAGTTCGAGCTCTTCAACTAGTTCTAGCTTATCCAGTTCATCACTGAGTTCGAGTTCGAGTTCGAGTTCGTCGAGCTCATCGACCAGCTCTAGCTCATCGAGTTCATCTAGTTCAATTTCATCTTCTAGCTCGTCGGTCAGTTCAAGCAGTGTCAGCTCAAGCAGTGTCAGTTCTTCATGCATTGGATATTGGAGTATGGATCAGGACGCAGCTATAACAAGTCCTTTTGCCATCACCTATGATTCTTCGGCTGGAAACTATGTCATTGGTCCGAATGCTGCTGTGGCCACCAATGTTCTGTATGAAATGAATGGCCGAACTGATATTCGTCTAGCTACGCATAATTTTCCATCACCTTATGACAATGGAACTACCTACGAATACCACAATTTAAAGTGGGTCGACACTCCAACTGGAGAGGTTCTATGCGCCATCACACAAACTAACACTGCAAGACAGGCTGTCTATCTGGAATTTGGAAACTTTCCTAATAATATGACAGTCACCAAGGCGTTGACCTTGACTGGACAATGGTTTGAAAGTGGAAGTTGGGGACTTGAACCTATAAGATTTATCGATGTCGATCCAATTAATAACTGGATTGTCGGAATAGCAACTTGCCCATTTCCACCATCGTTCCAATACAGGGATTTTATTGTAAGATGGGATTATACCACAGGAGCTTTGATCGGTGGAAAATATACATCGGTTCCAGGACCTAGAACTAATGGCGGAAGACTCAACGGATTTATCGATTATGCCAACACTCACATCTATGCATACGATGATACGGATGATTATGTAAGATGGTGGGATTACACGGTAACAACTTCCTATACTGGCACAGTGACAGCAGCTGGGGCTGTTGGTCCATTTGGATCTAACTACGGAAGCAGAGGTTGTGACTATCTACCAAGCGTTAATGAATTAATACTGATGTCCTCAACAAACCAATTGAGGGTTTTCAACGGAATATCAACCTCGGATGAGACTTGTGGATCATCGAGTTCATCATCCAGTTCAAGCAGCTCGTCTGTAAGCTCAAGCTCAAGTTCATCTAGTTCATCATTAAGCTCAAGCTCATCTTCGAGTTCGTCCAGCTCGTCCAGCTCGTCGACATCTTCGAGTAGCTCAAGTTCATCAGAAAGCTCTAGTTCGTCGAGTTCATCGAGCAGCACTTCTTCCAGCTCATCATCGACATCAAGCAGCTCGACATCTTCGTCCAGCTCATCACGATCAAGCTCATCGAGTACATCATGTTATGTTGAAGCTGATGATCCGTTCACAGGAACAGGAAACATATCACCAAATATTCACAGATGGCAAACTGGTCCTAGCGAAGTGATCATTTCCAATGGTGGGTGGAAAATAAATAGTAATCAACTAGTTAGTGTTTTGGTTCCAGGTGAAAGATCTGATATGTTTACGAGATACCAGATCAGGGGAGATTTTGATGTCAGACTAACATACGATTTTTATTCTGGTGCAACAAATAGTGCCTTTTACATTTTTGCAGTTGATAATGTGACAAGCATTTCACAAGGTCTTTATATGGCAATTGCAAATGGAAGTGGAATTAGGCGATATGCAGCTGCTTATAATATTGGTGCTGGATGGGTTACATTAAACAATACCAGTCGAACAGTAAACTCTGGTGAACTAAGAATCACTCGAAGCGGTGCAACGATGACTGCATACTGGGCCAATTATGGAATGACGAATTGGACGTCAATGGGTTCTTTTGCAGTCGGAACCAACGATATGATATTCAGACTATATCATCAATCAACTACTGGTGTTGCCAGCGGTCAGTTTAACGATTGGACGTTTGCTTCTTATGATGAAATGATCTGTGCAAATAGTTCAAGCTCAATAAGCTCTGTTTCATCTTCAAGTAGCTCTTCTAGTTCATCGACCAGCTCCAGTAGCAGCTCTAGCTCCAGTTCATCGAGTTCGTCTCTATCATCGAGTTCAAGCTCGTCATCGAGCAGCTCATCAGAATCATCGAGCAGTAGTTCATCGTCCAGCTCAAAATCAAGCTCTAGTTCCGAATCTTCAAGTTCATCATTGTCTTCTAGCTCATCGGAGAGCTCATCTTCGAGCAGCTCATCGGAATCGTCGAGCAGCAGTTCCAGCAGCCAATCTGGAAATGTTATAACATGGGGTAATAATACGATATGTGATATTCAGACAACGCCAGTTCAAGCTGGAATGAGTCAAGAATCAAAACTAACGCGAGGTAACGCCGTTAGAGTAAAAAGGTCACAAAGAAGCAAAAATCAAAATGTTGTATTGAACTTTGATTTTAACCTGGACATTTTAGTTCCACCAATTACATCAAGAGATGATATCACTAAGGCAGAAATCCTTATAAAAACTACAAGTGCTGCACAAAGCGGTATAGATGTTACATTATACAGGCTTGTTAGAGATTTCGGGTCAACTGCAAATTGGAACTTCAGAAAACCAAATCAATATTGGACGAATCGTATCGGTGGAGCATCTCTGGGTGATAGAGTTGCATTGTCTAGAAAGTCCACCGAAGATTTCGATACAACACCTGCAACTAAGAACACAATCACAGCCAAAGAGACTTGGTATCGCTTTGATGTTACCCAACAGATTAAGGATATTGTATCAGATGGTATAAACTATGGATTTATATTGAGATATCCGAGAGGTGGTGGAAGCAGTGTCTATGGAACTGCCACATTCTATGGTTCAGCAGCTGTGAATCCTGATGATAGACCATTTATAGCAATCAATTTTGCAGACCCAGTTTACAGCTCAAGTTCAGAGTCTAGTTCGAGTAGCTCCAGCTCTTCGAGTAGTTCATCATCGAGTTCCAGCTCCAGCTCTTCGAGTAGTTCATCATCGAGTTCCAGCTCCAGTTCTTCGAGTTCATCAGAATCGTCATCCAGCAGCTCCAGTTCCTCATCTGAGTCCAGCTCATCAGAATCTTCAAGCTCAAGTTTCAGCGATTCCACATGCTTAATCGGCTATTATGAAACTAAAGGGTCAACGAATTGGAATTCTAGTCAGGGGAGTTGGGATGGAGTTGGTTACACAGCAGAAGCCAACGGAAACTGGAAGGTTATACTACAAATACCACCTGGATCACCAATAGAAGGTATCGATGATTATCCATGGGGTTATCCGATTGATTTCAGAATTAGGATAGGACTTTACAATTTTATAGGTTGGGACCCAAATAATTATTCAATAGATGTGAGAGAAAAGATATCGTCTGATACAATTGGTCAATGGTTTGGGGACCTAGATGGGGACGGTGTTCCAACTGAGGTCGTTGTCGAATTGAATCAAACTGGATTGGAAATTAACGAAATTATAATTGATGGTGGAGATGACAAATTCTACGTCTACTCTGTCGAATTCTATGAAGATTGTGGAACTGGATCATTCAGTTCAAGCTCACAATCTAGCTCAAGTACCAGCTCATCCAGTTCCAGTGAAAGCAGCTCCAGCTCAAGCGAGTCGAGTTCGAGCTCATCCGAATCCAGTTCCAGTTCAAGTTCGTCCAGCTCGTCGACCAGCTCATCCAGTTCATCAACTAGTTCATCGTCCAGCTCCAGCTCTTCGACGAGTTCCAGTTCATCTTCAACGAGCTCATCATCTTCCAGCGCTCTGGGATGGACGGTTCATTTTGACAATACAAACTGGCAACCAGCTCCGAATACGTGGCAGTTTGGTCAGCCAAATGGAACACTGTGGAATGCTAGCGGATGGTGGGATTCTTATGTAATATTCGGACCATTTAACGCAGTATATCTACAGGTTATAGGTGGATGGAATGTTGGGTATCGTCCTAATTTAATTAGGGTCACAACTGATTCAGGGTTTGCACCACTTCAAATAACCGTACAGAATACATCAGCCACAAGCAGCAGCACAGGACTGATGACGTTCCAAGCTAACTTTACAAGTGGTACTCCAGTTGGATTTAGTTGGACTGAACCTTTTGATATCTATCAAATTGTAATATATAGAAATGGTGCATCATTTAGAGTATTAAATATTGAGTTTCAATAAGTAAGAACTTTTTTGTAAAAAGTATAACAAATAATAAATTCGTTCATCTGACGAGGCACTCAAGCCAACGGGAGGGACATCTCGTCTCTCTACAGATGATGAATTCACTTTTCTTCAAGAAAGGAAACGCATAATATACGCAGAGATTTGTTCGCAAAGTCTCAGGAGGAGTAACCATGAAATTTCATAAAATAGAGTGCGATGGTAAGTTTATCTTAGAACTACCTTCACCCTTCCCAAGTTGGGATGCAGCTGATGAAGGACGTTTGGCATATAGCACTTCAGTTGCTAAAATGTTTTTGGCGGGTAATAGTTCTTGGGAATCGGTTTGGACGGCTGGAAACCAAGGCACTGGCTCTGGTTTGGATGCAGATTTACTGGATGGATATGATTCGGGAAATGCATCTGGCGAGATACCAATCAGCAATACAATTATATGTGTTGACCTAAATGCTGACCTTCTTGACGGTCAAGAAGGGTCATTCTACAGAAATGCTAGCAATCTGAATGCTGGAACTGTGCCAGCAGCAAGACTCAGTGGAACTTACAACATCGACATTTCTGGAACTGCTGGATCTGCTACATATTCTTAAGGAGAATTATGGACAAAAACGTGAAGATGTACAACGCGGCAAAGTATATCATTGCTGCCGCTAAAGAACTGAGGGGCATCGGGGAGCCTATAGATGAGTATAGAGATGGGCTCATGGAGACTGCCCAAAATCTTTTAAATGAAATAGAAGTTGACGAAGAAGAAAATCGAAAGGTTGAAGCATATGAGCAAATCATCAGAGAAAAAATCACTGAATAACATGTCGATTGAGTTGACGACAACCGCCGCGTGTAACTTCAAGTGTGAGTATTGTTTTGAAAATGACTGTTCATCACCATCTGATAAAATGGCATCATATAATATAGATGACCTGATTATCGCCTTGAAAAAGTTATTCGAGGACGAGTGGTACAAGGACACTTTCGATACAACACAACTGGTTTTTTGGGGTGGAGAGCCCACTCTGAATTTTGATTTTATAGAAAGAATTGTTGAAGAATTTCGGTTAAATGGCAAGGTTTCTTTCTATATTTATACAAATGGCAGTAGGATAAATCAACTATTGCCCATTTTAAAAAGTATGAAATACCTGGAGGTAAACGGAAAACCTAAGTTTGGAATCCAGATTTCATATGATGGTAATCCTGTTCACGACAAGAGAAGGATCGCCAAATCTGGTAGCCTGACAGCCAAGAGTACCGAGGAAGCAATGACAATCTTGTCAGAGAATTATGTGCCATATTCCTTGAAGGCTACTCTTGCACACAAGGACTTCATGTATATGCCAGAATGCTGGGAGGATTTCAAGCGTTTGTATGAAAGATTCGGAGATAATATAAATTATTCTCTTACAGTGGATTACCATAATATCCAAACAGTAAAATATTTCAATGAGTTAGAGACAGCTCTTATCAGGATTGCAGAGAAAGAGTACCAGTTTTATAAACTGCATAAGAGATTCTTATCAAATATATTTTCGTCGAACAAACTTTTTTGTTCAGCTGGCAAGAAGATGCTGGCCGTGGATATAGATGGTAAAATGTATTACTGTCATGGTTGTATCTACTCTGATCGAGCTGATGAACTCAGCAGATATTCTATATTTGATGAAAGGCTGGTCGACTTGATCAGATATAATTACAATTTTTTCTACGACAGTCAGAGAAGCATTAAAGAGTGTGAAGACTGTGTTGCTTTGACTTGTATTAGATGCAACGTAAAGAAATATGAAACAAGTAAACAAAGTGGCTTTCTAAATAGATGGCATGACTATCCATCTCAAGGGGAGCTATGTCTATATTATAAGACCGCAGGAAGGATAGGCAGAGCTTTAATAAACCTCCTTCAACAAGATAAACTGTGGTCAACAGGAGGATAGTGTTATGGGTTGTACTGGAGAATGTCCAGCAGATAATGCCTGTCCAACTAACCAAGACTGTTCTGGTTACCAACCACAATGTGGGGGAAACCAAAGCTCTTGGTCAGAGACAATAGTTGCTGGAACCACATTGATAAAGGCATTGCATATCACAGAACTACAGGCAGCGTTAACAGCAGAAAGAACTCATGCCACTCGAAGGGGTGCATCAGCTGCATGTGGAACCAACTGCTCAGATGCACCATCGTACACCAGAGCTCCAGTTCCTGGAGATACAGTTTTGGCAGACGACTATAATGATATTGCTGCGGAAAACAACGCAACCGAATACAATACCAATTGTCCGAGCGACAGTGGTGCAGCGGAGACACCACAAGTCATATCTGGAACGGTTTCTATTGGTGGACCAATAACTAAAGCTGGTATAGATGCATTGAGAGCAGACATCAATCAAATAGAAAACGCTTGTATTTGTAATGCGTTCTGCAACTGTGATATTAACTGTGGGTGCAATGGTGAATGTCCATCGGATGGAACACCTTACTAAAGAATAGGAGAAGAGACGATGCGAAATAATTTTATTGCCGAAGTTGCAAAACAAGGACGAGACTATTATAGAATCACCAATTTTTATGTGAAAGATCAGGCTTATGCACTGCCTGGAAAGCAGTTCTTTGACATTCCAGATGAGATATTCTTCAAGTTTCGAAACGAGGTCTTTCTTGGAAAGATGATCGTGATTAGGAAGAAGCTTTTGGAGAGTGGGAAATATCAGATCGACGACTTCAAAGAGAGAAAGGTTAAAAAGTTTGATCAGGAAAAACAGAAGGTGCTGAACGGGCTGAGGAACAGAATCGCTGGTCTATCAGTGGCTACATCATTCTTTGAAGTATACGAGTTCATCGCTGTGACTGGTATTTTAGCTAGTCAGGGGGTCTTCATTACCGACGAGAATCGTGAGGAAACTTATCTAAAGATCATCAATACTGGAAATGAAGAGCTGATTAACGCTCTTGAAAAGTATCTTGAAATCAAAGACAATATGGATCAAATATTTAGAAAATACAAAAATACTATTGATTTCATGAAGAGGGTTGAACAGGCAACTAGTTCGGATGAACTAAAAGTCATGATGGATGTTTGGAGTGACTGATGGCTCTGTACTATCATGACTCAGCTATCATATATCATACTTATAACAATAGGTTAAATGGTTCAATCATAAATGTGTTTGACTATTTCCTGTGTGCATATGAGCATAATCCAGATATAAAGTTGATCTTCTTGAATGGAACAAAAGAGTATGTCGATCACTTCAAGAGAGCAATCGAGGATAGGTATGATTTAACTGGATTGGATGGGTATGAGAACAACATCCTCATCCTACCCAAGACAAGATTGTTGAGGACTAAATTTGGAAGAGTCTTGCTGGTTGATTACGGTAGCATACCACCAATCAAGGGGCTACTCGTTGCAAAGAACATGATGATAATCACTGAGGTTCTCCCATTCTGGAACGACTTCATCCTTAATAAAGATTTGTACAATGTGACATATTATGGTGAGATGCCATTTCACTATTGGGACAAAGAGTATAGGATGAAGATGCTACTCAGCAGGATGAAACCATTGAAGAATGTGCAGAGCGGCATTTTTGTTAACTCACCACACAACCACGACTTTTCATTTATAGAAGACCTGGACCTTCCAGACAAGCCACTGGTATATAAAACTAGAACCCATCAAGATAATTTATTTGAATTATTCGATACTTATCTTTACTATCATGCTGATAAGTGGTTCGATCCTCATCCCCGCCTATTTGTTGAGTGCACTTACTATGGCAAAGAAATCCTTTATTATAACAAGCTGGACATTAGAGATGGGAGCTACTACCGCTATCGAGATGTCATGAAAAATGGGATAGAGGACAGAGATCTAAGTAAGGATGACGAAATAATCAAACAACTCATTTAGGAGAAGTGATGAAGAAATACACATTTGCAATTCTTGGTGATAACCGAACAGGAACGACATCAATGTGGCAATACCTCGGTTTTCACAGGCAAATATCTCCTGGTAGGGTTAAGGAAATCCTTCATCGTATACCACCCGAGGCCGAAGATCTGGAGCCATATATAAACGATAACTTTGGAACAATCGATGATACAAAAGTTCTTTTGGACGGGAGTCCAAACATAATATCGTTCAGACCAGGATTCATAGATCTTCTAAAGAAGGTTGAGATGATCGATAGGGTGTGCTGCATGTATGCAGTTAGACCGCCCATCGAGAGGATGAACTCATACAATCACATCCTTGTTCGGAATCATTATAAACGGAGAGACCCACTACCTTATTATATAAATGATGATCTCAGCATAGATCATTACGCTTTAAGATACATGTTTTTAACCGAGTGTCTCTCATATAGAAAGCTTATTCTATTAGAAAAGAAATTGGGCCCCGAAAATTTATTCGTCTTCAATCTAGCAGATTTATCTAATATTGTTGATGAGTTGCTGTCTTTTCTTAAGGTAGAGCATAAACCCATAAAGATAAAAAAGATTAACAGGACACTCGATATGTCACCCGTTAGTTTAGATCATGTAAGGATTTTAGCAAACCTCAAGAAGTGGATCGAGGACAATCAGGACTTCATTGATTCCAAGTCCGCGAGGGATAGAGAGAAAATAAACGGTAGGTATGGAGAAATTTTATGATACTTGTTGCTCAAAATCACTGGGGTATTGTGACTGGTACGTTTACTTCGATGATAGATACTTACCTCAATCTTAAGCAGCATGGAGTCGATGTGAAAATGCATACGATCAGCGATCATGAGAAAATATCTGAAGTTATAACCATGTTCTTCAAGAATTCGAGCTTCGGTGACTCCACACTCATGTCATCATTCAAGAAGGATAAAGTTGTAGACAATGAAGTTGTGGTTTGTTCTGCTAGGATGCTCGCAGACTGTGTGACAGATGATACCATCAAGATAAAGGCTAAGAAACTCATAGTGTTAGATAGCTTGGACTTGGCTCGTCAGAAGTATGGTATAGGACCAAACATCGACACTGCTGTCCGTGCTGATGAGTGTATATTCCTAATAAATCCAGCAAACAAGGGCATAACCAATTTTAAAGAGTACATCTATTACCACAAGTTCAACCAAAAGAGACTCGACAAAAAGCATTTCTCAACCGTAAAGCTCACCTATCGTCGAAGCGGTAAGAAGTTCATTCGAATAGACGATGGTAAATACTTCGAGAATATCGGCAAAGGGATATTGGAGTACGCTTACAAGGGGTACGCAATCAAATACAAGACTGATGGAATGTTCACCAAAGACGGACTGTGCTACTATCTTGAGCTGTTGGGGATTGATCCGTTTGTAAACCATAATCCCTTGAAGATACCCAAGTGGAAGATAAAAAAGCATCTGTTCATGCACAAGAACGATCTTCTGTTGGAGTTGATATGAAAACCTATACTCTACTTCATGTGGGAGCACCGAGGACTGGTACAACATCCATATGGGAGTTCTTTAGACAGCATGAAGATGTGGCAGTAAGTAAGGTTAAAGAACCAATCTGGATATGGGATAAAAATATTGAAACTTACCTTGATTGGTTTGATATAAAAGGCGGAACAAAAGTTCTTCTGGACTGTACACCGACGAGTTTATTGTTACTGAAGAACAGGAAATACTTTGAGGAAATCAATAACATAACCTCCATTGAAAGACGATGTTGCCTTTACACCTTGAGACAAGATCCTATAGAAAGAGTTATCTCACAATTGGATAGGCTTTTGGCAGACTATTATGTTCGAAACCAACATTCAATTCTAATAAAGAATGGGGAGATATCATTTGAAAGAATGAAGTTTATTGTGGATAACTACATTGACGATGAAAGGCTTATCAGATTGTCAGAGGGATTCTTCGGCACTTCAAACGTCTTCGTTGTGAAAGTTGAAAAGTTCAACAGTAGGCTATCAGACATATATAATTTTCTGAATATTTCGAAAGATTTAAGTATAGAGTTTGACCACTACAAAAACCGTGTTGCATTTGAAAACAGCTTGGGGTACGTTAAGTATCTGAAAGGAGTAAATGTAGTTAAGGAATACGTTGCAAGCAGGGAGGATGAATTAAGGAGAAAATATGGATTGGAGTAAACTTGATACCACAAAAATGTTAGTGAAACCTCTAGAACCATTTGAAATAACAAGGAGATGTAAGATAAATACTGGATACATCTGCAACGCCAAATGCCACTTTTGTTACTTCAAAGACAACAGGACTAGAAACTTTGGGGTTGATACGATTAAACATCAGATGGACGTGGCTATAAAGTATGGAGTGAGGGATGTTGATTTCTCTGGTGGGGAGCCAACGATCCACCAAGACTTCCTCAACATGTTGGAGTACGCGAAGAGCTCTGGATTTAGGGGGATTTGTGCAATAACCAATGGAACAACCTTTCACGACAAATCCTTTTTAAAAGAGTGTCAAGATGCTGGGCTCAATGATATACTTTTCTCTCTACACGGGCCGAGACATATTCAGAATGGCATAATGAGGGTGAGAAATGCATACGAAAAAATGATCAAGAGCATAGAGAACGCCAACGAGGTTGGTGTAAGATGCAGAGTAAACAGCGTTGTTTCCTCTAAAACATTTGTCGAATTACCAGCAGTGGCCAGCATTCTAAACAACCACGACATATTCAATTATAATATAATATCATTCAAGCACTGCTATGATCAAACAGATGCAGGTGTTGGCGAAACCCCAAGACAGATAGATGCAGTTGAATATATAAAGGAAGCGATAGATACCTGTTATGAATCTGTTGATTACATTAACGTAAGATACATTCCATTCTGTTTGATGAATGGATATGAAAAGCATGTGGTGAATTACCAACAAAAAAAGTATGATCCTCTTGAATGGCTGAATATCCTCCTGGTTAAATTTTATCAGGGTGAAGCAGAAATAAACGCAATGTGTTTGGAGACACAGGAAGATGTCGAAAATGAAAACAACATTGCCATCAAGAACTATTCATCCAATTCTTACATCAAATCCAACCAGTGTGTTCGATGCAGACACTTTTTTGTCTGTGATGGATTTGAGACTGGATATGCCAATAAATTTGATATAGAAGCCGAGATTGACCCGTGGAAGAACACTGAAAAAATAATAGATCCGATGTACTATCGTTACAAATACTACGCAGGAGTGTGCAAATGAAGGCACTATTGATTCAATTTGGGATAGATCAGGCATTGACTTATGAAGCCCTCAAGAGTGTTTATCCAATGGATAGAAAGGTCATACTGGACATAGTTTATTATCTAAGAGGCGTCACCAAAGATCATAGAAACTTTGTAGAGTTGGAAGACCAGAAAGTTGTAAACACATTTCATCACTGTCTGCCAGTATTTCTTACAATGTACAAAAATTTTAAGGCTGGGAGGGATATCTATTACGATTTAGATAAGCTACAGATTGAAGGGAGAACCCACAACTTCAGCTTTATGAATAAGGTCCGAAAACATGTTGAAGAAAACCTGAAAGAGATATATTTTGATCAGTATGCATTTATCGGGATCTATAATATCGAGAGGGCTTCTCTACTGATGCTTGTTGGGCTCTTCTGGTTGAGGTTGAATCAACCAGATAAGAAGATTATATGTGGTGGCAATTGGTTCGATGTAAATGAAAATGTAACCAAGATGCTCCTTGAGGTTGGTTTGATCGACTTGGTGATCTATGGTGATGGAGAGATACTTCCAGATGTTGTTGATGAAACTGGAGAGGTTAGGTACTACCTTGAAAACATAGACAATATACCCAACCCGACCCTTCAAGTGATACCATGGCTGGCTCTCCATAAGTTGCCTAACCCATATGCTCTATTCTTTTATGCAACAAAAGGGTGTCCCAATAATTGCAGCTTTTGTATGCAGGGAATGGACTGTTACAGGCGGGTGTCATCATTCTCTCTGGTTGCAGACAAGATCAATGAAGCCATAGATAGAACTGGGAATAATCTCCTATTTTGTGCTGATAATATCTGGTTTGGTGATATGATCAGAGAGTCTCATGAAGAATTTGCAAAGAGGGACATGCTCGGTAATCTTAGATTTGAGCACGTGAACATACATCCACAGACTTGTACTGATAAGAATGTCAGGCTAATGAAAGAGCTTGGGATGCACCCATTCCTAGGTATAGAAAGTTTCAACACACGAATACTCGGATTGATGAATAAAAGGGTGACCAAAGAGGAAAACCTTGAGGCGGTTCGAAAACTTGAAGCAAACGAAATACCATATACGATGGGTAGAATTTTTCAATTTCCTGGTGAGACCATTGAAGAATTTCATGAGTCGTTGAGAGAGTACACCAAGATATTCACCAGAAACCCCAACTCCAGATTCTTGGGGACGTATACATTATGTCCCAAGACTACGGTTTATGAGAATCCTGAGAGATATGGGATAGAGATGGTTTACTTCGATCAAGCTGTGGAGGATATAGTGCCAGAACTGGCCAAATATGTGAAGATGATACCCAGGACATATAGAGATTTGAGCGACCCAAATGATGAGAAGTTCAACAAGTGTGCCAATATAATAAGGATAATCAACGAAAAGATAGGAGTTATATTTCCATTATGATAAGCATAGTCTCTACAAATTTCAGGATGAGTGGTAGCTACATCAATCATCTAGATACATATGACTTTCTAAGAGACCTTGGTGTAAAGTATTATTATATGGACAATGGAGAGCTTCCTTTATGGGAAATGTTACTGAAAACAGGAAGGAACTACAATCTGCAAAATCCGATAAAGATAGGGAAAACAATAGAAGACGACATCATTATAACAGACTTTCGGGGAATCATTGTCCTCAATCATGAGAATGTTAAACTCTCATGTGAGAGATTGATTGTGATGGATTGTATGGAGCTCACCTTCCACCTGAATCGTTTTTATGATGTAGTGAACTGGTTCTTCTGGTTTGATGAATTCACATACGAAACACCAATATATCGTTATCTGAATAACATAAAGTTTAATGATATCAAGTTCTTAATGCCACCAAGCAACTACAGTAAATTCTGTGAAATGTATTTTGATTTATATCCAACTATATTCTTTAAGAAGATTAACGTTCCAGTCCTGTTAAAACATAGAAATATAGAATACTTTGATCGAGATACGTTTGTGTATGAAAGAAAGAAGGAAAAACGGTGGCACGACCAATTCGGTAGAACCATATTTGAATTCATTATCCTGGGAAAGAAAGTGGTATTTAAAAACAATCCGTTTATGGTTGATGATGGGGTGAGTGATTACCTCAAATATTATAAAATAGAGTTTGAAGGGAACAAAGTAAAAACAACAGCTGAAGAGTTGGATGAGAGGATGAAGGACGATGGTAGATATCTACGACCCCAATTATTATTATAGCTTTGCATTGGATCTAACTAATAAGTGTAATGGAAAGTGTCAGTTCTGTCCGAGGAACAACGGATTTTCCAAACAGATAGATCCACCAGGAGAACTTGACCTCAACATATTCAAGAAGGTATTCGATAAAGACTATATAAAACATGTAAAGAATTTTGTTATAAACGGCAACCTTGGGGAGCCCATCCTTTACTCTAAGCTATTTGATTTATTGGATTATGTAAGAGACAATAACCCAAGGGCTATTATTTTTATATCAACAAATGGTTCCATGAGACCAACTTGGTGGTGGAAAGAGTTGGCTAAAAGGATGAGCTTCCAGAAAC
>JAAUYK010126839.1_pt1 | contig 18030 bp, 16 predicted proteins | sample 7278021 | NCBI WGS metagenome assembly JAAUYK01 (sample SAMN14350223, study PRJNA611818) | marine sediment metagenome | isolation source: surface marine sediment (1.8m) | place: French Polynesia: Moorea | collected 2018-08
CCCCCCTCTGGCCTGTCCGACCATACCCCCCCCCTGCCGACCTACCCCAAGCGCCACACTGCTCCGTAGATACGACGGAATAGTGGCCGGGTACAATGTCCATCGCTCCATCCAGTTCCAGCGGCAGGTGACGTCACTCACGGCTCACGGTCTCACGCCGCCCGTTATATCAAGTGAAGTTGACTTGACCTCAATCCAACAATGCGTTCGTATAGTTTGTTCGGTCGCTCTCGTTCGTACTTCGTGTCGTCGCGATGATAAACTCTTGAGAATTGAGATTCGCGGTCGGTCGGTTAACAGGTCGGTGGGGGCATCTTGCCTTCGAACCGATATACAATGGCCTCGCAGTTGGCCTCCTCCTCCGCCAGGAGGATGGGCGTCATCGTGAGAATCGTGAACGCCGGAGGAATCGCCTCCGGCCGAGTCCGCCTCGTCCCCGTCTTTCTCAGGCTGAAGTCGACATCCTCGTCTGGCGAGTCGACGACAGTGAGCATCGGCGATGTGACGAAGCGCGTGCGTCGCGCACACCGTCCCGAGCTCGTGCCCGCAAAGTTCCTCGCCGGGGTGTCATCGGAGGTGCCTCCGGAGACGCGCCAGCACCTCAGGTGGATGATGCAGAAGGACCTGCTCGGGCAGGACATCTTCCTGATCGGCCGTCCCAGTCCCATCCGGCGCAGCCTCGCCATGCAATACCTGGAGCTGACCGGCCGCGAGATGGAGTTCGTCGCGCTGTCGAGGGACACCACGGAGAGCGACCTGAAGCAGCGCAGGGAGATCGTGGGCGGGACGGCGCACTACGTCGACCAGAGCGCGGTCCAGGCCGCCAGCGAGGGAAGGGTTCTCGTCCTCGAGGGCATCGAGAAGGCCGAGCGGAACGTGCTGCCCGTGCTCAACAACCTGCTCGAGAACCGCGAGATGCACCTGGAGGACGGCAGGCTGCTCATCCCCGCCGCAAGGTACGACAGACTCCTGGAGGAGCACTCGCAAGCCGAGCTCGACAAGTGGAAGCTTGTGAGGGTGAGCGAAGACTTCCGCGTGATCGCCCTCGGCCTGCCCGTCCCGAAGTATATCGGCAACCCGTTGGACCCGCCCCTCAGGTCGCGCTTCCAGGGCCGCGACGTGCGACACCTGCCCTACGAGGAGCAGCAGGAGGTGCTGCGGCAGATCGCGGCCGGCACCGGCCTCGGGGAGGAGGCCATCACCAAGGTGCTATCGCTCGCGCACACGCTCGTCACGGAAGAGTCGTCCAATCTGGGCCTGCCAGACTTCCCTGTGGAGAACTTGCCACCGCTCGTCTCCATGCTGAGCTCCTGTCCGAGTGTCAGCGTCCTGGACGCGATGCTCAAGCTCTACCCGTACAAGTCGTTCCTTCCCGAGGAGGGCTGCCAGTCCGTGGAGGACACCATGAAGAACTTCGACATTGATCCGGCCGGTTCGGAGACGCAGCCGCTAGGAGTGGAGAGCGTCTCCGCGAGCACTTCGGAGCCGGGCAGCGCCGCCGTCTCTCTCTCCGTCGACGGACGCCAGGCGGAGTTGCGGGTACCGGCAGGACCCCATCCGACCCTCTCCTCCGCAGACGGCGCCGAGTTCGTCCCCACGTACTACCACGACCGCTTTATCGCTGACCTGATGCTCTCGCATTCGGTCAAGGACTTCTGCGTGATCGGGCCCAAAGGCTGCGGCAAGTCCATGGTGATACAGCGTCTGGCCGACCTCCTCGGCTACGAAGTGGAACCCATCATGCTCTACCAGGACATGACGTCGAGAGACCTGCTGCAGCAGAGGACGACGCTCGAGAATGGCGACACCGTCTGGCGGTACGCGCCGCTCGTGACGGCTGCCCTGAAGGGCAAGATGGCCGTCCTGGACGGCATCCACAGGATCCATCGTGGAACTCTTGCCGTGCTCCACCGTCTAGTCCACGACCGAGAACTGCAGCTGTACGACGGGACGAGGCTGCTCAGGCACGACAGGTACGACGCCGTCAGGGACGCAAACGGCCTCACCGACGCGGAGATGGCCGAGAGGGGCGTGCTCAAAATCCAGCAGGGGTTCAGAATAGCCGCGCTCGCCGAGCCGCCGGTGATCGGCGGGAGCAGCAAGGAACAGTGGCTGACGCCTGAGATCCTCTCCATGTTCCTTTTCCACACGATGCGCCCGCTCTCCATGTTCGAGGAGAAGGCCGTACTCAAAGTGGAGAGAAAACCGCACAAGTTAATGGAGGAGATCCTGCAGCTGACGCACCGACTGCGCAAATCTGAGGACTCCTCTCTCAAGTCGATCGCCAACTCGCTGTCAACGCGGCAGTTGCTGCGGATATCTCGGAGGCTGGAGCGCTTTCCCGGCGATACGACGCATCACGCAGTGCAGAAGGCCTGCCTCACGCGCTTCCTGCCCTCCCTCGCCAACGAGGCTCTCGACCAGGCGATGGATGAGCTTGAGATCGCTCGGCCCGAGGTTGCCAAGGAGAGACTGAGCGACGCTGGCGGCGAGGGCGACATCGTCTGCCAGGTGAAGGACGGCGTGCTCCACCTGGGCGGCACCACGGCGCCGGTCTACCGGCCGGAGACCAAGACCAAGATCCCGGAGACGCTGTTCTACGACACGGCGCAGAACGTGGCCAGCATGGAGGCCATGCTACAGGACTTCCTGCTTGGCGAGCACCTGCTGCTGGTCGGCAACCAGGGCGTGGGCAAGAACAAGCTGGTCGACCGCCTGCTCAACCTGCTGAACCGTCCCCGCGAGTACATCCAGCTGCACCGCGACACCACCGTGCAGAGCCTCACCCTGCAGCCGACTGTCCGGGATGGCGTCATCGTCTACGAGGACTCGCCCCTGGTGAAGGCCGTCAAGACGGGCTTCGTGCTCGTGGTGGACGAGGCGGACAAGGCGCCGACGCACGTCACCTGCATCCTCAAGACCCTGGTCGAGTCGGGAGAGATGATCCTCTCCGACGGGAGACGTATCGTCAGGGATTCGTCCAGGCACTCCGGGCTGAACCCGGGGGAGCTGATCAAGGCGCACCCGGACTTCCGAATGATCGTGCTCGCGAACCGGCCGGGCTTCCCCTTCCTCGGCAACGACTTCTTCGGTTCCCTCGGCGACCTCTTCAGCTGCCACGCCATCGACAACCCATCAATCAACTCGGAGATGTCCATGCTGAAGCAGTACGGCCCGAACGTGTCAGAGGAAACCCTGCGCCGCCTGGTGAGGGCCTTCTCGGAGCTGCGAACGCAGGCGGACGAGGGCTTGATTCAATATCCCTACTCCACTCGCGAAGTGGTCAACATCGTCCGGCACCTGGAGCAGTTTCCCAACGAGGGATTGGGCTCCGTCGTCCGAAACGTCTTCGACTTTGACTCATATGACAAGGAGGCACGAGAGGCTGTGGAGGAGGTCCTGCACAAGCACGGTATGTAGAGGGCATGTGACTGAATATTACGTATATTCTCGAAAATTTTGTACTACGACTATTGCGTGTCCTTTCGACGGTCTTTTGACATGAGAATAAAGCGCATTTGATCCGTCCTAAACCTGTCTTCGTTTATTTGACGTAGCCTAAGAATGGAGGAATCAAATGCGTTTTGAAGCTGACTTTTACCTAGCTCAATTGAGCGCAATGAATCCAAGTAGAGCATACAGTCCATGCCATTACTATTGTCGCAGGCATTCCGATCGGTACCTCTCCGTACAACATTAGCCTCGCCCGCCAGTTCGAGCTCCCGTCGCCGAAACGCCTCGGACACTGGCAAGTCCGTCAGAGTGAGTCCGGTCGGCACTTTCCGCTCGCGATCACGTCGAAGGAGGTCAGCCTAGGGAAGCAGGTCCGCGTGAAGGTGCAGGAGGAGACTCTGGACCGCGTGGAGGCGCGCGGCGTCGGATTCTCCGAGATGCAGAGCTACTGGTCGCTCCCCTTCCACGACTACGCCAACGTAGGGGACGTCTGCGTCGGCAAGGACGCGCACAAGAGGCAGCTGTACGACACCATCCACGTGGCTACCTCCAACCCCGTGTGGCTGTACACGATGAAGGCGACTAGCGACATGCTCACCAGGGTGTCCATCAACCACTTCTTCGACGCAGCGAGGAGGAGGAACGCATACCCGAAGCTGAGGATGGCCACCCTCGGCGGAGAGTTCTCCGACGTCGTCGCGGTGCACGACGAGGTGACCAACAGCCTCGTGCTGGTCCAGCCCGAGTCCGGCGCCGTTATTGCCATAGAGCCTGAGAACCTCCTTGACACTGCGGTGAAGACGATACGAAAGGTGACCGGCTCAGCGGGCCAGATGAACCGAGGCGAACCGTTCTTCAGGATGGTGCCCGACTTTGCAGTCCAGAACAGACTGATCTTCTTCACGCCCGACCACAACGTCGTCCAGATGCTCGACCTGTCGAACGGAGCGCCGTTCATGATGCACCGAACAGAGCTGCCGTTCTCTATAAAGAGTCTTCACCCAGTCAACGCCAACAACATTCTCGTCACTGTGTCGGACGAAGACGCCAAGGACGGAGACCGGCTGTATCTCATGGAACAGGATACCGACGGCGAAGGCGCGAGCAACAGTCCCCTGCCGAACAAGCTCATACCGGTTGGCCAGAGCGGCAGAGCGCACGTTGACGCAGTGAGGAGCGTTGCGCGAAACGGCGGACTATCGCAGTTCGGGCTGAAGTTCGTCATTGGCGAGGCGATGGACGTTCCCAACACGCTTTTGACGACCGACGACAGCTACGCCACGCTGGTGCTCGGTTTTCCCGACCTAAAGTTCAGCAACAACGAGGTGTACTCTTGGCCCAAGGACGCGGACACGATGAAGGCGGAGGACAAGTCGTACCCGTCGCTGAACGCCCCCTACGTGGCGAAGAAGTATCTGGACCGCGGCAAGAACACCATCTTCCTTAAGAACAGCTGCCAGATCGTGCGGCCAGTCAGTCCGAACGCCATTCCCACGGAGTTCACCAGGAACAACTATGGCCTGGCGTCGCCGGGCAACATATCGGCCTATCTCGAGGTAAGATGACGATATTTTGGATTTAATTGACACCGCGCCTCCCATCTTAATTGTTTAATTCATAGGTTGTTGACCTGATGGGCTCCAAACTGCGCTACGTCCCCGTCCCTGAGCCGTCCCAGGGCGCGTCGGTCTACTCCTCGTGGTACAAGCAGACCTACCCGGACCAGGTTCTCTCGCTGGCGGAGACGTCCAACGAGGGCCTCGTCACGGTCGACAACTCCGGCACGGTCCGCCTTTGGGAGACCGGCGTGGCCAACCTGGAGCGATCATATGACGAGTGGAGAAAGATGCTTGGCAGCCAGGACCCGCAGCTGACGATCGAGAGGGACAAGGTGGGCGACATCGACACGCCGAAGCACGGAAAGATTGATCCGAACAACGCGCCACACATCGGGGGCAACGTTTGGGCCGGGGGCGTCGGGGGCAGGGACACGGCCGGCCTAGGCGGCGTCGGCGGGCCCTACAGGCTGGATGCCGGTCACGACGTGCACCAGGTCTCCGAGGCCGTTAAGTCTCAGGTTCCTGAGCACATCCGAGCCGCCGCCAGGGAGATGAACCGTAAGGCGTTCGAGGAGCGCCTCAGGGAAATCCGGATGAGCGCGTACGACGCAGAGCTGTACGACAAGTACGCGTCGCAGGTGCGGAAACAGGTCCAGGCGCTGAGGACCATCATCAGCGGTCTGCAGGCGAAGGCTAAGGAGCGCCAATGGCTGAAGAACCAGACGCAGGGCGAACTGGATGACATGAGGTTGATCGAGGGCATCACAGGAGAGAAGTCGATATATAAGAAGCGCGGCGAGCAGGAGCCGGAGCCTGGGACGCCGCAGGAGAAGCCCAAGAAACTGCGACTCCTAGTCGACGTCTCCGGATCCATGTATCGATTCAATGGTAATAGTAATACGAACTGGTTACGACTAAATGGAATTATTGCATTAGATAAATACGCTACTTGTACGTATAGGACATGACCAACGCCTCGAACGCATGATGGAGTCGGCCCTAATGGTCATGGAGGCGTTCGAGGGCCACGGCGAGAAGTTTGTCTACGACATCGTCGGCCACTCCGGCGAGGAGGCCGCGATCCCCTTCATCATCGGCGGTAAGAACAGGCGCGGCGGGCCCGGCGAGCCCAAGAACGAGAAGGAGCGCCTCGAGGTCCTGCGGACGATCCACGCGCACGCCCAGTTCTGCATGTCTGGCGACCACACGCTGGCCGCCACAGCCACCGCAATCAACGACCTCGGGAAGCAGGTGGACGACCACGACGAGACCTTCGTCATCGTGCTGTCGGACGCCAACTTTGACAGGTACGGCATCTCTCCGGAGGCCTTCGCAAAGATCCTGAACAGGAACGACCAGGTCGCTTGCTTCGCCATCTTCATCGGCAGCCTGGGCGACCAGGCCGACAGGCTGGCCAAGAGGTTGCCCTCCGGAAAGGCGTTCGTTTGCCTCGACACAAAGAAGATTCCCGAAGCGCTCAAGACTATTTTCACATCGACGATGCTAAAATAGTTGATCAATGCAAGTCAAGAGTAAATATAGGACGAATAAAGTATTTATTCACTTTCTTGTTGTATAGATTCACCGCTAACTTCGTATTCCAAGTAAATTGGGAAATTCACTTTCGACTCCTTTGTGAGATCAGTCTTCTCGAGACGCAATAGTACGAACATTACAGAAGTTGGATTCATTTGGCAGGGCGTCCACATCACAACCATTTCTTCCTGTGCTTTCTTGTATATAGTTTTTCCTCACTGTTCCTCAATGACCCAGAGTACGTTGAGGCCGCTGCGGCCCAGATTGACCTTACCGAGCATGCCGTTCTCCTTGGTCTTCAGCCTGTGGAGGAAGAGGAGCAGAGTGTGGAAGAGGTTGTTCCTGCCCGGCGCCAGCTCCAGCTTGCGGCCGCCGCCCTCGCCGCTGCCGATCTGAAGAATGTAGTGCGGCGCCGGCCTGTGGCCTGTCTGGACGATGGACACCGGCGCCCTGGACTTGGCCAACGCCACCTTGTCGTCCGGCATGCGGAAGAAGTAGAGGCTGGTGAAGGTTCGCCCGTCCACGATGCCCTTGGCAGGAGGCAGGCGACTGTCGAAGTAGGCGGCGAGGCAGTGCATCACCAGCTCGGCGTCAGTCGGTAGCTTGTCGCTCCACGGCTGGCCGCGGAAGGAGCCGCCGCCGTTCCACTTGAATCCGCTCATGGCGCCGCCCCGGGCCAGGCTGCGGACGCGGTGCAGGAAGTACTCCTGGTCGTGGGTGACCTCCAGGAAAGGGACGAGGTGCTGCAGCTGCTGCATGACCTGAGGCGGTACCATCTGCGTCGACGCTGAGGCCAGCTTTTTCACCTTCTCCAGCCCGGCCTCGCCTATGAGTGCGTCGGTGATGCCCAGCTTGGAGAGCTGCCTGTTGGCGTCGTCCACCTCTGCGACCAGCCTGACCAACACAGTCTGCGAGATCCACATCCTAAGATTCTCCAGCCAAGAGACGACCTGGAAGGGATCGATCCCCACGCGGTAGCAGAGGCTGTCGGGGAGGGCGTCGCCGCCGGTACCACGCGACGACGAGGCCGAGGCCGCCTTGCCATCCTCGCCGTCGGCGCCGCGGGGAGAGCCCGGCATCGGCGTAGACAGCGTGTACGAGAGGTTCTTCAGCACCGGCGAGTAGTCCTGGCTCGACCCGCCCCGGCCGTCCTGGCTCTTCCAGAAGGAGAGACCGCCGCCGGTGGCGCTGAAGTTCTCTCTAGCAGCGTGTTGCTGGTCGAAAGACGCGTTGAACGAGGTCGACTTATTTTGTCTCTCCCACGCCTCGTACTCATCGAGGAACTCGTCCAGCGTCCGTTCGTCTTTAATGCTCCCATTGATGCTAGAGTTGAACCTGGGCGACGCCGGGTGGGAGGAGGCGTCGGCGGCAGACGGTGACGCAGACCCAGAACCGGGGTGATAGATCCAGGAGGACGAGTCTAGGGGCGAGCCCGCAGTCACACTGTCCGAAGGGGACGACGGCGACGGCAGGAGAAAGCTGCCCCGGAGGGGCGAGAACGGATTGGGATACTTTGGCGTGTTTGCCTTCTCCTTGGGCGGCAACCGGAATCCCGGGTGGCTGATGGCGTCGATGTGCATGAGTTTCATCTGCGCCTCACTGAGCACGATGTCTGCCTTGCCCAGGGTGGGGAAGAAGTGTATGAGGGCGCAGTAGAGGCCGTTGGCGACGAGCACGACGACAGCGAGGCACTCCAACAGGGTGAGGAGAGGCTGCGGCGTCCGGTGGGCAGCGGAGGAGGCGCCGCCGCCGCCGCCGGGTCCGAATAGGGCGTCGTGCATGGCGCCGGTGCGGACGTCGGCGGCGACGAGGGCCGCGACGGCCAGGTTTGCGATCGCCCATTTGTGCGCGTAGGCGGCCCTCCCGAGCTGCCGCTGTCTGGCGACGATCGAAGACAGGAAGGGCAACTTGTCCGACGGCATCGTGAGCCTGCCTGGTTCGAGGACTAAAACCAACGTTGGTCCACTTTAGACTTAGAGTTAATAATTACAGCTAAAATCCTTAGTCCTTACATGCGTCTATATGAAGTGGGAAAATGAGCTCACCTCTCTCGCCGATAGGTATTCCGTGGGAAAATACGACGATATGATTGCTCTGGCGGAAGAAATTGGGGTCTAATTCCTACAACTATTTACGATCTCCTGACTGAGGTCCGGTCTTTCTCCGTCGCTGCCAGCCACACTGACTGGTCCCGCTAACATGCATGGAGAGAGCAAATAGCCGGCAAGATTACAACTTACAAGTATAACTTGGCTGTCATGGAAAAGCAAGGACCGAAAGAATTTTCGAGAATGTTAGGCCCGCCTACCGCGCGTAGTGCAAACTTGCAGAAATATGACACTCATATAAGTTACTAACAAAATAAGTACGTACGTATAGCATATTAGCACTACGTACATACCAAGGTACAAGTGTTTTACGTATGTGTTTACATCTGTAATATAGTAGGTGAATCAACGCTGTAAATGTCAAAGTAAGGTGTCAGACTCAGCGCCCACAAACTCACCCGTGAAGCTCGTGAAGTACGTGTCGTCGTGTATAATTTCGAGTCCCTCCGTTCCGTAGGATTTACGCAATGACAGCCCTGACCGACCTCCCGCTCGAACTGCTCGAGGAGGTCCTCGTCCGACTGGACGATGTCCGCGACGTCGGCGCAGTCGCCAAAACCTGCACCAAGATGCGGTCGGCCGCCCACCTGGGGACCGTCTGGATCCGCAGGTGCAAGAGAGACTTCCACCTGGCAGTGAAGTCCGAGAATTCGTCGACGTCGGACGAGGAGAGTAGCGTGCGCGTGTTCTACCAGGTTGTCCTGCATCGCCTGGGACGCTTCTTAGGCCCGTTGTCGAGGCCGAGCCTCGACTACTACTCCGGCCTCTACCAACTGGTTCACGACGGCCGCCTCGGCCTCGTCTGCTATCAGTGGCAGCCGCCGTCGCCGGGCGGGGGGATGGACAAGCCAATGAGGCTGCGGAGGATGTTCAGAATCGAAGCGCGCAGGGTATGACGTACGCAGTTTAAATTATCTGGGTCGGATTTGTAACACCTGTATTAGTCTCTATAACGCGCCTGCACGCCTGTGTACATACTATCAGGTGCGTGCAACACCTGGCCAGGTGAAATACCTGTCAGGTGTACAGAAGAGGGGTTGTACCTGGACAGGTGTTATGTATGAATGAAACACATATATACCAAACGGGTGCATGATATATAACAAATATTAACGATTATATTAGTATATTAGGTGGGCGAGCGTTGCGAACCTACGGTGATTCTCGTGAACCCGTTTCTGGGCGGCACGGGAGAGGGGACCATCGAGTCTGGATCCTCTTTAAGCGTAAGGATCAACCGTTGCCGTGACATCTTTGAGGAGCCCGACGTGTACCGTGCCTATCTCGCCGACTTTTTGGAGGGCGAAATTGGCAAGACGATGGACAGCTTGAACGGCGTCGAGCAGTGAGTCTTGGATAAAACACCTTCGGAATAGTTTCTAGCAATATACGCACTTTTTAGGCGACTCCTCCTCGAGAAGTTCACCCGTGTCGCCCATGCCAGACAAAAGTAGGTTGTGCAACGTTGACAGTAATTTCAAAATCCGGCCATAGATAATGTTTCCTTTAGCATATTCCTGGAGCCTTTCCGCTTGCATAGCGGCATTCCTCCAGCCGATGTACCCATCGCAACCGGCCTGTTCAAAGCGGACTACGGGCCCCACGGAACGGAACTCATCCATCTCGTGTACTACGACGGATCGAAATTTGCCGGAATTAAAGTCACCGGCGATCCCAATGTGCCTGCCACGAAGCCGAGCTTCAGGGGTGAGCTTACTTCAGGAATTTGCCTTAGCGAAAATGATCAGGTGAGTGCAAATATCTCAGCATACAATAGGTTCGGATAATTGATGCGCGTATAGGAGGAGCTCTTCGGCATGATCGAGGCGTCCGAGGACGAGTCGAACCGTCTCCCCAACTACGATCCCTCTCTGCCCCCGCAGCCGTTTCGCGTCCCGCTGCACTGTCTCGGAGACAGGAGCTCTTGCTTTGGGGACTCCCCCACGCCCACCACGTGTCTCAGCCGCTTCCAATGCGAGTGTCAGGTGGCCGGCGACCACTACACGCACCCGTCCTACATCGACGGCCAGTGGATCGTGATAAATGAGGACGTGTTCGCCGTCGTCTTTTACCAGCTGCACACCATGAACTTCTACAGCCGGGTCCCAGAGCGCGAGCTGGAGGCGACGACCGAGAAGGAGCTGGAAGACGTCCAAGTGATGCCTCTAGTCGACGTCTAGGTACTGTACGTACACACCACTTTTGCCTACTACATTATGTACGTATACACACTGCGAACGTACACCTTTATATTTTATTACGCTGCATCTAATAAATTAAAGTATCACGACGCTGCGACGATTGCGTCAGGCAGTCTACTAGTCTGTTTTTAGGCCCTTCTTTGCGAGGTCCCGTTTCGCCTCCTCGATCTCTTTTCTGAGCTCCTTGGCTGCCTCCTCGCAGTCGTTGAACGTGGCGACGCGGTAGACGAGGACGGCGAGCGCGTAGACGCCGAACATGCCGACGAGGATGACGGGCGTGGCGAGCACCCAGGGGAAGTGGTCTCTCGACAAGGTAGGCAACAGCTTCCCGAATAGGACCGCCGCCCACACGGAGGCGATCAGGCCGACGCCGACCAGCCACTCCATCAACTTGGTCATGGTTGTAGTTCCCCGGCTCAACACCTAGTCACCTACGCCAATCAATATCAAAAATATACCCTTCGTTCGACCCGATCGCCCGTCGACGTGTTGATTCTCTCCTCTGCTGAGTCTGCTCTAGCTGTGTTGTACAGACTTGTTGTACTTGCACAGTACTTGAGAGCCAGCCACAGCCAGCCAGTACAAGAGAAACCTGCCTGCCTGCCGAATGCTAATGCCTGGGGGGGGCAAACGTCGTATTAGAGACTTGTGGGGGCCTTTTATTAAAGAAGTTCTATTCAATTCTGCATTGCTTGGAAACACTGCCCAATCTCTAACGTTGAGAAATGTTATTCACCTCGACTTGTACCTACTTTATACGTCAATTCAATTCCCGTCCTCCCTGACATTTGGGCGGGCAGAATAAAATAAGTAAAGCCCAACAAGATACAATAACAAGATCAGGATTGCAGATTTGCAGGATAGGTAGGATTCATTCAGACCGTGAACGTAAAGTCGCTAAAGTCTGAAGAACTCTTACGTGAGAAACGGGCCGACGAAAGTCACGAGGCGCGAGGACCGGAAAGTCGAGAACGAGAGGGAGGACGAGATCCATATCCAATGGCGGATAGGGAATCTGGAGGCTCGCCCGAGGTACGCAAACTGTCGTTGTCATAATTCACTATATCGTATGTTCTCGATTCATGTTTCTCAGATGGACGTGGTGAACCCTCTGCTGTTCACCCGCGCCCTCTCCATGCCGATCTTCTTCTCGATGCGCGAGGGCAAGACGACTGAGAAGATGAGGGTCGCGGTCGCCGTCAGAGGCGGGGTCGTGGAGCACCCAAAAATGCGTGACCAGGACGACACCAGGATCCGGCTCGCCGACCCCGACGAGTTCAGGCCTGAGTCGGGGATAGACGCGTTCAGCTGCGCCTATGTGGACGACTGCATCGCCGAGAACCGGCTGCTGCCCAACCTGCGCGACTACAGACTGAACGAGGTCTCCTTCTACCAGGACTACGATCCCTTTGACGTGCTCACCGGCAGGCAGACCTGGGGCGTCCTCACGAAGCTCGCGGCGGCGGACAGTGGCGCCAGGTCCGACTCCGGCGAGGAGGTCAGCGACCTCGAGGGCGAGGACCTCGTCTTCAGCGGAAAGCCGGCGGCGTCAAAGCTCAAGGTGGGGAGGATGCCCTACACCAAGAGGGACCAGCAGGACATCGTCGACTGGCTGGTCAAGCACAAGGAGTACAACAGGCTGAAGGGAGTCGACGTGTGGAAACTGATGGAAAACTCTAAGGTAGGATCAACTTTTACTCATTCCTTTTCATTGCTTAAAAGATATCAACTTATAGGCGGTGCCCGGCGGAAGAACCTGGCAGTCCCTGAAGGAGAACTTCCGCAAGCAAATCCTGCCCCGCATCAATACGGCTTACGGACTGAAGCCGAAAGTCGCGCTCAGGTTCAGGAAGGGTTGGGCTGGCGAAAGTGTCGACTTGGTTGGTGACAGCAGCGATGATAACTGTAGCAACACCGGAAACAACACATCATCGCCAAGCAAAGGAGCGGAGAACACGGCGTCCAGCGATCCCGAGAATGGCAACAGGAAGTCGCCTTCCCCTCGCAAGTGGTCCAAGGGAATCGCGCTTTCAAAAAACAAGTGCACTTTGTTTTCGCCCATTAAGCGAACGACTAGAGCGGCAACCAGCGATCAGGAGAATGTCGGCAGCTCATCGTCGGCTTCAGGATCGCCTGCCCAAATAGACAAGCGAGCGACAAGTGCAACAAGAGACGACGACAAGGAAGGCAACAGCAGCGCGTCTCCTCCGCACTCTCCGGGCATCTCCGATACGCATGCCGCGAGCCGTGGTCAGGGGAAGAAGCAGAAGCTCTTCACTGAAACCCGCCGCCCGAGACTCTTAACGCCGGCTCCGGCAACGAAGAGCCTCCCAAAAGTTCCGTCCCCGCTGCTGTCTTCGAAGAGAACAAAGCGAGGTGGCGGCACTGACTCAGATAGGAATGGTGGAGGAGAAGGACGCAATGAAGATGCCGACAGCGAGGACGACTCTCCTCCGCTGTTCGCCTCGCCGAGGAAGAGACCGGCGGCAGCCAGAGCAGCCGACGAATGGAACGTCGGCAGCGGCGATGACGACTACGAGGAGGACAGACTGTCGACCGTGAGCTACATGTCTACTTCGGGCGTGGCGTACACGAAAACTGAGGACAGAGCGCTGAAAGACTACGTCGTCAAAAATGGCCTGCTGGGCAAAATCAAGGGCGTTGCCATCTGGAAGCGCATGGAGGAGAATCGCGAGCCGCTCGAGAACAGGACGTGGCAGTCGATGAAGAATCGCTTCCTGAAGAGCATCCACCTGTCGAAGAAGGAGATCGAGAGGTCGCCGGCGTCGCCCGCAAAGATCTTCACCGACGTCAGCAGGGCCTACCAGAGGGAGGAGGACGTGGCCATCCTCGAGTACATTCTGGCCAACAAGCGGTTGAGCGACGTCAAGGGAAACGCCCTCTGGGTTCTTATGGAGAACAGGAGGGTGACCCAGCGGTCCTACCAGTCAATGAAGGAGAGGTTCCGCAAGGTAATATCCAAGAACATTGACGAGTACGGCGACGTAGTGAGGTATGCAGACAGGGAAAAAATTAAGGGATTGTGGCCCTGAACGTAAGACGTTGAACGTAGTACAAAATGCAAGATATAGTATGTCGTGTCCTCGCACGTAACAGATTTCACGTGGTACATAATACGAAATAAATATCCTACACAGTCGAGATTGGAGAGAGGAACTTTATTATTAGTCTCCCGCTCACGTTCAGGTTAACATGATGTGCAATTTGGTAACGACTTGATTTAACAACGTAAAAGTCGCCGATAGCAGGTCAGATTGGTTATTATAGTAAATACAGTCGATTACTGCTGCCCGACAGATGTACTTAGAACACAATTACTATTACTAGTATGTAGTAGTACTACAACGTGGTTGTCGAAAAATATCGCATTCTCCCTGCCTCCGTCAATTATCAGCCTCCTCTCCGCTGCCAATACCGCCCTCCTCGCCCCCTCCTCTGCTGCCGACCGCGCCGCCGTCGGCACTGTCCGGGCGCTCCTCGGGCGGTGGCGGCGGCGATGACGACGGGTCGTTTCCGGCGCCGCCTCCAGACCCCGGCGCTACTCCGTCACCCGCCCCACTGCCTCCGCCGGGAGACTGCATGCTGACATTGCCTCCGGCGCTGCCGCCGCCTCCGCTGCCGCCACCCGATCCTACAATGCTTCCTCCAGCTCCACATACAACCAGGATGACAAGGTGGTCGTCCTTGTTCTCCTCGGTGTTCAGGTAGGGCGCCTCTCTCTTCAGCAGGTCGAAGGAGAAGGGGCAGGGCGGGAAGCAGTAGAAGACCCCGGAGAGGTCCTTCTGGGTCATGGAGATCACGCCGGCCGCCTCCTTCTGCTTTAGGTAAGAGATTAAGTTTCGCAGAGGCCGCGACTGCACGTCGGCGCCCTCGCTTGCCACCGCGGTGTTGGTCGACACGCCGAGGAAGATGGCGTGCGACGTCGCCGTGTTCATGCGCCGCGTCACGTCCTCCAGCTTGCTGGGATCCAGCCGGAGTCTCTGGGTGATCTTCAGGCTGGTGCCCTCGTCGTCTTTGAGCGCGTCCGCGATGCGGTCCGAGCCTTCGATCTGGTGCAGGCGCGTCGGGAACAGAGAGTTCTTGAGGATGAGCCCGCCCTCCCAGGCTTTGAAGGCCATCCGCGTGAGGTCCTGGATGTTCTTTGCGGACCCAAAGTCGTCCATCTCTCCAGGCGGCGGAGGCGGGGGTCCGTCGTCGTGGTGGTGCGGGGGGCCGCCTCGGTGGCGGGACGGGCCCCAGTCGTCGTACCTCGGCCGGCCTCCATAGCCGCCGCCGCCTCCGGAACTGTAGCGGCCGCCCCGACCGCCGCCACCTCGGCCGTTGTAACCCATGTCGTAATCGCCGCCGCCGCCGCGGTAACCGCCTCGGTGGCCTCCTCCGCCGCCACCGGGGCCGCCACCGCCACCGCCGCCGCCGCCACCACCGCCTCCAACATCGGTGTCCAGGTCGGCGTAGTCGATGCGAATGCGCTTGTCGGGGCCGCCCAGTGGGAAGCCCCTCATCTCGCCAACGGCCGCCTGCGCCGCCTCGAGAGTCTCGTAAAAGATGTGGGCCTGCGGGTCCCCCTTGTGGTACTCAATCTTCTGGATGGCCCCGAATCGGTCAAATTCCCGCTCAAGAAGTGACACGCTGGTCCACGAGCCGAGACCGCCAATCCAGACCTTGGGCGTGGCGTTCACCTTCCCGTAGCCGATCTTGCACTGGAACTTGCCGATGTACTGGCCAGACAATTCCACCTTGGCTCTTGAGGACTGATCCAGATTCTCGTAGCGGATGAAGGCGTATGCGTTTCCTGTGCCGGGCGGCGGCCGCTTGATGTCGATGTCGACCAGCTTGCCGTAGCGGCCAAAGATTCGCCTGATCTCCTCCTCAGTGATGTTCAACTCTAGGTTTCCGGTAAACAGAGTGCGGGTGGCCAGGGGGTCATCCTCAGGCGGGATGTGGTTCAGGTAATTGGGAAACTTGTCCTTCTTATTGTCCCTCTCCCTGCCGCGGCCCGAGCCGCCATAGCCGCCGTAGCCACCTCTACCCGGAGGAGGGCCCCTGCCGCCTCCCATCCGACCGCCGTCGTAGTGATGGTGGCCGCCGTGGTCGCGGTGATGACCGCCGCCTCCATATGGATCGTCGCGGTAGTGTCCTCGCCCCCCTCCGCCGCTGTGGTGATCCCTATGGTCTCGGTGGTCCCGGTGGTGGTCGTCGTAGCGCGGCCGGCCCATGTCGTGATGATGCATGATGGGCGAGCGGCTCCGGTAGCGAGGCTGGTGGTGGGGATGGTGTCCATATCCGCCGCCTCCCATTCCCGACGGCGGCGGCGGCGGGGTGATGGATCGCTGTCTCGGCCGGTAGCTGCTGGTGCTCTCCGACGCAGACCTGCTCTCGTAGACGGGCTCGACGAGCGCCGCCTTGTCGAAGAGGATGATGCGAGACTTGCTGTGCTTCGCGTCGCGGGCGTCCTCAAAGTTCCTGAAGTAGACGTAGGCCACCCGCTCGTCGGGGTCCTGCACGACTCGCACGCTGATGTCGCCGTACTTCTTGTACTCGCGGTACAGCGTGTCCCTGATGACGTCATCGCTGGCCTTCGGGTGCAGGGAGCTGACGCACAACACTTTGTAACCTCCGCCGCCTCCTCCGCCGCCTCCATAGGCGGGTCTGGGTCTCCCACCGCCGCTTCGGCGGTCACGGTCAGGAGTCAATGGCATGATTGATTTAGCTTGTCGCAACCTGCAAAAATCATCACGAACACGGTAGTAGTAGAGAGTGAAACGACGCACTGCACATCCCATTGCTCCCGGACCGATCGACCGGAGTCTCGCGAGGCCGTCAGACTCCCTTGCCGAAAGAAAGAAAGAAAGGCCGAGGGCCCACGCTTTGAACTTGCGGGAGGAGGCGACGCACTCTGAGGTCGCGATCAGGGGAGCGGGACAGATCAGGGTGGGGGAAAACATCACGAGGCACTAACAGTATGAACTTAGTGTGTGGCACAATATGTAAGAGCACTTCGGCACTTTTTTTCTCGATCACGTCTCCTCCCTTAGGTGCGTACGCGTATGTAGTGCGTAATATAGTACTTGCCACAAAGAGAATTGCATATAGGGAGTGAAACACTATAAGGTACACCGGCTAATATGGGGCCCACCTTGAGCACAGAACACAAAAAGGGTCGATTCAATAGAAGCGCACTTGGCTAACACAATGAACACTTGAACAGACATGGAAGGCCGCCAACACGACACTGAACTGTAGCATCAAGATGACGCCGCCATCCTCGCTCGATCACATGGATTCCCCGTGCATAATTAAAACACCGCCTCTTTCACCAATCACTATATTAATTTGAGCTAATTATAACACTCCCTTGCTTTTCTGCTCGATCGATAGATCGATCCGGCCGGCACTAATCGATTCTTTCCTTCTTTTCTTTCACCTTTGATTCCTTCCTTCTCTTTCTTTCTCACCTTCACGCACGATCTGAGGAATCACACCCCTCCACTCCCCTCCACTCCACTAATCTTGCAGGACTTGGCTCGGTCGTCGAAGGCGTCGTTTGCGTCCTCCTCGTTACCCAATTTCGCTCTCTCGTCGCGAGCTGAGTTCCAACTCGAGAGGAAACTGGAAAGATGGCGTCGGCTAGAAGCAGTAGAAGAAGGGTGACGGCGGGCGGAGAGTGACGGAGACGGGCACGGGCTACGGCCTACGCTACGGGCTAGCTCCGCTCTGGTCTCTATGTGAGAAGAGAAGGAGAAAGACGACGACGGCAGCAGCTGCGGCGGCTCCAGAGCAGAGTGGCGTCTTGGCCGCCGGGGGGGGGGGTTATGGAGTTATTTTGGACCTTGTACGTAGTTGCACAGGCTCCAGAGGTCCCCCAAATTACCCCTGAACCCAATTGTGAGGGTGGATACAACAATTTTTAGATTTATACCCTCAATTACCTATACAAAGTTATTTTGGACCTTCCATGTGGTTGCAGAGACTCCACAGGTCCCCCAACTTGGCCCTGAACACCATGGTGTGGTTGGAGACCATGATTTTTGAATTCTGCACCCTCAAAAACAATAATAGACATGAAATTGACATGTTATTAAGCTTCTTTGAGGAAATGTCAACAACAACAACAACAAGAAGAAGAAGAACTCAAAGTGCCCATAGACCTGC
>JAAUYK010061775.1_pt1 | contig 18025 bp, 14 predicted proteins | sample 7278021 | NCBI WGS metagenome assembly JAAUYK01 (sample SAMN14350223, study PRJNA611818) | marine sediment metagenome | isolation source: surface marine sediment (1.8m) | place: French Polynesia: Moorea | collected 2018-08
CGACCGTGGCGGATCAGGGCGATCTGCACGGTCAGCCCAGCGCCCGTGCCAGCGCGTGCGCGAGCAGCGGAATGCGGTCGTTGCCCCAGAACATCTGCTCTCCCAGGAAGAAGGTCGGGACGCCGAAGGCGCCGCGCCGGTGGGCCTCCGCGGCGTGGGTCCGGAGCGTCCGGTCCGTCTCGGGATCGCGGAGCTGCTCGGCCAGCGCCGCCGTCTCGATCCCCTCGGATTCCCCGACGCGCAGGCACAGCGCCTCGTCGACGGGCCACTCCCCGGCGCCGTAGACCGCCTCCGACAACGCTTGGACGAAGCGCGCCGGGGCGCCGAGGCGCAACCCCCCGACCGCGGCCCGGGACAGGAGGCGGGCGTCGAAATGGGGACTCCGGGGCTCCCGATAGGGAATGCCGTAGTACTCGGCCCAGCACTCCGCGTCCCGCCGCCGATAGGCCCAGTCGTACTGGCCCGAGATCGGATCGCCCGAGAAGGGGTCGTGGCCGCGCAGCGCGCGGATGTCGGGACCGAAGACGGGCACCCACGCGACGCGGCATCCCGACTCCGCTTCGAGCTTCGGGATCCGGCTGCCCGCCAGGTAGCAGTAGCGGCTGCCCGGGGAGAAGAAGAGCGTCACGTCACATGAACGTGTCAATTGGGGTGTGCCTCCGCCGCGGCGTCGTTCCCGAAGCCGGTCGACCGTAGCCCCGCCCGGACCTGCGGAGCCGCGGAGTCGACGGAGCCGGCCACCCAGAGGCTATCAGATCCCGGCTCGCGGATTCGCGCCGCGCTTCGGTACCGTCTGGAGCGTGCCCGTTCGCGCGATTCGCATCGGCCTGCGTACGCTGCACCTGGCCGCGTTCGGCGCCTACTACGGCGGGCACGTCTTCGGCGTCGACGCCGCACGCCTGCTGCCAGCCCTCGTCGGCGCGGTGGGGACCGGGTTCGCGTTCGCGGCCTTCGAGGTGTGGTGCGCCCCCGTCTGGCTCGTGCAGGTGCGGGGCGTGGCGACCTACGCGAAGCTCGCGCTGCTGCTGTGCGTGCCGCTGCTGTGGGAGTGGCGCGTCGCCCTGCTGACCGGGATCCTGCTGATCGGCTCCGTGGCCTCGCACATGCCGGGCCGCTATCGCTACTACTCCCTGCGCCACCGCCGCGTCGTCAAGGCGGAGGGGAAGGGCTAGGAGGCCGACCCGAGACGGGTCGGCCGACGCAGCGGAACACGGGCAGCTCAGCCGGTCAGTCGAGCGCGTAGCGTGTCGCGTCGGCCCTGGGATGCGCGTCGAGCTCTACCGCGACCGCGATGCCGCCGGCGCCCAGCGGGTCCGCGACAGCGTCGAAGCTGGTCGCATCCGTCATCCACAGCGCGTTCGTCGCACAGACGGCGTCGCGGCATTCCCCGGAGCTCTCGAGGACGATCCCGTCCTCGGTCCCGGACTCCGACTCCATGCTGCGGAGCACGGGCTCGTAGCGCGCGAGGCCCGGAGCCAGGGACTGGAAGCCCGGCAGCCACGCACCTGCGATCAGAGCCCGCCGATTCTCGGACATCGCCGACTCGTCCGTCGTCTCGCCGCCGTAGACCGGAGCCGCCGCGGCCCCCGTCGAGGCCATCACGGCCACCACCAGGCCGAGGGCCCAATGAGGCCGGCCCCATCGGATCGCTCCGCACACCTTGCCCATCATGTCGCCCGCTCCGGTTGAGCAGGCGCGCGACGCTTCCGCGTTCGAGACGCGGGCCCGCAGGAAGGGGGCCCGAAACGAAGAACGGAAGGCCGGACCGCGCCTGGCAGTCCCCTTCCGCTCGGAAACCTTCTACACGAGATGACACGTGGCGGTCAACCCGTTTCGCGCGGTTCCCGAGAGCGAATCGCGTCACGCGCTCGCGTGGTGGGTCCGGCGCTCTCGTTCAAGGTGCCGAAAGCAAAGGAGAAATTGGAGGGCCGCGGGCGTCCGGCCGGGCTCTCCCGGCTTCGCCTCAGGCCCCTTTCGGCTGCGTCGAGAGCGCCTCCGCGATCTCCTCCGGCGAGAGACCGGCCTCGGCCAGGACCGCCGTCGAATCGGCGCCGAGGGCCGGGGCCGGGCGGTCTGCGGGCATCGCGTGCCCGGACATCCGGAGCGGCGGCGCCACCGTCTCGAAGCGGCCGAGCTGCGGATGCGCGACCTCGCGGAAGTAGCCCATGGTCCGGATCTGGGGGTCGCGCAGGGTCTCGGCCATCTCCCGCACCGGCGCCCAGATGATCGGATGCGCGTCGAGGATTTCCTCCCACTCGATCAGGGTCTTGTCGGCGAAGCGCGCGTCCAGCAGCGACACCAGCTCGCGACGGTTCCGATAGCGCTCGACCGGTCCGACGAAGCGTGGGTCGCGCTCGAGCTCCGGACGCCCGATGGCGTGGAGAAACGCTCCCCAGTAGCGGGACGAGTCGATCATCACGAGCATGAGCCAGCGCGCGTCGGAGGTCCGGTAGTGGTTCCAGAGCGGATTGCGGGGCGCCTCGCGGTCGTGGAGCGGCGGCGACTGCCCGCACACGAGGGTCTGGGAGAGGTCGTTGCCCTGGAGGTAGAGGCCCGTCTGGAGCAGGGACACGTCGATCTCCTGCCCCGACCCGCTGCCCTCGCGTACGCGCAGCGCCGCCAGGATGCCGCACACCAGGGCCAGCGCGGCGGAGTGGTCGCCGACGCCGGGTCGCAGGAAGGCGGGGGGCGCGCTGGGGTCGCGGGTGAGGTCCATCATTCCGGTTCGCGCCCACAGCGACGCGTAGTCGAAGGAGGGCTTGTCGGCCTCGGAGCCGCGGGTCCCGTGACCGGTGAGCGAGGCGTAGATCAGCCGAGGTCGCTCGGCGCGAAGACTGGCCGCGTCGATCCCGTAGCGCGCGCAGCGGCCGGGGAGCATGTTGGTGAGCACCACGTCGGCGCCGTCGATCACCCGCAGCAGCGCCCGTCGGGCCGGCTCGCCGCGCAGGTCGAGAGTGAGCGATCGCTTGCCCCGGTTCTCCATCTCGAACTGGGGAGAGCCGTCGAAGTCCGTGCGGAAGCCGTGATGGCGCGGGCGCGAGTGGCGCAGCACCTCGCCCTCGGGCACCTCGATCTTGATCACCTCGGCCCCGAAGTCGGCCAGGAGCGCGCCAGCAGCAGGTGCGGCGACGAAGTGCGCGACCTCCACCACGCGAATTCCCTCGAGCGGCGCGGACACGTGCTCCGATCAGCTCCCGAACGCCGTCACGATGCGTTCGATCGCACGCTCGACGTTCTCGCGCGAGTTGAAGGCGGACAGCCGCACGTAGCCCTCGCCACAGGAGCCGAAGCCCGATCCGGGCGTACACACCACGTGGGCCTCCGAGAGGAGCTTGTCGAAACAGTCCCACGAGGAGAGGCCGTCCGGGGTTCGCATCCAGATGTAGGGCGCGTGCTCTCCCCCGAAGCAGGTGAAGCCCGCGCCGCCCAGTCCCTCGCGCAACGCCCGTGCGTTGGCCATGTAGTAGGCGACCTGCTCGCCGGTCTGCTTGCGACCCTCGGGCTCGAAGACGGCAGCGGCCCCCCGCTGGACGAAGTGGGGAACGCCGTTGAACTTGGTGGCCTGGCGCCGCGCCCACAGGCCGTGGAGCGCGACCCGGTCTCCGGACCCGGTGGAGCCGAACAGCTGCTTCGGCACCACCGTGTAGGCGCAGCGGACGCCGGTGAAGCCGGCGCGTTTCGAGAAGCTGCGCATCTCGATCGCGCACTCGCGCGCGCCGTCGATCTCGAAGATGGAGCGGGGCAGTGCCGGGTCCTGGATGAAGGCATCGTAGGCGGCGTCGAAGAGGAGCACCGCGTCGCGCTCGCGCGCCCAGGCCACCCAGGCCTCCAGGTTGGCGCGATCCGCCACGGCGCCGGTGGGGTTGTTGGGTGAGCACAGGTAGGCGAGGTCGACGGATGCGTCCGGCGGCTCCGGTGCGAAGTCGTTCTCCTCGACGGCGGGCAGGTAGCGGATGCCCGCGTATCGGCCCGAGGCTTCGGCCGCTCCGGCGCGGCCCGCCATCACGTTGGTGTCCACGTAGACCGGGTAGACGGGGTCCGTCACTGCGATGCGGCACTCGGCTCCGAAGATCTCCTGGATGTTGGCGCTGTCCTGCTTGCTGCCGTCGGAGACGAAGATCTCCTCGGTCTCGATCCGGACGCCGCGCGCCGCGTAGTCGTGCTCGCGGATGGCCTCCAGCAGGAAGTCGTAGCCGCGGTCGGGGCCGTAGCCCCGAAAGCCCTCGTCGGTGCCGAAGGCCTCCACGGAACGGCGCATGGCCTCGACGATCGCCGGCGCCAGCGGCAGCGTGACGTCTCCGATGCCCAGTCGGATGACGGCGGCGTCGGGATGGGCCTGGCTGAAGGCGCTGACGCGCCGCGCGATCTCGGGAAAGAGGTAGCCGGCCTGGAGCCGCAGGTAGTGCTCGTTGATGCGTGCCATGGCGGCACTGTAGCAGCGGCGGGAGTCGCGCGGGTCAGGCGGGGTCGACGAGCACGCCGGGATTCAGCACCCCAGCCGGATCGAGCTCCGCCTTGGCGCGGCGCAGCGCGCGCGCAAAGGGCTCCGGGCGCTGACGGTCGTACCAGGGTCGGTGGTCGCGTCCCACTGCATGGTGGTGGGTGATGGTCCCGCCGAGGCGAAGGATCGCCTCGCTGGCGGCGGACTTGATCTCGTCCCACTGCTCGAGCTCGCTGCCGCGCCGCCCGGGCGCCATCACGGTGAAGTAGGGCGCGGGTCCGTCCGGGTACACGTGGGTGAAGCGGCAGGTGACGGAGCCCGTGCCGCACAGCCGTTCGACGGCGTCGCGCGTGGCTTCCGTCACGCCCGCGTGGAACGCCTCGAAGCGATCCCAGGTGATCGCCGTCTCGAAGGTCTCGGAGAGGCAGGCCGCCCGCACGAGCACGTCGCGGAGGTAGGGGGCGGCAAGGAAGGCGCTGCGCCAGGCTCCCGCGGCGCCCTCACGGCTCTTGCCCGGATCCGTGCTGGTGGCGCCGGCCCCTTCCGGTACGACGCCGCCCGCGTCGCGGCACAGCTCCAGGGACCGCTCCATCCAGGCGTCGAGGCCGTGATCCGCCGACTCGAAGCCCAGGACCAGCACCGCGGCGTCCCCGGCCGCAGCGCCGGAGGTCTCGGCCTCGCCCGCGTCGAGCAGCCGGCAGTTGCTCGGGTGGAGGCCGCTCTGGGCCAGGGCCCGCACCGCCCGGGCGCCCCGCACGAAGCCGTCTCGGCCCTCGAAGCGGATCGCCGCGGAGGCGCGGAAGCGAGGACGGTCCTGGAGCCGCATCCAGGCCTCGCTGATGATGCCGAGGGCGCCCTCGGAGCCGACGAAGAGCCGGTCCGGGCTCGGGCCCGCTCCAGAGCCCGGCAGCCGGCGCGACTCGCTGACGCCGGCGGGCGTCACCACCCGCAGTGACTCCACGAAGTCGTCGATGTGGGTGTAGAGCGAGGCGTAGTGGCCTCCGGAGCGCGTGGCGATCCAGCCGCCCAGCGTCGAGAACTCGAACGACTGCGGGAAGTGGCGCAGCGTGAGGCCGTGGGGGCGCAGCGCGTCCTCGAGGGCCGGCCCGTAGATGCCCGCCTGGATGCGCGCCGCGCGCGAGCTGCGATCGATCTCGAGGACGCGGTCCAGGCGGCAGAGGTCGAGACACAGCGCGCCCGCGTAGTCGTCGGACACGCGCGCCTCCACGCCTCCGCACACGCTCGATCCACCGCCGTAGGGAATGGCGGCCACCCTCGCCTCCGTGCACCAGTCGAGCAGGGCCCCCAGGTCCGCCTCGTCGCGGGGGAAGGCCACGGCATCCGGAGCGAGCGAGAAGTCCCCGCGGACGCCGCGGACGATGTCCCGGTAGGACTTCCCGTAGGTGTGACGGGCCCGGTCGTAGGGCGTTTCGGAGCAGAGTGGCGCCAGTGCGGCGGGCAGCGCGACGCGCGGCGCCGGCAGCGAGATCGACTCGAGGCGCGGCTCCGGAGCCAGCTCGAGCTCCGAGGTGCCGAAGCGCTTGGTCAGCGCGCGCAGGATCCCGAGCGCGTGCTCCTCGCTCGGCCCGGCTCCCTCGTTCCCCCAGCCCCAGAAGGAGCGCCGTGCGCTCACGAGGCTCTCGAAGGGGCCAGGACCTCGAGCACACGCTCGTCCGGACCCATCTGTCCGTCGGGCCGGAAGGGCTGGATGCAGACGTGGTTCGCACCGGCCTCGTGGTGGGCCTGGATCCGCGCCCGGATCGCATCCTCGTCGCCCCAGGCCACGATGGCGTCGACGAGCCGGTCGCTGCCGCCCTCGGCCAGATCCTCGTCGCCGAAGCCCTGCCACTTCAGGCTGTTCTGGTAGTTGGGCGCGCGCAGGTACACCTGCATGTTCTGCCGCGCCACGGCCCGCGCGCGCTGCGGATCCGTCTCGAGCAGCACCATCTGCTCGGGGCAGAGCCAGGCGTCGGTTCCCAGGATCTCCCTCGCGCGCGCGGTGTGCTCGGGCGTCGTGAAGTAGGGGTGGGCGCCGCGCGTCTTCTCGGCGGCGAGCGCGAGCATCCGGGGCCGCAGCGCCGCGATCACCAGGGGCACCTCGTTCTCGGGCGAGGGGCCCAGGTAGAGCGCGGACTCCATCGCCTCGAGGTAGGCGCGCATGGTGCTCACCGGCTTCGCGTAGTCGTGGCCGCGCTGACCGGTCACCAGATGGGGGTGGGAGACGCCGAGGCCCATGACGAAGCGGCCGTCGGCGAGCTCGCCCAGCGTCATGCGCGTGGCGCGCATCGTCATCGCGTCCCGGGCGTAGATGTTCGCGATGCCGGTGGCGAGGATCAGCCGCTCGGTCCTCGCGGCCAGATAGGCGAGCAGCGAGAAGGGCTCGCGCCCCACGGCCTCCGGGATCCACAGCGCCGTGTAGCCCCAGTCCTCGAGGCGTCGAGCGAAGGACGCCGCCTCGGGAGCGGAGAGGTTGTCGATCCACGACCAGACTCCGAGTCGACCGAGCTGCCCGACCTCCACCTCGCCTCCTCCTCGTTCTCCGCCCGAAGCCCAGCGGCGCCGCACCTACGCTAACCCGCCGCCGAGAGGATGTGCCAGACTCCCTCTACGTGAGCGGGACGCAGCGGAAGGCGGCCATCGCGGGCGCGGGCGGCGCCGCGCCCGGCGGCGCTTCCTCGGGGAGGGCGTCCCGCCGTCGCCGACTCCTGCTCGCCGCGGTCCTCGCCGCGCTGGCGCTGGCTCCGGTGGGCTGGACCGTGACCGAACGCCTCGAGCAGCAGAACGACTTCTGCACCTCCTGCCACCTCGAGCCGGGCCTTCCCCTCCACCGGGACCTGCGCCGCGACTTCGACGCGGCGCCGCCGGCCTCGCTGGCCGGGGTGCACGGCGGCGCCTCCGTCGAGGGCCGCGGCGACCCGGGCTTTCGCTGCTTCGACTGCCACGGAGGGCACAGCCTGGTGGGTCGCGTCCGCGTCAAGGCCCTCGCCGGCCTCGACGCGTTCTGGTATGTGATCGGCCACTTCGAGGAGCCCGACGGGATGGCGTGGCCGCTCTGGGACGAGGACTGCAGCAAGTGCCACGACGCCTTCGACGAGAGCGAGGTGGAGCCGTGGGCCTCGCCCCGCTTCCACCAGCTCCCGGTCCACAACGAGGAGCTGGGGGTGGGTTGCGTCGAGTGCCACCTGACGCACGATCCCGGGGGCAATCGCGGGGCGTATTTCCTGCACGCGGACTGGGTGCGGTCCCAGTGTGCGCGCTGTCATTCGGAGTTCGAGGAGGTCAACAGATGATGCGCTGGCTCGTATTCGTCGCCGTCGCCTGCGTCGCAGGCGTCGCGCCGCTCCCCGCCCTCGCCTACCCGGGCGGGACCCGCGACTACCAGACGGACGCCGCTCCCTACTGCGCGAGCTGCCATTCCTCCCGAAGCGCCGAGGCGCTGGAGGGCGCCGGCGAGCGGGCGGAGAAGGAGCTGGCGGAGCGCAAGCACATCGCGCTGATCCTCGCCGGCCGCAAGGGCTACCAGAGCCTCGGCGAGTCGGACCGCAAGACCCTGGCCGAGCAGATCCGGGCCCTCGACGCCGCCTCCACGGTGAACATCAAGGCGCCGAAGAGCGTCAAGCGCGGGGACACCTTCCAGGTCGAGGTGAACGTGACGGGCGGCGCGGGTCCGGTGGTCGGGGTCGCGCTCGTCGATCGCGCCCACCGCTGGTACGCGCGGCCGGCCGCATCGGCGGGCTGGGACGTGGTGGCGCCGCCCGAGATCACGGGCGCCGACGGCACGCCGCGCACGGAGTGGCTCGGGAGGCGGCCCGAGAGCGCCGGCCGCGACATCTCCTTCGTCAACATCGAAGGCATCGAGTCCGACGCTGCGACGGGCACGTGGGACAGCGCCAAGGTGGTCTTCACGCTGCGCGCGCCGGATCGGCCGGGCGCCTATCCGCTGGGAGCGGCGTACTTCTACGGAACCGAGAAGAGCACCGTGCTCGGCTACACCACCAATGCGGTGGGGTGGAAGGAGGTGCGCGGCGGCTTCGGGGGCGGCTCGGGCAGGATCGCCTTCAGCGACGTGCTGCAGATCCAGATCCAGTAGCGCGCGCTAGCGGTACCGGACGAACTCGCCGTCGCGCAGCCGTTCCAGATAGCGGTCCAGGTCGCGTTTGACCCTGCCGGAGAGCATGATCACTCCCACCAGATTGGGGAACGCCATGCCGAGGATCATCATGTCGCCGAACTCGACGACGGACTCGGCCTCGAAGATGGCGCCGAGCCAGACGAAGACCAGGAACAGCAGCTTGTAGGCAAGGATCGACCGCACACCGAAGAGGTTCACCCAGCACTGCTCGCCGTAGTAGCTCCACGAGATCATGGTGCTGAATGCGAAGAGCACGGCGGTGAACGAGAGCAGGTGGGGGAACCAGCCGATGACGGTGCCGAAGGCCCAGGAGGTCATCGCGATCCCGTTTCCCGCCTCGGGCTGCGCGTAGGCGCCGGTCACGACGATCACCAGTCCGGTCGTGGTGCAGACCACGATCGTGTCGATGAAGGGCTCGAGCAGCGCCACGACCCCTTCGCGCACCGGCTCCTCCGTGCGGGCGGCCGAGTGGACGATCGGCGCCGAGCCGGTCCCCGCCTCGTTGCTGAACGCGGCCCTCCGGAAGCCCTGGATCAGGACGCCCACGAACCCGCCCGCGCCGGCCTCCCAGGAGAAGGCGGCGTTCACGATGGTGGCGAGGCCCGCTCCGACCTCGCCTGCGTGGGTCAGCAGGATCCACAGGCCGCTCATCACGTAGACGACGCACATGAAGGGAACGAGGGCCGCTGCGACCTCGCCGATGCGCTGGATTCCGCCCACGATCACCAGGGCCACCAGGCCCGCCATCACCAGCCCGAACAGCACCGCCCCCGGCGTCCCCTCGAGCAGCGGCAGGACGTTCGCGGCCTGGGCATACGACTGGTTCGACTGGAACATGTTGCCGCCGCCGAAGCTCCCGCCGATGCACATCACCGCGAAGAGCACCGACAGCACCCGGCCGAGCCGTCCCCAGCCGAGCTCCGCCAGGCCGTCGCGGAGGTAGTGCATCGGGCCACCCGAGACGTGTCCGTCCGGGCGCGTCACGCGGTAGCGCTGCCCGAGCGTGCACTCGGCGAACTTCGAGCTCATGCCCAGGAACCCGGCCACGATCATCCAGAACACGGCGCCCGGCCCCCCGACTCCGACCGCGATCGCTACGCCGGCGATGTTCCCGAGGCCGACGGTGGCCGAGAGTGCGGCCGAGAGCGCCTCGAAGTGGGAGATCTCGCCTGCCTCTCCCGGATGGGTGTAGCGGCCGCGCACGCAGTCGACCGCGTGGCGGAAGGCGCGGAAGTTCACGAAGTGGAATCGGAGCGTGAAGTAGACGGCGCCGATGACGAGCCAGAGCACGACCAGGGGGATCTGCAGCGCGTCGCCGAGGGCGTCGTCCCAGAACGCGACGTCGAAGAAGATCACGCTCGACAGGGGGCCGACCACCCAGCTCGAGAACGTCGCCTCCAGCCAGCTCAGGAAGGCTTCGTCGTCCAAGGATCACTCCTCCCCGGTGAGCGGTGAGGCGAGGCCCGCGGTCGAGCCGCGCGGATTCGGGGGGAGTGTCGGAGCCCGCGACGCCGGGCCTGGGTTTGCGCGGGTCGCGGCAGCATACCCCAGCGTCCGTCGCGCTCGCTGCGATCGGCTACATGGCTCCCCGCTCCATCGCTTCCCCCATCGCTTCCCCCATCGCTCCCCCCATCGCTCCCCCCATCGCTCCCGGGTGGCGGGAATCGCTTCGCTCAGTCGGGCGCTGCGACGCCGTCGCGGTCCACGGACCAGCGCGCGGCGACCCGCTCGCTGCCTCCCAGCGCCGCGGCCGTCCGTCCCGGCAGCGTCACGAGGGACACCACCAGCCGGGCGCCCTCTCCGCGTCCGACCAGGTCGACGCGCGCGAAGCCGGCGGCCTCGAAACCCGCACGCCGGGAAGGAGCGTCGTCTCGGATGGAGCGGGGGTTCGAGCCCGCGCCGGCGATGACCTGGAGGGCGGGCGCCGGCGCTGCTGGGGCGAGGATCTGGAGGCTGTGCTCGTGCCCGGAGAGCGCGAGCTGAAGCCGCACGCCGGAGGCCGTGATGGCCTCGCCCACCCGGCGTCGGTACGCCGCATAGCGCGTCGCCTCCTCGCCGCGTCCGAGCTTCCCGACCGGGTGGTGCGCAGCCAGCACGCGCCAGGGCCCGCGGGCCTCTCGCAGGGCGCGCGAGAGCGCTCCGACGGCGCTGCGCACCGCTGCGCCCTCCGCGTCGCTCTCGTCCAGCCGCTCCCGCGGAGCGTCGAACAGCGGCGTCGAGTCGAGCGCGATCAGGCTCACGCCCTCGCCGAGCTCGTGGACCCCCACCGATTCGGCCGCCATGCGCCAGCCGGGTACGTAGCGCGACACCTCGCGGCGCTGGAGTCCCGGGCTCTCGCGACGGCGGTGGTCGTGATTGCCGAGCAGGGCGTAGATGGGCACCGGATGGCGGCGCGCTGCCGGCACCTCGCAGGCGTTCGCCACCCGCTCGGAGAGCGGTCCGTCGAGGGCCAGGAAGTGGCAGTAGGGCCTGACCAGGTTGACGCGCAAACGCGGCACGATCTCGTCGCGGCGGAGCCCGTCGTCGTAGAAGTTGTCTCCGAGGAGCACGATCCCGTGCACCGGACGCGCGCGGTCCTCGGCCACCATGGCCTTCGCGACGGCGAGCTGCGTGCGCACGTCGCGCGGCTCGGAGGGCGCTGCGCCCGTGTCCCCGACGGCGAGCAGGGAGAGCGAGGCGGGAGGCAGGGGCTCGCGGCCGTCGCAGGCGACGAGCCACAACACGGCGCACGCGGCGAGGCGCGCGGCGCGCCGCCCGGAAGTGCGGGTGCGGCCGCGCAGGCCCTCGCTTACGCTGTGCTCCCCCATGTCGGCCAACCCTAACGGTCTCACCTTGTCCGAGCACGCTTCGAAAGCGCTGCTCGCCGAGTACGGAATCCCGGCCGCCCGCGAGGCGCTGGCCGAATCGCCGGCGGACGCCGCCGCCCGCGCGTCGGAGCTCGGCTTTCCGGTGGTGCTGAAGCTGTGCGGCGATCGGATCGCCCACAAGACCGAGCGCGACCTGGTGCGCCTCGATCTCCCCGACGCCGAGACGGTGCGCACGGCCGCGGCCGAGCTGCTCGGGCTGGCGCGCCCCGAGGACGGTCCGGTCTCGTTGCTGGTCGCCGAGCAGGTCGAGGGCCGGCGCGAGCTCATCGCCGGGGTGGTGCGCGATCCCCAGCTCGGACCCTGCGTGATGCTGGGCCTCGGGGGAATCCTCACCGAGGCCCTCGGCGACGTCGCCTTCGCCGCGGTACCGCTGGACGAGGTGGACGTCCGCCGCCTGCTCCGCAGTCTCGGCGCGAGTCGGCTCTTCACCGCTCCGTTCCGAGGCGAGCCGCCGCTCGACGAGAAGGCCCTGTGCCGCGTGCTGCTCGGTCTGTCGCGGCTGGCCGCCGAGAGGCCCGACGTGACGAGCGTCGACCTCAATCCCCTGATCGTCTGCGAAGGCGTGCCCGTGCCGGTGGACGCCCTGGTGGAGCGCAGCCCGGACGCCTCCACGCCGCCCGCCGCGCCGGCGTCGCCCTCCGACGAGGCGGTGCTCGAGCGCTTCCGTCCGCTGTTCCACCCGCGCGGCATCGTGGTAGCGGGCGCTTCCACCCATCCCGGCAAGTTCGGCTTCGTGTCCCTCCACAACCTGCTGCGCTTCGGGTACGAGGGAGAGATCTTCCCGGTCAACCGGGAGGGTGCGGAGGTGCTCGGCCGCACCAGCTACCGCGAGGTCGGGGACATCCCGGACGCTGCAGCGGACCTGGTCTTCGTGTGCACGCCCAATCGGGCGAACGTGGCGCTACTGCGCGCTTGCGCGGCCAAAGGCGTGCGCGCGGCCTTCGTCGCCAGCGGCGGCTACGGGGAGGCGGGGTCCGAGGGCGCGACGCTCGAACGCGAGCTGGTCTCCGTCGCCGACGAGCTCGGCATGGTCGTGGCGGGTCCCAACGGTCAGGGCGTGATCTCGACGCCGCGCTCGATGTGCGCGCAGATCGTCGCCCCCTATCCGCCGCCCGGACGCATCTCGGTGGCGAGCCAGAGCGGCAACCTGGTCTCGTCCTTCCTCAACTACGCGGTGGAGTCGGGGATCGGGATCAGCAAGGCCATCTCCTGCGGAAACTCGGCGCAGACCACGCTCTCCCACTACCTCGACTATTTCGCCGCGGATCCGGAGACCGACGTGGCGCTCGCCTACGTGGAGGGGCTCTCCGACGGAGCGCACTTCATCCGCGCCGTGCGATCGTTCTGTGAACGCAAGCCCCTGGTGCTGATGAAGGGAGGCGCGGCCGCGGAGGGTCAGCGGGCGGCCGCCAGCCACACGGGTTCGCTCGCCACCGACGATCGGGTCTTCGACGGCGTCTGCCGCCAGCACGGTGCACTGCGCGCGCCCAGCGTCGAAGAGGCGTTCGAGTGGGCCGCGACCTTCGCCACGCAGCCGCTGCCGCGGGGCCGGCGCACGGTGATCTTCACCACCGCCGGCGGCTGGGGGGTGCTCGCCGCCGACGCGTGCTCGGCGGCGGGGCTCGAGCTGACTCCCCTCCCGCGGGAGATCCTCGAGAAGATCGATACGATGGTTCCCGCGCGCTGGAGCCGCAACAACCCGATCGACCTGGCGGGCGGTGAGACCCGCGACACGATTCCGGAGGTGCTCGATCTGGTCTGCAGCCACCCGGAGGTGGATGCGGTGATCCATCTCGGGATCGGGATCCAGGCCGCCTCGGCCAACGTGCTCAAGTCCGGACCCTTCTACCCGGAGCACGGTCTCGAGCGCATCGTCGCGTTCCACGAGCGTCAGGACCGCCGCTACGCCCGGGCCGCGCGCGAGGCCTCGGAGCGCCACGGCGTTCCGGTGCTGACCGCCACCGAGCTCGTTCACACGGATCGGCACTACGGCAATCCGGGTCCCCAGGGCGTCAAGGAGGAAGGCCGCCTCTGCTACCCGAGCGCCCACCGCGCCGTCGGGGCGCTCCGGGCGCTGGTCCACTACGCGGAGTGGCGGCGGGAGATCGGCGGCTGAATCGGGCGAATCCCCCGGTCGCGGTGGAGCGGCCGGGGACCGCGGCCCCGGGCGTCGTCCCACGTCGGAGCCCGCTACTCGAGCGCCCCGCGCACCCCGGCCAGGAGCGTCTCGGGCAGGAAGGGCTTCTGTACGAAGGCCACGATATCCCGTCTCGCGAGCTCGGCGGTGGCGCGCTCTTCCGAATAGCCGCTGATCAGGACGATGCGCGCGTCGGCTCGGACGCCGCGGATGGCCTCCAGGGTGTCGGCGCCGCTGAGCGTGGGCATGGTGCGGTCGAGAAGCACGACCCGCACCTCGTCCTTGTGCTCGCTGAAGAGCTCGACGCCCTCGTGGCCGTCGGCGGCACAGAGCACCGTCATGCCCGCCCGTCGCAGGGTTTCGGCCGCCAGCTCGCGCACGGCTTCGTCGTCGTCGATCACCAGAGCCGTGCCCCCGACCCGGCAGGGGGGGGCGGTCGCGGCTTCCGCCTGGTCCTCGTCCGGGGCCTCGCCGGCCACGGGCAGCAGCACCCGGAAGGTGGTGCCGCGGCCGGGCTCGGTCTCCACCTCGATGGCGCCGTGGTGGGCGCGCACGATGCCTGCCACGGCGGCGAGCCCCAACCCCCGGCCGGTGAACTTGGTGGTGAAGAAGGGATCGAAGATGCGACCGGCGGTCTCGGGCTCCATGCCGCATCCCGCATCGCCGACCTCGAAGAACACGTGCTTTCCAGCCTGCATGGTCTCGGCGAAGAGGGCGCCGCGCGGCGGCTCCTCAAGCTCGAGCACCCCGGTGCGAAGCGTCACCCGGCCCACGCCATCTCGCATCGACTCGGACGCGTTCGTGACCAGGTTCAGCACCACCTGGCTGAGCTGCGCCGTCTCGCCCTCGACCGGCGGCAACCCGTCCGCGAGGTCCAGCTCGAAGGGGGTCTTCCCGGAGATGGACGAGGCGGCCAGCTCGCGGATGTCGCGGATCAGGGCGGAGAGGTCGATGCGCTCGACGCGCAGGGGCCGCTGACCGGCATAGGCGAGCATCTGGTCCGTGAGGTCTGCCGCGCGACGGGCCGCGCGGGTGATGATGTCCAGACGGGCGTGTACGGGACTGTGGTCCGGCAGCTCCTCCCGGGCGAGCGCGGTGGCGCCGAGGATGGGGGTCAGCAGGTTGTTGAAGTCGTGGGCGATGCCGCCCGCGAGCACGCCCAGGCTCTCGAGCTTCTGGGCGCGACGCATGCCCTCCTCGAGATCCCGGCGCGCCTGCTCCGCTCGCCGCCTTTCGGTGACGTCGCGGGTCACGGCCAGGAAGCGCATCTCCCCGTTGCCGCGGGTGTAGACATGGCCCAGGGACTCCAGGTGGATCCAGTGGCCCTCCCGATGACGGGCACGGTACTCCATCAGGCGTTGCTCGCCCGCGTGGCCCTGCTCCGCGTCCTCGAACTGCTGGGCCATCTGCTCGCGCAGGTGCGGGGCGTCGTCCGGATGGATCAGGGACCAGGAGTCGAAGGCCAGCAGCTCGTCTTCCGTGTATCCGAAGATGTCCTCGGCGCCCGGGCCGAAGTAGGTGGGCTGAGCGGTCCGGTCGAGCTCGACGATCAGGTCCCGGCTCATGCGCGAGACGGCGCCGTAGCGGGTCTCGCTCTCCCGTCTCGCCGCCTCCGCCTCTTTCAGGGCGGTGATGTCGCGGTTGAAGGAGATGGTGTGGAAGTCGCCGCTCTGCTCTGCCCACCAGCCGTGCAGGGTCGTCTCGATCCAGACCCAGCGGCCGTCCTTGTGGCGCGCGCGACTCCGGTTGGTGGCGGGACGGCCCGTCGTGCGGACCTTCGTGCCCATCGCGATCGCTTTGGGGATGTCATCCGGGTGGAGCTCGAGACGGTTCGAGCCGACGACCTCATCGGGCCGGAATCCGAGCACCGCTTCGATGCCGGGGCTGGCGTAGATCGCGTGGCCGGTGACGTCGAACTCCACCACGAAACCGTCCATCCCCTCCAGCACCGCGATCAGCCGGTCGGTGCGGTCGGGCATCACCCGCAGGGGAAGGTCGGAGCGGGGGGCCGGCAGCCGCTCGCGGATCGTGTCTTCGAGCGACGTGGGTCGGGCGCGGTCGCTTCGGCTCATCGAGACCCTCGGGTCGCGGGCTGCGGGGTAGGATACATCAGCGGAAGCCTCGGCGACTCCGCGGAGCATGGCTCCCGGTCCTCCTGCCGCTCCGGTCGCGGCCCTCGATCCGGCGTCCGCCCCGCGAGAGGCCGCGCCGGGCGCCCGGCCCAAGCGCCTCGGAGCGTGGATTCGCCTGTCCAAGTCAGGAGGAGGCCGGCCACGATCCCTTCGATCGCAACAGCGCGGCGACGAAGTCGGCGATCTCGCGGTGCCCGTAGGGCGAGGGGTGGCAGATGTTGTCGTCTCCGGGCTCCTCGAGGTTGAAGCGGCTCCAGTCGACGTTCGCGCTCCCGAGATCGGCGACGATCAGCTCCGACGCAAGCGCGTCCCCGCCGGAGGCCAGCAGCTCCGACACGCTGCGGGTGTCGAGGCGGTTGCGCGGGATGAACAGGGCGATCGGCGTGACCGACCGCTGCCTGGCCAGGGTCGCGAAGGCGTCGAGGAGGTCGAACAGCTCGGAGCGGATCGCCGCGGATCGGTAGGTGAGGAAGTACTCGGGGAAGCCCAGGCTGCGCAGCCGCTTCCCGAGCTTGCGGTAGTAGAAGAAGTTCGAGCCCAGGGCGCCAGCCAGGGAGAGCGTGTAGGGAAAGCGATGTCGGGGCTTCGCCCAGAAGTCCGCATCGAAGGCCCGCTCGGCATGCCGGATCACGTGCTCGACGTCCCTCAGGGCGGCCGGGCCCGGGTGCGGCTCGATGCGGCCGGCGGCAAGGTAGGGCTTGAAGGCGAAGGGGCTCGTCTTGTCGTAGAGGACCGGGCGGTAGGAATTGACCATCCGGTAGACGTTCTCGTACATGATGCCCAGCACCACGACCCGAGCCTCCGGGAACCGGTCGAGCTTCTGCTCCAGCCGCAGCAGGCTCTGGACCGGCCCGTAGGCCCGCACACCGAGGTTCGACACCGAGGCGTCGAGCAGCGCGGCCAGCCGGGCCGGGTAGGTGTCCTCGGCGACGGCCTCGTCGCCCCAGGTGTAGGAGTCGCCGACGACCACCACGCGGGCGCTGGAGCCGTCGTAGCCGCGGTAGGTGCGCGCCCCCTCCTCGTCGACCGCGTACTCGATCTCGTCGCCGAGGCAGTTCTTCTCGAACGAAACGCCCGCTTCGCCGGAATCCCAGCCGAGCAGCGGATCGGCGCGACGCCGAGCCTCGGCGAGCGACTCCTCGTCGATGCGTGCGAGCACGGCGTCCCGGTGGTCGTAGAGATCGGAGGCGAAGAAGGTGGCGAAGGCGAAGGCCTCCACGAGCAGCAGGCCGAAGCCGACCAGGATCGCGGAGAAGAGCCACTTCGTTGCCCGGGTGGGTTCCTCAGCTTCGTCGGGCGGGGCCGAGCTCATGTCGCAAAGGCTCCCTGCGGCACCGGGGCCGCGGCGAGATTCTTTGCGAGCTTCCCTCCGGAAACAAGACGTCGCGCGGGCCGCGGCCGAGCCCGGCGGAATTCGGTGGGGGGATCCACCCCCTGTCGCGCGGCGCGGGTCATGTCGGCCGAGTTCACCGCGCGGCGAGCCTCGAGCTCCCTGTCCCGCTCGGCGTCACGGTCGCCCTCGAGCCGGCCGGAGAGCCACCCTTGACTTCCCCGTATGCGCCGGCCCACCGTTTGGCGCACCGGCAGAGGGACCCGCATGAACGCCTGGACCATCGACGCGGACGACATCCAGATCGCCAACGACTTCGATGCGGGGCTCCTGCACAGGACGCCCTGGATCGAGGACTTCCTGGATCAGACGCGTGACGACAAGTTCATCGTGGTCGGGACCAAGGGATTCGGCAAGACGCTGCTGCTCAAGGCCAAGCGGATCGCCTATCAGGAGGCCGGCCGCTTCTGCATCCCTCGAGACAGCCTGCTCGACAAACCGGTCGGGGACAAGATCTTCAGTCGAGACATGCTGCGGCTCTTCGGGAACGGACCGGATCCGTGGAAGAAGCTCTGGCTGACGGCGATCTCCGCCTGCGTCCTGAAGATGCGGGGTATGGTCGACGACCTGGACGTCTCGCCACGCCTGGCCCACCTGATCGGCGACCCGAAGCTCAGTACCGTCCTCGATCACTTCGTCGTCCTGCTGGACTTCTCCCCGAGCGACCTGCATCGCTGCGCCAAGGAGACGGATGCCCAGCTGGTTCCGCGCTTGCGCGCCCTGAACGCTCCCGTCGCGGCCTTCATCGACAGCGTCGACGAGTACTTCGACAAGCACCTCCATACACCGTCGTGGCGGTCGAGTGGGTCCGGGGAGCTGTCTCCGGAAATCTGGTTCTTCTCGCAGATGGCCCTGGTGGAGGTCGCCTACCAGCTGCGGCGCATCACGAAGCATCTCAAGGTCTTCGCCGCCGTGCGTACGGAGGC
>JAAUYK010107865.1_pt1 | contig 17967 bp, 14 predicted proteins | sample 7278021 | NCBI WGS metagenome assembly JAAUYK01 (sample SAMN14350223, study PRJNA611818) | marine sediment metagenome | isolation source: surface marine sediment (1.8m) | place: French Polynesia: Moorea | collected 2018-08
AGTTGTACGCCACCGCCATGTCGTGGCGGAACATCCTCCGTTTCGTGTTCAGGTACGACTTGTCTATTGCGTAGGCGCTGTCGATCCGGCGGATCTGCGACATCGGGAGGACGTGAAATGGTGAGCTCGTTTTGGGGTCTTCGAGGAAAGCCACCAGGCGCGCATATTTCAGCGCCACAGACCGGACGGACACCCCGTTGTCTGACGAGTCGGAATCCGACTTGTCGATGTCCTCTCCGTCGGCCGCCTCGGTCGTATTCTTTGCGTTCTTCATTGTGCCGCACCACGCCGCTCTGACCACTTACCCCTCGTGCTCCTTCCTTCCTTTTTAGCTCCAATTTTACATCGACATGTACGTCTAGAACATTCTCACTTGCTTGCACAGCCCACTTCTGCCCACCTCTTCAGACAGCCCCATCTGACATGGAGAGGTTGCGATTGTGTTTCTCTCCTGCCAGATTGCCGCCGTTAATCATAATACTGCCATGAATTGTAGGTAAACAACTTTTCAGGGAACGCAGACAACAGTTGTTCAGAGTCAATTAAGTGACTTTGACGAATTTGGAATTATGGACTGTGTCATTTAAAAGACTTTCAGTAAGTCGCTACATTCTGAAGGCGACGGATCGAGCGATAAGGATTTGAAGGTGCTTGGAGAGGACGGGAGTGATCAAGATGACGGAGGAGAACTTCCAGTGGGCGATCCTCTACCTGCCGACATCTGCCGCTAGCCAGGAGCCCTTCGTCGTCGTTCCGGTGATCGCGGACACCTATCTGGCCGCACAGTCCCTCATAGCCACGGAAGAACCGGAGGAAAATCGCTTCATCACGTACAACGAGACGATCGCCTACAACCTCTCCGTCTCCTACCGCATCTACATGTTCACCCACGGCACGTTCTTCAGGAGCATCTTTGGCATGGTCGAAATTCTCAACGGATTCTTCGACTACAGCCTGACCAAAATTGACCCAAACATGGCCGTCGACACGGCCTACACGTTGTGCACGGCAATCTTCCCCTTCACGACCAAGCCTAACCTCGGGTTGCATGCTTTGCTCCCGGCCAGCGAAATCAAGGCCATTACTAAGTTCAAAGGCCCTGTGTCGAAGGTGGCTCCGCTGAGGTTCGAGCCGGACGAGATTCCCGAGGAGGACGTCCTAAAGTAAGTTCTTACGTCGAGTTGTCGCCCAGAGCACATCAACAGCGGCACTATCTCTTTCAGCAACGCCAAACTCCGGGCCATGTCGATCATCACCGCACACCTGGCCAAGGCGCGCTCACCTCCAAAGGTCGTTAAGCCTTTGGCGGAGTACGTTGAGGGCTTTCAGGCAACTCCTCCGCCAGATCCGAGACAAGGAGCTGCTCCGCCGGCGGAACGCCCCCTGGACCTGAGAGTACCCCAGGAGTTCAAGAAGGACACGGAGAGGTTCAAGAAGGCTGCTCTTGAAGCGGAAAAGGCCGGCCCCCCCGCTGCCGCTGCGCCAGCTAAAGACGAACATCAACGGGAACAGGAACGTCCTCGTGATGATCAAGAACGCCGTATCCGCCAACAACGGGAAGTGAGGGCCGGCGCCGGCGCCGAAGGTTTCTTCGTGAGGGGCGGCGGCCTCGAGCTGGAACTCCCTGAGATGCACATCCCGATAGGAGGCAACCTGTGCGTTAGGGTCGACCTCGACAAAGCCTTCGAGGAGGAGACCGAGAGGCGAATTGCAGAAGTAGATGAAAGCATCGAGCAGCTCAACGAAAGCCTCGAAGCCATCGCTGCTGAAGTCGCCGCGAACCTACAAGCCGATGTCTCTCCCCTCGGCGACCCCATGTTGGACATACCAGACCCGCTCCTCTCGCAGCTGCCCGCACCGGGGGAGGTAGAGCTACCTGGAGAGGACCCTGCCGAAGAACCGCCAGAGGCGCCTGCCGAAGAACCGCCAGAGGCGCCTGCCGAAGAACCGCCAGAGGAACCAGCCGAAGAACCGGCAGACAAACAAGCTCAACCTGAGGCAACTGCTGAATTGGAGGTCATAGCCGTGAAGAAAGAGGTCGAAGTCGTTACCCTATCCTCGTCCTCCTCCGCAGAGGTAAGCTACAACTACATGTAAACCGACAACTTCTTCCGCCCTTACACATACCTCGTCGCCTCCTTCAGGCCGACGTCGCTCCTAAGGGAAGGAAACGCGCACCGGCCAAGACTGGCCTCTCAACTCCTTCTCGCCAGCCTGGACCCTCTGGCCTCGCGACTCAGGTCGCCGAACTACGAGAGGAAGTCAAAAGGTTGTCGGGCCAACTCGCCAAACGCAAGCGCAGCCATGTCGAGTCCGATGAGGAAGATGACGGTGACGAGAAGAGGGTTATTCTCCCCGACCCCGGCATGTCGAGGGACGCCAAATTCGAGCTCATCGAGGCCGCCTTGCCAATTGACAATGACGAGGCTCTCCTCAACATCCTCCATGATCGTGATGGTCCCGAACTTATCGAGATGGCCCTCGAGTTGTCGGCCAACAGGGCCATCGAAAAAGGGAAATTTACGTACGACACGTCGGAGAAGGGCAACTCCGTCGCCAGCCACTTCGTTCACCACATTTTCAGCAAGAAGTACACGGATAACTTCAAGTTGTTCGATCCACGGCCGAACTACGTGCAGAGGGAGGGCACTGCCATGTGCAAGGAGGTGTACGAGTGGTTCAAGAACATTGTGACCAGCATGGCCTACTCGTACCATGAGAGGAACCACATGGCGGGCACTTTCTTCTGGGAGGCGTTCTACAACAAGGTCAGGAAAGTGTGGAGGTGGAGCAGGGGCAACGAAATCCGCAAACAGAAGAAGAAGGAGGAAAAATTGAAGGGGAAGAAGAAATCGAAGCACTGAACTACTAGCACTAAATAATTTTACGTGCAGTTGTCGGAGGCGCAGGCGCTAACATTTCATTAGATTTCTAAATTATTGACATCCTCAACTCACGTGGAAGAAATCGTTATTACTATCTATGAACAATATAAATGCACGTGGACCCACTAATCAGCCTCTCGTAGTAGGTTATTTGACACTTTTATGAGGATAGCGTCGCCGTCGAATGGAACTCTCACGACCTTCCCCCTGATGTCTGACTTGGCGATGTTGATGACGCGGCTGGACACCGCCATCTCTTTGACAATGCCTACTGCAGCAAAGTCGAGTCCGCTCCCCTCTGGGCAAAAGAAAGTAGTGGTTGTCAACCTTAACGCCTTCACGTTCTCGTCGCCCTCCAAAGGGTCCTCGGCGATCTTGTACAAACCGTCGGACGTGTAGATGAGGCCGTCGTTCGATCTTGCCGTCGACTTGGACTTGTACCTGACTGACTTCTTGCACGTGTGACCTCGTAGAGGCCGCAAGCAACTGTGCAGGAGATCTTGCAGTCCGAGGCTGGTGGTCCCGACACGCTGTGCTCTGTTGCTTGCCGCAAAGGAACCTTCAAAAATGAACGCTGAAATCGTGGGGAAGGGCCCGTGAACACGGATGAGGCTTAGGTGGGGCACCATGTGGATGTTGTACCGCATGTTGTCGTTTCCGAACTCGTCGTTGTACCTAACGTACCATGCCTTCGCCAGCTCGTCCAGATCCGATTGGTGCAGGCCGGAGAACTCGTCGTCGTCGAGCGAATATGCCCTACACAAGTATGTGTATTCGATCCAGAGGCGGCGCCTGCTCCCCGCGGGCAAAGCCGCCATAACCGCCGGTAGATAGAACAAGACGATGTTTCGCCACTCGACCCCCTTCCAGTTGCGGAAGTCTACTGGCCTGGGCCGCCTGCCAATCTCGGATGGAACTTTAATCTGAAGAAGGAGTCCGCTGAGGCCCTTGACATCTACTCGTGGAATATGAGGTGTGTTCACCGCTCTTTTTTCGCCCACTCGGAAGATAAGTTCAAAGAATGCTCTGGCGATTCCGAGGTAGAGCAAGTGGAACGGGTCAACGGGGATGTCCCGGATGACATTGAAATGTGGCAAGTACTTGAGAATGAGGCACTTCCCGTTGTACCCGAACCGCGCGAGTGGCGTGCCCTTTGTGTCGTGTTCTTCATAGTCCTGTCTCAGGCGCTCAAGAGTACGTAGAGGTGCATCCAGAGTGCGTATCCCCCAGATTGGTCGTGTTTTGTGCCGGGCTTCACCATAACAGTAATCACATCCGAGACGGGCGGCATGGTTTTTCTGGTTCCTCAAGACGGCGCGCATGGGGGCGTCGGCGGAGATGTACTCAAGACTCATGTTCAGCCTCTTCATGGCCTCGAACACGTCGCCGAGTAACACCGGCACACTCAGGTCTTTCTTCCTAGAGCTTTCATACCCCACAGCATTGACTATGTGGTAGACATTACGACAGGTTGTAAACTTTACTGATACAATTATTTGGCTCCTGCCCGTCCGGCCAATAGGCACCCCGTCAATGTTCAGGACAATACCACGGGTTGTTTCTTCGCCGCCATGCAGATGACGATGGAAAGCGTCAATGTCTTCGAGTTTGTGGCGCCAGATTTCAGTAACTGGCTTCCAGATCTCCCTGTCCTCGTACTTCTTCTTCGGGTACGATGACAGATTCACCTCACGTTGTAGCTCGTTCGTGACTTTGTTCTCAAAGGACACCTCGAGTAGCGGCATTGGTACATCTCTGAGCGCGGTCCTCTTCAGCGTTCGTGCACTTGGCAGTTCAGAGCATGGGACACTGTTCAAGACGGGCAGTACCTTCTTCACGCCTTCCCATAGGGCGGAAAAACCCTTGTCAGTGATGTTGTACTTCACCTTCACGCCATACAAGAATGCGCTGGCATCGGAAAGGTCCCAGCGGAGGACCTCATTGCCGTCCGACTCCGAGTTGTCGCCTACCAGAAACCGTTGGTCTGCTCCTTCCGCGAGTTCGAGTTCGCCTCCGCCATCATCACGTTCCTCCTGACCGTGTGTTACATCGCGAGGAAGATCAGCTTCGTGATACGTGCCAACATCGTCGTGAAGGAACTAGACGGGCAAGGAAGTGTGTATATGTAGTTTAATATATCGCAAGCAAAGGCAGAGCAGGGCATATTACATCGTCCGAAGGTTCAGCGATTTCGCCAACATCGTGGTGTTCACCCCGAACATCTTGTTGTGCACGGTGGACCATGGGTGGGAAGTGAGGCCATTCTGGCTGCGGAGGAAGATGTGGCACATCGGGGAGTACTTCAATAGGTTCGCCGTGGACAACGTGTGGCCGAGCCTCGTGGGCCTGTTCTCGCCGGCGTCTCCGGCGCTTCACTGGCGCCTGATGAACTAGAGGGTCGTCATCATCGGAAGAGGATGTGAATTGGAGGTCGGACAAAAGCAACTTTTTCCTGTTCCAAATATTCTTTCGCGGCCGACGGTCCACCATTTTGACGTGACGATGTAGAAGTAAACAACTGCAGGCAGCTGACATGGGCGTTTCGGCTCCGTCACGAAGATCGCGGCGAAACAAGCTGACGTCAGCTTACATTTCCTCTTCCTTTTCTGACCGACAGAACAACGACACGCGATCGGCAATCATGAACAAGACCGACGACCCCGATGCGCCCGCCGTGGAATACTGGGAGGACGTCTACTGCCCCAGGTACCCGGGCCGGTCTGGCGACAGCCCGCAGTTCCACGTGGTCGACCACAGGTTCCTGTACAACGCCTTGGACCAGCTGGTCATCAAAGTGGCCGGGGACACGACCGGCCTTCCCTCCGCCTCCTTCCTTGAGGACCTCGAGAAGCCTTCGCACAAGATCCCATTCCACATCTCGGTTAGTCTGACATCAAGTTGTCGTCTGACAGCCTTTTCCATGTATTATCTCCCTCGACTAGGCTGTGAACTTCGTGGAGTCCGTGAACAAGGAGGCCATCGCCTATCGAGAGGACAATTTATTCTGGAAGCCGAAGAGTGTCCTGGGCGTAGGCGTGTCCAGGTCCTACTACTTCTTGTCGAAGGAGGTTATTGCCGGCGCCCGCTGCGATGGGTTTCACCGCAACGAGACCGCGCTGAAGGGCACGACACATTGGATGGACGACATGAACACGTACGTCGAGTACAACGGCTTCACCTGCGCCAACAGAGAGTTCATGGTAGGGTTGAGACCGCCAGAATGCATGATGCTCGAACTGTATAGTATTTACTTTCAGTTGTACCGCGCCCCAACGTTCCAAGTTCCACAGTGGGACGCGATCGGGCCCCGGAGCCAGACGATTGGGGTTCATCCTCTGGCAGTTGAGGCCCGCCTTCACTACCCTCGAATTGTCTGGCCCGGATACAGGACGGACCAAGAGCGTGAGGATGCCCGCCTCAACCGCGTTCGCGAGGAGGACTGCTTGATGTAAGTTCATTGTGACAACTACAACATCCTCTATTACATGTCCTCCTATTTAAGGTGCCAGACGTATGCTGTTCTCTACAACGTGGGGCTGGAGCGCTACAGGAGGAAGGCCGAGCTGAAGGCGGCTGGTGTGCGCTTCAGCAGCGACTTGGACGTGGGCACTGCTTGCGACACTAAGACTAGCAAGCCCAAGTACTCTTCGACGAGGGGTTGTCAGACCAACTTTGAGGCCCCAAAGCCCCGCATGCAGCTGCCGACCACACCACCGCCGGTATGCGCGTCCGGTAAACTGGCTACAACTCCTACGGCGTCCGAGGTAAACGCCAAGAGGACAGGTTACGCCCGTGACCACTTCAGGGCCGTCAACAAGGAACCGAAGTCGACTTCCCCCAAGACGCCAAGCATCAGAAGGCGCAGCTCGTCCGTGGACTCGCCCCTTACATCGACACAGCAAGGTGGGAACGCAAAGGGCCGCAAACTGTTCACGGAGACACCGATTAAGTCCAGAGAGGCGCCGGCCGCCGCCAACAACGGCAAGACCAAGGAGTTTGTCGATGACAAAGGCAACAGCAAGGAGGTCGTAGGCGACAACGAGAAGGCGTCCGGGTCATCCAAGAGCTGCTGTTCGAGCGAGGGGAAGTGTGACTGCGCTATCAAAGCAGCTGGCCGCGCTTTGTACCGAGACATTCTGCAGGATGAGCTAGAGGCGAAGGAGGACCATACCAGGAACAAGGCCAAGGGCATCTATCATCTGTGCCCCAACATGAACAAGAGGGACTACAAGAAGTCACTGGTCTACAGGAGGCCGGAAACCGAGCAATCTCCAATGTCACGCCACAGCTCTGAGGCAAGCACGTACACGTCGATGTCATCGCAGCCGCAGTCCGACATCTCCTCGTCCACCCTCCACCCTACTGACCAGTCCTGCACCTCCACCTGTGAGTGCAACCATCAGTCCAGCCTCATCAAGAGGCAGAACGATGAGAGGAAGTCGTCGGCGACCGAGAGCGAGGAACCGTCGAGCACCTTGAAGTCGCCGTACCTCTTCACGTCGACGGACGACACATCTGCGGCCGACATATCCATGTCACAGGGGAATGCGTCCATCACCACACGTCGTGATGGCAACGCTGAGGCCTCAAATGTGAACTCAGCCCTCGCCAGCGAAAGTTCTTTCGAGCCCAACTACTACACGTTGCCGAGGAGTGCTGACAGGGAGTTGTCGCCGGCGGAGAAACTTGCGCGCAACCTAAGGGATGTAAACGAGAACGGCGCCGACCTAGATGCCTCGCTCGTGCCCGACTCAAGCATCATCAGGTACAGCCCCACCAAAGGTGTTTCGGTCCACATCGGGAGGTCGGAAAGCAGCATCTCCGCCATGGGCATTGAATACGACGAACCCGATAACGAGGAGATGCCGTCCTGTGTCGTGCCCGCTGCCGCAGCTACCGAGAACCTGTTCAGCACCTCAGAGGTTGTCACCTGTGGCAAAGGATCGCCGAATAAGCGGGCTGCATCTGCACCGACAACCCCACGTGAGGGCAGCCCCCAAAGCAAGAGCCCTCGACATGAAGATTCCAGTTCAGTCAAGGAAGCGGAGCCACCGGCTAACGGCAATGAAGATGTTGCCCCGGCACACGGAGATGCCGCCATTGCCGACAGCGACAGCGAGTTCTTCGTACTCACTGAGCAAGAGAAGATCCCCGACTACCTCGTCAGTGAGCGCTAAGCGATAGCAAAGGAGGTAATTTAGTACAACTAAACATCAAGCTTAAAGGTGCCCTTCCAGAGCAGAGCAGGGTAAAAGAAATATTTGTGCACAGTAAGCAAAAGTTACGGGTTACAACTACATGTACAGGCTATAGAAAGCTAGCAAGGAGTAGATATTATTGTATCTGAAGTCGTATGAAGAAGCTACTTGCGCCCAATTCCGGGGTGACATCAACGTGTAAAACCTATAGAAAGGAACCACGAAGTAGATATTATTGTATGTGAAGTCGTATGAAAAAGTTACTTGCGCCCAAATCCGGGGTGACATCTACGTGTAAAGGCAAAGCGCCTAGCTAACTCGCTATGTACAACGTGTTACTATGTGTGAAGAAATAGAAAGAAATACAAGAAATACACGATATACCAGAGATTATTGTACTAGTTTTTTATTGCTTCGCATACACAAACTGTTATTGTACCTTGCGATGTGGAATTTAAGTATATGGAGCAGGTGGGTACCTGACGGGAACGTAAGAACCGTTCGTAGTTGTAAGAATTTAATGGGACGCATATATGTAGTTCAGGTAGTTCAGGAGGGGCAATATCATGCCAACGTGAAGGTGTCAGGGATTGACGATGGCAACGTCGAAAGGTAAGGTCAGTGCATATTCACGCTTGAATTTTGTTTCTGCAGGAACAAAGGGAAAAGGTTGGATCTACCTAGCTATCTACAACTATCTACAACTACAACTGTTATAGCGCGCCGTTTCCAAGTCGCGCCTTACTTCTTTGCCTTCTTTACCTCCTTCACGGTGACGGTGGTGGCCGTCTCCTCCATCACCCTCTTCCTTGTGCCGCTCCTTTCAAGGGCAGCCCTCGACTCCTTGGTGGCCTCGACGACACGAGACCTCAGGTTCAACCTCGTGATGTTCAGCGACTGGTCCATAGGCACGGCAGAGACGTTGGGATCAGCGGCCATGGATGTAGGTGACTGCCCCTCAAGAAGGTCGGCAACGAACTTGTTGTATTGGTCTCTGTCGTGGGTCTGCCTCATCTTGGACAGCAGGTCTTCAGTCGCGACAACGACACGGCCCTGCATGAGGAGGTCGGTCGCGGTGGGCTTGGCCGCCGGGGCAGCGTACGTCGGGGCGGCAAAGTTCTGCCTAACCATCTTCCAGAACGTCTCGGTGTCGAATTCCTCCTTGTAGTCGTTGGCGTGGTGAATGGCCACGTTGTGGAGGAACGCGATGACCGTCTTGGGCAGGGGAGGGATGATCGACTCGACGAAGTCGCTCTTCTTGAACGGGATGCAGTGATCCTCGCGATACATCTTGGTGAAGAGAGTTGACATGAGGAAGTCGACATAGGCCGTGTCCTTGGTGGAGTACGTGACGCCCTCTGGCAGCTTGTTGATGAACGTGGCGACGACATCATCAGATCTCGGCTCCCTGAAGATGTCGTGGACTTCGATGTCGTCCGAGAAGGGGAGGCGGTCGCTAGTGACAGCTGTTAGGGACTCCGCGGACATGGCCTTCTCGATGTCGATGCTCGTGTCCGACTCGGTGTCCATGGTGTCTTCCGGGGGAATGTGGGCAGTGTGGCCAGGAGTCTCAACATCGGGAGGGTTGACGAGTGCAGCGTTGATGCCGGGACCAGAGTCGAAGATGTTGGGGAACGCCTTGAGGAGGAGGTCCCTGACAATAACAATCTCGATCGTTGTACAGCGGAGGAGGAGCTCCTTCAAGGCCTCCAGGTTGGGCCCGAGCGTCTCGATGAGCTCCGTCTTCTGCAATAAAGAGGGAGCGACGCGTAAGAGGCTAGGTCACGACAAGAAGATGTAGCTTGCTTACATTGTCCTTGAGCTGCTGGCACACATTGTCCCTCATGTAGGAGACATTCGTCGCGATGCGGGCAACGCGAGCGGTGATGGCCCTCACGTCCTCATCATTAACCCTCTGGAGCTCGCGGAGCGCCTGATTCGTGTCCGCCTTGAACTTCTCAAACGACGTGCTGAGGCGGGTAACCGCCGTGGACACGTCACCGATGGCGACCAGCACCTTGGTGATGTCGTCAGCCGAGTCCTGGGGCATGTTGTCGACCGGAGGTGGGGTTGTACTTGACGATGCGCGAGAAGCTTTCGACGTCGATCGACCTCTCCCTTGGCTATCTAATAGATGAATGAATGTTTTCCGAATCCTTCTTTTTGTAGCGTTGAGGAAAGGCTTTGATACATAGACAACTCCCAATGAAAGGCCTCGAGAATATGCACCTATGACTTTAATATCTAGAGGTGAATGATAAAGGCGGTGACTTCATGACGTTTTACTTGTGTTAGCATTTTGCCCTCTTCCCATGAAAGAACTGTCTTTCAGTGGTTATGTCGTTGAAGGGGCCTAAAACTCGTAGTGGTCTTTGGTAGATTTCGGCGTAGCTTGAGGGGTCGGTCGGTGGCAGTGCGTTGTCAAAGTTGACAACAGCGGCAAATCGTAAACAAAATCTGGCGGCTTCGCGCCGCGTTGCACCACACCACGAAGTACACGTTGACGGCCGACAGCGCAAACAAGTGATCCTTCAACATGATCTACTGCGAGCTGTGCAAGGCCGCCTCGATTTACGTCATGAAGTTCAAGCCGTGCACTCACATCGTCTGCAGCGATTGCTTCATCAAGTCCATCTGGCGAAACAGGGGAGATGCCCTGAACTGCCTACGGTCGAACCCCGTCCTCTGCTGGGTTTGCAGAGCCACCTGCGCCGAGGTGTCCGTCATCACGTGGCGCGGTGACATCGGCAACGCTGCTCCAGACAGCCCGGCTGTGACCTCGAGCAGTGATGACGAAGGTGAGGGCAACAACTCCGGGCACGAGCCCGTAGATGAAGACATCAGCAGCGCGATCCCAGAGGTGGGGGCTGGAGACGTCAGCTCCACCAACAACGAATAGTAGGTTTCGTACATGTCTATGTAACCCGAGACTAGCCTAGCAATAAAGTTTGAAACTGGGAATTGAGATTTCACTGAAAGTGAAACAGTTTCGCTTTTCACCAGAGCTGGGAAAGAAGTGTGAAAGTTATTATAAACAAGTCCAAGTTTGTCTCTGCGGCCTCCTCCACTTCCGCGATGAAAGCCTTTCCCACGGAGACGCCGAAAGTCGTGTTGGCCGTCATCACGTTCATCATGGCAGCCGGCCTCTGCATGTTCTTCGCCTCAAACGTTGACGCGGACGTTGAAGCGTGCGCCGCCTGCCCCCACGAAAGATTCCTCGCGAACCACGTCTGCTCGTCGTGCACAACGACAAGAGAAGCCGCCGACTTCACCAGGTACACCGACAATGTCAGGAACATCAACACGGTCTTCTTTGGACATCCCTCCTTTGAGCGGAGAACCTACATTGCCAACCGGTGTGGAATGACCGCCACTGTCCCGACAGCGATCTGCAAATTAAGGAAGGCCGGGTCCAACCCGCCAGAGTACACGTGCAAATTGATCGGTAACTGCCTAGCTGAGCATTCCATGTTGAGTGGACATTTGTTCTACAAGGAAATGAGATGTGATAACTGATATAACCCAAAAATTACCTCGGGAAAGGACGTTCAGTGAAGTTGTCGCGAATAAATTATCATGTTGTCGAAGACCAACATGGGGTTGTCGGATTACCCTTGACTTGCATCGCTATTCCCCCGAAACGTGGAAGACAACCGTAGTTTATTTGTTGTTTAATGTACATCATTACACCGAAGCCGTAGAGCTTGTGGCAGTGTTTCCTCGCAATTGTACAACGCGAGCACGGAGCCGTACTTGGCAACGCGATGTTAAACCACGTACGTTTCCATTTGCATTTAGAAATACGTGTTACACGTCTGTTGTATGCAGTAGTAAGTTACGACAACAGCAACGTGTTGACAACGACATGGTTAAGACGGCGTGTTCCCGCAACTATGTTCGAAACGACAAGGAGAGGATGAGACCGTACTTCTTCATGCGCTGTTCGCACGGTTACTAGCTGAATGGAGGACTTAATGGAACAGCAGGGTTTTTGTATCGCTTCTCTTCTTCCGCTATTCACATTGTCATTTGCCCAAACAATAACAACGACAACTGCAAGGCAACATATACGACAAAAAATATACGATTTCATACCTCTAGATGTGTTACCTCGCTATGAACATACGGGTTTAAGGATAATAGCCGGCCGGGATTTGTCTCGTGGGGGTGGCGGAAGGCCCCGAGCAGAATGGAGAAAAGGAAGGAAGGAAGGAAGGAAGGAAGGAAGGAAGGAAGGAAAGGGGAGAAAGGAGTCTCTAGCTCCGGCAAAGAGAGAAACGCGGACCATATAGCACGGTTAAGATCCTCAAGGCCTTGGACGGAATAGTGGACTCGGAGGAAAAGGAAAGATAAATAAAAATGTCAAATAATATGGAGACTACCTACCGTCTAAACTATGCTAGATCTCCTTTTCCGCATTACGTGCATTTCAGTATGCTGCCCGTCCTCCTGGAATGTTCAATTTTAGTAATGGCCGCGTGGCTAGCTGTCTCTCTCTACTATTCTGTCTGTCTGTTTGCTGCCTGTACGTCTGTCTGTCTCCTTTCTCATGCGGCGCAGCGGGGAACGAGGAAGAAAAGTGGTAACCGGCTACGTCGCGTACGTGCCGAGGCAGGAAAATGGACGGACGGGCGGACGAGATGAAAGGTGCCACTTGAAACGACGCTACGGCGACATGAAAGTCACGAAAAAGGCATCGCGTCGAGGCACCTTAAATTAGGTCCTTCCTGCACTGGACTTTTACCGCCTACGCTCGGCTCCTATTATTGCCAGTTCTTATTACCAGCCCTCCACAGTTTCAGCTGGAAAAGCTATTATTGGCAGCCTGAGGGTCTCCTGACTCAATGTTAGAGAGGTCAGCGGAGGTGAGGCTCCAGAGCCAATGGGGAGGGAATTCATGGGCTGGAGGGATTGGGTTGGGAGGGGTAGAGGGTGGTGGTAATTCAGGGTGGGTGGGGAGTGGGGGAAAACCCAATGCCGAAAGCACATTAATTCCCTCCCCAATGGCCAGGAGCCTCACTTCCGCTGACCTCTCCAACATTGAGTCAGTAGGCCTTCAGGCTGCCAATAATAACTTCGTAGGCTTGAAACTGTAGAACAGTTGTAAATAATTGCTGGTAATAATATGCGTCCCTACGCTCCTACCTCCTCCGGCTCTGACAAGTGATGTTTCCTTCCGCAGCGCTCTCGCAGCTAGACTGGCGCATCCAGAGACAGAAAACTTTGGATGAGGAAACTTTCCTCCGTGTGAGGGGCCCAATCAGGAAAATTTAGAGCCGGCCGTCCATCCGTCTGTCAGGCGCGCATCTAGCTCCCACCAGGGAATACGTTGGTCGGACGAGAATGGATGTACTTGGGTTAATTTGGGGCTGGCCCCATACGTTCTCATGGTGGCCGTCGTCTTGAGATGGACCTACCGGCCAGCAAACTCCAGCTTTCTTTTTCCGAATCTTCAGTTAATACTTTTGCGGTCACTGCTTACGTCACCCGAGAAGCTATATGCAGAGCAGCTCGGAAATCCTTTCAAGTTTTTTCGCCAGGGGTTTATTCACTTTCCGTGTCTGGAGAGAAATGTGAGGAGGGAGGAGAGGAGCTAGCGTGGAAGAGGGCAGCTGGTATATGTTATATACTCCCAACGGATCCGACGGAGAGGGAGGGAGGTAGGGAGGGCAGTTCCAACTTTGCAGGCAGCGCAACAACTTTGCGGCTACCTAGCCTCTCTCTCTCTCTCTCTCGTCTCTCACTGGCTGTCCAGGGTGCAATTTCTGCACCTAGCAGCTGCTGGTGGAATAGTCAGGGGACTTCTTCTTCTTCAATACTCTCTTCGGATATTCTTTGGCAGCCGGTGCAAAAGATACGAAACTCAATAGCCATACTCCCTACCATATATTAGCGTTTAGAGAAACATTGAACAACGTAGCCTTTTGCAAAAATGCGGCATGCACTCGTTCTAGGAATCTGGGACATGCCGACTCGGAAACGTAGCGTACGTTACGAAAAGCCTTTCTTCCGGATCGCTAGCATTCACAGGGAAATTCAATCTCCCTCCCGGCCGACTCTAGCTCCTTTGCTTTTCCTTTTCAATTGTCCACATTTCTTCTCGGATTCGCGACGGGCTAGCTGTACCGAAAACGGCTTCTGGCATTCTCGCACATACACAGATGTCCTTTCTTTGCCTACAAGATAAGTCAGTGTGTAGATTTTTCGGGGCGTGCATGGAAGTATATAGTCGGTATATGAGGCTTTTCCGCGGAGCAAAATTTCCTGCACTTTGCTGCAGCTGTAGCAGCACGCTCGCATATAACTTCATCGAGGGAGAGAGCGCTCTCTACCTCGCTCGCATCGTCTTGAGTGCGCGCGCGCGTTGATTGCGAAACTTTACCACCGCTGCTGCCAACCAGCCAGCCAGCTTCCTCTTTCTCTTACTGGCTGCGCGCTCACAATTCCGGTCTGCTTACGTAAGCCGCTGGTTTGCCCAGCAGGCTCCTTTCATTTCAGAACTCCAGGGACTCCTCCTCCTCTCATACGTAGTATCTTGTTTTCCGTCCTCTGAACAGGATGTATTCCTCCTAAAGTACAACTGCTCCCCAGAGGCCGTGGCTACATTCCGGCGAGATTGATCTCTCACTCAGATATTCGTAATTGAATGTACGTACGTAGTGGCCCGATCTCGATTGGCTCTCCCGTTCGTTCGTTCGTTCGTTCGTTCATTCGCCCGCTCACCAAAAAAGGCATCGTTTACGAGCCTCCAGGCCGGTCAGCCGAAGTGGCCCCGAGGGGTCTGGTAGGAAGGAGGCGGCGTCGGCGGCCAATAGCTGAGGAACGACCGACCGAGGCAGGTCGCTCTCCATGGAAATGCACACCGGGGGAACAAGTAGTACGTGCTTTAGGGTCGTTAAACCGACGAACAATGGCCGTCGACGCCGAGCTATAAAGGGACGAAAAAAGTTACGCGTCCGCGACGCATTTTCCGTATACGTATGTATAGATAGTGTTGACGATCTATTGCCGCGAGAGCTAAACTTTTTCTAGTCGCTCTAAAGACGCTGCTGCCATTCAGCGGCTTTCTAAAGAGCGTCCGTCCGCGTCCGCGTCCGCCCGCGTCCGCTATTTCTCAGGTTATACTGGCTGCTTTTTGTATGTCCTGAGCCGAACAAAGTTGCTTCCGCTTCCCTCGAATTCACAAGGGCAACAAATTTTGGATCAAGCCTTCCGCCGCTGTCACTTCCGTTCGGCGCGGCCGGCGAGCAAGTAAGCTTCTTCTCCAAACCCGACTTGAAGCTGAAGGCCGAAAGACAGACAGACAGACAGACAGACAGACGGACGCGTATACCTCGTTTTCTCGCTCGCTCAATGTATTGTATTACGTTTCGAGGTCAAGAGAGGAGAGGGGAGGAAGGGAAGGCGGAGCCGAGCTGGGGCTAAAGATATATTTTATGGCGGGGCCAGGCCGACTGGAGTACCAACCGTCCGCCCGCCGCTTACATCTAGCTGCCTAGCTGCCCTCCGTCCGTCCGTCCGTCCAAGAAAGGATTGCTAAGCTGTAAAAGCTGGCTAACGGCCATAGCCTCTTTCGTTCCTTCTCCTTCCTCCTCTTACGTAGCTGCTCTTGCAAGACCACCCGGCGGTTAGGACAAAACGCAGTGGACCAGTTAGCTAGTCTGGCTAGTACATTTCTAGCCTCATTCCAGGCCTTCATGTACGTTCCATTGTTATACGAAGCAGGCGGGCATTCAGTACTCTCTAGGTAGGAGTATTAGTGCAAAGTTTCATGCTAGAAGCGTGAGTAGACATGTCCTCGTAATGTCACGCACAACGGCGGATTTGTAATTTGAAAGTAGGGCGTATCGTCGCGGGACTCGCGGCCCCCAGATAAACGCAAGGAGGTAAAAGTCAGACGAAGCGGATTAGGAGGAGGATTGACTATGACTAGCCGGCCGGGGTCCCATTTAATTAGCAGTTCCATTTCCCCAAATGCCAACGAAGACTGCGGGCGGAATTAATGTCCCTGAAAAGACGCATGCACAACGCAGGGGTATCATGAAGCCCGTCCGTTCTAGCTAGATGCAGCAGTATCTGTCGCACTGCTGGGAAATAACTAGCGGGGCTATATATGGTCCGCAATGGAGGACATGCGAGCGAGCGAGCGGCGTGGAAATCCCTCGGCGATGGTAGCTAGCAGCGCAGCACGACAAGAGCTAGAAAGACGAAACGGGTAAACTGAAACTGGGGAAAGGAAAAAAAGCGCTTTGATCTCGAAACGGCGGCGGCAGCGGCCACTCGCTCAAGCAGCCAATTTCGAAAGGGAATCGAATTTCAACTGGCTCGGACATAAATTTCTTGAGCATTGTCAGTAACTGTGTGCGCGGCCATTAACGAACGAATAATGTCTTTTTCTAGCCGCTGCGCTGCTCCATCTTTAGGCTCGCGGCACAGCAGGCTTTAACAATGAAAGGATGGTCACATCATGGCGCTTAGCCCTTACACGAATATTATAGCATGCTAACTAGGTCACAAAAGAGATTCCTTAGTCGACGAAAGTTTCATGGCACCACTGATGCTCGAGTGACGATGAGATGAGCAACTAGCTAGCGCAGCTCGCCAGCTCGCTGCAGCAGCTCTATCTCGCCGCGCAGCCATCTCTTGTGCTCGCTCGTTGCAGCGGCAGCAGCAACACATGGGATCGCCTTATTGATGGCCGCCTTGATAAATGTTCGCTCGAGCTAGACTCCAAGAGCAGCAGCTTCCTTGGAGCTACATACGTAGATACGTTCTTATACTAAAAGCAGGGACCCCACATATTGTGTTAATGCACCGAGCGAGCTGCATGTGCAGCGTGCTCAAGATGTCCATACGTACTGCGCGACCTTCCTTCCTCCATTCAGCTGCCGGGCGGAGGCCTGCTGCTGCTGCTGTCTGGAAACTAATTTCGCAAATCCAATTTCCTTCCCTTGCAGAATCGTTCGCTTGCTCGCTCGCCGTTTGTCGCTCGGGTCGAGAAAAAAAGAGAGTTGGTAGGGCTTGGGTGAGTCGCGGCGACTGCGGCGGCGACAATCTTCAAAGAAGAGGGTTTATGTGGCCTTCCTTGCTCTAGGGTATTTCAGTCGTGCGAGGGATCCAGCCTTGCTTGACGAGTACGCGAACGGGCGCCTCCGCCTGACTTAACATCGCCCAAGGGAGCAGTGTTAAATATTTGCTCCGATGGAAGATCGTACGCGAGCTACTTGCGCTTTCATGTCTCTAGTTGAGCTATTTTTTTGCCACTGGAATCTGTACGTTTCAATCTGCAGGAAAGGGCTAATGCGTTTGTACAATATGCGCAGGATTTTAATGTAGGCTAAATTGCTCTGGCGACATAGCACGCTGCGTTTTATGTGTTTGCCTGCCTGGTATACTCGTATATACGGTCGTCGTCCAAGCCGGCTATAATTTGGATGCATGGCCAGCCGGCCGGCAAGCCCTAGGGACTCGTAATTGCCCTGTTATTTGACTCGACACCGTCCGTTGACTTTTGCCCTACGCATTCACCGTGTAATTCTCGAATTGGTCTCCTGCTTCCATTCCAGGAGCGAGCCCGGTCCGGAGGGACTTCGGTCGCGGCCTCACCGCCGCCCAGTGGGCCAGGTACTGCGGCCGCGTCGTCTGCGCCGACTCCATTGACAAGTTCGTCCGGTCGGCTGTGCCGGGCGGGGACCCCATCCTGGCCGGCGCCGTCTCCACCGAGCTGAAGCCGGCCCTCAGCATCAAGGGGAAGGGCGGCGGCAAGGACAAGTTTCCGTTTAGGTCCAAGTCGGCGGGCAGCAGGCACAAGGCGAGCTGGCTCTCAAGGAAGCTGAAGAAGGCCTTCCACGGGTCGTCCAACGAGGGCGGCGGCGGCGGCGGAG
>JAAUYK010055946.1_pt1 | contig 17935 bp, 13 predicted proteins | sample 7278021 | NCBI WGS metagenome assembly JAAUYK01 (sample SAMN14350223, study PRJNA611818) | marine sediment metagenome | isolation source: surface marine sediment (1.8m) | place: French Polynesia: Moorea | collected 2018-08
ACACCGCGAGAGGCTTCGGAACGTGACCGTCTACCGGATCGTCCACACGACGCGATACGACTTCGAAGCGCCGACGGAATCGTGCAGCCTCGAGGCCCGCATGCGCGTGCGCGATCTTGCCTACCAGACCTGCCGCTTCCACCAACTGGTGGTCAGGCCGTTGAGCGGCCCGCAAAGCTGCACGCGCGACGCCTCGGGCAATTGGGTCACGGTTTTCGATGTGCCGACCGCGCACAGCCACCTCGAGGTCAGCGCGATCAATGTGGTGGCGTGCTCGCGCGCCAAGCCGCCTGCCCTCGACGCCGGACCGTCGTGGGAAGAGGTGCGTAAGGCCTCGAGCGATGGGAGCCTCCGGCACTGCGTCGACGCGACGGCCCTGACCGAGTGTTCGCCGGAGCTGGAGGCCTATGTACGATCCTCTTTTCCGGCCGGGCGTTCGATCCTCCTCGGCGCCTCCGATCTGACGGAACGGATCCATCGCGACTTCGCCTACGCCCCGGGTGCCACCACCGTCGAGACAACGGCGTCGGAGGCGGCGCGCCTTGGACGGGGCGTCTGCCAGGACTTCGCCCACGTGGCGGCGGCCTGTTTGCGCTCGCTTGGCCTGCCCGTGCGCTATGTCAGCGGATACCTGGACACCTCTTCAGCGCGGGTCGGCGATGCGCCGGTCGTTGGGGAATTGTCCCACGCCTGGTTCGCCGTCCACGTGCCGGGTCTGGGCTGGGTCGACTTCGATCCGACTGTCGGCAGCTTGGTCGGCGCGGGCCACGTGACCTTAGGATGGGGACGGGACTACCGGGATGTGGTGCCACTGCGCGGGACCTGCAGCGGGCGCCATCGCTTGCGGGTCTCGGTGAATATGGTTCAGGATGCGGCGTGACTGCTTGAGTCCCTGTCCGCCGGAGAAAAAGCGAGGATTTCATGGCGGGTAAGAAGATTTGGCTGACCTGGCTGCCGGAAGGCGAGGGGACGCCGCAGCCGCAGGAGACCGTGGCGGCGCTCGGCCGCTACGGCCTCGAGATCTCGGGGGCGCCCTGGGTCGACGACCTGGAGAAGGTCGCCTGGGCCGAGCTCGGCGGAATCCTGCTCGACCCCGCCAAGGCGGAAATCTGGCTGATCGCCGGCCGGCTCGAGGACTTCGCCGAGCCGCGCCTGCGCTACGGTCTGTCGCTGGTCGCCGCCATGGCCCGGGAAGGGCGGGGCGACGGCTTCCGAATCGTCTGCCTCGGCCTGGACGGCCTGCCGGAGAACCTGCCTAGCCTGCTGGGCGGCGGCCTGCCGCTCGACGGCAGCGACGGCGGCTGGGGCGCCAAGCTGGTCGCCGCCGCCTACGGCGCCGCGGAAAAGCCGGCGGAGGATTTCCGTTTCAATGTGATCGCCCACTCGCTGATCGGTCAGTGGTTCGAGATCGGCCCCGACGGCGAGGATTGGCAGGGCGCTATGCTGGGGGTCAGCGGGGACGCCAAGATCACGCACCACGCGGTCGGCCCGCGCGGCCAGCTGCCGGAGAAGACCGTGCTGGAGTATCAGGCCCAGGGCATCGAGGCGACGCTGGGCGACGACCGTTTCGTCGCCTGGTCGGTGCAGAACAAGCTCGGTCCGGGAGATTCCTACTACGTCAAGGTGGAGGGCCAGCCCGAGAAGCTGATACTGGGCAGCCATCCCGGCAGCGACGAGGCCGAGGTCAGGGTCCTGTCTCTCTCGTAGCTTTTTGCGGCGGATCCTCAAAGCGGTCTCAGAAAAAACTTTGCAAAGCGCCTCGTTTGTCGAGACTATCTGGGACTAGGCATCCTGAAGGGGGGAGCGGACAGGAGCCATGACCACCGTCAAAGAAATCGAGATGGGGAACATGGGACGGCTGCGCGAAGCCTCCCAGAAGATCTCCCAGCATCTCCAGAAGCGGCTGTCCGGCTATCTCTCGACGCTCAGCCCGCTGTTCGCGCCGCGCAAGGTCCTCGGCGAGTTCATGAAGAGCGCCTTTACCGACAAGGTTCCGGGCGCCGACAACCGCTTCGTCGAGCTCGAGGAGTCCTTCAAGACGATCTGCCGCGACGGTTTCGATCTCAGTGCCAAGCTGACGACGCCGGTGCCCAACATCAAGAACCAGCTGGAGATCGAGAACTGGCAGTACCGTTATCAGGTCGGCGGCGAGGGCGGGCGAACCGCCACCATCACCTCGCCGGTGCGTTGGGTGCTCAGCTACGGCGGCGGCTACACGCTGTCCGACCTGCTGGAGCAGCGGGCCCAGGGCCAGGAACCGAGCGGCGACGAGGTCAAGTCGCTGGTCCTGCGCAGCCTGACCATGGCCAAGCTGGTCGAGATCTCGCCCGCCGTGTCGGAGTTGATGCGCGACCTCAGGTTTCCGGTCGCGGTCGAGGCCTCGGTCGACGCCGGCAACGTGCCCGGCGTTGTCATCGCCGCCCAGCTGCCAACCTTTCGGCCCCAGGACGAGCTGATCGAGACCGTCATCCAGCTTTCCGGCATGCCGGTCTTCGAGGAGCTGGTCGACCTCGAGGGTATCGCCGGCCTCAACGACCCCTTCAAGGACGAGGTTCTGGCTCTGGTCGGGTAGCCCGCGGCCTTTTGCAGGTCGCTCACCGAGGGCCGACCGGTCGCACTTCCGCCGACCCCCTTTCGTCATGGCCGGACTTGATCCGGCCATCCAGGGCAGCTGCAAGACGGACGCCAGCAACTCTGGATGCCCGGATCAAGTCCGGGCATGACAAGGAGGGCAAGCGGATACGCGAAGCGGTGCCGGGAGAACGCGATTCAAATCAGGCTGCGCGCAGAAAGCCTGCGAAGCTCTCCTCGGGCGGCAGACCGGGATAGCTGCGCAGGCCGGGCGGCACCCGGTCGGAGCCGAGGGTCCACCAGAGGCTATAGGGTTCCCGGCGCGCCCTGACGAAGCTGTCGAGCAGGTCGGGATAGGCGGCGGCGGGAAAGGCGGCGGTATCGGGCTGCGCCTTGGCCCAGGACAATTCGTCCTCGCCCACGATAGGCACGCCCGCCGCTTCCGGCAGCTCGAGATCGTCGAGGCCGACCCCGTCGAGCTCGATCAGCGCCTGGTCGAAGCCCTCGGGATCGAAGGACTCCTCGAGGCAGGTGAGCGCCAGCTCCTCGGCCGCGCCGAACCAGGCCTCGCCCTGCACCGCCAGCGCGAAGGGGTTGGGCCGGCCGTCCAACAGGACGGCCAGTGTCATGGGATAGTAGCGCCCGACGGAGTCGACGCTGGGCATGACGAGGCCGGCGGCGGCCCGCTCGCCGCAGAGACCCGGCCCCAGGGCGAAGCGCCAGATCGGCCCGGTCAGGTAGGCGTCCAGCCAGCTCTCGCCCAAGGCCACGCGGCTCGCCGCCACGGCGCGCTGCAGCCAGGAGTCCCAGGGATCGAGAAAGGCCCGCGGCACGCGCCGCGAGACGAAGTCGCCGCGCGCCGGGACCTTGCCGTAGTAACCTGGCGCTCTCAGAGGCTCCCCAGGCATTGGAAGCCCCCGATGACGCTACGGTCGAAAGCGTTGATCACGCTGCCGGCCTTGACTTCGAACACAGCTTCGAGGCCGTCGGCCTCGAAGCTTAACCGATAGAGCTCCGAGCGTCCGGTGCCGGACAGTCTGCCCGCGTCGAGCAGGCGGAACAGCGCCCAGTCGCCTTCCTTCTTAATTCGCGGCCGCGCGGTGCCGGAGACCGGCTTGAACTCGACGACAGCCTGCATGAGCCCGTCGGGCGGCGGCCATTCCATGGGCTTCCAGCGCGTGTCCACGTGGCGGTAGAGGAGCCGCTTCTCCTCGCCCAGCTTGAACAGCACGTGGCGCGCGGCCTTGGTGAGCTTGACCGCCCGCATCTCGAAGCGGATCTTCGGTACCGCATTGTTCCCCGGGAAGAAGGCCTCCCGGATCCGGTCCGCGCGCTCGAACTGCTGAAGGGTGCTGCCCGAGATGCCCAACGAGACGCCGCTCGCCGAGCGGGCCTGCCAGGGCGTGACCGTGGTGTCGACGTAGGGGCTGAGGTGCTTGGCGATGAAGTTGTCCATCATGCCCTGGGGTCCGAAGAAGCGGGCGAAGTCGCTCAGGTTGGCGTCATTCGTGCTGTTCTTGATCAGGGGATAGCGGTTGGAGAATGCCCGCCGGCAGTAGCGCGCCATCTCGCCGGACCACGCCGAGTTCAGGCGTTCGCGGACGTTCCTCGCGGTCAGGGCGGTGGTCTGCCGGGCCAGCGTCGCCAGCCACCGGCCGAGCGGCTCCGGCTGAACGCCGGACTCGATCCGCAGGTTGTCGACCGCCTCGTCATTGTCCCCGCCGGTCCGCCGCGCGGTCTTCATATAGGCGTAGAGGTCGAAGATCAGCGCCAGCACCCGGTCAATCGGCGGTTTGCCGGCATCGGTGCGGAACAGGTTGTGGATGTCCTCGAAGCGGATCTCGACCGCCTCCGCCGGGTTGTCGATCAAGCCGGCCGCCTGGGCCGCCGGCGCCACCTCGAGAAGCTTTTCGAACTGCGCCTTGATGTTGGCCAGCCGGCCCGTCAGCGCCTCGCCCTCCAAGGCGGGATCGAGCGACATCAGCTTGGTTTCCTTGGTCACCGCGGCCAGAAGCAGGCTGACCGGGGAGTCCGGATCCGAGAGGACCCGGGCGACCTCACTGCCCTCGCCGAAGCTCTTGAAGGCCACGATGTCGATGTCGGCCAGATAATCCTCCCACACCTGGGCGTACTCCTCGAAATAGAGCGCGCTGACCGCGGCGGTCAGCTGCTTCGGGTCGAGGTCGCCCAGGCGCTCGCTGTACTCCGGCCCGAGAACCCAGCTCTCGTCGACCGCGACCTTGACCAGCTCGGGACTCTTGGCGAGGAAGAAGTTGGTGAAGCCGGCGCGGGTGAAGAGACCCGGCACGCCCTCGGACATGGATTTCTCGCTCTTGCGCTGGAAGTACCTGTTGGCCGCATCCCCCAGCGCTTGGGTGGCGCGCCATTCCTCGAGCCTGCTCTGCTGGGCCTGCTGCTTAAGATCGGCGAATACCCTGGTCTCGACCGGCTCGTGGGACAGGACGGCGCGCGCTTGCTTGACCAGCCGCCCGTCCGGCTTGGGCGCGTCGATGTCGTATTCGAGAAGCGCGGTCAGGTGTCGTTCGAAGCTGTCCCGCGTCGCCTTGTTAGCCGCTCCCGGCAGTTGCCGGTTCCAGTCGAGGAGGATCCAGAACTTGAAGAACGCCGGGTCGAACACCGCGGGGTGGCTGACCATGAGGTACGCCTTGAGGGCCTGGTAGAGGACCTCCGGCTGATCGGCCGCCGCGTAGGCGCGGATCTGCTGCTCCAGTCCCTTCACGATGGGCGGCAGGAGCTGCGCGTTTAGGGCCCGCCGGTAGGCCGAGACGGCCGCGTCGCCCAGCTTGTCGCCCTGATAGAGGCCGAATCCCATGGCCAGGGAAACCGGCCGGTCCCGGTCATCGTAGCCGCCCGTGACGGCGCGCAGCTCGTCGAGTGGAAGCAGGACCTGCTGGATCGTCCCTTCGCCCTCGGCCATTTCCCGCGCGGTCGTCCGGTAGGCTTCGACCTCGGACTCCAGGTCGCCGATGTAGCTCCGGTTGGCGAGGAAGCTGGTCGTCCAGGACGCTGTGAGGGTCAAGAGCGCCAGGCCGGTGAGGGCATAGGCGCCCCGTTGGATCCAGCCCCGGTAGGTGTGCAGGAAGCCGGTATGGCCGACCAGGTCCGCCTCCTGGAACACCACGTCGCGCAGCAGCCGGGTCAGGAAGTAGCTGCGCCCCGGGCCGCTGAAGGCCGGCAGGGCCTGGCGGTCCAGGCCGAAGGTGCCGGAGATCGAGCTCAGCACGCGGTCGATCGGATTGCCTTCTTGGGTGCCGCTCGAGAAATAGACACCCCGCAACAGGCAAGGCTCCTCGAAGCGCGTCGGTTGGAAGGCCTCGGCGAGGAAGTCGGCGAGCACGTCCTTGAGTCCGCCGAACTGCTGGGTGAAGCCGTAGATCGCGCCGCGGCGCCGGGGATCGCGCTCCTGGTCGAGGCGGAAGGTCATGCGGTTGTCCAGCCGCTGAACCAGGGCGTCGAACTCGGCGGCGAAAGCTGGCACCGCGCTCTCCGGCCGCTGCGACTGTTGCAGGGGAAAGGTCGCACCCCAGACCTGTCCGCGGCCTTCGCGGCCGAGATCTTCGAAGAACTCCACGAAGCCGGCGATCAGGTCACACTTGGTGAAGACCACGTAGACCGGAACCTTGACCTTAAGGTCGTTGGCCAGCTCCTGCAGGCGCTTGCGCACCGCCTGGGCGTGCAGGCCCCGATCGCTGCTGCTCTGCTGGGCGATGTCGAGCAGACTGAACGCGACGATAACGCCGTCGATCGGCCGCCGCCGCCGATGCCTGCGCAGGAGCTGGAGGAAACCCGACCATGCGGCGCTGTCGACCGCCTCGTCGCTGTCCTGGGTCGTGTAGCGTCCTGCGGTATCCAGCAGCACGGCCTCGTCGGTGAACCACCAGTCGCAATTGCGCGTGCCGCCGACGCCCTGGATCGCGTCCTTGCCGAAGCGGTCCATCAGGGGGAACTTCAGGCCGGAGTTCTTGAGCGCGGTGGTCTTGCCGGCGCCGGGCGGGCCGATGATCAGGTACCAGGGCAGCTGGTAGAGCCTGCGGCGGCCGCCGCGCCCGCCCAGCTTGGCCTTTCTCAGGATCGCGAGGGACTCCTTGAAGCGGTCGCGGAGCGCGGCGATCTCCTCGTCGGAGGCCTGGCTGCCGGCGTCGGGACCCTCGGGCGCCGACGCCAGGCCTTCCATCACCTGGGCGTCGGTCTTGCGCGCCTTGAACAGCGACCAGACCGTCTGCACCAGCCAGAAGGCCACGATCAGAAAGATCACGACCAGCCGGGTTTCCGGGAACTGGAGGGGCGCCCAGCCGGCGAAGGCGATGAACTCGCCGAGATACCAGATGATCAGGCACAGCAGGGCGATCCCGATGGCCGAGATGACCCAGCGGTTCGCGAGCCAGCCGAAGAGCTTGCGGAACATCTATCGCCCTTTCCGCGCCGCCGCGGCGCCTCGCCCTGTTGCCGTATTGCCGCGCGTCATTGCACCGGCACCCTGATTTCGACGCGCCGGTTGATCCGCCGCCCCTCGACGGTCTCGTTGTTCGCGATCGGATCGTCGGCGCCGCGGCCTTCGATCTTGAGGTTCTTGGTGCCGAGCGACGCGGCCAGGAACGTCGCCACCGACTTGGCCCGGGCGACCGAGAGATGCCAGTTGGACTGGAACTTCAGGCCGCGGACCGGATCGCTGTCCGTATGTCCGGTCACCAGGACCGGCGTCGGCTCGTTCTTCAGCACCTCCGCAATACGGGTCAGGACCGGCTTGTAGTTGTCGGTCACCTGGGCGCTTCCCGAGCGGAACAGGTTCAGGTTGTGAACCAGGATCTTCGTCGCGTTCCCCAGATCGGAGACCTCCACCAGTCCCCGATCGATCTCCGGCTGCAACAGCGCTTGCAGGCGCTCGGCCGGACGTTCGGTCGGCGCCTGCTCGGCCACGGTGACGCGTTCGACGCGGACTGGCTCGCTGACCGGTTGCGGCAGCTGGACCAGGGGACCGCCTTCACGGCCCAGCTTGTTCATGCTGGCGAAAACGTCGTCGGACGAGCGGTTTATGGCGTAGCTGAAGCCGAGGAACATCAGCACCGCGATCCCGAGGGCCGTGACCGGCACGACCCACATGGGCACGATGCGGGCGACCGCCGGGCGGCGATCGGTCAGGCCCTGCCAGCGCGGTGACAGATCGCGTTCGATCTCGCCGCGCTGATTTCGAATCGCGCGGTAGAGGTTCTGGGTGATCGCCTCCAGTTCCTGCTGGCCGTCCTCGACGACCGCGTACTTGCCTTGGAACCCGAGGCAGAGGCAGAGGTGCAGGAACTCCAGCAGGTCTATGTTGGCGGCGGGGTTCTCCATCATGCGGTCGACGATCTGGAAGAACTTGGCGCCGCCGCGGGCCTCGTTATGGAGGGTGACCAGGACGCTCTCGTGGGACCAGCTGCTCTGGCTGCCCCAGGGCATGGAGAGCACCGACTCGTCGATCAGGGCGGCCAGGGCGTAGCGGGCGGCGTAGGCCGCCTCGGCGTTGGCGCCGAACTCCCGGGCCTGGGATTCAAAACTCTTCACCAGGCCGATCACGCTGTTGCGCAGGCCTTCCGGGTCGGGATGCTGGGGCGTCTCGCGCAGCCGCCGGACCAGCGCGAAGGCGGCGCCCGCCGCCTTGATCAGCGGGTTCTTCCCGCTGCCCACGATGTTCGGAACGGCGCCTGCGGGCGGTGGCGGCGGCGGCGCCGCACGGGGCGGCGGCGGGGCCGGCGCCGGGGACTCGCCGGTCGGTCGGCGCCGGCCGCCCGGCGCCGGAACGATGATCGTGCGTTCGAGATCTTCCGGCTCGCTGTTGAAATCTGCGAAGGGATCACGTTCCGGCATGGCTGTTACCGTCTGATGGCCCAAAGGGAGAGTTCAAGTCCGGGGAAACGGCCGGCGACGTGGAGCGCGAGGCCGCCGGAGCTTTCGAGGTCCTTCCAGAAGCCGCTTTTGCTGTCCATGGCGAAGTAGGTCAGGCCGGCATGGAACGGGATCTGTCTCGGCGCGACCGGCAGCGCCTCCAGGCCGATTCCCGGCAGCGCCTTGTTGACCAGATCCCGGATCTTCTCGACCGGCCCGATCTTGATCTGGGCCGGAAAGGTGCGGCGCAGGGATTCGGCCGGCACCTCGGCTCCAACGGCCAGCACGAAGAGTGCGTCGCCCAGCATGCTCTTGTCCGCGATGGTCGCGACCCTTATGCCGAACTTCCGCTCTTCCAGCGGAATCGCCACCGCGCGCCGCTCCAGAACCATGCTGAGGGACTGACGCAGCACTGCGAAGACCGTCTCGAAGCTCTCCTTGAGAGCTTCGTGGCGATAGGCCGGAAAGGCCGGTGGCCGCTTCGTCTCGGTCGTGAAGGTCGAGAGCTCGCCGGCCATCTCGATCAGGATCCGGAAGAGCGCCTCGGGATGGATATGCTGCTGCCGTGCCAGATGGGTCACCAGGGGCTGGTAGCGGTTGACCACCTGAAGGAACAGGAAATCGGCTGTCTCGGCGGTACCGCCCCGGCCCGGTTCGGCCATACGGCCGGCCAGGCTCTCGGCCCGCTGGTTGAGAAGGCCCTCGAGTTCGCGCAGAAAGCCGGAGAGCTTAGGCGCCGCCTGGCAGTCAATCGCCGAGGGAATGTAGTCGTCGTCGAAGAGGACCTTCTTGTCGGAGCCGACCTGAACGATCCGGGCCAGTCCGAGACAGTGATAGCCCTCGCGCTCCTCGCTCTCGAGCAGTAGCCGGAACGCCAGCCGCCCGACCTGGATCTGGGCCGGGTGATCGGCGATGCCGCTGGCGTCGTTCGCCTCGGACTCGCTCGACTGGTATCGGCGATGGCCGTTGGCGCTGCCGTTCAGCGCGATGTCCAGGCCCTGCGCGTCGCGCACCGGCAGGGCCAGGTAGATGATGGCGTTCTCCACGTCCTCGGACAGGTCGCGGCTAATCGGCGCATCGGCCTCTCCGGGCAGATCGAAATGCGTGCCGTCCGGCATGATGCCGCTGCACTGTGTGAGGGCGAACTTGCCAGTCTCCAGCAGATCCGCGTCGATCTTGAGCGCCTCGACACCCCAGGCGTGGGGTTGCATGGCCGACGAGCACTTGCCGATCAGGTTCTCGAAATAGCGGTCCTGCTGCTGAAAATGCTGGGGACGCAGAAACATCCCCTCGGACCAGACGACCTTATTCACGAGTGTCATGTACTTCCCTGTCCAATATCACCCTCGAGACCGCGGTGCGCCCCGCACGGGCCGGGCCGGCCGGCGGGCGTCTGCCGCAATCAGTCGACCTCGACGATCTCCACCGTGAGCCGCTGGAAAGCGACGGTAATGTCGGTCGAGCTTCCTTCCTCGACCTCGACCACGGCCCGCCACGAGGCGTTGTCCAGGTCACGGTATCCGGCCATGAACCCGACGTAGCGCACTTCCGGCTGGAGCTCGCGCTCGATTTCCAGCTTCTCGCCCGGCAGGAGCTCGAACTCCTCCTTACCCTTCATGTCATCCCCCAGCTCCGCGACATCGCTGTCGTAGAGGGAAAAGAAGGTCGCGTTGTTGAAGGAAGTGGGCGACTTCAGCTCGTAGAGCCGGACCACCAGCGGAGAGGCCTCGCCGTCAGCGTCGGGATTGACGTCGTCCGAGGCCTCCATGTTCGCCTCGATCTCGGTCGGCCCCTCTTCGAACATCTTGTCCAGGACCGCCGAGGTGACGCCCGATGCGGCGTCCGAGATGCAGCCCGCCAGAAACAGCAGGGCCAACAAGCTCGCCGCAAGCTTTGCTCCTCGCGGGATCGTCGCGTTGATCATGGCTCACCCCATCTCCCCGTTAGCGTCCGCCCCGGCGGCGCGGCTCAGGCCCGCCGGCGCTTCTGTCTTCGTACCTGCTCCTCGTATGCCTTGCCGAACTCGCGCCCGAAGACGCTGTGGAAGTCCTCTTCGGCTTCCGCGGCCATCTTCTCGTAGAGCTTGGTGAAGGCGTCCCAATAGCGGGCCTTCTTGCCGCCGAGCATGGCGGATGCGCTCTTCTCGCGCGCCATGCGGTCTTCGAGAGCTGCTGGATCGAAGCGGGCGAGCAGGCCGTTGAGCGCCTGTTGCATGCCCGCCAGCATGGCGATCTGGTGTGCCTTGAGGTCGTCGACCGCTTCCTGCACGGCGGTGACCGGCGGCAGGTAGCCCTTGCCCGACTTGGTCAGCAGCGTGCTCATGGCTTCGTCGACGTTGAGCGAGAACTTCAGGGGATTGTTCTCGACCGGCTGAATCACCGTCTGCGTAAGGCGGAACTCGTTCTTGATGCTGCTGCGCGCGGACAGGATCTCCATCATCCCCTGGATCATCTCGCGATAGACGCGGCCGAGGATCTCGGCGGTTTCCCGTTGCCGCGCCGGGTCGATCCGCAGGTCGGTGAGGCCGGCGGCTCTCAGGAAGTGTTCAAGGAACACGTCCTCCGGGGCCGCGCTCTCCTCGGTCTTCGGCGCCGGCTGGGGCGCCGGCGCCGCTTGGGCCGCGGGCGGCGCCACTTGGGCCGCGGGCGGCACGGCTTCGGCCGTGGGCGGCGCGGCGGCCGGCGGCGGGGGCGGTTCCTCGATCGGCTCTGCGCGTTCGTCGGGGCTGTCCAGCCAGTCCTCCGGAATGGCACCCGGGATCTCGAACACATCCTGGTCGCTCGGGATGTGCTCGATCGCCGACGCGGTCTCGCTGCCGAGCGGATTGGCCGGCGGCTCGAGCGGGTCCAGCTCGAAGCTCTCGTCGGGGATCGGTAGCGGGGCGGCCTCGGTGAAACTGGTCGTGCGGCTCGTGACCTCGCCCCCGGGTCCCAGCAACTCGTCGAGTTCGCTTCCCTCGGCAGCGTGGCCGCTGCGGCCCGGGCCGAGCAAATCGTCCAAGAAGGCGTCGTCCGGCAGGGCCGCCGTCTCTTGCCGGGTCGTCGGGGCGAAGGCGCCGACCGGCGCCAGTGCCGGCTCGGGCCGCGCTGCGGCGGCGGCCGCGAGCGTCGCCATGAACTCGAAATGGCTGATCCTGATCCGGTCGCCGTCCTGCAGTGCCACGCTATTGCCGCGCCCGACCGGCTCGGTGGCCGCGTTGACGAACACGCCGTTTGAGCTGGTGTCGGTCAGCACGTAGCCTTCGTCGACCGAGGCGATGGCGCAGTGTTGCTTGGAGATCACCCGCTCCGGATCGGGCAAGACCCAATCGTTCTCGCGGCCGCGCCCAATCGTCAGGGTGCCGGACCCCAGAGTCCTCTGGTTATCGCCGGCTCCAAGGAGACGGTGATCATCCAGTATCTGCAGCGTCAGCGTCACCCAGCCACCTCGTCGCGCCTCTTCGTCTCGCAGCAGCCGGTCGTCCATCATCGACCCGCACCAACCCGGAGGCTATGCCCTTGATGAGGTTAGCATAGCCATTTCGCCCGCGCCAATCCGGCACGGGCTGGCGATTGCAAGTGCAAATCGTGCAGACTTAGGATCTTGCAATCGAGTGTTTATGCCCGGTCTCATGAAGCCGGGCCGATCTCGCGTCTTGAGCCTGCCTCCTTCAGTGTCCCGCCCGGCTCTGCAGGCCCAGGACCTGCGCCAGGCGCTCTCTCGGCAGCGCGACGGACGTCCTGCCGTCCCGGCCCACCATTGTCTCGTTGGCGATCATTGAATCAATGATGGCTTCGTCGACCGCCTGCACAACGGCCTGGAACAGGGGATCGAGAGCGTCGTTCGTCAGGAAGACCGCCTGCCGGTCGCCCGCACCGCTCGACCAGATTCCGCCGTTGGCTGTCGAGAAGGCTAGAAAGATATCGCCCGATCCGTTGTGAGAAATACCACCTGATCGTGCCATGCCGAGCGAAATTCGACGCGCCAGACGTTTCAGCTGATGGGGCAGGAGCGGAGCGTCGGTTGCCGCCAGCGCGATGATCGATCCGGCCGGCTTGCTGCGAAGCTCGTCGCCGGTCAAGTGGCGGCCGACGTTCACGCCGGCGATCACCAGTTCGTGGCGCAGCCCGAAGTTGGCCTGCACGAAGACCCCGAGCGTGTAGTCCCGGTCCCCAAGGGAGACCCGGCGCGACGCGCTGCCCGAGCCGCCCTTGAAGTCGTAGCAGATCATGCCCGTACCGCCGCCCACGCTGCCGAGTTCGATGGCGCCGCCGCGGGCGTTGTCGAGCGCTGCGAAGACGTGGTGGTCACGCAGGTGGAAACCGTTGATGTCGTTGAGATCACCGTCATAGGTCTCGCCCGCCGTCGGCAGGCCCCAGGCGTCCGCCGGCAGACCGTGACGTTCGACCAGCCAGCGGATCGTCGCGTCGCGGGCGAGGCCGCAGGAATGCGTGTTTGTCAGGGTGACCGGCCCTTCCAGCTGGCCCGACTCCTCGATCCAGTGGCTGCCGGTCAGCTCGCCGTTTCCGTTCAGCGCGTGGATGCCGGCGAACACCGGCCGGTCGGCGCCGGCCCTGCCGCGCGGCAGGATCGCCGTCACCCCGGTGCGGACCGGCCCCTGGCCGACCACGAGGGGGCCGTCCCCCTCGATGATCGTCGTATAGCCGACCTCGACGCCGGGCACGTCGGTGACGGCGTTGACCGGGCCGGGATCGCCGTCGAACGGCAGTCCCAGCGCTCGGCCGCGGGGCTTGCCGCCAGGGGTGGCGTGATGGGGATGGGACACGAGCGGGCGAGACCTCCTGGCGCGAGGAACGGCGGTCCGGCGACGATCATAGCACTGTGGGCGGCGGCTTGAAGTGTCGGCGCCGGGACGTGCATAGTCGTTCCTCGCAAGCATGCCCTACACTTGGAAATGGCGGAAGGACGGCGATGAACGAGATCACCAAGAAGCCGCCGCGAAACAGCACGGCGATCCTGCAGGCCAAGGACAACTACTTCCTGCATCCCTGGGAACTGCTCGCCGAAGCCGGCCACAACCGGCGCACCATGATCGACCGCGGCGAGGGCATCTACGTCTTCGACAGCGACGGCAACCGGCTGATCGACGGTCCCGGCGGCATGTGGTGCGTCAACGTCGGCCACGGCCGCGAAGAGATGGTCGAAGCGATTGCGGACCAGGCGCGCCGGCTGACCTACGCTTCACCCTGGGGCCTGGGGACCGAGCCGGCGGCGCTGCTCGCCGAGAAGCTCGCCGCGCTGGCGCCCGGCGATCTCGACCACGTCTTCTTCACCACCGGCGGCTCGACGGCCGTCGACTCAGCCCTGCGCTTCGTCATGTTCTTCAACAACCACAAGGGCCGGCCAGAGAAGAAGCACGTCATCTCGCGGAACAAGGCCTATCACGGCAGCACCTACCTGAGCGCCTCCTGCTCGGGCAAGGAGCGGGACAAGTCCTACTTCGACTTCGAGACGGACTTGATCCACCACCTCTCCGACGTCAATCCCTACCGGCGGCCCGAAGGCATGTCGGTCGAGGCTTTCTGCGACGCCAGGGTCCGCGAACTGGAGGACAAGATCCTCGAGATCGGGCCCGACAAGGTGGCGGCCTTCATCGCCGAGCCGGTGCTCGCCTCGGGCGGGGTCATCGTGCCGCCCGAGGGCTACCACAAGAAGTGCGAGGCCGTCTGCCGCAGGTACGACGTGCTGACGATCTCGGACGAAGTCGTCACCGCCTTCGGCCGCCTCGGCCACTTCTTCGCCTCGGAAGCCGTTTTCGGCCTCGAACCTGACATCATCACCTGCGCGAAGGGCCTGACTTCAGGCTACCAGCCCCTGGGCGCCGTGCTGATCTCGGACCGCGTCTTCTCCCAGATCAGCGGCGAGGCGGCCAAGGGGGCGATGTTCTCCAACGGCTATACCTACTCGGGCCACCCCGTGGCCTGCGCGGCGGCGCTGAAAAACATCGAGATCATGGAGGACGAGGGGCTGCTCGACCACGCCCGGGCAGTCGGCGCCCACCTGCAGTCCCGGCTGCAGGAACTGCGGGACATCTCGATCGTCGGCGACGTGCGCGGGATCGGCCTGATGGGCTGCGTGGAGTGCGTGATCAGCCGGGAGAGCAAGGACGCCCTGCTGCTCGACTACGACATCGGCGCGCGGATCGACGCGCACTGCCAGCGCCTCGGCCTGCTGGTCCGCCCGCTGATCAACATGTGCGTCATGTCGCCGCCCCTGGTGATCACCGAGGCCCAGGTCGACGAGATGGTCGGCCTGCTTCGCAAGGGGATCGAGTTGGCCATGGCGGACGTAGAACGGCAGGGCTTGTGGAAGCCCTAGCGCGTCTCGGCTTGACCTTGCAGTCGCTGGAAGGGCTAGCCTGCCGGCACGCCTTGGAAAACTCGGTGAATGCGGGGTAGGACCCTGAAGTTTCGTCTTTCGACAGTCTCCTGGGCCGCCGTCTCCCTGGTGGTGCTCGGTATGGCCTTCGTCGCCGCTCGCCAAGTGGCCAGCCGCAACCCGGTTCTCCTGGCCGGCGACCCGAAAGTGGTCGCGGCCGGCGAGGCAATCTACGCGCGGGAATGCGCCGCCTGTCACGGTGCGCGCCTGGAAGGGGAGCCGAACTGGCGCCAGCGCAAGGCGAACGGTCGCCTGCCGGCGCCGCCGCACGACGAAAGCGGGCATACCTGGCATCATTCCGACGTCGTGCTTTTCGAGCTGACCAAGCACGGCCTGTCCGTCGCCGCCGGGCCGGATTATCAGAGCGACATGCCGGCCTATGCCGACGTCTTGAGCGATGACGAGATCATCGCCGTGCTGTCCTACATCAAGAGCCGTTGGCCGGCGGAGATCCAGGCGCGGCACGACCGTCTCAACGCAGGCTACAGCCGGTGACACGCGATCGGCCCGCAGCGTCGCGCCGGGCTTTTCTCGGTGGCGCGGCCGCGTTCGCCGGCCTGTACGGCCTTGCGTTCCGGCACGCCACCGCAGCTTCGGCGGAACCGATCCGGCTCGTGGCCGGGCCCGCCACGGCGCCGCTGATGGGACCGGACAAGGCGCCCGCGCGCGTCTGGGGCTACAACGGAGAGGTGCCCGGCCCGGTGCTGCGCGTGCCCCAGGGAACCACGCTCGCGCTCCGCTTCGAGAACGCCTTGCCGCAGGCCTCGACGGTCCACTGGCATGGAATCCGCATCGACAACGCCATGGACGGCGTCGCCGGACTAACCCAGGAGGCGGTGCCGCCCGGCGGCGCCTTCGACTACCGCTTCCTGGTCCCGGACGCTGGAACCTTCTGGTACCACCCGCACAGCCGTTCGTGGGAACAGCTGGCGCGCGGTCTCTACGGTCTCCTGATCGTCGACGAAGCTGAGCCGCCCGCCTTCGACCGCGAGCTCGTCTTTCTCGCCGACGACTGGCGCCTGACCGCGGAAGGTGCAATCGACGAAGCCTCGTTCGGCCATATGAGGGACTGGTCCCACGCCGGACGCCTGGGCAACTGGCTGACGATCAACGGCCGTTCGCAGCCGGACCTCGCGGTCAAGGCGGGCGAGCGCGTGCGCATACGCCTGGCCAACACGGCAACCGCCCGGGTCATGACCTTCCGCGTCGAAGGGCACGCGCCTCAGGTCATCGCGCTCGACGGACAGCCCGTGCAGCCGCACCGGCCGGCGCAGGACCTGATAGTTCTGGCGCCCGGGGCGCGCTGCGACCTCGCGGTCGACATGGCCCTGGATCCCGGCAGCGAAGCGCCTATCTTCGAGGTCTCTCACCGCGACCCGCTCCTGGCGGCCCGCCTGGTTTACGATCCAACGGCGGTCGTGCGGTCCAACGCCTCCGATGCACCGCTCGGGCTTCCCGACAATCCGCTTGCCAAGGACATCGCGCTTGCCGGGGCGCTCCGAGCGCCGCTGGTCATGACCGGCGGCGCCATGGGCAGGATGGAGAGCGCGGTCTATCAGGGCGAGACCCTCGGCATCCGCGAGCTCGTCGCCAAGGGGCAAGCGTGGGCCTTCAACGGCGTGGCGGGCCGGACCGAAACGCCGCTGTTCGAGGCCGAGCGGGGCCGAACCGTCGTGGTCGAGATGGCGAACGAGACCCGCTGGCCCCACGCGATCCATCTCCACGGCCATCACGTCCGGGAGATCAGCCGGAACGGCCGGAAGCCCGAGGTCTCGGCCTGGCGCGATGTTGTCCTGCTCGATCCCGAAGAACGGGTAGAGGCGGCCTTCGTCGCTGACAATCCGGGCAAGTGGATGATCCACTGCCACATGCTCGAGCATCAGGCCGCCGGTATGGCCAGCTGGTTCAAGGTGCTCTGAGACCGCCTGCCTCCGGTGCATCTTGCCCGGCCCAGGGAATTCGGCTTTGCTTCCGTCGGCCGCGCGTTTCCCCAGGCCGGCCGATCGCTGGAGAACCGCCATGGAAGAATGGACACCGGACCGCGCTTTCGCGGGCAACGACCGCAACAGCATGGGCCAGGAGCACACCTACTCGGGCGCGCTCAGCTTTATGCGCCGCCGCTACACGCAGGAGCTGGACGGCGTCGATGTGGCGGTCAGCGGGATTCCCTTCGATCTGGCCACCACCAACCGGCCCGGCGCTCGCTTCGGGCCGGCGGGCATTCGGGCCGCCTCGGCGCACCTCTCCTGGGGCAAGCCCTGGCCCTGGGGTCTCGATCCCTTCGAGACCCTCAATGTGATCGACTACGGCGACTGCGACTTCGACTTCGGGATGCCGGAAACCATCACCGAGGCGATCCGGGCTCACGCGGCCGGCGTGATCGGCAAGGGGGTGACGCTGCTCAGCCTGGGCGGCGACCACTACGCCAGCTACCCCCTGCTGAAGGCGCATCACGAGCGCCACGGTCCCCTGTCGCTGGTGCACTTCGATGCGCACTCGGATACCTGGCGCGAGGACGGCAAGCGGGTTCATCACGGCACCATGTTCTACCACGCCGCCCAGGAGGGCCTGATCGACCCGGCGCGTTCCGTCCAGGTCGGCCTGCGCACCTACAACGAAGAGACCCATGGCTTCACGATCCTCGACGCCGAGTGGATTCACGAGAACGGGGTCGAGGCCGCCATCGCCGAGATCAAACGGGTGGTCGGCGACCACAAGGCCTATCTCACCTTCGACATCGACTGCCTCGACCCGAGCTTCGCCCCGGGCACGGGAACGCCGGTCTGCGGCGGCTTGTCGACCCGTCAGGCCCAAGCGATCCTGCGCGGCCTCGTGCCAATCGACTTCGTCGGGATGGATCTGGTCGAAGTGGCTCCGGTCTACGACCACGCGCAGATCACGGCGCTGGCGGCCGCGCATCTGGCCTGCGAATTTCTTTGCCTCCTGGCGCGGCGGCGCACGGCCGGGTAGGCGCTAGGGCGTGTTGACACTCACGGCGCGCTCCTGGCGGGAGCGCATTTGCGCCGGGGCCAGGAGCGGGAGGCGCCGTGGGGTTGGGCCCCACAAGGCCTTCCGCGACGCCGCCCCGGCGCAAATGCGCCCC
>JAAUYK010120964.1_pt1 | contig 17932 bp, 14 predicted proteins | sample 7278021 | NCBI WGS metagenome assembly JAAUYK01 (sample SAMN14350223, study PRJNA611818) | marine sediment metagenome | isolation source: surface marine sediment (1.8m) | place: French Polynesia: Moorea | collected 2018-08
CGGCGGGGTAAGGAACGGGCGGTTTTCACGATCCAGCCGATACCGATCCGATGAACGCAACCGATGCCGCGCCACAGGGTGCGCTTGCCGGGCTCCGGGTGATCGACCTGACCCGGGTCCTGGGCGGGCCCTTCTGTACCCAGATCCTGGGCGACCACGGCGCCGACGTGGTCAAGGTCGAGCCACCCCACGGCGACGAGGTCCGCGACTGGGGCCCGCCCTTCCACGAAGGCGACGCCTCCTACTTTATCGGCGTCAACCGCAACAAGCGTTCGATCGCGCTCGACCTGACCCGCGACGAGGGCCGGGCGGTCCTGCTGCGCCTGCTGGAAGGCGCGGACGTGCTGATCGAGAACTACAAGCCGGGCGCCATGGAGAAGTGGGGCCTGGGCTACGAGGAGGTTCTGAAGGAGCGGTTCCCGCGCCTGGTTCACTGCCGGATCAGCGGCTTCGGGTCGGACGGGCCCTTGGGCGGCCTGCCCGGATACGACGCGGCGGTACAGGCGTCGACCGGCATGTTCTCGATCAACGGCACCACCGAGTCGGGCGCGACGCGCCTCGGCATTCCCATGGTCGACATCGGCACCGGGCTTTACGCCGCGATCGGCATCCTGATGGCGCTGCAGGAACGCGAGAGGTCCGGCAGGGGCCAGTACATCGACCTGACGCTCTACGACTCGGGGATCGCGCTCATGCATCCCCACATCCCGAACTACGCGCTCTCCGGCAAGGTCCCGGTGCAGACCGGCAACGGCCACCCCAACATCGCGCCCTACGACAAGTTCGCGACCAGGACCGTCGACGTCTTCGTTGCGGCCGGCAACGACCGGGCCTTCCAGCGCATCTGCCAGGCCCTGGACCGTCCCGATCTGGCGGCGGACGCGCGCTACCAGAACAACGCGGGCCGCGTGACCCACCGCGATGCCCTGAACGCCGCGCTGCGGGAAAGCCTGGCCGAGGTCGACGGCGAGGAGATCTGCGAGCGCCTGCTCGCCAAGGGCGTGCCGATCGGCCCCGTGCACGACGTGGCCCAGGTCATGGCCCACGCCCACACCCATCATCGGGACATGGACCTGCAGCGCGACGGCTACCGCGGCTGGGGTCTGCCGATCAAGTTCTCGCGGACGCCCGGTTCGCTGCGGCACACCCCGCCGCACTTCGGCGCCCAGGGACGCGAGATCCTGGCGGAGTTCGGGTTCTCACCCCAGGAAATCGACGGCCTGGCGGAAAGCGGCGTGCTGGTCGAGGAACGCCGCAAGGGCTAGAGCGGATCGGCTCTGGCGCTATTTGTCGCCGGCCGGCGTCACGACAATCTGGGCGATGTTGACCCGCTCGGGCTGTTCGAGAGCGAAAAGAACGGCGGCGGCGATGTCCTCGGGCTCGAGGGCCGCCGGGAAGGAATCGTAGAACGCGGCCGCCTTCTCGCTGTCGCCGCGGTGACGGGCCGCCGCGAAGCCGGTCCGAGCCAGGCCGGGCAGGATCTCGGTGATCCGGATCGGGTCGTTCCTGTAGTCCTTGCGTAGTCCCTCAGTGAAGGCCCGCACCGCATGCTTTGTCGCGGCATAAATCGAGCCGCCCGGGTAGGTGTCGAGGCCGGCGATCGAGCCCAGGGTAACGACATGGCCCCGCCCGCGCGCCAGCATGCCTGGGATCACGGCGTGGCAGACCGCGATCAGGCCGGTCACGTTGGTTTCGATCGTCGATACCCAATCGGCCATCTCGCCTTGGTCGAAACGCTGCCGGCCGCCGACGTCCGAACCGGCATTGGCGATCAGGATGTCGATCTCGCGCCAGTTCTCGGGAAGGGTTTCCAGCAGTTGGGCGACGGCGGCGCGGTCGGTCACGTCGAGACACAAGGGATAGGCCGTTTCGAGCCGGGCGGCGCAAAACTCTTCGAGCCGCTCCTGCCGTCGCGCCGCGCAGATCACGCGAAGCCCGCGCTCGAGCAGGCCTTCGGCGACGGCGTGTCCGATGCCGCCGCTCGCACCGGTTACCAGGGCGATTCCCCCGGGCCGCATGATTTCCGACGTCCCCATGGCAGCCCAGGCTAGAGCAGATGGCGGGCAAATGGAATTGTGTGCAGGCGGCGCTCTAGCGCCCCTCGCGCCACCAGGCCATCATGATCCCGCCGAGCGTCAGGAGCAGCACCAGGATCACCGGGAGCAGCGGCGCCTGCGCCACACCCGTGACGACGTAGCCGCCGTTCGCCTGCAGCCCGATCCAGTCCCGCCCGTGGCGGTCCCGGCCCGGCTTGACCCGGCGCAGGTCGGGCAGACCCTGGGCGGCCAGCTTGACCACCGCGCCGCCGCTTTCGTCGATCAGGGGCTCCAGCCGCTCCGCGGTGGCGCGCAGGTCCTCGAACTCGGCGGGATTGAGCGGGCCGACCGCGGCCAGGGCCGTCCGATCTCCGTCGCTGGCCCGATAAAGTCCCGGCTCGGTCACCTCCATGGCCGCGATGGCCTTGCCGCCCTCGCCCGCCTCGAGAGCCAATTCCTCGACCGCGCCCGAGGGCAGGGTCACCTGGATCGACGGCAGATCGAGTTCCAGGGATCGGCGTTGCACCTCGAGCCGGTTGCCGTTCACCGTCGCCCGCAGATCCTCTTCCTCCAGGTCCGGCTCCTTCATCAGCCAGTGGGCGACCCGGCGCAGCAGTTCCGCCTGCGGCCCGCCGCCCTCGAAGCCGCGGGACCAGAGCCACATGTGGTCGCTCATGATCTGCGCGACCCGTCCCTCGCGCACCCGCTCCAGGATCAGCAGGGGCCGGCCGCCGATCCCGTTCATCACGGTGGCGCCGCTGGAAGGATAGACGTCGATCTGGCGGAACCACCGCCCCCAGGACGGCCCGCCGTCCGGACCGTCGGCCGAGCCCGGCAGGGCCGCGGTCACAGGATGGCGTCGACCGAGCTCGGTCAGGGCCGGGCGGAAGCCCTCCTCGAAGATGTTGCCGCTCGGCTCGGCCGGCAGGATCCGGCCCAGCGGCGTGCGATAGAGCGACAGGGGTGTCGCGAAGGTCGGCCCAACGGCCTCTAGCAGGGCGCCGCCCTTCTCAACGTAGCGCGCGATGTTGTCGAGATAGATGGTCGGCAGCACACCCCGGCGCCGGTAGCGGTCGAAGATGATCAGATCGAATTCTTCGAGCTTGACCTCGAAGAGCTCCCGGGTCGGAAAGGCGATCAGGGAAAGCTCCCGGATTGGCGTTCCGTCCTGTTTCTCGGGCGGCCGGAGGATCGTGAAGTGGACCAGATCGACCGAGGGATCCGACTTCAGGATGTTGCGCCAGGCCCGCTCGCCGCCGTGCGGTTCGCCTGACACCAGCAGGACGCGCAGGCGGTCGCGCACACCGTTGACCTCGACCGCGGTACGGTTGTTGATCAAGGTCAACTCTTCCGGGCCGGCCTCGGCCTCGAGCTCGATGATGCTGCCGCCGCGACGCTTGAGGCCGAAGGTGACCTCCTGCTCGACGCCGGTCGGCACCTGCAGGATCCGGGGCGGGCCGCCGTCCTGTCGCAGGGTGACGACGACCGGTCCGCGCGAATTCTCGTCGGGCAGCGCGTCGACCCGGAACTTGAGCGTTAGCTCGCGGCCGACGATGCCGAAGCGCGGCGCCTGGGTGATCACGATCCGCCGGTCGCGCTCCTCCTCGCGGCCGGTCAGCAGCAGGTGGATCGGCGCATCAAAGCCGAGCGCATCCAGGTTCTCCGGCACATCGTGGATCTGACCGTCGCTGACCACGACCACGCCGCCGACACGCTGGCGCGGCACCGTGGAGAGCGCCTGCCGTAGCGCGGTGAAGAGCCGCGTTCCCTGCTGGTCCTCGCCGAGACCGCCGCCGGCGACCCGGACGACACGGGTGTCGAGATCGCTCATTCCCTCGAGGGTTTCGGTGAGGTGTTCGAGCGCCTCTTCGTTCTGCGCCGGCCTCGGCTCGACCCGCTGGCTCGGGCTCTCGTCGACGACGATCAGCGCGATATCGTCGAGAGGATCGCGCTCCTCCTCGACCAGCGAAGGATTAGCGAGTGCCAGCAGAAGAACGCCCGCGCCCAACACGCGCCACCAGGCGCCGGGCGCCCGGCGCCACAGCACCAGCAAAAGGATCAGTAGTGTCGCGCCGCCCAACACACCCAGCAGCGGTAAGGGCAACAGCGGCGACCAGGCGATGCTGAGCTGCCCGGTCATTGTCCCAAGCGCTCCAGGATGAAGGGAACGTGCACCTGGTCAGCCTTGTAGTTGCCGGTGAGCGCGTACATCACGAGATTGACGCCGAAGCGATAGGCCAGCTCGCGTTGCCGCTCGCCGCCCGGCACGACAGCGAAGAGCGGCCGCCCGTACTCGTTGACCGCCCAGGCCCGGGCCCAGTCGTTCGATCCGATGATGACCGAGGCGACCCCGTCGTTGACTCGGCCCTCGGTGGCGCCGATCCAAACCGCGCCGCCGGAGAAGCGTCCCGGGAAATCCTGCATCAAGTAGAACGACTTGGTCATGACGTGGTCGGGCGGAACCGGGGACAGCGGGGGAATCTCCAGGCCCTCGGTCAGGCGCCGCAGCGCCTCGGTGCCCCGGCTGACCCGACCCAGGAGCTGCACGCCGGTGGTCTGCTCCTGCAGATCGAAGAGCACCGTCCCGCCGTTGATCAGGTAGTGGTCCATCTTGCGGCGCGCGATCTCCGTGAGGTCGCGCTGCTCGGCGGTGATCGGCCAGTAGAGCAGCGGGAAGAACGACAGCTCGTCGCGGTTCAGGTCGACGCCGAGCGGCGCCGCCGCCTCGATCGAGGTGCGGCGCTGCAGGACCCGGCTGAGACCGAACAGACCGGCCCGGCTGGCATCGTCGACCGCCGGCACACCGGTCTTCACGTAGGCCAGGCGGGTGTGCAGCGTCGCCTCCATGGCGAAATTGTCGTCGGCGGCGCTCTGCGCCGCGAGATCGCTCACCGGCAGGATAACCAGCAGCGCGAGCGCGGCGGTGCTGGCGCGCAGCGCCGGACGGAGCAGGCCGCGCAGAGCCAGCGCGATCAGGAGATCGAGCAGGAGAAGGGAGAGCGCGGCCGCCAGCAGCCACGGTTTCAGATCGTTCTCCGCGTCGCGGCTGTAGGTCTCGACCGACACCTTGGCCGGCAGATCGCGGATCGGCGTAAGCGACGGCGCCGCGTCAATCAGGTTATGGGCGCGCTTCCAGCCGACGTCGCCGTAATAGCCGGGTGGATGCCGTGGTCCGACACTGCCCGCGTCGAAGACCTCCGGCCCGGCGGAGAGAACCGTGGGCGGCGGCGCGGCCAGTCGGCCGAAACCGTCGACCGTTTCCAGCGGCGCCAGCGCCCGGGTCTCGTCGCTTTCGCTGCGCACGCCCTGGCTGGTCGCCACGGTCCGCCGCAGCATCTCGACGAAGAGACCCGAGAGCGAGAGGTTGGCCCAGTCCGTGTTCGCCGTGGTGTGCACGAGCACGACCCAGCCCTCTCCGCGCGGCTCGGCCGTGACCAGGGGGGTGCCGTCGGCTAGCCGCGCCCAGGTCTTCTCCGCCAGATCGAGCGAGGGCTCGGCCAGCACCTGGCGGTTGACCAGCACGTCCTGGGGCACGCTCAGTCCGGCGAAGGGGCTCCGGGCATCGAAAGCGGCCAGGCGCACCGGCGTGTCCCAGGTCATGATTCCGCCGAGCGTGCGCCCGCCGCCGCGCAGCGTGACCGGCAGCAGGTTGTCGCCGGCATCCTCAGCCAGCCGAGCGCCGGCGAAACGCAGCAGAAGGCCGCCCTCCTCGACCCAGGCGCCCAGCGTGTTCGCGGTCTCAGCGGGCAGGCCGCCGAGATCGGGCAGCACAACGACCGCGATTCGCCCGCGCAGCAGCCCGTCGACCTCGCCCTTGCGCAGCTCGGTGAAGGGCGCCAGCGCGCGCTCGAGATAATAGATCTCGCTGAGCAGGGGCTGGCTCTCCTTGAGCGGGCCGGTGGCGACCAGGCCGACCGGCCGGCGTCGCCAGCTCTCGTCGAGCAGCAGCACGGCACCGGCGTGCTCCTCGCCCTCGATCGCGAGGCGCGCGATGCGGTTGCGCAACTCGGCGGGCAGGTCGAGCCTGACCGTGGCCAGGCGCTGGTCCGCCTCGAAGCTCATGACGCTGCGCGCGACCAGGGTGCCGTCCTCGGCCGTCGCCAGCATGACGATCTCCTCCGGAACGCCCACCACCGCCCGCTCAACGCGCAAGCGGAGCGCGACGCCGTCGAGTTCCGGCGGCTGGATCAGGTGCGGCATGGCGCCGTCGCCGTCGCGCAGCACCCGGACCGAGCCGAGCTGGCCGAGCCGATCGACGAAGTCGCGGGCCGCGCCGTCGTCGAAGCCATCGGACAACCAGACCACGTCGGCGGCGCCTTCGAAGGTCTGCCCCTCCAGCGCGGCCAGAGCCGCTCGGCGGTCGACCGGCCAGGGTTTGGGCACCAGGCCGCCGAGCCGGCGCCGCGCCTCGCCGGCGGTCATGATGTCGGACACCGAGACCGGCTCGTCGCGTTCGCTCGCCGCCGTGGTCAGGACGACCGCGGACCGGCCCTCCCGTTCCGCCTGGGCGAGCAGGCTGTCCATCGCGGCGCGCCGGTCGTCCCAGTGCCGGCCCGCGGCCCAGCCGTCGTCGACCGCCACGATCAACGGACCGTTGCCGCTCAGCCGATCGGCCGGATTGAGGATCGGCTGGGCCAGGGCGAGAATGATGAGCACGGCGATCGCGGTGCGCAGCAGGATCAGCCACCAGGGTGTGCGCGCCGGCGTCTCTTCCGGCGGCTCGAGCCCGAAAAGCAGACGTATCGCCGGGAACCGCAGCATGCGCGGCGCCGGCGGCGTCACCCGCAAGAGCCACCAGAGCAGCGGCAGTGCGAGCAGCGCGGCGAGGATCCAGGGCTGAGCGAAGGCGAGAGGACCGAGTTCCAGCATGGCTCAGGTCCCCAGGGATTGCGACAAGGCGACGTAGAGCGCCAGGAGCGCGGCCTGCGGCGGCCGGTCGGTGTGGTGGCAGGAGAAGGTCCAGCCCACGGTCCGGGCCAGCGCGGCCAGGCCATCGTGGTGTGCCTCCAGGCGCCTCAGATAGGAGCCGCGCACGGACTCGACGCGCGACAGCAGCCACGAGTCCTCGCCCTGCATCCCCTCGAAGCGGATCCGTCCCTCATAGGGCAGCTTCACTTCCGCCGGATCGAGAATTTGCAGCAGGTGGCCCTTGACGCGACGCTCGGCGAAGCCGCGCACCACGCGGTCGACCTCTTCGAGCGGGGACAGAAAATCGCTCAGCAGGACCACCTGGGCATTTCGCGGCAGGGGTAGGACCGGCGGCAAGTCGGCGTGCGGGCGTTCCGTCGTCGGGGCGCCTTCCTCGGCGATCGCGAAGGCCAGGCGGTTCAGCGCGCCGCGGCCGGTCATCGGCCTTTCGCCCGTACCCAGGAGCGCGACGTGTTCGCCACCGCGGATCAGCAGGACGCTCAAAGCCAGGGCGAGAAGATCACCGCGTTCGCGCTTGCGGACGATGGAATCGCTGGAGGACCAGTCCATGGAGGGCGAGTGGTCACGCCAGATCCAGACCGATTGCGCGGCCTCCCACTCCATCTCGCGCACGAACACCTGATCGGACTTGGCGGACTGCCGCCAGTCGATCAGCTGCGGCGTATCGCCCGCCTCGTAATGGCGATACTGCCAGAAGGTCTCCCCCTGCCCGACGCGCCGGCGGCCGTGGACGCCCTGCAGCACGCTCGCCGCCACCCGTTCGGCGGCCACCAGAAGCGGCGGCAGGGTGGAAGCGAGCTGTTCAGCACGTCTCCGCAGGGGCAGAGCCGAAGAAGCCATCACGCGTAGGGAGCCGCCAGTCGTTCGATCACCTGGTCGATGGTCACGCCATCGGCGCGCGCCGCGAAGTTCAGCGCCATGCGATGGCGCAGGATCGGCCCGGCCATGGCGACCACGTCGTCGACCGAGGGCGCGAGCCGGCCTTCCAACAGCGCGCGGGCGCGCACCGCCAGCATCAGCGCCTGGCTGGCGCGGGGCCCCGGGCCCCAGGCGACCTGGTTGTTGACCTCGGTCAGGTCCGTGGTATCCGGCCGGCCGTTGCGCACCAGTCCGAGGATCGCCTCGACGACGCTCTCGCCCACCGGGACGCGGCGCACCAGGCGCTGGGCGGCCATCAGCTCCTCGCCGTCCATGACCGGCACCGCGCCGACCTGCTCGGCGCCGGTGGTCATGATCAGCATGCGCCGTTCGGCCTCGATATCCGGATAGGGGACCTCGATCTCCATGATGAAACGGTCGAGCTGCGCTTCCGGCAGCGGGTAGGTGCCTTCCTGCTCCAGAGGGTTCTGCGTCGCCAGGACGTGGAAGGGCCGCGGCAGCTCGTGGCCGTGGCCGGCCACGGTGACGCGCCGCTCCTGCATGGCCTGCAAGAGCGCCGACTGGGTGCGCGGGCTCGCCCGGTTGATTTCATCGGCCATCAGCAGCTGGCAGAAGACCGGACCGGCGATGAAGCGAAAGCCGCGCCGGCCGTCTTCCTGTTCTTCGAGCACTTCCGATCCGAGGATGTCCGCCGGCATCAGATCGGGCGTGCACTGAACGCGCTTGTCGTCGAGGCCGAACACGGTGCCGAGCGTCTCCACCAGCCTGGTCTTGGCCAGCCCGGGAACGCCGATCAGGAGCGCGTGACCGCCGGCCAGCAGCGTAATAAGGGTTTGATCGACAACCTCCTGTTGGCCGAAAATGACGCGTCCGATGCTGTTTCGAACCTGCTGCAGCTTGCGGCCGAGAGCCTCGATTTCGCCGGCGAGCTTATCCGGATCGTCGTCTTCAACGGGAACTGTCGGCGTAGCACTCACCTGTTCGATCTCCTGATTGCGAGGGGCCTGATGGGGCTGATCCTTGAGACGTCATGACCAAGCCGAAAAACGGGTCCGCTGACACCACGTCAAAGATAGGGATTTCCGACCCCGCTTACCAGCGCGAGAGGCCGAATGGCCGTGAGCCCGACGGCGACACCGGCCTGAAGATCGCGCGCGACGGCACATGGAGCTACCAGGGCAGCCCGATCACGCGCAAACCACTTGTGAAGCTTTTCTCCACGGTGCTTCAGCGCGACCAGGCGGGCGACTACTGGCTGGTGACTCCGGTGGAGCGCGCCCGCATCGCCGTCGAGGACGCGCCCTTCACCGCGGTCGAGCTGGCGGCCCGCGGCAGCGGCCCGCAGCAGGTGCTCGCGTTCCGCAACAATGTCGACGATTGGGTCGAGGCCGGCCCCGACCATCCGATCCGCGTCTCGGAAGACCCTGCCACCGGCGAGCCGAGGCCCTATATCTTGGTGAGAGACAACCTGGAGGCACTTATCCTGCGCAGCGTCTACTACGAGATGGTCGAACTGGCGGACATTCGGAAGGTCGAAGATATCGAGTGGCTCGGCCTGTGGAGCCACGGCGCCTTCTTTCCCCTGGGCAGGCCAGCGTGAGGGCGAAGGAGATCCTGCAGCGACTGCGCGTGCCGGGCCCGACGACGATCCGCACCGCCCCGCTCGCACCGGACGGCGCGGAGCGCCCGCGCGGCGATCACGATCTCAATCCCGACCTCTACCGGCCGGGCGTCGCCCTGACACCCGCCGCGGTGCTGGTGCCCCTGGTCGAGCGCCGGTCCGGCGTGACGGTCCTGCTCACCAAGCGCACCGATCACCTGCATGACCACGCCGGGCAGGTCAGTTTCCCCGGCGGCCGCATCGATCCGCAGGATCGGGACGCCGAGGCGGCTGCGCTGCGCGAAACCGAGGAAGAGGTCGGGCTGCCGCGCAGCCACGTCCGGATCGCCGGACGCCTGGATACCTACGTCACCCGCACCGGCTTCGAGGTGACGCCCCTGGTCGGCCTGGTGACGCCGCCGTTCCCCCTGGCCCCGGACAGTTTCGAGGTCGCCGAGATCTTCGAGGTGCCGCTCGACTTCCTGCTCGACCCGGCTAACCGGGAGACGCGTAGCCGCCACTACGAGGGCAAGGAACGCTACTTCTACGTCTACCGGTTCGGCGGCCATACGATCTGGGGCGCGACCGCCGGCATGCTGGTTAACCTCGAGGAGGTCCTGAGCCGCCCATGATCCGCAAGCTCATCACGGTCGTGCTGCCGATCGCCCTGCCCTTCATTATCTACTGGTTTTACATCTACTGGGCGCGGGTCCGGGCGCGCCTGGCGGGACAGCCGGAGCCGAAATTCAAGGAAGGCCCTTTGGGATACATTGCGCTCGTCGGCGTTCTGCTGGCGGTCGCCTCCCTGGTCTTCTGGCGCTTCTACAGCGGCCAGGAGCTCGGCTCGCTGCTGGTCCCCTTCTCGATCCTCGCGCCGGACATCACGCCGGGCCTGGGGCCGCCCCCGCCGGCGTCATGACGCCCGAGGCACGCCTCGACGAACAGGAATGGATGACGGCGCCGGAGACCCGTGCCGTTGTCCGGGCGCTCACCGCCGAGGGCACCGAGGTGCGCTTCGTCGGCGGCTGCGTGCGGGACGCGGTGGCCGGCCGGCCGGTGCGCGATATCGATCTCGCGACGCCGGATCCGCCAGAGAAGGTGATAGCCCTACTGGAGGCGGCCGGTCTGAAGGCCGTGCCGACCGGCCTGGCCCACGGAACCGTCACCGCGGTCAGCAGCCACCGGCCCTTCGAGGTCACCACACTGCGCCGGGACGTGGCGACCGACGGCCGCCGCGCCACGGTGGCCTTCACCGACGATTGGGAAGCGGACGCGGCGCGGCGCGACTTCACCTTCAACGCTCTGTCCTGCGGCGTCGACGGACGGCTGTTCGACCCCTTCGGCGGGCGCCAGGACCTGGGCGCCGGACGGGTCCGTTTCGTCGGCGAGGCCCGGCAGCGGATCGCGGAAGACTACCTGCGCCTGCTGCGGTTCTTCCGATTTCACGCTTATTACGGCCGCGGCGAGCCGGACCCGGAGGGGCTCCTGGCCGCCGCCGCGGCGGCCGGCGAACTAAAGCGCCTGTCGGGCGAGCGCATACGCGCGGAGCTGCTCAGGCTGCTGCAAGCCAATAACCCCGTCGCGGTGCTCGAGGTCATGCAGCAGGAGAGAATCCTGACTTCCGTGCTTCCCGAGCTAGGCGCGCCGGACGTCCTGAAGAGCCTGCTCGCGCTCGCGATCGAATCGCCTCGGCCCGACGCCCTGCTCCGCCTCGGCGCGCTTCTGCTGGGCGACCCCGCGTCGGTCGCCGAGCGGCTGCGCCTGTCCAACGCCGAGCGGGCCAGGCTGATCGCCATGGCCGACCAGGACGACGGCTGGCGCGTCGATATGCCCGAACGGGAACTTCGCCAGGCCATCCATCGGGCCGGCGGCACCGCCGTCAGGGACCGCTTGTGCCTCGCCTGGGCGCGGCATCCGAAAGCACCGGATCCGGTTGCCGTTCGCCGCAACCTGGCGCTTGCGGAGAGCTGGAGCCCGCCGCGCTTTCCGATCAAAGGCCAGGACGCGCTCGATCTCGGCCTCGCGCCCGGCGCCGGCCTCGGTGCGCTGCTGGACGCGGTCGAGGCCTGGTGGGTCGAGCAGGATTACGAGCCGGACCGCGACCAGTGCCTCGCGCGCCTGCGCGACCTCGCGGCGGGTTCCTAAGCGGTGTCAGGCGAGTAGCGCCGCGATGGGCCGCGGCAGGGCGAAGCTCGCGCGGTGAAGATCGACCGTATAGAACTTTGGCTGGACGCCAGAATCGGCGAGCCGCCGGGCGAGCGCATCCGGTTCGACACAGCGCAGCTCAGGTCGATCGGTCGCCCATCCGAAGGCCATGGCGCCCCCGGCGAAGACCGGCACGGCGGAGGTATAGAGCGCGACATCGGCGAACTGAGCCTGCAGGCGTCGAATCGCGGCTTGGATCGGGTCGGGATAGAGCGAGGGCATGCCGAACTGCGTGATCAGCAACCCGCCCTCGCCCAACAGCCGCCGGCAGTCGCGATAGAAGGCGTCGGAGAACAGGACTTCGCCCGGCCCCGGCAGGGGATCGGTCGAATCGACAACGATCAGGTCGAAGCGTTCCCGGCTCCGAGCGGCATAGGCGAGTCCGTCCTCGAACAGAACCTCGGCTCGCGGGTCGTCGAAGGCGCCGTCCGACAGCGTCGGCAGATGTTGCTTGCAGAGCTCCACCACCTGCCTGTCGAGTTCGATCATCGTGACCTTCTCGACGTCGCCGTGCTTCAAGATTTCCCTGAGCGCGCCGCCGTCGCCGCCGCCGATGATCAGGGCGCGGCGCACGTTCCCATGGGCCAGCATCGGCACCTGGATAAGCATCTCGTGGTAGGCGGCCTCGTCCTCTTCGGTGGTCTGCACCACGCCATCGAGCGCCAGGGCGCGGCCGAACAGCGGCGTGTCGAAAATGGCGAGGTCCTGGAACTCGGTTCGGGTGCGACAGACGTAGCGTTCGACTTCCAGCTTGACCGAGAAGCCGTTCGTTTCGATCTCTTCGAACCAGATTGTCACGCCGCTTTCCCCCTTGGCACAGCCGAACAGAACGGCAGATCCTAGAGCGGATTATCTTTTAGCGGAAACTCTCCGCTGTTCCGTCAAAACATCTGAATCCGCTCGATATCAGCTTGTTAGAGCGGATTCACCGGGCATGTCGGATCCGCTCTAGCGGGGATAGCACGAAGGCGGCGACGGCGGCCAAGCGAAAACCGCGGTTCAGCCGGTTTCCCAGGCCGTTTCGGCTACTCGACCAGGAACTCGGCCTGGGCGAGCACGTTCCCGTCCTCCTCGACCAGGGAAACGCGCCACGCGCCGGGGCCGAGCTCGGCCCTGCTCCAGGTTCGCCAGCGGACGGAGTTGCCGATCGTTGTCCGGTAACGCGATATCAAACGGTCGTCCCGGCGCCAGAGAAACTCGACCTTGGCCGGGGCGCCCAGGTTCCGGACTCGGGCGTAAGCGTAGCCCAGGCGCTCATCCGCAGAGAACACGCTGGTCTTGCCGACCGGTTCGCGGTTCTCGACGTCGCGGCTGACGACGAAGTCGAGGACGGTCAGGTCGCCCTGCGGCGCGAAGGTGGCGCCCGATGCCGCAGCCGCAGCCTCGACCGCTGCCACGGCGCCGATGGCGCCGGCCACCTTGGTGCCGGAGCCGGCGTTCTGCACCACGGTGTCGCCGCGTAGCACCATGCAGTCCTGACCCCTGCTGGCCATGGCGACGCAGGTGTCGTAGGCGGCCTCGCCGTCGTCGAGTGGCGACGACCGGACGCGGTAGAAATCACGGCCCTGCACGTCGCCCTTTATGATGGTGAGCTCGTAGGCGCCGAGGATATCCGAGTGGCGCTCGACCAGGCGCTCGCGTTCGCGCTCCGCGTCGGACCGCGAGGCGAGGGAAGCGAATTGCAGCCTGTAGGGTTCGGCGCCCGCTAAACGGCCGCGCGGCGGCGCCCCGGCTGCGAAACCGACGGGGCCGATCTCGTCGCCGGCCGTTGGGCCCTGGCGCGGGCGCAGGAGCCTTCCGCCCGGCTCGGCCGCGGACGGACCGGACACAGCGGCCAGTCCGGGCGGCAGGATCGACATGGGTTTGCCAGAGTCGCCCGGCGCCGCACGCGCATCCTGCTGCCGCCGGGTGACCAGCGCTGCGGCGGTCGATGGATCTTTGGCAACCGGCCGTTCAGCGGCCAGCGGATCACGGTCCGGCGCCGCCGTCGTCGGAGGGGCCGGGCGTGGTTCGCCGCCCGCCAAGGGAGCGATCGCGATGACCTTCGGCTCCGGCGTCGGGATGGCAGTGGTGGCGGGTGGTGTCGCGCCGGATGACGGCGCCACTTGATCCTCGGTCCGGCCGCGGTCCTGTACGGCCGCCAGGAGGTCGGGCCGCGGCTTCTCACGCGGGACCACCGGCACTGCCGGCGTCTGGGGCGCGGCGGCCGCGGCACCGTTCTCTGCCAGCGCGGGCGGCTCGGGAATCCGGATGGCTTCGGATGAGGCCACGGCGTCGGCCGGCGCCGTGGCCATGACGACCCGATCCGACGCCGGTTCGGCCGAACCGGCCGGTGCCGAGTTCGGCGCAGTCTCTGCCGGGGCGGCCGCGACTTTACGATTGGCCGAGCCGGCGCCTTCGGAGTCGCGGGGCGGGCCCTCTTCGCCGACCGATTGGACCGGTTCTGCCGTCTCGCCGTTGGCGGGCGGAGCAACCTCCGAAGGGGCGGCAGCAGCGACCTCGGCGGCGCTGGCCAGGTCGGCGCCGTCCGAGGCGGGTGCGGACGGATCGGAGACCACTTCCCCCGGACCTTCGGACTCGTGAAGCGCCAGCAAGCTCGAATCCGGGTTACCCGAGAACCACAGCGCGCCCACGCCCGCGCCGCCGAACAAGAGGCCGACCAGGAACATGGCCGCGACCGCACCGCGATTGCGCGGCCAGGCTCGAGCCGCGGCGGCGGCCTTGCCCGACCCGCTCGGCTCCCTCAGAGAGCTGTCCGGATAGAGCGGCACCACCTTGAGCGGCTTGGCATCGGGTGGTCCCTCGCCGGCGCCGCGTCGGCGGTCGGCCAGCCCGGCTTCAAGCGATCCCCAATCGATAGCGATCGGCTCCGCCTCGCTCTCCTCCACGGCGCGCACCCCTGCCGGTTCAGGCGCCGGCCCTCGGAGATCGGGCGAGGTCGGCACCTCGCCCTCGGCGAAGGCCTTCTCGAGCCACGATTCCTCCTTAACCACCTCGGTCTCTTCCAGGTGCGTGTCCGTAGAGCTCTCGTCGGTAGTGGCGGTCTCATCGCCGCGCCGCGCCGGGGACGCCGCCGCCTCGTCCGGCTGCGCATCAGAGCCCAAGCCCTCGGCGACCGTCTCTCGCTGGCTTGGCGGCGCCGCTGCGGTGTCGGCCGCGCCGTTGCCGCTGAAGAGATCCGCGGCGGCGGCATCGACCTGTTCGGGGGAGACCTTCGGGGTCTCTTCGAGATCGGCGAGCTGCAGGCTGACGCCGCAGAGCTGGTTGATCACCTGGGGAACACCGGCCGAGAGCAGACCAACCCGCTTGATCGCCTTCGCGGTGAACACCGGACCCCGGTGTCCGACCTGGTCGAGGCGATAGCCGATATAGTCCTTGATCTCGGCCTTGCCGAGCGGCTCGAGGTGCCGGTAGGCGATCGCGCAGTCCTGCACGAAGGGTTGATCCGAGGCGGACAGGCGTTCGACCAGCTCGGGCTGACCGGCGAGGATCACCTGCAGCAGCCGGGTCCCGCCCTTTTCGATCTTGGTCAGGCGGGCGAGGCTGATCAGGAAGTCGTCGGATACCGTGTGGGCATCGTCGATCAGGATTGCCGTCGTGCTGCCATCGTCGACCTGGCGAACCAGCAGGTTGGTGAAAGCGTGCACCTTGCCGATGCGCTCGACCTCCCGGCCGGGGATGCCGCCAGCCTCGCAGCAGGTCTCGATCAGCTCGTCGAAGGACAGCATCGGCCGGCGGGGATAGACGATTAGACAGCCGGCCTCTTCCAGCGCGTCTTTCAGGTTGAGCAACAGCGTGGTCTTGCCGCTACCCGCCTCGCCGACCAATAGCATCATGCCCTGATGCTCCAGGACGCCGGTCAGGAGGCTGTCGAAGCACCCGCGCACGGAACGGCCCCGGTAGAAGAAACGCGCGTCCGGCATGATGTTGAAAGGATGGATGCCGGTCAGATCAGTTTCGCTCGAACCGCCCACGGACTGCTCTCCGGTAACTGCTTTCGCCGCTCGACCCCAAGAAACAGCGCCCTTTGCTCAACCACGAGCGACGCGTCAGGCCCAGGGCCTACGCGTCGAGTCTCGCGGGCCGGGCCCGGCCCCTGACTAATGAGCTACCATTGTCCGACGGCCCGTGGCGGACCAGTGTCAAATTTATGGTGTATTTCAATTGAATCCTCCACCGCTAACTCGGCCACCGCCGCGAAGCTCACGGCCAGGCGGCCTCCGGCGGCAGCGACATCAGAATCGCTTCCGGATTGCCCCCGGTCATCAGGCCGAACTTCGTGCCGCGATCGTAGAGCAGGTTGAATTCGGCATAGCGGCCGCGCCGGAACAGCTGATGCTGCCGGTCTTCCTCGGTCCAGGGCTCGGCCATATGGCGCTGGACGAGCTTCGGATAGATATCCAGGAAGGCGAGACCGACATCGCGGGTGAAAGCGAGATCTGCGGCCCAGTCGCCGGTGTCGACGTAGTCGTAGAAGACCCCCCCGACGCCCCGCGCCTCGCCGCGGTGCTTGATGAAGAAGTACTCGTCGCACCAGGCCTTGAAGCGCGGATAGTACTCGGGATCGTGCTTGTCGCAGGCGGTCTTGAAGGCGGTGTGGAAGTCCTCCGTGTCGGCCGCAACGGGCACCATGGGGTTGAGGTCCGCCCCGCCGCCGAACCAGGACTTACTCGTGACCACGTGCCGCGTGTTCATGTGGACCGCCGGCACCTTGGGCGAGCGCATGTGGGCCACCAGCGAGATGCCGCTGGCCCAGAAGCGCGGGTTCTCCTCGGCGCCCGGGATCTGCTTGGCGAACTCGGGCGAGAAGCTACCCCAGACCGTCGATATGTTAACCCCGACCTTTTCGAAGAGGCGGCCGCGCATGATCGACATGGTGCCGCCGCCGCCGCCCTCGCGCTCCCAAGGCTTGCGCTCGAAGCGGCCCGGCGGCAGAGCGGCGGCGCTATCACCATTCTCTTCGGTGAGCGCGTCCTCCAAGGCCTCGAAGGCGGCGCAAATCCTGTCGCGCAGCGCCTCGAACCAGGCGGCGGCTTCCTTCTTCTGGTCTTCACTGGGCAACGGCATCGCTCTTCTTCCCTGTCCAGGTTGCTGGTTGCAGGCCGGTCTGGCGCAGGGCCTCGCCCAGTACCATCGCCGCCGCCAGGGCGACGTTGATCGACCGCATGTTCTCGCGCATGGGAATGCGCAGGCGGGCATCCGCGGCCGCGTGGACCGCCGGGGGCACGCCCGCCGACTCCCGCCCGACCATGAGGGTATCGTCGGGGAGAAAGTTGAAACCCGTATAGACCTCGTCGCCGGCCGTGGTCAGCAACACCAGGCGCCCCTCCAGGGACGGCTGAAACGCCGCCCAGGATGCGTGGCGGTGCCATTGGCTCTTCTTCAGGTAGTCCATCCCGGCACGCCTCAGCTTGCGGTCGTCGAGCAGAAAGCCGCAGGGCTCGATGATGTCCACGGGCACGCCGAGGCAGGCCCCGAGGCGCAACAGGGCGCCGGCGTTCTGCGGGATATCCGGTTCGAAGAGCGCAAGTCGCATGACGAGGGCAGCTCCGGCCCTTACTCTCCACTTTCTCAACCCAAGGGGCGCACTCTCGACCATATCGCCGGATCGACGCAAGCCGGCCGATCCGGGGGCGCCCAGCCTGGACCCCGACGCAGGCCGGATGAGGTCCGGCTTTTTTCAAGCTTCCGGGCTTTGCGTTCCGGGAGAAATTTGTCTAAATCAAGGGCTGGTCCGGGGCGGATCGAACACAGCGTAATGCCCGGGGCCGCGCTTGGTCCGGCCAACAGGCTGAATCGTAAAGTGTCTGGGACGTCGGCTAGGGTTTTAGTGAGCACGGGGCGGGCGGAACAAGCTCGCAGCCTCGCGACGGAGAGGACGCTTTAGGATGGCAGATACAGTTAACGAGTCCGGATCGGAAGAGGGCGAGACACGACGCGATTTTCTCCACCTGACGGCGGTGGCGGTTGGCGCAGTCGGCGCCGGCCTCGCGGTCTGGCCCTTCGTCCACTCGATGAACCCCTCGGCCGAGGTGCTCGCACTGGCCGAGGTGGAGGTGGACATCTCGCCAATCGAGGTCGGTCAGGCGATCACCGTCACGTGGCAGGGCAAGCCGGTCTTCATCCGCCACCGCACGCCCGAAGAGATCTCCGCGGCCGACGCCGTGGACGTCGCCGACCTGCCTGATCCGGAGACCGATGCCGACCGTACGGAAAAGCAAGATTGGCTCGTCATTGTCGGCATATGCACCCATTTGGGTTGCATCCCGAAAGGACAGAAAGC
>JAAUYK010104922.1_pt1 | contig 17925 bp, 20 predicted proteins | sample 7278021 | NCBI WGS metagenome assembly JAAUYK01 (sample SAMN14350223, study PRJNA611818) | marine sediment metagenome | isolation source: surface marine sediment (1.8m) | place: French Polynesia: Moorea | collected 2018-08
GGCAACAAGAACTATTCTTCATGGTCGATGCGTCCATGGTTGTTGTTAAAGCATTTTAATGTCCCATTTGAAGAAGTTCGTATCCCTCTGTTTATCGAGGGTTTTGAGCAGCAACTGGCCGTTTATACCGACGCCAACAAGGTGCCTGTCTTGCATGATGGAGATCTTGAGGTTTGGGATTCACTGGCCATCTGTGAATATATTTCTGAACAGTACCTCAAGAATCAAGGTTGGCCCGCTGATTCAGTGGCCAGATCCCTGGCACGCTCAGCCAGTGCGGAGATGCATTCCAGCTTTTTGAATGTTCGTGAACAGATGCCTATGAATTGCCGGAGCCAAAAAAAAATCGATTTTGGCCCGGACGTTCTCGGCGAAATAGAACGTATTGACAGGCTATGGCAATCACTTAAATCCCGCTACCAATCCGATGGTCCCTGGCTACTGGGTACTTTTTCTATCGCAGACTGCATGTATGCACCGATGGCTTCTCGCTTTCACAGTTATCTGCCGACATTATCCGATATCAGTTCAAATTATGTTGCCACCGTACTGAAACATCCTTCTGTACAACAATGGTTTGCTGAAGCGGAGGCCGAAACCGAGGTGATCCAACAATCAGAAGTCGGTACAGCAAGGACATAACAAACCGCAAGTCCGGATCTGACCGATGAATGAAAATAGGGGCATTCTCTTAGGATTGATCGCTGTCTTGATGTTTTCACTGACACTGCCCGTCACGCGATTAATCATCGATGATTTCGATCCCATTTTTATTGGTCTCGGAAGAGCTGTCGTCGCCGCCAGTCTGGCAGGCCTAATGCTATGGCACTTACGGGCGCCCTGGCCCAACCAGCGACAGTTTTTTGATTTATTGATTACTGCATTCGGTGTGGTCATCGGGTTTCCGGTACTTTCAGCCTGGGCCATGCAATCTGTAGATGCTTCCCATGGTGGTATTATGCTGGGTCTACTACCCCTAATGACTGCACTGATCAGTGTGTTTATTGCACATGAACGACCCTCGGCTGGATTTTGGGTAGCGGCCATAGCCGGTAGTGCCCTGGTGGTGATGTTTGCGTTGCTTAAGGGACAAGGTGAATTTCAGCTTGGAGATTTCGCCTTATTTGGCGCCATAGTCAGTGCAGCAGTGGGTTATGCCATGGGGGGCAAACTGGCCCGGGAAATGCCGGGCTGGATGGTCATCTGTTGGGCACTGCTGCTCGCCTCTCCATTTATTGTGATACCGGCTTATTTAACCTTACCCGCTCAGCCCTTATCAATCTCATTACAATCTTGGGCTGGTTTTCTTTATTTGGCCCTGTTCAGTCAACTATTCGGTTTTTTCCTCTGGAATAAAGGCCTGGCGATTGGCGGGATTGCCCGGGTGAGCCAAACACAACTGTTACAGCCCTTTTTTACCTTGGGATTTTCCAGCCTAATACTCAGTGAAATAATCGATGCTCAGAGTATCTTGTTCGCAATAGTGGTGGTGGTTGTCGTGGCTATCGGAAAACGCATGCCCATCCATCAACGAACATGAACCTATTTTATGATGCCCCTCAGGTTAAATCTTAATCTTCAATAGGCCTATGTGCGGCTATCCATAACTGGATCAGTGCCATTCCCGCAGATGCGGGTCGATCACCAAAACAGATGATACCATCCTGATGGCCAGCCATCATAAGGCAGCGTTGATGGGTAAATGCCCCCGTCCTAAATAACCGCTTAACTTCTGATGCCATTTGTGGGGTACCATACTCAACCCATGGTTCCGTCTTGGGCCACTGATGATTGAGTCCATAATCCCATAACAACGGATCATGAATATGCAAGACACAATTCAATCCATTGGAGAGTTGATAAATCATGGCATGCGTCAGTGCTTCTGATGAAGGCGGCCATTCACCGCTGGCAACAACATGATTGCGCTCAATATCTACAGCTTCAACCAGTGCGTAATGCTTCTCGCTCAATCGATGTAAATGACCTGTCTGTGACGCTGTTATGAAAAACTGCGCGGATTGTGAAGCACTGCGCACGCTGAGATTTCCATATCCATAACCCTGGTATCTTGCAGGATCCCGCCCTACCAGACCGAGTTCATGCAAAATTGACCGCCATACCTGAATTTCAGCCAAATCATCCAGGGAGGGTACCGCCTGTCGGAAATCCAACTGATATTTTATGACACCTTCTGCCTCGGTCATGACCCTGCACATAAGCCTCGTAGAGGCTTAGTTTAACCTGATTTCTGAATCACATGATACAGATCAGTTGGGTTTAAAGGGGTCAGCACCCTTAATTGAAGCTTACAGATTGTTACGCTACACTAGAGGGCTCAACCATCAAGCAAGGGGAACGTGCGATGCCAAGAAAGCCTAGATTCTATTTACCCAACAATCCGGTACATATTGTTCAGCGCGGCCATAACAAGAACAATGTTTTTTTTGAAAACGAAGACTACAAGGTTTACCTGGAATGGTTACAAGAAGGTTCTGAATGGTACGAAGTTCCCATTCATGCTTATGCGCTACTGCCCAATGAAATCCATATACTGGCTTCCCCTTCTCAGAAAGAAGCAGCCAGCCGCATGATGCAATACCAGGGACGTCGTTATGTCCCTTACGTCAATGCTGCTTACGGAAAAACCGGAACGCTCTGGCAGGGACGTTATAAGGCCAGTTTGATCGACCCTGAGACTTATTTTCTCAATTGCATGTTATACATTGAGAACCTGCCCGTTCGTGATGGCCTGGTTAAATCACCAGGTGCTTATAAATGGTCCAGTTACAAAGCCAATGCGCAAGGTAAAAAGAATGCCCTGATAACACCCCATGAGGTCTACAAGACCATCGCCCGGGGCGATAAGAAACGCCAGGAAAAATATACCGCAATGACTAAAGCTGGCCTGTCCGATGAAGTTAAAACCAACATTCAGGATGCCTGGCAGACTGGCACACCACTGGGTTCAGACAAGTTCAAAAAAATGGTAGAAAAGAAACTTAAAATCAAGGTCGGGCATGCTAAACGCGGACGCCCCCGTAAAAATACTGCCTGAGACTAAGACTCCAGTTTTGAACCTAATCAGGGCTCCTGACTCCAACGGTATAGTTGAAGTCAGGAGCTTTTTTTATGCCTATCTCTTTAAAAAGTTTGGCCCGGATCGTATTGGGTGTTTCGTTAATCACCGTCATATATGTGAGTTTTGCCGCTCCACACAATGGCTTCGATATCAGTGATGCCCTGATAGATAGTGACCAGATTCTCGCCGGTGGTCCTGCAAAAGATGGCATACCCGCTATCGATGATCCTAAGTTTGTGAAAGCGAAAGAGGCTCGACACATGCAACCCCAGGATCGAATTCTGGGTGTCTCGATCAATGGCATTAGTAAGGCCTATCCGATCGGTATTTTAAATTGGCATGAAATTGTTAATGACGACATTCGAGGTCAGCATTTTGCTGTGACCTATTGCCCTCTGTGTGGTACTGGTGTGGTCTTTGATGCAGAATTAAACGATCAAAAACTGGATTTTGGCGTATCCGGTTTGCTTTATAACAGTGACGTTTTGCTCTATGACCGACAAACAGAATCACTTTGGTCACAAATCATGAGTAAGGCTGTGACAGGTGCATATAAAGGCTCTAAACTGAAACGGCTCCCCATCGAACACACTAATTGGGCCGATTGGAAACAACAGCATCCTGATACCCTCGTATTATCTGATGACACCGGCTATTCGAGGGATTATCGACGTAATCCTTACAGTGGGTACGAGGAATCACGTGCTTTGTATTTTCAGGTCAGTAACCAGGCACCGGCTTATTTTCATCCTAAAGAGCGTGTCTTGGGCCTCGAGGTGGGGGATCAATACAAGGCCTATCCGTTTAGCGAAATCGACAAAACGGGGCAATCCATTATCAAAGATACATTTGCCGGAAAACAGGTGGCGTTGCATTGGGATAAAGAGAATCAACAAGCGACACTAAAGGATGCTGCAGGTAATAGAATAGCCGCCATTGAAGGGTTCTGGTTTGCCTGGTTTGCGTTTCATCCCGAAACCGAAGTGTATCGGGCGATTAACTGAGAAACTATCAGTTATTCCCACTCCAATTCGGTATAGACCTTAAGCGCATTTCGTCCGGACAGGGTGTCTGCATTATATAGATAATTGAATTCACTCATATCAACCTGGCTGATTTCACTGGCATCCCCGCCATCATCCATGAAGGCCGCCACTTTTTTACGCAGGGTGACTAGATAGTCATAACTGTCTTTCTGAGCAGTGGTCAGTGATACGGGATGACCGTGTCCTGGAATAATCGTTTTGGGTTTGTAGGCAGCCATTTTATCAAAAACGTCAATCCAGCTTTTACTGTTGGATTGATCTCCTATCCCGAGCATACGTTCCACATAAACGATATCACCACTCAATATGATTTCTCGGTGAGGTAACCAGATAAAGGCATCACCGGGGGTATGTGCCTGCCCGGCATGAATGATTTCAAACTCAATGCCACCCACCACCAACGTGGTGTTCTCTTCAAATAATACATCAGCGTATTTTTCCTGGGTTCCTGCAAACTGCTCATCACCGATCAGAGCCGTTAAACGTCCAATCTGGTCCACCAGCCTTTTTTCATGATCTTCCCGAGCCGCCTGGCTACTGATGATCTTGGCACCCAAGTTACTAAAATAATGGTTGCCAAACCAACGATGATCCTGCCCTCCGCTATTGATCACGTATTTGATGGGTTGCTGGGTTACCGATTGGATCATTTCGTGTATTTTTTTAGCGCCCCGATAACTACCGCCGGAATCGATCAATACCACACCTGCCGGGGTAACCACAAAACCAAAGGTTGCGTTATTACCTAGATTTTCTGGCGTGCGGTTGGTAAGGGGTCCGACAATTGCCCAGACATCTTCAGCGACCTGGTTCAATTCCAGATCTTGAGCATGAAGCACAGGCTGAGCCAGCCATAACAGGAAAAACACGGGGATAAGAATTTTATTCATTGTTTTATTTGATGACAGGTGGAATAGGAAGATTCTAAAGGCATCTTGCAAAAGTTGCAGTGAAATAATGATCCATGCATAAAAAAACCGGAACGTGTCCGGTTTTCATAATCTGTTTCTCAGGCGATTAACTTACAACGCCTTGATTTGGGCATTCAAGCGGCTTTTGTGACGCGCAGCTTTGTTCTTACTGATCAATCCCTGCTGAGCAGAACGGTCTAAAATCGGCACGGCTGATTGGTAGGCCGCTTCTGCCGAAGACTTATCCTTTTTTTCAATCGCATTAACCACGGCCTTGAGGTAAGTACGCATCATGGAACGGCGGCTTGCGTTATGTTGACGACGGCTTTCGGCCTGACGGGCACGTTTTTTTGCCCCTAATGAATTTGCCAAGAGTTTCTCCTGAGTTCTGCCATGCAAAAATGAGGCGCGCATTATCTTTACTTGGGCCGCATCTGTCAACTGTAAAAAGCTGCTCTGATGCCTGATTCGATGCTAAAATGCGCCGTTTTTTTAACGATAAACCACTCAATTATCGGATTTAAACTTGGGCACGCTAATCAAATCCACTTTTTCCGTCAGTTTGATGACCCTGTTATCGCGTGTTCTGGGTTTGTTACGGGACATCGTTATTGCGCGCTTTTATTCTGCCGGTATCGAGGCAGATGCCTTTTTCGTGGCGTTCAAGATCCCCAATTTTATGCGCAGGCTATTCGCTGAAGGAGCCTTTTCACTGGCGTTTGTTCCGGTGCTCACTGAGTTTAAAAACAGCCGCACCTTGGATGAAACGCGACTGCTCATCAACCAGGTCGCGGGCACCCTGGGTTTGATCCTGTTAGTGATCACCACGGTGGGTGTACTGGCTTCACCCGTTCTGGTGAGTATCTTTGCCGCTGGCTTTCTGGACCAACCCGAGAAATTTGAGCTCACGGCCAATATGCTGCGCCTGACCTTTCCCTACATCCTGTTGATTTCAATGACCGCGATGGCGGGAGGTATTCTAAATAGCTGGAAACAGTTCGCTGCCCCGGCATTTACCCCGGTACTGTTGAATCTGAGCCTGATCAGTTGTGCTATCTGGTTGGCACCGAGACTGGATGTGCCGGTTTATGCTTTGGCTTGGGGTGTATTACTGGCCGGTTTATTACAGTTGTTGTTCCAGGTTCCTTTCTTATGGCGTCTGGGTTTGTTGCCCAGACCCGTGTGGGCCTGGCATCAGCCAGGGGTTCAAAAAATAATCAAGTTGATGATACCGGCTCTGTTTGGCTCTTCCGTTGCGCAAATTAACCTGCTGTTTGATACCTTTATCGCTTCTTTCCTGGTGACGGGTTCCGTATCCTGGCTGTATTACTCAGACCGATTGCTTGAATTTCCACTGGGCGTTTTTGGCATTGCTCTGGCCACCGTGGTATTGCCCAACCTCTCAGAATCTCATTTCAAACAAGGCAAACAGCATTTCAACGAAACCTTAAACTGGGCCGTTCAATTGACCTTGATGATAGCGCTACCTGCCACTCTTGGACTGCTTTTACTGGCCCAGCCCATCCTCGCCACCCTGTTTCAATACGGCGCCTTTGATGATCACGATACCTTGATGGCAAGTTTAAGCCTGATGGCCTATAGCTTAGGATTACCGGCTTTTATCCTGATCAAGATACTGGCCAATGCTTTTTATGCTCGACAGGACAGTAAAACTCCGGTTCGTATCGGAATTATTGCGATGATTATTAACATGGTGTTGAACGTAATTTTCGTTTTAACCTTGCTTAATTTTTCAGACATTCCCGCACATGTGGGACTCGCGCTGGCGACTTCGGGTTCTGCCTATTGCAATGCAATCCTGTTGGCTTTGGCCCTGCGTCGTGAAGAATATCTGAACCTTACACCGGCTTTCAATCTATTGATTTTGAAAGTCATGGTTGCCGTAGCGGGTATGTCATTACTCCTTTGGATGATAGGTGGGGATCTATCAGTCTGGTCACAGGGTTTATGGTATCAACGCCTGACTGAACTGCTTGGACTGATTATTCCCGCTATCTTGTGCTATGCCCTATTGCTTTGGATAATGGGCATTCGACGGAAACATCTGATCCACTAGCCCTTCATGAAACTGATTCGCGGTTTGCATAATCTGACCCAGCCACTTCCTGGCAGCGTGGCCACTATAGGTAATTTCGATGGCTTGCACCTGGGTCATCAACATGTCATCAATCAATTGAAGGCTGTCGGCGAAATTAAGGACCTGCCCACCGTAATTATCTTTTTCGAGCCACAACCGGTCGAATTCTTCACCCCGGAACAGGCACCACTCCGACTCTCCCGACTGCGTGACAAGATTATCCAGATGGGTGAAATGAACGTGGATTACCTGCTGTGCCTGGAATTTAACGCCCATCTGGCCAGCCTGTCGGCCCAACACTTTGTGGATGACATCCTGGTAGAAAAACTCGGCATTCGACACCTGGTGGTTGGTGATGATTTTCGTTTTGGGAAAAACCGCACGGGTGATTTTCACTACCTGCAACAACGTGGCCACGAGGCGGGGTTTGAAGTTGAGAATACTCATACCCTATTAATTGATAATGAGCGTGTTAGCAGCACTCGTATCCGTCAATGCCTGGCGCGAAATGACATGGTCTCTGCCCGGCAATTACTAGGACGACCTTATACGCTTTCAGGAAAAATTGCGCATGGAAAAAAATTAGGCCGGGAGCTGGGGTTTCCTACCATCAATCTAAAAATGGGAAAACGGCCCATTGCGGTCAATGGAATATTTGCGGTATTGGTCAAAGGATTGGATAATCGCGTCCTGCGTGGCGTCGCCTCAATTGGAACCCGGCCCACGGTGAACGGCGTAGGCACCATTCTGGAAGTATTCATCCTGAATTTTACTGAAAAGGTCTACGGTCGCTGCGTGGATATTGAAATCCTGCATAAATTGCGTGACGAAGAGAAATACGACTCATTGAATGCCCTGACTGTACAGATCAATCAGGATATCAATGATGCAAAAACCTATTTTGAGCATAACGAGATACTGGAAACGACGTGACTGACTACAAACCGACTCTGAATCTACCCGATACCGGTTTTCCCATGCGTGGGAATCTGGCCAAGAATGAACCCGCTCGCTTGCAACGCTGGCAGGAAAAAGGTCTGTATCAACACATTCGAGCAGCACGTCAGGGCCAGAAACGTTTTATCTTACATGATGGCCCTCCCTACGCTAATGGCGACATCCATATTGGCCATGCCGTTAACAAGATCCTTAAGGATGTCATCGTCAAGGCGCGTACCCTGAATGGTGAAGATGCGCCCTATGTACCTGGCTGGGATTGCCATGGCTTACCGATCGAACATGCCGTTGAAAAAGATATCGGCAAGGCGGGTATAGCCGTTGATGCCGATGCTTTTCGACAGGCCTGTCGTGATTTTGCGAATCAACAAATCGCCAATCAGAAAAAGGATTTTATCCGCCTCGGAGTGCTCGGTGACTGGGAAAAACCCTACCTCACCATGAACTTTGATACCGAAGCCAATATCGTGCGGTCGCTGGGCAAGATCATCAGTAAGGGTCATTTGACTAAAGGAGAAAAGCCGGTTCACTGGTGCACGGATTGTGGATCGGCACTGGCTGAAGCCGAAGTAGAATATAAGGACAAAGCTTCGATGGCTATCGATGTAAAATTTCCCGTGGTGGATGAAGATGCTTTCTTCAGTTGTTTTCACAATGTTCCTGAACATCGTGGAGACGGTCCTTTGTCTGTGGTTATCTGGACGACAACACCCTGGACACTACCGGCCAACCTGGCGGTGGCTTTGCACCCGGATTTCGAATATGTCATTGTTGAAGCGGAAACTGCTCAGGGTAAAGAACGACTGGTTCTAGCAGAGGCATTATTAAAAGACGCGATGGCTCGTTACGGCATCGATAGTTATCAGGTCATTGCTTACGGCAATGGTGCCGCTCTGGATCGACAGCAATTACGTCATCCCTTTTACGACCGGGAGTCATTACTGATTATCGGCGATCACGTCACCCTTGAAGCCGGTACCGGTGCGGTCCATACCGCACCCGGGCATGGACAGGAAGACTTTATCATCGGCCAGCAATATGGACTGGACACCTATAACCCGGTGGGTGATGACGGTCATTTTCTACCTGATACCGAATTGTTTGCCGGCGAACATGTATTAAGTGCCAATCAACATGTCATTGATGTGATGAAGCAGCATAACGCACTGCTACACGAGGAAAAACTGGTTCATAGTTATCCACATTGCTGGCGTCATAAAACGCCGATCATATTCCGGGCCACACCGCAATGGTTCATCAGTATGGACCAACAGGGTTTACGCCAGAATGCCCTTAAAGAAATTGAAAATATCCAGTGGATCCCTGACTGGGGAGAAGCGCGCATCAATGGCATGATTGCCAATCGACCTGACTGGTGCATCTCGCGTCAACGCTTTTGGGGGGTACCCATTCCTTTGTTTATTCACAAACAAACGCATGAACTGCACCCTGATACCGAAAAATTGATTGAACAGGTTGCCGAACGCATCGAAGAAAAAGGTATCGGAGCGTGGTTTGACCTGGACCCTAAAGAACTGCTCGGTGATGAAGCCGAGTTATATTCGAAAACCTCTGACACACTGGATGTGTGGTTCGATTCAGGCACGACTCACTACAGTGTTTTAAAACATGATGATCGCCTTGAGTTTCCAGCGGATATGTACCTAGAGGGATCAGATCAACATCGAGGTTGGTTTCACAGTTCTCTGTTGGCCTCTTGCGCCATGAACGGTGTAGCGCCCTATAGGGAGGTGCTTACCCATGGCTTCACCGTGGATGCCAAGGGCATGAAGATGTCGAAATCTGTGGGCAATGTGGTGGCTCCCCAGAAGGTGATTAATTCCCTGGGAGCCGATATCTTGCGTCTATGGGTAGCCTCCACGGATTATTCAGGTGAAATGAGTATTTCTGATGAAATCCTCAAGCGCACGGCTGATGCTTATCGACGTATTCGTAATACCTTGCGTTTTCTACTGGCTAATATGAATGGCTTTGACCCCAATGATAACATGGTGGATCCTACTGACCTGCTGGCCCTTGACCACTGGGTGGTTGCAGAGACACACAAACTGCAACAAGAGTTACAGCAATTGTATAACTCCTACCAGTTTCATGTGGCCATTCAGAAAATACATAACTTCTGTTCAGAGACCCTGGGTGGCTTTTACCTGGATATCATCAAGGATCGCCAGTACACCACACAGGAAGACTCGCTGGCCAGGCGCTCCTGCCAGTCCGCGATGTATCATATCGCTGAAGCTATGACTCGATGGATTGCTCCCATTCTAAGTTTTACCGCGGATGAAGTTTGGGAATACATGCCGGGAGAACACGCTGAACTGGGCGTATTCACGGCGACCTGGTATGACGGATTGTTTGACTACCAGGGTGTTGAAATTGACGAAAGCCTGTGGTCAACGCTACTGGCGATTCGAGAACAGGTTTCAGGGATTCTGGAAGGCCTGCGTCAGGATGGCAAAATAGGCTCTGGCCTCGATGCAGATATCACGATCTATTGTGATGACGCATTATTGAAAGCACTGGAAGTCATCAATGATGAATTGCGCTTCGTCATGATCACTTCAGAAGCAGCCGTCGCAAAATTGTCGGAGACACCCGAAAATTGTGACATCCAATCCATGCAGGGTGACCGTTATCAATTTGCCATTGAAGCCGAGGCCAGCCCACACCCCAAATGTGTCCGCTGCTGGCACCATCGCGCTGACGTGGGAGAAGATCAACAACACCCAGAGTTATGTGGCCGCTGCGTAGAAAATGTAGAAGGCGTCGGGGAACAGCGTCGGTATGCCTAAAAACCTCATGAACATGCTTAACACACAACGGTCTGATGCTTAAATACCTCTGGATCAGCATTCTGGTTATTATCGCGGACCAGGCCACTAAATGGATAGCCAATACACAGTTGGAATTTCATCAGGCCGTACCGGTAATGCCTTATTTTGAATGGTTTCTTTCCTACAATAAAGGGGCCGCATTCAGTTTTCTCGCGAATGCGGGCGGATGGCAACGCTGGTTTTTCACTGTTTTTGCCATCGTGATCAGCATAATCTTGTTTTTTTGGATCAAGAAACTCGACCCCAAAGAAAAACTGACCGCTATTGCCTTGAGCCTGATCCTTGGAGGAGCCCTGGGTAACGTAATCGACCGTATTCACCTGGGCTATGTCATTGATTTCATCCAGGTTTGGCTGGGGAGCTATCCATGGCCTGCTTTTAATATAGCGGATTCAGCAATTTTTCTAGGTGCAGTACTACTCATTGGCAGCGGTATGCTCAGCCCTTATCAAGATGACCAAACATCGAAACGTGATGAAAAAAATTCAGCGTAACAGTATCGTGACGCTTCATCATCAGATTGGCTTTACGGATGGCACTGTCCTGGAAGACACCTTTAATGATGAACCCCTGACCTATCGGCTGGGCGAAGGAGAATTGGCCGAAGGACTTGAACTTAGCTTATTGGGTTTACAGGAAGGTGATGAACAAACGCTGGATATCGGCCCAGATCTTGGATTTGGTTATACCGATGACAATCTGATCCAGACACTCAATCGTAGTGAATTTAATTCCGATTACCCTCTCGAAGAGGGCCTCATCATTGAATTCAGCGTTCCTAGCGGTGAAACACTTCCGGGTACACTGCTCGAGGTGGGCGCAGAACAGGTGAAAGTTGACTTTAATCATCCATTAGCCGGGCATACCACCCGCTATCACGTCAAGATTATTGAAGTCGAAAACCCAGACCCTCAAGAAGCAACGCTCAACTGATGAAAATTATATTGGCCAATCCTCGTGGATTCTGTGCGGGAGTCGACCGGGCGATCGAAATTGTTGAACGGGCGCTCGAATTGTTTGGAGCTCCGATATATGTACGTCATGAAGTTGTCCATAATCGTTATGTAGTGGGCGACCTGAAAAACAAAGGGGCCATATTCGTAGATGAGCTCAGCGAAGTCCCTGCAGATCAACATGTCATCTTTAGTGCCCACGGTGTCTCCAAGGCTGTACAGAGAGAAGCCGAGGAACGGGGCTTGAAGATTTTTGATGCCACCTGCCCCCTGGTAACCAAGGTCCACCTGGAAGTCTGTCGCTACAGCAAGGCGGGTATTGAAACGGTTCTGATCGGCCACAAGGGTCATCCAGAAGTCGAGGGCACCATGGGCCAATACGATTGCAGTAATCATGGTCAAATCTATCTGGTTGAGTCTGTTGAAGATGCCAGGAACTTACGGGTTAAAAATCCACAACAGCTTCGATATGTGACCCAAACCACTTTGTCCAAAGATGATACTGCTTTGGTGATTGACGCGTTAAGAGAAACCTTCCCAAAGATTGAAGGCCCCCGTAAAGACGATATCTGTTACGCTACACAAAATCGCCAGGATGCGGTTAAAAAACTCACTGAGTCGTGCGACTTGATTCTGGTCGTAGGATCTCAAAATAGCTCTAATTCCAATCGCCTGCGAGAAATCGCTGTTAATCACCATATCGAAGGTTACCTCATAGACGGGGTCACCGATATCCAACCTGATTGGCTGACTGATAAAACCTGCGTAGGGGTCACCGCCGGTGCTTCTGCACCAGAGCTGCTGGTTCAGGAAGTCATTGAATACCTGCAGTCACAGGGCAACAGTTCAGTCACATCACTAGGTTTTAGCGAAGATGTCACCTTTCAACTCCCTCGTGAGTTGCGCTGATTAATGGGTATTACTTAACAGTAGATTTAAGGCAATCACGATAAATAACAGGCTGATCAAGCGATTAAGGATCATTTTTTTCTGCCCTGCCCCACTGAAAAACTGGCTGTAGTACCCCGCCAGCAGAGCGATAGCCCCAAAAACCAGAAATGTGGAAAGCATGAATAACAGCCCCAGTACCATAATTTGCACTGAGGCTTGTGTTGATTGCTGTTGTTGTACAAATTGAGGTAAAAAAGCAAGAAAGAACAGGCCCACCTTGGGATTGGTGACGTTCATAATGAAACCTCGTCGATAGAGTTTTACCAGACTCAGTGGCACGCCCTGAGTTTGCCGGCCTGTTTGCCGGTGTTGGCCCCAAAAACTCCAGGCCAGGAATATCAGATAACCCGCACCGACCATCTTGAGCAGGGTAAATATCGCCGGCGAAGCCATAATCACAGCGGCCACCCCAAAAGCAACAAAAGCGGTATGAATAATTAAACCGGTACATAATCCCATGACTATGATCAATCCAGGACGGCGACCATAGGCCAGTGATTGGGATAATACAAAAAGATTATCAGGCCCAGGGGTTAGGGCTAAAAGTATCGAGGTCAGAAAAAAAACTAACAGATTGGCAGCATCCACGATTAGTTTAATCGTTCACTCAGCCATTGCAGCAAAGACGGACTGACTACCAGGGCAATCAGGCCTAAAATCAGTGCCACAACCAATATAGGCATCCATTTTCTGGCCTGTTGTTGCTGGTCGGTTTCCTGGTTGATCTCTTCCACGCGTTGACTGATGTCACGTAACACTTTTTTAGCAACACGTCGTTCAACTTTCCGTGTGACCAACTTATCGAGCTCTTCTTGATTATCCATGATGACACTCAAAAATTATCAATGTTTTGTATTATACCATTGCTGACCTATGATCACCCAAAGGCCAACTTGAAATGGACCCGGATATGTCACTGAATATGCTCGAGGAAATAGCGCAATTTTGTCCCTATTGTGGAGAACCCATCACGCTGCTGATTGATACTTCGATCACCCAGCAAAACTACATCGAAGACTGCTCTGTATGTTGTCGACCCATCACGGTCAAGGTACTGCTCAATGACTCTGCAGACATTCAATTAGCATTGTTCCAGGAAAACGATCATTTTTAAATTGAGCCCTATTATCGATTCAGCCTGCATTCATTGACCCTGCTCTAAACTCCCAGGCATCAATCCACAAACCTCGGAGTTGACGATGCAAAAAACCATTAAAAACAGTTTTAAAACGGGTCTTGTTGCTTTAAGCATAGCGGGCCTATCTTTGAGTGGCAATGCCCAGGCACATGCACCGGTCTACGACTATTTTCCCTATTATTTCCTATTTTACGATCTGGAATATAGACCGCACCATCACCATCACTACCCGGGAAAACGACTGATCAAAAAGCACCATAAAAAGCATCACCATAAACATAAACGTAAGCATCATAGCCATGATCGCTACAGTGACTATAAACCCCGAAAGCATAAACATCATGGACATAGACATGATCACAAGCGTAAACATAAGCAGCGTAATCATGAACATGGTGGTCAATACCTGCGCAAATACCGTGATGATGACTAACAGGGGTATGTTTTATGAAAACGTTAATCATGACTTTAATTCTATTTCTGCCAGGGCTTGCCCTGGCCGATAGTGAACAAGCCACCAGTCGATCGACGGGTAAATATGCAATCGATCCTACAACGAATCTTAGCGAGGTGATAAAACAGGTTAAACCGGTATTAGCTTATCCACGGAGCGATATCAATCTTGCCGCTAAAACTGCTCTCCACGGCGCAGAAACCACATTCGAAATATTTGATGCCTGGCTGGAATTATCGGGAGATCTGGATGATGATGGATTTTATCATCATCTGAAGGTTATTTTTGATGCGGATACCTCATCGGAATATGCGACCGTTTATGTCAAATTATTCCTCAGTTATGAAGGAGGGCCCTGGTACCAGTATACCGAAAGTGATCTGTTTGAAATTCATCATGACTCGGCTGATGATACCTACGAGGTTTTGACAGAATTAATCGATGGATATTCACCCGGCTACTACGAGGTACTGGTTGAATTACACAGCTTCTCACATCATGGTGTCATGGACAGCCTCATACTCGATACGGACCTGTCCAATCGCAGTATTGCCCTGGAAGACAGAGAACATGATGATCCTTATCTTTACGATGATCATTACGATGCGGATTACGTTGATGTGAGCTACGGAGTAGGTGTCTCGGGTAGTTTCTCAGTTGCCGGTATGATCATGCTCATGATACTGCTATTCATTAAGTGGCGCTATTTTCAGGCCAGAAAATAAAATGTCCCAGAGTTACACCATCTAAGAGGGGGAGAGTATAGATGAGTGCAACCCTGGAACTAAGGGTGAACAGTTAAATTAAAATCATTCAGAATTATTGTTGTGCCAGTACTTTATCCTGGTACAGGCTGACCACCTGCTTCCACTGATCCTCATTTAAAACAGTACGCATATTTTCACGGCAACGCATTTTACGTTGTGCCAATTGCAGACGAAGGTGTAACACCTTATCCATCAAATCCTGTAAATCGGCTTGTGCTGCATTCGTGAAAGCCGCATCATGCAAAGCCGCTTCTGCTGAAGTCACTGAATTGGCTAAATCGTGCACAGCTTTTTTATTTTCATTGCGCCAAGCCTCTAAAGCGGCTGATTGCTCCTGTGTTAAAGCCAGTTGATCACCATGTTTTTTGATCACCTTCATGAAATTGGGTAACGGATTCGCATGTTTCATGGCCATTTTATGACCTTGATGCCCCATACCAGGCTTATGCTGACCATCCATCGGGGATTTCATACCTTGGCTGGCAGCATAACCCGTCACTGAAACAGTGATCAGCAGGGTGGTCATCATAGAAGTAAACTTTTTCATATGCATCCTGTTCAGGTAATCTTGGAGCGCAAGCTTAGGTAAAGCGACCTTAATGGGGAAGTGACATTTTGTCGCACCCCCAGTCTTTAACTTTACTTTTTTAAACTTTTCATATTAATTCAGCCTTTGGCTTCACCAAGAACAACTCACTGCTTAGCATCCGAATGATTTCTGATAATTCTCAAAGCCTGATCAAAATACTTAGGCAGCTTTATTTTTTGCGCAATATCACGATTACTTTTATCGTGCTCATGGTCCTTCTGGCGCTATACAGCCTGCGCATCAATCTCCCGGTGATTCCCTTAACCATCGTGGTGACCATCATGGCGGTCACCAATTTGATCACCCGCTATGTCATTGATGCGGGCAGGAGCATTACACCTCCCATCATTTTCTTTCAATTGCTGGTTGAGATCATTTCTTTTTCCTTGATCCTTTTTTTTTCTGGGGGCGCCACCAATCCTTTTACATTTTTTTATCTGATTCCCCTGGCCATAGCGGCCACGGTCATACCCGGAAAACCCACCTGGTGGTTAACAGGCTTAACCATCTTACTTTACAGCCTGTTAGTTAAATTTTATGTGCCGTTGTCGTACAGCATGCATGATCATCATCCACCCGGAAGCGATGGCCAGTTTTCCCAGCATGTACTGGGTATGTGGTTTGGCTTCATGGTCAGTGCCTTATTGGTCACCTGGTTTATTACCTATCTATCTCGAGAATTAAAACAACGTGACAAGGCCATAGCGGAAGCGAAACAACGTGAGTTACGTGATCAACAAATGGTGACTCTGGGTACACTGGCTGCGGGTACCGCTCATGAATTAGGTACCCCATTGGCCAGCCTGGCAATTGTTTCGGGAGAGTTAACGGATGGTTTTAATGCAAAAGATCATCCGGATTTGTTTGAAAATCAAAACATCCTGTTAGAACAGATTCAACGCTGTAAATCCATTCTTTCGGTACTGTCAGATTCTACCGGTGAATCTCGTGCCGATGCGGGCCACCTGATTCCGATTGAAACCTTTATCGATGAAACGATCGATCATTGGCAACAACTTCGACCAGATGTAACGTTACAATATCAGCAGCATGTTACCGGTAGCGCAGGGCAGTTACTGAATGATCGCATTATTCGACAGGCCATTATTAACCTGTTGAATAACGCCGCGGATGCCAGTCCTGAATTAATCTCTGTCGATACTTCGATTGACGACCGAATTTTAAAGATTGCGATCAAAGATGATGGACCCGGCATGACAGACGAACAAATTAACCTGGCTGGAAATGTAACTTTTTCAACCAAACCGGATGGCATGGGTATCGGCCTTTTTCTCGCCATTACAACTTTGCGCCGATACGGTGGAGAGGTTCAATTCCAGCGCCCGGATTCGGGAGGAACACTTACTCTCGTGATGTTGCCCTTGATATAATTTCACCATGAATGATTCAGCCGTGGAACCATCAAACAACCTGTTAATTGTGGATGACGATGAAGTCTTTTGTCATGTACTTGCAAAGGCTTTAAATAAACGCAACTTCACTGTACAGGTTGCCCATAACCTTGCACAAGCCATTAGGCTGGCCCAGGCAACCCGCCCCGAATATGCCGTGGTCGATCTTCGAATTGGCCATGAATCCGGTCTTAACGTGATAAAGACACTGGTAAACATTAACCCTAATATTCATATCGTGGTATTAACCGGATTTGCCAGCATCAGTACAGCAGTTGAATCCATAAAATTGGGCGCCACCCATTACCTGACCAAACCCGCTGAAGTGGATGAAATTATCCAGGCGTTTAAACAAAACCAAGGTAATGTGGACATTAACGTAGAAAATAAACCCATGTCTGCCAAGCGCATGGAATGGGAACACCTACAGAAAGTCTTAAGTGATCATGATGGAAATATTTCTGCCGCTGCTCGAGCAATGGGTATGCATCGACGCACGCTACAACGAAAACTGCAAAAAAAACCTGTGAAATTCTGAACAATACGGCATCAGCCATGGACCCATTGAAGCTTTCATCTACGGCACCTGGCTAACTAAAGCAACTTGTGGCCGGTCGCTGCAAGAGAGAAAAGCGATTTAGGAACCCCCGTACTGCCGCTGACCCCAATCCCGGAACAGGAGGCGAATACACAGGGGCTGGGTAGAAGTAAA
>JAAUYK010197218.1_pt1 | contig 17900 bp, 15 predicted proteins | sample 7278021 | NCBI WGS metagenome assembly JAAUYK01 (sample SAMN14350223, study PRJNA611818) | marine sediment metagenome | isolation source: surface marine sediment (1.8m) | place: French Polynesia: Moorea | collected 2018-08
AATGACGTGGAGCAATCCACCGACGGTGGGGTCTCGATCGGGGCCCTTTCTCTACAATCCGATGAGGCTATGAGCCATACATCTCGTCGGTCTGAGGCGAAGCCTCGTTAGTTCTCCCGTGGTCGGGCGAAGGTCTCCGCGTTACGAGTGCGCGACTCGGAACGGCGTCCGAAGCTGCTCCGATGGCAAGGAAGGAGCGGTCTGTCTTCGCTGCCGCCAGCGCAAACGCCGCCGAGACCAACGTGACACTCCATCCTTTCAACAGAAACGAGTTGTTGGCCAAACGGTTGATCACGCCTTGGATCATCTGAAGGTGGGCGATCTTGCCTTCCAGCACGCTCTCCCCAGCCTGTTAGCTGGCTGGGCTCCCCCCCCGCCGCCTGCCGAGGCAAGCAGCCTCCATTGGTCCGCACCGTGGGGGCCAGTAGGGGAGCTGCGGCACACTCGGGAGCCCTTAGAGTCCCCGGATTCATTGGTCGGGCCGGGGAGATTCGAACTCCCGACCTCCTGACCCCCAGTCAGGCGCGCTAACCAGGCTGCGCTACGGCCCGAGCCAGTGCGAGAGGTAGCGGCTGGGGGGGCGCCTGTCGACCTCGCGCGGGCGCTCAGTCGAAGGCGACGAAGCGGTTGACGGCGTCGACCTCCACCACCTTCTCGCGGACGCTGCCGTCGGGCATGCGGGCGCGGAACGTGTGGGGGCCGGCGGGGAGCTTCACGCCCGCGAGCGGGGTCTCGCCGAGCTCGCGGCCGTCCACCTCGATGACGGCCCAGGGCGTGGCGTTGATCGACACCGACAAGATCTCCACCGGCGCTGCCGGCGGCGGCGACTCCTCTACGGGGCGGGTCGGCCCCTCGCTCGACGGAGTCTCGGTCGACGGGGTCTCGGTCGGCGGGGTCTCGATCTGTGGGACGACGGGCGCCGGCGGCTCGACGGAAGCGATCGCGGGCTCGGCCGGGGTAGGCACCGGATCGGACGCCCTGCCCTCGCGCTGCGCCTCGTCGGCAATCGGCCCGGGTGCGCTCGGCGTCGGCACCTCGGGCGTGGTCACCGGCTCGGGAGCGGTCTTCGCCGGCTCGACCGCCGCCGCCTCGATCTCGGGAGCGGGCTCTGTGGCTTCGGGCAGCGCGCTGAGCGTCTCGGGAACCGGGGCGGGCGGCGCGGCCGGCACGAGGGCGGACGGCTCGGGCGCGACCGGCTCGGCCTGCTCCGGTCCGACGACGGGCTGCGGGACCGGCCGCCTGCGGTCCAGATCCCAGCCGCGCTGCGCGAGCGGAGGCGCGTCGCGATTCGGTGTCGCCGCCGGTTCCGCCCTGCGCTGCTCCGGCAGGCCTCGCACGACGGCGAAGATCGCAACGCCGGCGGCGATCGAGCTGAGGACCACCGGCAGCACGCGGCGGGCGACGGATCGGGGGCGTTCGTCGAAGTCCACCTCGAGCGGCTCGTCCTCCTGTAGAGCGGGCTCCGCACGGATTGGCTCGTGCTCCTCTGGAACGGACTCGGCCAGGACCGGCTCGTCCTCCTGTGGAGCGGACTCCGCCGCGACCGGCTCGTCCTCCTGTGGAGCAGACTCCGCCTCGACCGGCTCTTCGTCCCGCGGCTCGGAAGCCGGCTCCACAGCCGCCTCGACGGCCGCCACGGGAGGCGGCTCTGCGGCGGGCGACTCGGTGGCCGGCGCGACCGTCGTCTCCGGCTCCGACTCCCGCTCGGGCTCCGACTCCGGTTCCGGCTCTGGCTCCGACTCCGGCGCCGGCGCGACCGGCTCGGCTCCGACGGCGGCCTCCTCCTCGGGCTTCTCGTCGGATCCGCTCCCGGGGCCACGGAGACCCCGGGCGGCATCGCGAATCACGGCCCAGGCCTCGGTGTGGAGCGCACGCGGCACGCCGCGGGACGCGCGGTACAGCTCGGCGATGGTCGGGTCGTCGAACAGTGCGCGCATCTCGGGAGAGACGCTCGCGAGGGCGAGCCGGCGCTCGATGTAGCGGCGCGTCTCCTCGTGCGTCAGGCCCTCGGTCAGGCGGACCTGCACGACGTCGGACCCGAAGGCGGCGAGCACCTCGCGCAGGCCCTCGACCTCGAGGCCGGCCAATACGATGCGGAGCGCACCCTCCGAGGCCGCGACCAGCTCCGCGAGTCGCGCCGCCGTCCGCTTGGGGATGCACGAGGCGTCGTCGAGCAGCAGCAGCAGATCCGAGCCGCGCTGCCGCTGCTCCGCGGCGAAGCGCTGCAGCGCGCCGATGGGATCCTCGGTGGGAGGGCGACCCAGCAGCCCCAGCACGAGTCCGCACAGGTCGAAGGCCGAGAGAGAGCCGTACGGGACGTGGAGCGAGCAGTGCTGCGCGGCGCTGCGCTCGGCCAGACGGTGGAGCAGCAGGGTCTTGCCGAGGCCCGGGGGTCCCGTGAGCGCAGTCACCGCCGCGCCGGACGCGAGCGCCGCCTCGAGCGACGCGAGGGCACGCTCGATGGCGTCGGCCGGCTCGTAGGCGGCGAGATTCGCCGTGAGTCCGAACGGATCGAGCTCGCCCGAAGGCGCCTCGCTCTCGTCGATCATCTCTGCGCGGCCTCGACCCGCTCCGGTCCCGCGGCCTGCTTGCGCGCGGGCCCCTCTTTCCAGTGCCACTCGCGCACCGGTGGATCGAGGGCCGGGAAATCCAGGATCCGCAGCCGCAGGTCCGCGCCCGGCGCGAAGCCGCGCTCGAGCTGGAGCGGCGGATCGAGCTCGACGACGAGATTCGCGCTCCCCGCCGGCACCAGCACGACCGAGCCGTCGGCGCGGCCGGTCACGACGGCCGGACCGTCGGCATCCGCCGAGACCACGCGCAGCGCCGGCATCGCCGTACCGCCCGGTGCGAGCGCCTGCACGGGCGCGAGTCCGGCCAGACAGGCCGGCACCGGGGCCTCGCCGAGCAGCATCAGGTCGAGGGGCACGCCCGCGGCCACCAGGGAGGCGGCCGCCGCGCACAGGTCCCCGCCGCACTCCGCGCCGAGATCCGTGATCGCGACGACGCGGGCGCCATGCCGCACCCCTTCCTGCGCGAGCTGCTGCTGGACGCGCTCGAGACCGGCCGCCAGCGAGCCCTCGCCCCGCGGCTCGAGCCCGCCGAGCTTCTGGGCGAGCGCGGCGCGTGTCGCATCGGATCCGGGACCGGCCACGCGACGAGGCTCGCTACAGGCCGGGCCCGCCTCGAGACCGAGGACGGTCAGGCCCAGCCCCGCGGCATCGGGCAGCTCCTGTACGAGGCGCGACGCCGCGGCCTGCGCGGCGCGAAAGCGTTCGGGCCCCGCGGCCGTCGGCTCGCGCATGGAGCGCGTCAGGTCGAGCAACACCTCGACACGCGACGCGGAGACCGCGGGCTCGGGCGCCGACGCCGGGAAGCCCCGCAGCACCTCGACCCGCAGGCGTGCGGGCGGGGGCGCTGCGCAGGCGAGCGCCACCCCCATCGAGACGAGCAGCGCGAGGACCGCGCGCACCGGTGTCATCGTCGGGCCTCCTGCTGCGCGCGCACGGCGGCCAGCGCGCGGATCACCTTGGGCGAGGTCTTCATCGGATCGAGCTCGAGCTCGGGATCGGCGGCGATCGCCCGCGAGAGGCTCTCGCGGGCGGCGACGTCCTCACCGAGGGCGAGCTGGGCGGTCGCGGCGAGGACCTCGAGGCGGGCCTCCCGCGCGCGGCGCGCGTTCGGATCGCTGACCAGCGCGAGTCGGGAGCGCGCGTCGCCCGCGCTCTCGAGAGCCGCCTCGAAGCGCGCCCGTCGCAGTCGATCCTCCGTCTCGGCGAGCAGCGACTCGACGCGATCGAGCAGGCGACGCTGCGCCGCCGCCAGGGCGTCGTCCGGGGGCTTCGGCCTGGGCCGAGGGGCCACCCGAATGGAAATCGGCGCCTCGAGGAGCGCGGCCAGCTCGCGGGTGCCGGCCGGCGCCACCCTCTCCCTCACGACCCGCACTTCGGGTCGGAAGACCCTCAGCGCCCGCGTGCGCTGCAGCCCGGCCCGCGCCGCGGCGTGCTCCGGCGCGATGCACAGGATGCGTTGCCACAGCTGGTATGCCTCGAGCGGAGCCGACGCCTCGACCCGCTCGGCGCGGAGCGCGAGATCCCGGACCCGCAGCGCGGCCCAGCGGGCCCGCAGCGGCTCGGGGTCGGAGACGGCGGGGAGCGGTCTCGGCTCGCCCGGCCAGGCCGTACACGACTCGGCGGCGTGCGCGTCCGACAGCCCGAGACCGAGTCCGGCCACGACGGCGAAGGCGCGCAGGGCCTCCGCGAGCCGCGCTGCTGCGGCGGCCCGCACCGGTGCGATGCGTCTCACCTCGTCCCCTCCACCCCCGCGCCTTCCGGCACGAGCCTGTGCTCGCCTTGACCCTTCGCGGCGTGGCCAACTACCTTCCCGCAGCGTTCCCGCAGCCTCGAGGGTGCCGTTTCCCCCGGAGGATATCGTGGAGCAGGAGGCCACCGCTCGCTCACCCATCGTTCGGATCGCAATTCGGCTTAAGGTTGGGACCAGCCTGATGGGGGGCTCCGACGATCCCCTCTTCCTCGGCCTGACGGGTCCCGCCGGGCGCGAGTTCCGACTCCGCTTCGCCCACGGGCGCAGCCTGCGGCGGGGCGCCGAAGACCGCTTCGTGCTCGGCGCGCCGGACGATCCCGAGACCAACGTCGCGCACCCGGACTTCAACGATCCCACCAACCCTCCGCTGGAAGCGGACGAGATCCAGCGCGTGTACCTGCGCAAGGGCTTCGAGCCGATCCCGAACGTACGGGCCCTCGGCGAGATGGACGACCGCCTGCAGGTGGAGGAGGTGGAGGTCGAGATCCACGTGCAGGGTCGGCCCAAGCCCCGCGTCTTCTTCCGGCGCGGCACCGTGTGGCTCGGCCTGGTCGCGGGATTGAGAATCGAGATCGCGCCCGTCGAAGACGGCGCGTGACTCCCCGCGGCCCGACGCGCGCCGTCGCCGCGCTGATGGCGCTGGTGCTGGCGCCGGTCCCCGGCCTGGCCGGCGACGCCATCGGTCCGGGCGCCTACTGCCCGCTTCCCGAAAAGGGCGAGGAGCCGCGCTGTCTCGCGCCCGCCCGAGACGAGTACCAGAACTTCTTCGCCGCGCTCTCGAACGAGGGCGAGCTGGACGACGCCGCCGCGGCGAGGCTCGAGGCGGACGTGGCGGCCGGCGCCGGCGGAGCGCGTCCCTACCTGGCGCTCTCCTCACTGAGCTACGGCTACTACCGACTCGCCCACCAGGCCGCCGCGACGCCGGGAGAGGATCCGGAGATCGTCGCGCGGCTCGAGCGCTGGAACGCCCTGCTCGCCCGGGCCTGGGAGGGGAGCGGCGCCGATGCGGAGTACCGTTCGGCGCTGCGGCAGGCCGCCACCGACCTGCACGATCGCGCGCCGCTCGGCCTTCCGTGTCGGGATGCCGCAGGGCGACCCGCCGAGTGCAACTCCACCGAGGTGGTGCTCCGGGGCCTGGACACGGTGGAGGGAGAGGTGGGGGTCCGCGGCGCGCTCGAGAACCTCTTCGAGCGCGTCTTCGGAGAGCCCGCACCGTGACCACGCTTCCGCGACGCATGCTGTGGGCCGCACTGCTCGATGCCGACACCTACGAGGAGGTCGAGGCGGATCGGCGCTCCATCGGCCAGGCCTTCCTCGTGGTGCTGATGGCCAGCGCCGCCATCGGAGCCGCGCGCTGGCTGCAGAGCCAGTCCCTGGACGTCACGGCCGAGCAGCGGGCCTTCCAGGTGCTGCTGTCGGTGATCGAGCCCATGGTGCTGTGGCTCGGCGGCTCGGCGTTCGCGTTCATGGTGGGCGCCAGCTTCTTCCGCGGACCCGAGACGGAGACCGACTACCGCGAGGTCCTGCGCACCACGGGCTTCGCCTTCACGCCCGCACTGCTGCGCGTCCTGGTCATCGTGCCGCCCCCCGCTCTCGGGCTCGCGATCGACCTGGCGGCGCGGCTCTGGGTTTTCGTCGCGGTGGTGGTGGCGATTCGTCAGGCGCTGGACTTCACGACGCCGCGCGCAATCGGCACCTTCGGCGTCGCCGCCGTGATGCTGTGGCTGATGCTCTGGGGCGTCTCGATCGCACCGCTTCCGATTCCCTGAGCGGCTCTCCCAGGGAGTCGGCTCTCAGAGCATCGCGCGGATTCCCTCGAGCTCCTCGCGGATGCGCCGGTAGCGAGAGCGGTGGTCCGTCTCGAACACGAGCTGGCCCGAGTCGAGTGCCCGGCCGACGCCCATCTCCCTCAGCTTCTTGCGCGCACCCGCGATCGTGAAGCGCTGGCCGTAGAGCAGCTTCTTGATCAGCAGGATCATGTCGATGTCGCGCTTGCGGTACAGCCGCTGCTTGGAGCGCGACTTCTGCGGCGCCATCCAGCGGAACTCGGACTCCCAGTAGCGCAGCACGTAGGGCTTCACCCCGGTGATCCGGCTGACTTCGCCGATGCGGTAGTAGCGCTTGTCCGGAATCGGCCCCGCGGGCTCGACCCCCGCCGCGTCACCGCCCTGCCAGCCCTTGTCCTGAATGCGATCCGCCATGTTCCCCCCTGTGGCGGCCGGATGCGCCTCCGGTCACTGCAGCCCGCTCAGACCCGGCTGGCCGTCTCGCCTCCCCCGACTCCCACCGCGCGCGAGACCTCCTGCGAATCCTCTTCGTTCAGGAGGTTCTTGAGCACCAGACTCGGCTTGAAGGTCAACACCTTTCGCGCCTCCAGCAGGATCTCCTGTCCCGTCTGCGGATTGCGGCCCTTGCGCGAGTTCTTGCAGCGCACGACGAAGTTCCCGAAGCCGGAGATCTTGACCTTCTCGCCGTCGGCGAGCGTCTCCTTGATCGCCTCGAACACCTTCTCCACGAGCTCCGCGGATTCCTTCTTCGAGAACCCCACCTGCTCGTAGATCTGTTCGACGATGTCGGCTTTCGTCATCTCCTCTCCTCCGCCCTTCGCCCGTCGCCGTTCGCGTGGGATGCGGTCGGCGTCCGGCGGGCGCTGCCTCGCTATCGAAGCTCCACTCCGAACCGGCGCGTCAACGTCCGGACGACCCGGTCCGTGGCGCGCGCTACTTCCTCATCGGTCAGTGTTCGATCCGCTCGCTGGAACACCATCCTGAAGGCCAGACTCACGCGTCCCTGCGGAACCCCCCGGCCCTCGTAGCGATCGAAGAGCTCCGCGGAGACCAGGTCGGCCCCGCCCGCCCCGCGGATCGCCTCCAGGACTTCGCCCGCGGCCTGGTCGCGATCGACGAGCACGGCCAGGTCGCGGCGCACGCGCGGCTCCCGGGACACCTCCTGAAACTGGATTTCCCTTCTCTCAACGGCACGTACGGCGCTCAGGTTCAGCTCGATCAGGGCGCAGGGCACGCCGATGTCGAACGCCGCTGCCACCTCGGGATGCAGCTCGCCCACGACGCCTGCTGCGCATCCGTCGATCACGATGCTCGCCTCGGCACCGGGATGGAGGTACGGCTCACCGCTCCCACGCTGCAAGGATGCCATATAACCCAGCGCGGACAAAAGCCTTTCTGCAACCCCGCGGGCCTCGAAGAAGAGCGGAGGGGCGGAATCGGGGCTCCACAGCGGGCGCTCCTCGCCACGGGTGAGCAGGGCCGTCACGCAGAGCGGCTCCTGGGGCAAATTCGAGGCTTTTTCACCTCGCTCTGGGCTCTCCGCGAGGAACACGCGGCACACCTCGAACAGCCCGACCCGGTCCACCTGCCGGCTCAGGTTCTGCCTCGCAATCCGCAGCAGCGACGGCAGGATCGCAGTGCGGAGCTGGGAGTCCTGCTCCTGGATCGGGTTGAGGACCCGGACGCTGCGGCGGCGCGGGTCGTCCTCGGCGAGGCGGAGCCGCGCGAGGTCACGGGGCGCCACGAAGGGGAGCGAGACCATCTCCATCAGACCGCAGGCGGAGAGCGCGTCGCGCACCCGCTCGGACACCTCCCAGGACCACGGCAGCCGCACTGGTCGCAGCTCGGCGACCGGCAGCGTGGTGGGAATCCGGTCGTAGCCGTAGATGCGGGCGATCTCCTCCGTCAGGTCCTGGTGGACCTGGAGATCGTTGCGATGCGAGGGAATCCGGCACTCGAGCACGCCGTCCTGCGGGTTGTCGCAGGCGACCTCGACCCGCCCGAGGAGCTCGGCGGCGTCCGCGCCGGACAGGTCGATGCCCAGCAGCCGGTTGCTGCGCGCCACCTCCAGACGGATCGGCCCGGTCCGGGGCGCGGAGTCGCCGCGCGCCTCGACGCGTCCGGGCGCCACCTCGCCGCCGGCGAGCTCGGCGACGAGCCGCGCGGCCCGGTCCGCCGCCCGCGCCACCCCGTCCCGGTCGACCCCGCGCTCGAAGCGGTAGGAGGCCTCGGTGTGGAGACCGTGCCGCCTGGCCGTCAGCCGGACCGTGGAAGGATCGAAGTGCGCGCTCTCGATCAGGATGTCGGTGGTGCCCGGCCCGACCTCGGTGTCGGCTCCCCCCATGACGCCCGCCAATGCGACCGGTCGCTCCGCGTCGGCGATCACCAGGTCGCGGGGATCGAGCTCGCGCTGCGTCCCGTCGAGCGTGGCGAGGGTCTCGCCGGACGCCGCGCTGCGCGCCCGGATCTCCGCGCCGCGCAGGGCCTGCAGGTCGAAGGCGTGGAGTGGCTGTCCGAACTCGAGCAGGACCCAGTTGGTGACGTCGACCACGTTGTTGATGGCGCGGATTCCGGACGCCTCGAGCCGACGACTCATCCAGTCGGGCGACGCTCCGACCCGCACCCCTCGCACGACCCGGCCCACGTAGCGGTAGCAGCCCTCCGGCGCGTCGACGCGGATCCGCACGGACTCGACGGCCGGGCTTCCGGACTCGGGCGGATCCGACGCGGGCAGCCGCAACGGGGCTCCGAACAGCGCCTTGACTTCGCGGGCCAGTCCCAGCAGCGACGCCGCGTCCCCCCGGTTCGGCGTGATCCCGACCTCGAGCACGGCCTCCCCCGCCGCCACGGCATCGGACAGCGGCGCACCGATCTGCGCCTCGTCCGAAAGCACCAGGATGCCCGTGTGCTCGTCCCCCAGCGTCAGCTCGCGGCGCGAGCAGATCATCCCCGCGGAGGCCACGCCGCGCAGCTTCGAGCGCTTGATCTTCGTACCGTCGGGCAGGCGCACGCCGGGCACCGCGACCGGCACCTTCTGGCCGGCCGCGACGTTGGGAGCGCCGCACACGATCTGGAGCGGCTCGCCCTCTCCGACGTCCACCTCGCACACCGAGAGCTTGTCCGCGTTCGGGTGTGGCTCGCACGACTCGACCCGGCCCACCCGGATCGCCGAGAGATCCGGCCCGCCTCGCTCCACCAGGACGTCCTCGAAGCCGCACATGCTGAGCCGATCCACCAGCTCGGGCTCGGGAGGCAGGTCCGTGAACTCGGCGAGCCAGTCGAGCGAGACGCGCATCAGACCTGCTCCAGGACGCGCACGTCGCCTTCGAACAGGTGGCGCAGGTGCGGGATCCCGAAGCGCAGCATGGCGGTGCGGTCGATGCCCATGCCGAAGGCGAAGCCCTGGTAGCGCTCCGAATCGATCCCGCAGCGCGTGAGGACGTTGGGATGGATCATCCCGCAGCCTCCCCACTCGATCCAGCCGCTGAAGGAGCACACCTTGCATCCCTTGCGTTCGCACAGCTCGCAGGAGTAGTCGAGCTCGGCCGAGGGCTCGGTGAACGGGAAGTGGTTGGCGCGGAAGCGCAGGGCCACCTCGTCGCCGAACAGGTGCTTGCCGAAGGCCAGCAGCACGCCCTTGAGATCGCCGAAGGACACGCGCTCGTCCACCAGGAAGCCCTCGATCTGGTGGAACATGGGGCTGTGCCGCGGGCTCAGGTCGTGGCGGTAGACGCGACCGGTGGCGATGAAGCGGAACGGCGGCGTGCGTCCCGTCATGGCGCGGATCTGCACGTTCGACGTGTGGGTGCGCAGGAGGTTGCCGCCTTCGACGTAGAAGGTGTCCTGCATGTCCCGCGCGGGGTGGTCGGCGGGGATGTTGAGCGCCTCGAAGTTGTGGAAGTCGGTCTCCACCTCGGGGCCCTCTTCGAGGCTGAAGCCCAGCGACGTGAAGAACGCCACCATGTCGCGGGTGACGCGGGAGATCGGGTGGAGGTGACCCGCCGGGCTCCCCGCCCCGGGGAGGCTGACGTCGAGGCGGTAGCCTTCGAGCCGACGGTCCGTCGCGCTGCGTTCGAGCGCGTCGCGACGCGCGCCGGCCCAGCTCTCGATCTGCTGCTTGGCCTCGTTGGCGGCCTTGCCCACCCGGCCGCGCTCCTCGGGAGCGAGCCCGCCGATCCCGCGCAGCACGGCGGCGACGCTGCCCTTCTTGCCGAGGAAGCGAGCCCGGACCTCGACCAGCGCCTGGAGCGTCTCCGCCCCCGCGATCGCCTCGCGCGCCTCCGCGAGGACGGTCTCGAGGTTCGGGGTGGACTCCGGCATCCGCCCCGATCAGGCCGCCTGGGACTTGGCCAGCTCCGCGAGGTCCGCGAAGGCCTTCGGGTCGCGCACGGCGAGCTCGGCGAGGATCTTGCGGTCCACCTCGACCCCGGCGCGCTTCAGGCCGCCCACGAGACGGCTGTAGGAGATGTCGTGCTCGCGGGCCGCAGCGTTGATGCGCGCGATCCACAGGTTGCGGAACTGGCGCTTGCGCTGCTTGCGATCGCGGTAGGCGTACTTCCAGCCCTTCTCCACGGCCTCGCGCGCCGTCTTGAGCAGGCCGTGACGGGCCCCGTAGTACCCGCGGGCCTGCCGCAGGATCCGATTCTTGCGCCGGCGCGCAGCGACTCCGCGCTTGACTCGCGGCATGACGATTCCCTCCTGCTCCCCGCGTCCGGCGAGCGATCCGAGCCGGCCCTAGAGGCTCGGCACCATCTGCTTGAGACGCTTCGCATCGACGCTGGCCACCACCGCGTCCTTGCGGAGCTGTCGCTTCCGCTTGGCCGACTTCTTGGTCAGGATGTGCTGCTTGTTGGCGCGCATCCGCACGAGCTTGCCCGTGCCGGTCTTCTTGAAGCGCTTGGCCGCACCGCGGTGCGTCTTCATCTTCGGCATCTCAACCTCCCTGGGAGGAGCTCTGCTCCTCCGCGGAGCCCGGCTCCGGCTCCTCCGCGGCGCTCCGCTCCTTCTCGGCGGCCGCGTCGGCGCGGCGCTGCTGCTCGATGGCTTCCTTGTTGGGCACGAGGATCATCGAGAGGAAGCGCCCCTCCATCCGCGGCGGATTCTCGACCGTAGCGATCGGTCCGAGCAGCTCCACCACCTTGTCGAGCTGCTTGCGGCCGATTTCGCGATGGACCATCTCCCGTCCCCGATACATGACCGTGACCTTGACCTTGTCGCCGTCGATCAGGAAGCGCCGAGCGTTCTTGAGCTTGAAGTCGAGGTCGTGCTGATCGGTCCGGGGCCGCAGCTTGATCTCCTTCAGCGTGGCCGCGTGCCCCTTGCCCTTGCCCGACTTCTTCTTCTGCTCGTACTTGTAACGGCCGTAGTCCATGATGCGGCAGACGGGAGGCCGGGAGCCGGGAGCCACCTCGACGAGGTCGAGACCCGCCTCCTCCGCCTGCTTGAGCGCTTCCTCCGGGTTCATCACCCCGAGCTGCTCTCCGTCACTGCCGATCACGCGAATCTCCGGAGCCCGAATCATCGCGTTGATGCGGGGGTCCGAAGCCTTGCTCCTCCTGAGATCAGCGATACCTGGTTCCTCCCGAGACGGACGCGCACAGCGCCGCCCCTCGTACAGCGCACCGCGGGACGGGGGAGACCGCTCCGATTCCCCCTCCCCCTGCACGACTCTCGCGCTCCGACCTGGAGCCGAGAGCCGCTGCCGGCGGCACCACCCGCGTCGCGTCGCGCGACCTCCGAGCCTCGATTGCGCTCATGTATGCGGGTGGGACATGCTGGATTCGATCCGAATGGTCTGAGATCTCTTCGGCCGGAAACGGGCCGACGCAAGCGGCGTCGGCATGGTAGGCACGGGCGGGATTGAACCGCCGACCCCCACCGTGTCAAGGTGGTGCTCTAGCCACTGAGCTACGTGCCTACGTCACGCCAAAGCGACGCCGAATGGGTTGTGCGGTCTGGTTCCGTCGATGCCTCGTTGATGATCGCTCGTTACTGATCGTTGGGGTCGATCGGTTGCGACGGCCTCCGTGTCGTCGAGACACGGCCTGCTCTCGGGGACGCACGCCGCCGCGGCCCATCGACCTAAAGACGCGAATTCAATACCGATTTCGGTTGGACGTGTCAATCGCCTGAGTGCCGGGGCCCGCCTGCCCCGTTTCCCCGACCTCGTCGGGCGCGGCGGTGGGGACGGGCGACACCAGATCGACGAGCAGGACGAGCCCCTCCTCGTCCACCTCGAGCGGAATGATCCGGAGCTCGGGAGGGGCCTCGCGGAGCAGATCGTCCAGCAGGACCTCGGCCTCGCGGCCCGCGTCGACCTCGAGGACCGCGCGCCCGCGCTCGAGCTCCACGGGCATCGCCGACGGCACCCCCACCTCGGTCACGAGCGTGCTGCGGATGCGCTCGTAGGCTCGAAACGAGGAGAGCCCCTCGACCACGACGCAAAGCCGAATGGACTCGGCCTCCCCGGAGGGTCCCACCAGCAGCCCCGCGCGCTCGAGGCGCTCGGCAACCCGATCCACGTCCACGTGCACCTCGACGAGGACGACGTACTCCTCCTCGATCTCGGGATCGGTGCTGAAGAGCGCCGGGCGCACGCCCCGATCTTCGAGGATGCGGAAGCGCGGGGTGTAGTCGAAGGGATCGTCGCCGAGAGCCTTCGCCAGGACCGGGTCCACCACCCCTTCCAGGTCCTCCTCGCTGCCGGACGGGTTCTCGTCCGGGTCGGGAGCGGGGCGCGCCTGCGCGTCCTCCACGGCGCCGGGATCCTCCCCGGCCTGCCCGTCCTCCGCTTGGGGCCGGCCCCAGTCCTCGCGGTCGGGCGGCAGCAGCTCGAGGGCGATGCGCTGCACCGCGGCCTCGAGGGCGCGCTCGAGCGCCGCCTCCCGCAGCGGGCTCGCGGCGGGCTCGTTCGGATCGATCTCGACGGCCCCGACCGACTCGATGCGCCGGACCTCCGTCGGCGCCGCCAGGGCCGCCGAGCCGAGCCACGTGCACAGCACCCCGCCCGCCAGCGCCGTCCGCGCCCCGGGGCGACGCCTCATACCGAGAGCTCGGTCACGGCGCGCCCGAACAGGTCGTCCACGTCGCGGCGCAGCGCCGGGTCGGGGCGCACGCCCCGCACGGCGGCCACGCTCATCACGGTCTCGCTCTCGTCCGGAATCACGACGTGCAGGGTAACGGCACAATCGCCCGGGCGCGTCTGCAGGAGCTGGCGCAGCGCGATCAGCCGGTCGTGGCTCGCCTCCTCGGCGCGCAGCCGCACACACAGCCGGGTCGAGAGGCGCTCCTCGGCCCGATCGAGCTCGATCACCTCCCGGACCAGGATCTTGGGCGGATCCGCCTCCTCGAGCGTCCCCGCGACGAGCATCGGCCGCGGCCCTTCCCCGCCCGGCTGCTCGAGCGCCGCCTTGAGCAGCGACCCGTACTGGGCGTAGGGCTCCGCGAAGACCACCAGGTCGAAGCTGCCCTCCAGGTCCTCGAGCGTGGCGAAGGCCATCAGGGAGCCGCGCCGCGTGCGCGTCTCGCGCAGGGCGGTGACGAGGCCTCCGGCGCGCACGTCCCGGCGGTCCCGGCCCTCGGTCGTCGCGGAGGTGGTATCGACGAAGCGCTGGAGCAGCGGCGTCACGGACGCGAGCGGGTGGCCCGTCACGTAGAAGCCGAGCACCTCCTTCTCGGATTCGAGCCGCTGGCGGTCGGTCCACGGCGGCGCCTCGAGCAGGGCCGGCTCGGGTGCGGCCTCGCCGGAGCCCAGCGCGCCGAACAGGCTCTCCTGGCCGATCTCCCGATCGCGCTGGGCCGAGGCGCCGGACTCGAGGGCGACGTCCAGCGTGGCCCAGACTGCGGAGCGGTTCTCGTGCAGCGCGTCGAAGGCGCCGCACTTCACCAGGCTCTCGACCACGCGGCGGTTCACGCGGCGACCGTCGATGCGGCCGGTGAAGTCGAACAGGCTGAGATAGGGCCCGCCCTCGGCCCGGGCCTCCAGGATCGACTCGATCGCGCCCTCGCCGACGTTCTTCACGCCCGCCAGGCCGAAGCGGATGCCCTCCGGAACCACGGTGAAGTCGCGCGCGGACGCGTTCACGCAGGGCGGGAGCACCTCGATATCCATCTGGTGCGCGTGGGCGATGTAGCGCGACAGCTTGTCGTGGTTGCCCGACTCGGTGGTGAGCAGGGCCGCCAGGTACTCGCGGGGATGGTTGGCCTTGAGGTAGGCGGTCTGGAACGTGATCAACGCGTAGGCGGTGGAGTGGGACTTGGCGAAGCCGTAGCCCGCGAACTCCGCCATCAGCGCGAACACCTCCTCCGCGCGCTTGCGTTCGATGCCCCGCTCGACCGCGCCCTCGACGAAGCGCTCCCGCTGCTTGGCCATCTCCTCGGGCTTCTTCTTGCCCATGGCGCGCCGCAGCAGGTCGGCCTCGCCCAGGCTGTAGCCGGCCAGCCGGTTGGCGATCTGCAGCACCTGGTCCTGGTAGACGATGACGCCCAGCGTCTCGGCGGTCAGCTCCTCGAGCTCCGGGAGCAGGTACTCGATGCGGGTGATCCCGTTCTTGCGGTTGATGAAGTCGTCCACCATGCCGGAGCCCAGGGGACCCGGCCGGTAGAGGGCCACGATCGGAATCAGCTCCTTGAAGGCCCGGGGCTTGAGCTTGACGACCAGATCGGTCATCCCCGGCGACTCGACCTGGAACACCCCCTCCGTGTTGCCGCTCGAGAGCAGGTCGTACGTCTTGGCGTCGTCGAAGGAGACCCTCGAGACGTCGAAGTCGGGCTGCCCGCTCTCGCGCACGCGCTGCTCGGCGGCGGCGATGGTGGTGAGGGTCTTGAGCCCGAGGAAGTCGAACTTGATCAGGCCGATCTTCTCGACGCAGCGCATGTCGAACTGGGTGACGACGTCGCCGGAGCGCGGATCGCGGTACAGCGGCACCGTCTCGATCAGCGGATTCGTGCCGATCACGACCCCGGCCGCGTGGGTGGAGGCGTGCCGCGTCAGGCCCTCCAGGCGCTGGGCGGTCTCGAACAGGCGCTTGACCTGTCCGTCCGCGTCGATGCGTGCGCGCAGCTCGGGCGACTGCTCGAGCGCCTGCTCGAGGGAGATCCCCAGGGTGTCGGGAATCAGCTTGGCGATGCGGTCCACGTCGCCGTAGGGCATCCCGAGCACGCGTCCCACGTCGCGTACCGCCGCGCGCGCCTGGAGCTTCCCGAAGGTGATGATCTGGGCGACGCGCTTGCCGTCGTCGCCCTCGCCGTCGTACTTCTCCGCGACGTAGCGGATGACCCGATCGCGCCCCTTCATGCAGAAGTCGACGTCGATGTCGGGCATCGAGACCCGCTCGGGGTTGAGAAAGCGCTCGAAGATGATGTCGTACTCGATCGGATCGACGCCGGTAATTCCGAGGCTGTAGGCCACCAGGCTGCCGGCCGCGGAGCCGCGTCCGGGCCCGACCGGGATGCCCCCCCGGCGCGCGAAGCCGATGAAGTCCGCGACGATCAGGAAGTAGCCGGCGAAGCCCATCGAGTTGATCACGCCGAGCTCGTGCTCCATGCGCTTGCCGTACTCGGAGAAGGCGGGCGGAATGGGCTCGTCCGGCGCGAGCCCCAGCCGCTCGCGCAGGCCGTGCCAGCTGTGCGCCTCGAGCACCTGCTCGCGGCTGCGACCGGCCGGGACCTGGAACTCGGGCATGTGATAGCGGCCCGTGTCCACGCCCAGGTCGAGCGCGCAGCGCTCCGCGATCTCCAGCGTGTTCGTCACGGCCGACGGATGGTCGCGGAAGATCTCCGCCATCTCGTCTCCGTCGCGCACGTAGAAGCCCTGCCCGTCGAACTTGAAGCGCTTGGGCTCGTCCAGGTTGGTCCCGGTGCCGATGCACAGCAGCGCGTCGTGGTGCTCGTGGTCGCACGCCTCCAGATAGTGGGCGTCGTTGGTCGCCAGGAGCGGGAGCCCCATGTCGCAGGACATCTTGACCAGCTCCGCGTTCACCACGTCCTGGGCGTGGATTCCGTGACGCTGGATCTCCAGGTAGTAGCGGCCCGGAAAGATGGAGGCGAAGTCCTCCACCAGCCGCCACGCCGTCTCGACCTGGCCTCCGGTGATCGCGCGGCACACCATGGAGGAGAGGCAGCCCGAGGTGGCGATCAGGCCCTCGCTGTGCTGGCGCAGCAGGTCGAGATCGATGCGGGGCTTGTAGTAGAAGCCCTCCAGGTAGCCCTTGGAGACCAGGTAGACGAGGTTGCGGTAGCCCGTCTCGTTCGAGGCGAGCAGGAGCAGGTGGTTGATGGCGTCGAAGCCGCTCTCGTCGCGTTCGCGCTTCTCCTTGTCGAAGCGCGAGCTCGAGGCGATGTAGGTCTCGCAGCCGATGATGGGCTTGATGCCGTGGCGATGGGCCGCCTCGTAGAACTCCACGGCGCCGAAGAGATTGCCGTGGTCCGTGAGGCCCACCGCCGGCATGCCCAGCGCCTTCGCCCGCTGGAAGAGCGGGTCGATCTTGATGGCACCGTCGAGCAGCGAGTACTGGCTGTGGAGATGGAGGTGGACGAAGGGCCTGGGCGCCACTCCTCTACTCCCACTCGATGGTGGCGGGGGGCTTGGAGGAGATGTCGTAGACGACCCGGTTGATTCCCTTCACCTCGTTGATGATGCGGGTGGCGATCGTCTGCAGCACGTCGTGGGGAAGCTGGGCCCAATCGGCCGTCATCGCGTCCACCGACTCGACGCAGCGGACCGCGACGGCGTTCTCGTAGGTGCGCTCGTCGCCCATCACGCCGACGCTCTGTACGGGCAGGAACACCGCGAAGGCCTGCCACAGCCTGTCGTAGAGCCCGGCGCGGCGGATCTCGTCGACCACGATGGCGTCGGCGCGGCGCAGGCATTCGAGACGCTCGGGCGTGACCTCGCCCACGATGCGGATCGCGAGCCCGGGACCGGGGAAGGGATGCCGGCCGATCATGCGCGCGGGCAGCTCGAGCCGCCGACCCACCTCGCGTACCTCGTCCTTGAACAGCTCCCGCAGCGGCTCCACGAGCTCGAGGCGCATGCGTTCCGGCAACCCGCCCACGTTGTGGTGCGTCTTGATCGTCGCCGAGGGCCCCTTCACGGAGACGCTCTCGATCACGTCCGGGTACAGGGTTCCCTGGACCAGGTAGTCCGCGCCGCCCAGACGCTGGGACTCCTCTTCGAAGATCTCGATGAACTGGTGACCGATGATGCGTCGCTTGCGCTCCGGGTCCGTGACGCCCCGCAGCGCGCGCTGGAAGCGCTCCTCGGCGCGCACGGTGACGAGGGGAACGTGGAGGTGCCCCCGGAACAGGTCTTCCACCTCCTCGCGTTCCCGCGCGCGCAGCAGTCCGTTGTCGACGAAGATGCAGCGGAGCTGGTCTCCCACGGCCCGGAAGACCAGCGCCGCCGCCACCGAGGAGTCCACGCCGCCGGACAGGCCGCACACCACCTTGCCATGCCCGACCTGCTCCCGGATGCGCTCGGTGGCTTCCTCGATGAAGGCCTCCATCGTCCAGGTCCCGCTGCAGCCGCAGATGTCGCGCGCGAAGTTCGCGAGGATGCGCCCTCCCCCCTCGGTGTGCGCCACCTCCGGGTGGAACTGCAGGCCCCAGATGGGACGCTCCGCGTGCCGGATGGCGGCGTACGGGGAGCTGTCGCTGGTGGCCACCACCTCGAACTCCCGCGGCAGGCGCAGCACGCGATCCCCGTGGCTCATCCAGACCACGCGCTCGAGACCGCCGGGAAGGCCGGCGAAGAGCCGGTCCTCGCGCTCCAGCTTGAGCAGCGCACGGCCGTAC
>JAAUYK010048442.1_pt1 | contig 17873 bp, 21 predicted proteins | sample 7278021 | NCBI WGS metagenome assembly JAAUYK01 (sample SAMN14350223, study PRJNA611818) | marine sediment metagenome | isolation source: surface marine sediment (1.8m) | place: French Polynesia: Moorea | collected 2018-08
AACAAGTTTTGGGTCCGGCGCGTCGAAATTATACGTACTTGGAAAAACGTCTAAACGATCGATCAGATCGAGTATGGAATGCTCTCTCGACGGGAAGCCAAATAGCCCGACTCTGTCCGCCTATAAATCCGATGTCTTTCAGCCCGAATTAGTGCTTGGATGGTACGGCGGTCGGTCGAGCGACAGCTGCTTGCTTGGCTTCATCTGGCTGCTGCTGCTGCTGTAACCGCTTGGTACGCGCAAGAAGAAGCAACCGTCACGGGGACAAAAAAAGCGCCAGCCGTTCGTTCGTTCCGTCCGTCCGTCCGTCCGGCTAGCTACCCCCTCGCCCCGACCCAACGGGAGCAGCTAGGGAGGGACGCCAAGCCAGACTTTGGCGGCGGGAGAGGGGAGAAAAAACCTTTCCTGCAAGCTGCAGAGCTGGCTCCGATCAACCGACGAGCGAGGTGAGATGATGGAAAAAAGAGGTTTTTGTCATCCCGCCCCAGAGACACCGCCAGCTCATTTGGAAGAAGGATGCACAGCTCATGATATCTTACACACATTTCGCATAACCGGCGGGTAAATCTCATTGTTGGTCGATGGAAATATGTGCGGGCTGCCCAACTGGAAAACATACCTGCTGGCAATCCTGTGGCATTGTCTGACGGCGCAGTCTAGCTATAGCCGTGTGAGAAAATTGCAGCCAGCGAGCGACGAGGCTACTTTTCACACAATGGCAGCAGGAGGAGAGGAAGGAGAACAAACGGTATATACTGCAATGTCGCTCTGCCCGCCTGCCCGTCCCGGGTTATTATGACGATGATGGAAGGGAGAAAAAGTGGGGAGAGGAGGGAGAGAGGAACGAATAAGAGCATCTGCCAGAAGCCGGCAGGGATGGAAGCTGGGCGCGCTTAAACGCAGGCAGAGAGAAATTAAATGAAATGCGCCAACTATCCGTTGCCGGCGCTGGCGTTGATTTCACAACAATGTGGACGGCCATGCAGCTATAGCTGGCGAACAATAGGCTGTAGCAGTAAAGTTGCTTAATAAAGCCGCCGACACAATGAGAGATAATACTACTTGGAGGGAACATAACGTCTACGGGGCAGTTCAATTCAGCCGCAGTGGGAAAGATGAGACGAACACTTCAAGCCATTTTCCATAATGACACTATTGCAGCTAGGTTCCGTTTCGTCTCTTCCCGACGTTGCTTTGATCGCCGGCCAGCATCGCGATCGCGCCACGCATCATTGGATGTTGGGGCAATTTATGACTGCAGCTGCGTCGCGGGCGGCCGGCCGGGCGGGCCCGCCTCGCTATCCGGTCTCCCTCTCGCGATATACCATAAAAGACCTCTCTCCTCTCCCGTAGTGAGCCGACGACGATCGAGGCTAGTTGGGAATGGGGCGAGCGAGGCCATTGCTGCGTTGTCGCTGAAGAAGGAAATGGAGAGGAAGGAGAAGATGGTCGCGATGGCCATCGGCCGGGGGAAATAGCGCGATCTGAACGGTCGAGCCAAACTAGAACTCAACTGCACATTGAACAACTTATTCGTTGTTTTCTTATGTGTACACGTATAGGCGCGAGATGGCAAATGATATTCAGACGGACCTGGCTTCGGACGGACCTCAACCGGCCTGGTTTGCGACAGGTCGTAAATTTTTATTGTACCACTTTCCTCCGCGGCTGGCTACGTGGGGAAGCTTTGTTCTACGTATGGATAGAGCTCGATCGCTCAACTGAATCCTGTACCTAGGTTCGGAAGTTATGCAGTGGCCCATCCGTCTCTACAGTAGCCGAAAGGTATAGCTCGTCGGGAGTACGTTGCTCCAGGCCGTGCCAATAAAATGATAATGCGCACGGCCAGGGAGGACAAGAATAGAGTACGAAGAGGGTGTAGTAACCAAAAAAGTATGCAGAAAGCCTTCAGAGCGAATATGCCACCCCGGCCGGCAACCCTTCCTTAGTCAGAGGGGTAAAACCGTCGGTCCGACCGACCGACCGACCGCGTCCGGCTAGCTAGCTGCGGCCAACCACTTGTTGATGCCCTCAGGCTGAGCCGCGGCCAGAAAAAAGTAAAAAAAATCGGTTTCCATTGTCCGTTGTACTTACAACACAAGAAGCGAATGAGTTGAATGACTTGCGACTCACTCAGGGCAGCAGCAGCTTTCTCGAATCGAAATATGCGGCTGTAGCTTGATCGAGGAGCGGTCGATCGACTCTAGCTCTCTCCCTCTCGCCCGATCATGAGACAGCATGACGTACGTATTTACGTCGAACTGTCAACAATGAACATCATTAGGGGAGGGAGCTAGGGGGCGATGCACTTTTCTTCGCATGTCAAGGGATCGCATCTGAGAAATCCCATCGAGAAGAACGAAGAAACCATTCCTTGCTAACAAGTTTTCTCGTGTATCCTACAGCTATACTACATAGTAGAGTGGTTTGATTGAGAAACGATCGATCCATGCTCAGAACAACGCCGGCCTCGTTTGTATCCCGCAAAGCAGAGTAGGCGGTGCGGGCGGTGCGATAAACAACATCTGGCGTTGAAAAATGGAAAATAACGCGCGTCTGAGGAATTCTGGCACGCGGCCCCTATAGTAAGCCGATCGACCTACCTACGCACACAGACTACTACATGGCGTAGTAAGGATAAACCAGACAGGCTCTCCTCTCTTTTATCTTCTGCAGCCGGCGTCACAACTACTGCTGTAGCTAGTCCATAGCTTGCTCCTCTCAAGCTTCTTTATATTGCACCGCCGGTAATGTCCATTCACGTAGTCGTCGTCGTACGTGTGCTGACGACAATTTCTTGGCACAGGCCGACACGAGTATCCCCAGCTGCTGCCTGGACCATTTCAAATTACCCGGCACAAGCGTTTACGAGGCCATTGAGCTATTATACTTTTTGCCGCTCTTAACGATCTAGTACGTACTAGCTGCACATGCGTATAGGTATATCCTGGCTTTGATGACAGCGTCCGAAACGCGAGCAGGATGGCAATCGAGCTGGCAACGGGAGCCAGTCAGGCAATAGCAACTAGCTCCTCCCGTCTCAATAAGCTACCTAGACCAACTGCAGCAGCAGCGGGCGGACGATCGCGCGCCCGAGCGGCGTTACGTAACGATACCCTTTTGAGCCCGAGCCGCGTTACTACTACACCTGTCTGAAGAAGAATACCCACCATAATACAGGATGGCTACATTAGGAGGAGTGTGGCAAGCGGAAACGGACTAGCTGCATGGGACAATCGAGCTAGCTAGATGGGGGCAATTTCGCGTGCTAGCCCGTGCACTGCAATCATTACGCCCAGGCAAATAACAGGCGGGCCGGCCGGCAGGTTCTGGCGACAGATGTACAACGCGATCGTAAGCTCGACACCCTGCGGTACGTATTGGCCGGCTAGCCGGACGGACGGTCTAGTTCAATATTCTTTGACCTTTTCGATTTGGAAGCGAAGCAGACTGGGATCAAAAGACGGACAGAGAGAGAGAGAGGAAAATGCACAGAACCGGTCGCTCTCCCTCCCTCCACTGCTGGAAACTGACCGCAGCAAGCAACCAACCGTCGGTCGCCATGGCACAATTGAGAGCCGACGCGGTCGCAGACCCCAAACGGTCTTACCCTTCTGGGGGTAAAGAATTAAGTGCAGCAAAAGAGAGACTTTTACCTAGCTCGATCCGCGATCGGTCGCATCCTTAATGGTTGTTATCGTGTCGAATCAACCGTGTGATGATCGTCGGGTGGCTGCGTCGCGTCGCGTCGTTCGGAGGCCGGGCATTGCTCACAAATGGCAAATGGCCACAGAGAACGAACAAACGCAGGAACGCAGGAACGATGGAGTGGGAGCGGGAGGGAGCTGGGAGAGCGTCGTCGCCAACGTACAGCATGCACTTCCCTTGCCTCGCTCGCTCGCTCGAACGATCGACCAAGGCAAGACTTAATGTCACAAAACATGATCCAGTGTCATAGCTGGCTGGCGGCGCACGGACAGGCTCTGATTAACTTGAGCCTGCCTGCCTGCCTGCCTGCCTGTCAAAAGATGATTCGATCGAGAGACCGAACAGACGACTTGGAGAAAAAATGGGCTGGCAGCAACATGAAAACAAGAAACGAGTCCATAGTGGTGTTTCCCAAAGCATTGCGTACGCATGCACCTACGTAGACCGCAAACGATTTGAACTTTATCTCGCTGCTCGCGCGCATGCCAACGCCATCCCATCCTGCCTGCGCTGCGTTACTCAATGCGTTCCACGCACTACCACGTACAGACAGGGGCCAATCTTCCCAGACCAACCAACTAGTCAGTCGGTAATCGTCTGACATTTAGGCGACCGACCGACCGAACGCGTTTCTTTCGTACGTTCGTTCGCCCTGGGGCCGGTCTGTCCGGTCTAGCTTCTAGCCCGGTGATAGTATGTACAGTGGGTGGTGGATGACCAGAGCAGGTCGTATCTCATTTACGAGAGGGTTTCTCATGAGGATATCTATCGCAGGGCGGGCTAAGAGAGCAGTCCCGATTGAAGCTTAAAATTCCCGAAGTAATATCTATTCTTACCAGCAGTCCCGTCTCCGCCCTCGGCAAGAGGGTCACGCGGCTTCCGTCCACCAGAGAGTTGGCCTCCAGGGTGCCCTCGGAAAGTTGCCTGGAAAGAACGAGAAATTAAGCGTGTAGTTCGAAAAGCAGGCTGAACGCATCGAAGTCCCTGCAGCAAGGGAGTCTCAAGTTTCAGGGAGGGATCGAGCTGGTGCTAGCAGCGGTGTCATTGACAGCTTGCGCGATCCTAGTAGTACGTATGATCGCGGCACGGCAGCTTGCGAAATTGAGCTTCAAGTTAATTCCCTCCTGCATCTGGCGTTGCCGGAGCGATCAAACGAGCAAAGTACGTGCGTCTTTCGTTGGGAATCTTAATTGAATGTCCATGATCAGTGGTGTTTGTTAGAGAATGTATTAGGTTGTGTAGCCAATAATAGAATGCTCTACCATATTATGCTTTTGCTCGGCAACAGATGGGCCTGACAACAATGTAATGCAAAAGCCGAGGAAATTAAAGTTGGCGTCAGTCTGCTTGTGAAAGTGAAGAGGGAGGCCCGCTTTGTTTGGCCCCGCAGGCTGGCGGCGCGGCGTGGAGGCCGGATTGATCCTCTCCCTTAATTTCATTGCGGGCCGACCAAGGGGGGGACCCCGGACCGCAAGAGAAGCAAGCGTCCAAACGAACGGTACGATGCCAAAACAGCTATACCTACAAGAAGCTATGGTTACAAGGAATAGGAAATTAATGAAAGACCCAAGTTAATGTGTGTCCATGTGCTGTTAGAGTAAAGATTGCGTGTTTCTCCACGAGGGAGGCCTGACTAAAGAATGAGAAATTTGGCATCGAGGAAAATTCTCCGTCTCCTGAGGTTTTTGGCAAGTCACATATTAAAGCTGACCGAATGACGACAGTTCCAAGCGGGCTTCGAGTATATGGCCAGCGTCCAATATAGGATTTTTGAAAGTCCGTGGGAATCCCACTCACCTTTCTCTGTAGAGCAGACATATCCTGTCCTTTAGCACCTTGAGTTTCTTCGCCACTGCCTTCTTCAGATCTTCCACAGAGTCCCTCTTTCTCACGTTCAGCGTGAACGGCCCGCCCGTGAATGGCGCCACCGTGATGGATATCGTGGGGGTCGACGACGAAGACGATGACGTCGACGCCATCTCGCCGGACGTTGTCTGAGGAAAGGTCACGTCTAGAGGACGCTTCATCGGCACAGCTTGTTTTCTCTCCGAAGTGGAGGAGGAGGATGCTGCAGACCTGGGAAAGACATTGGGAGAGGAGGACGTCTGAGTCATTTGCTGCTGCTGCTGTTTTGGCTGCTGCTGCGATAGATCCGGGTCATTGGCGGCTGGGTTTGGAGGAGGCGATGACGACGTCGCGCCGGCCTCGCATCCTGCCGCCGCTGCCGTTCCCGCGGCCACGGGGGCGCTCTTGTTGGATCCGGCCGAGGTCTCCTTGTCCGTCATGATCTTGTAGTTGTAACGCTGCTAGGGGGAAACTAGCTGTGCCTTCGTTCGTTCCGCCCGTTGTCTCGGAAAATCTTCTCCGTTTTCTCTGCCGTTATGCGCGAGCTAGCGATCGAGCGATGTTGCCTCTCTCTCGTTCTTCCTCTCTTTCACTTCACTCACTCTCTTCACGTTGTCAGGCACAGGCAAGAGGCAGGCAGGCACTCAGGCCGCACGCACACAGGCAGGCAGGCAGGCAGGCACAACTAGCAGCCTATAGTAGTACAGGCAGGCAGCGCCGTTGCTAGCACGCTCGCTGCCTCGCTGCCTCACTCGAGAAAGTAGTCCATGTATCTACCTCCGCTCCGTCCGTCCGTCCGCTCGCCATGCACCGCCGATCGAGCGAACGAGCTGCTACTGCCCGGGAGGCACACTCTCCGTCGTGATAGACAGCGCGAATTTGATCGAAGCGGATTCGAGCCTCGCTCAATACGCTGCCGTCACAGATAGATGTTTCCCCGATTAGCTGCTAGACAACGCTCCTTGTTCTCTTCCTTTCTTCGCTCCGTAGTGAACTCACTCCCTTCCTCGTGGAATGTGCGCAACCTGTGCGAGAGACGAGCTGACTGACTGGGACAGGATGGAATGAGGTGATCAGCGAAGTTGCCCTCCTCCCCGGCCGCGGTCTGACTGTCTGTAGCTAGCGGCAACGCGGCCGGCGGTCGGTATGCTCCTCTAGCTCTCTACCAGTTCTCCGCTCGGGTGCCGGCCGTCCGATTTCACCTGTTTAAAGCCAGCCAGCCAGCCAGCCAGCCACGCAGCTAGTCAGGTTAGTCGTCCGCCGGTGCTGGCAGCAAGAAAACAGGTAAATCGGCCGCCGCCACCGGTTGGTCCGATCGAAGCCCCGGCTGGCAGCGGTGAAACCACCTAACGGTCCCTCCGCTCGTAGGCCGACGTACGTCAAGGGGCACACTGACTCAACACGACTGACTGAGGAGGGAAAGAAGGAAAATGTTATGCTCCGGCGGCAACGTCGGCGTCGGCGTCGCGCGCTCGCTCGCTCCGGTCGGACGCGCGGACGGACGAACGACCCACAAGCAGCGAGCGAGCGCAGGAGAGAGGGCGAGCGAGCGCGAGAGTCGGAGGAACAAAAGTGGAAAGATTGACGGGGTTTGGATTTCGTGCTGCCTGATTTAATGACCGCCAATGATCGTATGAATGGTTTTCCTCCTAACTGATTGCAGGCAGGCAGTATCTGCTAATATTGAGCGCCTTCCTGGAATCATTGGCTATTCCCTGCAGCCACACAGAAAGCGGATCGCACCTCTAGTTTCTATAAGAGGGTACGGCCAAGACTCATCTTCGCGCTCCGCGCGCGCTCGTGCGCGCAAACTGCGACCGGGCTGCGGCGGCCCTTCCTTCTTCGGAGCTTGCACCGGCCGCTTGCGTTCGCCTGTCTCTCCTGTGGATGAGGGTGAAGGTAGGACGGACGGACGGACGGACGGACTGAGATGGGCTGCCTGACGGACGGACGGACGGACGACGCCTGAGGCTTTGGACGAGCGAGCGCACTCTCTCCGTGTGCTCACCGGGCGGCGACGGCAACGGCGGCGCCCCCGTTGCGTGCGTCGTGGCCTCGTCGGTCGAGAAAGAGGAGAGACAAGGGGCAGCTGCACTGCACGGGAGAGAGCGGCGGCGCGGCGGTCGAGCGAGCAACACCCTCGTTTCTTCGCCCCCTACTTCTCCTCTCCCTTTGTATGTTTTCTGGCTTGCTAGGTGCTACGTAATGCACGCTGCCGCCGTCTTGGTCTTCTCCTCTTCCGACCGTCGTATGTACACCGCTCGCTCATTCTTCGGAGAGAATAAGCTAGGCAGCGGCGGTGGCGTGGCGGCGGCAATGGCCTCGTTCCCCTCACTGCTATATACCTACCTCCAACAACGCAGCCCCGGCAAAGCCCCTCGCTCACTCAAGAACGAGCTGACACAAAGCCGCTGGCTGGCTGCGCGTTGCTGACTTGCTTGATGGGAGACGAGGCGAGCGAGGGGAGGGGAGCGAACGAACGAGCGAGATGTTGTGGCAAAGGAGGAATATCGATTTCGCATCTCTAGCTCTGTGCTAATGTTATGCTCTAGTATAGCTCCTCACCACACATGATCCTGTCATGCGGGGGGCGAAGATCTAGCAATTACTTACAGACCTTTAATAGTCGTCCAAACGAACACTTCGTACACGCCATTCGAGTAAGCAATCCATTAGCACGTGACTAAAATTACATCTCAGTAAGCCGATTCGATTCTCTCCCTCCCTGCTGTAATTGTTGCCGGATGTCAGATGGAGTTGCAATTATGCGATCTTGCGTGTTGCAAAGAATTCTCTAAGATATGAGAGTACAAGTTACGTATTTCACCCAAATTGTCCGACGCCATAGGAGCGCTTTCCTGACCTAACCAACTGAGTATTCGACCTAGAATTCCAAGTTTGCTCGCTAACCGGGCAGAGCTAGAGTGGTGGCGGTTTGTGAGGGCGCACAACTCTTGCGCCATGTTGTTGCGTCAGCGGGCATAGTAAGCGAGCGAGGCCCGGCTGGCACCACTTTTGCATTGCAGCAGCAGCAGCAACCCGGCCGGCCGGCGGCATATACTAGTAGCTGACAGGTTCTTTCGCACGCCAAGGGACTGCACGAAGGAGAGCGAGGGAGCGAAAGCGAACGCCCCCTCATTCCCCTTTCTTTCTTTCTTTCTCTCTCGGCCTCGGGCGAGCGAGCGAGCGAGCGCGGGTCGAGGCTATAGCCAGCCAGGCCACCGGTACCTTAGCTTCCTCTCCGGGCTGGCCCAGCTGGGGAGGCAGACAGAGGCGATGCAGTGAGTGAGTGAGTGACCTGCAAGGTTGGGCAGGTGAGCTTCCTTCCCTGGCTCGGCGCTGATCGGAGTTGCGGCCTCTAGCGCTCTTTCTTCCTCGCTAGCTAGCTCTCTAGCCCGGGAAATGCTCACTGCCTGTCATGTAACGTCAGTGAGTGAAGGTCTAGAATTACGAGAACGTGAGCAATTCGAAAATCCTGGGCGAGGAGCTACTAAATACACCGGGCACAAAGACGTTAATATAGCAGCCATAATTGTAACTATGTACGTAGTTTAGTCCACTGAGCATTCTTCTTCCCCTCCCGATTCCGCCTTGTGAGCTACCAAACGAGGCTGCGCACGAGGCGTTGGATATACGTACGTATCCAGCGGCCGGCTAAGGCCTACGTATACTACAACCAATTAGACCCCACATTTACCACGGGGCACAATTTGGTCCGGCCGGGTTATTGTCCGAATGAAAATCTGCGGCCCGAAATTAACCTGCCGTGGCAACTCTGCTCCGCTGCAGACACCGTACGTACGTCTCTCACGCACGAGCGACCGAAGAGCATTCTTCGACACACGCGAGTGGATGTGCGGAGTATTACGTACGTATAGCTCCCAGCTACTACAATATAGTACCGCTCGCTCGTTGATGCGCACTTGGAGGGAGGGAGGGAGAGAGGAAGAGATACAAGAGAATTGACGTCGTATGCCGAGGGTACAAACTCATAACGGGCGGAGATTAAGGGAGGAAATTTTTGATGGAAGCAGTACAACTCTAGTATCTGTTGAAACGACCTTTTTAATGCATTCGCCGACGCGAAGAAACACAGTAGAGCGGAGGGATTTCGTACGTTTCCAAGTTTGGAAATATCATCCGCGTGGGAGGGAGGGAGGGAGTGACGGAAGAAGATCGACTCGCTGCGGGGAGAAAATGTCATTCCTTTATGGTTTCGGCATATACACATATACGAACTTCTAGTCTCTCGGCGTCGGCGTCATCAACAGCTTCCCAGCCTAAAGAGCGAGCGAGAGACGCTGGTGAAAGGACACGCTTAGTTTGTCCGCCGCTCGCTCTGATCGATACAACGGAGAATGTCAGAATGTCATTAGAACGGACGCGGACAGACGCGGTGCTGAGGTAGGCGACGGAACTAAAGAAGAACAAACTGACCTTTTAATCCTCTGGCTATTAAGGGACCCCGGATGTGCCTCTAAGTAAACAGTCCTGTTTGAACAGTCCGAATATTCGTAGCTACGGCAGGCCGCATGTACGTACGCGTACACCCTTTTAGTGTATTTGTACGTACTCGTCATATTTCCAATAGGTCGCAAAGTGATTCTCATGGAAAAAAGCAGCGGCGGCGGCCGATATTACGTACCTTGCTTGCTCCCTTCCCTAGCTGCTCCTTCCTTCGTCCGTCCGTCCGTCTTCCCAGAAGAGCCGTGTTGACATTTTCTCGTCCAACGAAATTTTCATAAGCCCGGCTCGATCCGAGAAGGTCGAGCGAGGGCCGCCGCCCGCCCGCCTCGATCACAATCCCATGACTTTCCAACGAGTTACGGGTAAAGGATATTACGTATATGGATGGAACTTGGTTTGAACTACTTGTACTAATTTACGATTGAAGCATGTAGGAATACTAGTTGCGTATATGAAAGTAAATAATATCACCGAACGTTGAACGCATATCCCGCCAACAATGAATATGTTAGCCTGGCATTTAGAAAACTAGAATTTCTACCTCCATTACACATTTATCCAAGACATTTCGGTGGAAGTTTTTCAGCAGCTTGTATGTATACTGACAAGTTTGAATGTTGTTAAAAAATTACTCATCTTCAGATTTTGTCACCTTTCATATACTACGTAATAATCTAGCTGCTAAAGTCGTCGGTTCTGCAGAAGAAGAGACTTTGCGCAGGCAGGCGTACGTGATGCCCGCTCGCGCCGGTGGGACCAATATTGTTGCACCGACCGAATCGCGAATAGGTCGCGCCTGCAAAATTAATCCCCGGCCGAGCGAGCGAGCGAACCTTTTCAGAAATACGTCAATTGGCATTTACCTAGCTACGAGGAAGGAAGGATCGAGTGGGACGGACGGACGGACGGCAGGAAGAAAGCAACATGCGTCTGGCGGTAAAAACTGGATTTGGCCTATCGATGGTCGACCGGCCGTCCGACCGCCTGTGTATGTACATGTATGTTAATCTGACATTTATTGAAGGTCGCGCATCTTTTTCTCTCTGTCGAACGAACGCCCTCGCAGTACTCGGAGGAAGACCTTTTCCTCTTCCATCAGGGTAAAGAAAACTTTGGAATCCGCGCGGCGGCGTCGCCGTCGCCGCCGTCGTCGCTGCAGCTAGCGGGCTGAAAGATCACTCACTCACTCGCTCCAGCAGCTTAGAATTGCACCTCCTCCCTTTGGCGCCGACGCCTCCTCTGCGCCTGTCGTGGCCTTTTCTTCGCGACGATGAGGTGAACACGGACGGACGGAGAAAGAAAGAGAGAGAGAGAGAGAGAGCTCTTCTCTGAGAAGAAACTTGGTAAAGGTCAGTACAGGCAAAATTTGGCCATGGCAAATATTCGCTTCTTTGTAAACTGATGACTGCCGGCAGTTTGGTCTCTGGTCGGGTCCTTCAAAGGCTCGATACGCCGCTGTCTCCATGAAGGCCCGGATGAGAAAAGTTTCGGTGAATTCTGGCACTCCTGCTCACTCGCTCCTTCTCTCTCGCAAAATCAGCTTCTATTAGCAGAAAAGTCTTCTCGGCGATTGATTAGGCGGAGGTAAAAATCGCCGCCATTTTCCCGCGCCAATATCGTATGACAAATGCCACGGGCACCATTAGACGTCAGAATTAAACTCGCGACAGAGTACGAGCAGGTGAATTTCTACGAGCACGTTAAGAGCTAATTATACTTGTAAGACTATTTTTCAACGAGATCGATGGGCACCGAAGACGGAAACTTGGCGTTTGTCGATCGTGTAATGATTGGCATCAAATTGGCGCATTAAAACCGCTAGATGGCGCGGGAAGACAGCTTACCGTTTCGACCATCTCCTGGTATTCCCCGGTAGTGCCGCCATCTAGGAGTACAAAAAAGCTGTCCAACGCGGGGATTCGTGGGTTCGTACCAGGCTCGTACGAGCATGCCGACCTTGTGGTGAAGCTTGTGACCACAAAGAGTCACAGGCGTGCACATGTATCCATACTGCATGACATACTGCTGCATGTATATGTGGTGTCGGAAAATCGAACGTTTATAAGTCTCATGTAGTAGTTATAAATGATACGTACAGTCCGATTATAAGCCCAAAGAATACTATAATTCTGAAAGATATGGGCAAAATTGTAGTGGTACGGTAGTGGCATGGTATGGAATTCGTTAGTTAATTATGACTTATCTTTCGAAAGACTTATGACATGCAATCAGGACGGACATTTCTGGAAAGCGCATGGAATTCATAACACGGGTTGCAGTTGGGGCATGCCAGTATGTACGTACGTGTACGCAATGTACGACATTACTATCCAAAAGAAAGCCCGACAGCGGATGGGGCTCTCCTCCACTGCCCCGTCTCCGTGCTTGTCTGTCTCGAGCGCCGACGGACGGCCGGCCGGCTAGGCAAAAACACGGGAGGGCTGGAGCCCGGAGAGAGAGCGAGCGAGCGAGCGCTCAGGCAGCTCAGCCTTGCTTACACACGCGCACGCTCTCTAGCTCCCTTAATCGATAAATCCCAGGCCCTTCCTTCCTTCCCTGAGATCCTCCGTGGCGGCGGCGAAGGAAGCCGCGGCTCGGCCTGACCGAGGACGGTCGAATAGAGCTCGCGACCGACCGCACAGCCCGGGCATGAACTGAAATGCCAAAGGCGCGCGAGGAACGTGCGCAGTTTAGGGAGCCTAGAAACATTGGGCGCTGAGTTGAACGACATTAAATTTGCCAATTTCAAAAGCGAGGGCAAGTGCAACGGGCAACTTAATCGAGGCCAGGTAGATCTTGATTTGAAAGGCCTTGGTGTCCCTTGTTCGAGGAAGTCGTCAGCCTGCCGCCGCCTCGCTCTCTCGCGAAGAAACAGCAGCTAGCTCTTGAAGAAGGCACTTACAGGGCACGTACACACTCTGGACATGTTGCTCAAGTAGGATTCGAGTCGGTCGGTTAAATTCCTCCCAGCAAGGTCGAGATTAGCTCCACCATGGCCATCAGCAGCATCACCAACCGCAAAAACCTGCCTAAGCCGCTCGAGGAGAGGGTGCCGCCAGTCAAAATATACATCAGACACGAGTACGTAGCAGATAGTCAAATGTGATACCTAGCTACAGCATATAAACACTCTGACACTTTGCATACTCAGGAAAAACGAGGAGTTCGTGGCGCCCTTCCTGGACAAGATCCGTGAGGAAATTCCAGAGGCAAGGATCTCGACCGAGGAGGGAGATGATGGTGCCTAATAGGGATAATGTGCAAATTGATGCAGCTTGAGTAAAATTATCTTTTCGCAGGGGAGCTGGAGTACTTTGTCAACGAGAAGTTGGTCTACTCGATGAAGCACCTGATGAGCTACCCGAACGAGGACGAGATGATAGAGATCGCTCGCTGGGCCAACCAGGGCAAGTCGTTCATGCACATGTACCTCTGCTCCATCGGCGAGGGCGGCACGCCGAACATGGTAGTGGCGGACAAGAAGGCGACGCCGCTGCCCAAGAGGGTGCTCCTCATGTGCACAATATCCTAAATGAATGACGTACGCACTCCACCCCAATTGGAGAAAGAGGTATCTTTCCTAAAAGTGCTCAGTCTTTATTGATTCTCCCCTCAGCATGCAATCGAAAGGGTAAAATTACGCACACGTACATAAGCGTGCGCGCTTGGCAATCAATATTTCCCTAAACGTAATATGAGACAATCAAACTAGTATGTATGTATAACCCGCCTAGTTAACAATACCCCTTGCAACTATTTTGCTCAAGGCAAATACACGAAAAGACTTCATCAAGTCGGATGACAACAAGTTGGTCCCGTCTGTCGCCAGGGACAGTCTGTCGGCGTGGGCATTTTTATCGTTGGAGTGTGCTTCTGATCCTGCGAACTGTAGTCCGTGGCCCATTCAGCCAGTTCGCACTTGGCGAACATCAGGTAGACGACGCCCGCTGTCGTCATCACCGCAGCCGTGATGTAGAAGACGATCTGCCACTGGTCGGGTGTTTTCTGTCGCAAGAGAAAGTTGAGTACAGAGAGCAGCAGGGAACTTTGTTATAACTTAACTACATCTGGAGCCACTGCGGCGACTATTCGAGAGGTATGAGCACGCCCGAAAGCTGTCCGACGGGTGTAGGCCATGCCGAACAGGAGCGCCCCGAACTGTCCGCCGTAGTCCGTCATGTCCATGAAGACGAGCGCCTGCAGGGGGATCGCGAAGACCTGTGAGGCCAATTGACCCTCCAGGCTCGGAAACTGGTTGATCAGGCAGAACACGAGAGAGGACGAAAAGAAGCCTACGTACATGATATAGAAACTTGATGAGTGTCTAATGAGGTTCCAAGCTACTTTACCGAATGCGATGAATCCCTTCCTGCTCTTTTGGACTGTTGTAAATTCTTGCCTCCAGAACCAGTCCACGATCCTCCCGCCGAAGAACATGACGATAGCGGAGAAGACGAACGGGATGCCGGAGACGTAGCCAATCTACCAAAGGAATCATAAAATAATTGCTCAATTGCAACCGCAGCCAACCAATGTTATCTGAAGAATTCCCACTCTGAACACTCTGTTCATATACTCTGGCAGGTTGAGCACCGTGACGATGGAACCCCAGAGTAGCGCCACCATGGCCAACATCAGCGCGTTCGAGGTGGGGTGGGTCAGCATGCGCTTTAGGGGCAGCGGGGGTCGCCTGAATTAAAAAGTTGCTTAATAGGTAGCACTACGCTGTACAATAAATAAGTACGACGTACTTTTCCTGGCTGTGGAGTATTCCGCACGAGGTACGTAATCTCGCTCCTCGTCAGAAATTCTCGGATGGTCTGCCAACCTGTCAGTCACGTAGAAGTACTTCTGTAGGTAAGACAGAACAATAACCCGGTTGTTCCTTCCTTCACGCCGACGCAATAGGGTAAAGACAAAGGGAATAGTTAAGGATGGCAACTAACGCAGTGTGTACGTCGAAATACCCGGCACGAAGAAGATCATGGGCCAACCGCTTCAACTAAGCACCAAGCGGATGGCCATCAGAAAGCCGAAGTGGTACCTACAAGGGACAGTTCGTCCAGCAACGCAACTTTTTTAAGAAAATTACCTCGCAGACACGGGCACGAGAAGGGTGGCCAGTGACTGTACACCGATGCCGGCGATGAGGCAGCGCGTCGGGCCGAACTTCAGCGACAGGATGCCGCCAAAATCTGAGTGCAGATCTCGCCGTAGAAGGAGGCAGACAAAAAACTCGCCTTCTCACCCTCGGTGTAATTGAACTCGCCGTATATACAGCAAAATAGCCGGATGATATAGAAACTGTACGTACTTCATTCCTGCTTTACCTCGATCGCGTAATCGCTCTCGTTGGCGCCCGCCGCCGTCCACAGCCATGGGCACGCTGAACTTGGTCAGGTAGATCTGCTTGGAGGCGAAGAAGCAGAGCAGGGCCACCACGAAGCGCACGGAGCCGAAGAACGGAGGCCGGGAGGGCGGCATTGTGGAGGCTTCTTCCGTCATAGTTGTTCCTTATGACGTCTGAATTCCTTGACCTGTGCTACATGCTGCCAGCGCCAGCTAAACCGTAAAGCCGGTTTGCATACCGCGGACCGGACAGCAGCTCAACGTACAAGAAGACGAGCTTTGATCTCCTTGCAGGTAAAAATGGGCAGCGAAGGAGATGGAAACGGACGCTTAGCGTACAGGGTTTCTGTCTGTCTCGTTTTATTGGCACTCTTTACCAATGCAACAAATCGTAGTTACTGTACGACTGGGTACGAGTACAACCTGGAGGGGATCTTTGTGGCGGCGATCGCTCGCGCGCTCTACTACTGTAGTTATTGGTTAAAAGGCCCGGAGGCTGTCACAGAAGTATTGAAAGAAATCGGCGGCGTCGCAGGTGGAGAGCTACGTAATTTCTAGCTTCGTTGGTTGGAAGTAGTCATTTCTAGAGTATCTAAGTATTTTTTGCAGTTCAGGTTCGATCGTTCGGTTCCGATATCGGATTTTTTAGAAGTCTGCCTTTCCGCAGTTTCGACTCGTCTTACATATAAATAGGTTGGAGTATGGATTGATACCTGCAGTCACAACGGAAATGATCCAATCAGTCTAATTTGGCACGATTCGTGACGGGTCTGCGCTTCATAGTACGCCCACTAATATCTAATTGAGTTTGTAGTCGAATCTAGCTACTTTCCTGTCTGTATACCTAGCTATTCTTAATATTTTGGGAGATGGAGCTCACAATTGAGTGCCAGCATAATTTCTCCAACTTTTCCTCAGACGACAGTATCGTCCTCCTTTCTTGCTTCGGTCTCCCCGTTCTTCCTCAGCTCTCAACACTGTGTCTAACACAATTTCTCAAGCACTGCGGTCAACAGCGGGAGGCCGTCCTGCCCCGCCCGTACTTATTCTAGCCCTCTCATAGAAGTCCTCTCTTCTTTTTTCTTCTCCATCGCTAACGATGCCAAATGTAATTAAGCACACAAGCGGCCAGTGCACGTAAAAGGTATTCTTGGAGCGAGTGTTGGAGCGAGCGCGAGTTTACGACTCTCCCGACTCCTATGTTAATTCGGCCCGGCCTTGCCGACGTACATCCTCGGCCGCCGATCGACGTCCTTTCTCCGGTCGGAACGGGGAAGAGATTCCTCACAGACAGCTAGCAGTCTAGTCGGCGTATCTATTCGTCGGTCCGTCCGTCCGACCGACCGCGGTCCAATGCAGTGAAGACGACGAGGCCTCTCTTCCCGCATCTTGCTTCCTAGGTGTTTCTTTAGCCGATGTCCGTAAAAGAAGGAAGGAAGGAAGGAAGGTGGATAGACGTCAGTGGCCAATGCAGATAGTAGTAGGCTAGGAGGAAGGTGAAGAAGCTTTTTGCCTTATTGAGTTTCCGCTCGCTCGCTTGCTCAGCCGATGGATGGACCTGTCCGTCTGTCCGTCCGACTAGCTGAGAAGATCTCGTTCTCGTGGCACGTCAGGAGGGAGAAGACGTGAGAGTCGTTTGCACCTTCTCAAACCTGGATGAGGCCGACGAGGGAAAACTCTGGTCACGTCCGATCGACCGACCATCCGACCGACTGACCACTCGGTCGGGCCCGGAATCCCACGGTTGTAGCGGCAGCAGCTAGCACGGCCAGTCCGATATATCTCTGTCTCATTCAGTTCTCGTGTCCGTTGGGTCGGTCCGCCTCGCCATGCAGCTCAGAAGGTCAGTGTTGCCTCAACCTTGACGCCCGCTTTTGTCTGCTCCGCCGCGTCGTTGTCCGCATCGGCAGCCGCCGCCGCCGCCGTTGCCGATGCCTCTGTCGGTGGCTGGGTCAGAGTCACGATCAGCCTCTCGTCCTCCTCCTCTTCCCCTTCGGCGGCAGCCAAAGTCGCCCTGCTCTCCGAGGAAGCCATGTGGATCGGCGGCGTGCACATGGCCGCCGAAGTCTCCAAGGCGTGCTGCGGTTGCTGCATTTCGCGTACAATTTGTCTGGCTCGTTGCCCGCTGCCGATGTCTTCGGCCACCGACGGAACCGGCGAATCGTCGTCCTGAAATCCCTCGGGAGGCGGCGGCGGAGGTTGAGGCGGCATAAGAATGCCACCCGCCGGCCCCACGTCGTGAACTATGACGTCTCCGAAGTCCTCTGCAATCTCCATGAAGGCGTCGTCCTCGTTGTTTCCCCCGCCGGGGCTGTGGCAGTACTCCCTATAGAGGGAGACGGCGGCGGACGACGGCAGGATGGAGCCCGAGTGGCTGCCGTCGGCGCTCGGGTGCCTCCGCCGCCGTTTTCTCTTCCTCTTCCGCCGCAGCGCCATCTGACACACGCTGTCGTCGCGGCTCAGGCTCAGTCCGGACGTGTTCGAAGACGTGGATGACGTGGCAG
>JAAUYK010020360.1_pt1 | contig 17871 bp, 16 predicted proteins | sample 7278021 | NCBI WGS metagenome assembly JAAUYK01 (sample SAMN14350223, study PRJNA611818) | marine sediment metagenome | isolation source: surface marine sediment (1.8m) | place: French Polynesia: Moorea | collected 2018-08
GATCGCGAGTTCCCTATAAATGTATTTCTGGTCGCGACAACACTGTTGACGTTCAAATCCAAGAGCGTCAGTATACACCCCAAGAAATCTCAGCCATGATTTTGCAAAAACTTAAAGCAGATGCTGAGAGTTTCTTGGGAGAAACAGTTACTCAAGCAGTGATTACTGTTCCAGCATATTTTACCGATTCTCAAAGGCAAGCCACCAAAGATTCTGGAACCATAGCAGGTTTGGAAGTTTTGCGAATTATCAATGAACCAACGGCTGCGGCATTAGCCTATGGTTTAGATCAGCTAGACCGAGAGCAAAATATTTTAGTTTTTGACTTAGGTGGTGGAACTTTCGATGTTTCAATTTTGCAACTAGGCAATGGCGTATTTGAAGTTAAAGCTACATCAGGTAATAATCATCTGGGCGGAGATGATTTTGATAATGTCATAGTTCGTTGGATGATTAAGGCTTTTCATGACCAAGAAAACATTGAACTAAAAAACGATAAAATGGCTTTGCAACGCTTAAGAGAAGCGGCAGAAAAAGCCAAAATCGAACTTTCTAGTGCACCCACAACTTCGATCAATCTACCCTTTATTACTGCGGATGAAACCGGTCCCAAACATCTAGAAATGGAGTTGAGTCGAGCCAAATTTGAGGAATTAGCTCGAACACTGATTCAAAAAACCTTAGAACCGGTAGAGCAATCACTTAAGGATGCAGACCTCCAACCAGATGACATCGATCGTTTGATTTTAGTGGGAGGTTCGACTCGTATTCCCGCAGTACAAAAAGCGATCCAAACAGTTTTCCCACAGATGCAAGTTGATCGCTCAGTTAATCCAGACGAAGCAGTAGCCTTGGGTGCAGCAATTCAAGCAGGTGTTTTGGGAGGAGAGGTTGACGATCTGCTGCTTTTAGATGTCACCCCTTTATCCTTGGGGATTGAAACTTTAGGGGAAGTCTTTACCAAAATTATCGAAAAGAACACCACAGTGCCGACCAGTAAATTTCAGGTGTTTTCTACGGCTGCGGATGGTCAAACTACTGTAGAAATTCACGTTCTTCAGGGAGAACGTGCCATGGCACAGGATAATAAAAGTTTAGGAAAATTTCTCTTAACAGGAATTCCTGTAGCTCCTAGAGGCGTTCCCCAAATTGAAGTTAGTTTTGAAATTGATGTTAATGGTATTTTACAAGTTACCGCAGAAGATAAAGGAACTGGAAAAAAACAAAATATTACCATTTCTAATACAGGAGGATTAAGTGCTACAGAAGTTGAAAGAATGCGTCAGGAGGCAGAAAAATATGCCGAACAAGATAGAAATCGCATCAGATTAATTGAAATTAAAAATCAGGCAGATAATCTATTCTACAATTACGAATTAACCCTCAATGAACAAGGAAAGTTCCTTCGTCAAGAGTTAAAAGTTGAAATTCAAAAACTTAAAAATAATCTTGAGAAAGCCTTTATAAATAACAATCAATCCCCAGAGGCAATTCAAATTTTAGTCGATCAATTCCGTCAAAAACTATTACAAGTAGGTTCTGATGTTTACAACAAATCAACGGACGCTGGAACAGCTAATTTAGACGAAATGTTGGAAAACTTAGATGAAACAATTTCTAATATAGAATCTAATATAGAAATGGAAACTCAATTTGAACTGCCCCTAGAAGAGAATTCTCAACAAGAGAATCAAAATGTTAAAGCTTTAGTAGCTGTTGAGAATCAAAATCGTCAAATGGATTCTGTAGAAGTTGATAATTATGATGATTCTACAATGATTGATGAGATTGATTTTGAAGATTATGAATTCATTGACTAAACCAGAGACTAATTGTTATTGGGCTTTTATGAGCATCTTTTGCTACAGTACCATTAGCACAATACACAAAAAATTGAGACAATAAGGTTTTATGGCAGGGGACTATTATCAAATTCTGGGTGTATCCCGTGATGCAAGCAAAGAGGAGCTAAAACGGTCGTATCGTCGTCTTGCTCGTAAATATCATCCCGACGTCAATAAAGAACCAGGGGCAGAAGAACGTTTTAAAGAAATTAATCGCGCTTATGAGGTGCTTTCAGAGCCAGAAACTCGTAGTAGATATGATCGCTTTGGGGAAGCGGGAGTCTCTGCTGGTGCTGGGGCTTCTGGGTTTGAATATGGTGATATGGGCGGTTTTGCCGATATCTTCGAGTCTATTTTCAGTGGTTTTGGTGGTGTTGGAGGTCCGACTACTTCTCGGCGTCGTACTGGACCAGTGCGGGGAGATGATCTGAGATTAGATCTAAAACTAGAATTTCGTGAGGCTGTTTTCGGTGGCGAAAAACAAATTCGCATTCCCCATTTAGAAACTTGTCAAGTTTGCAATGGTAGTGGTGCTAAACCAGGAACTAGCTCTCGTACTTGTCCTACCTGTAATGGTGTCGGTCAGGTAAAACGAGCTACTCGCACTCCTTTTGGTAGTTTTGCCCAGGTTTCTACTTGTCCGACCTGTAATGGTACGGGAACTGTTATTGAAGCTAAATGTGAAGCTTGTAATGGTGCGGGACGGAAGCAAGAAACGAAAAAACTCAAAATTACGATTCCTCCAGGAGTTGATAATGGAACTCGTTTAAGGGTTTCTGGAGAAGGAGATGCTGGGGTAAGAAATGGTACAGCAGGGGACTTATATGTCTACTTATTTGTAGAGTCTGATAAGGAATTTACCCGAGAAGGAATTAATATTAGTTCCGAGATTAGCATTAGCTATTTGCAAGCTATTCTCGGTTGTCGGGTAAAAGTTGCCACTGTTGATGGAACCGAAGAAATTACAATTCCGGCGGGAACTCAGCCCAATAGGGTTTTAGTACTAGAAAATAAAGGAGTCCCTAGATTAGGAAACGCGGTGAGTCGTGGCAATCATTTGATCACTGTTAAAGTAGAGATTCCCACCAAGCTCAATGCAGAAGAGAAAGAATTACTCGAAAAGTTGGCCACAATTAAAGGAGAGAGTATTGGCAAAGGAGGTCTTGAGGGATTCTTAGGAGGATTGTTCCATAAATGAAGAATACTCTTGCAACTTCATCTCAAGGTCAGGGTGATGCTTTGTTAGATTTGCGGGGTACGCCTTGTCCGATTAATTTTGTGCGGACAAAATTGCGTTTAGAACAAATGCCGGCCGATTCTCTTTTGGAGGTTTGGCTAGATCCTGGGGAACCCATAGAACAAGTACCAGATAGCTTAAAAATGGCAGGATATCAATTAGAATCGATTGAAAACCGCCAAGAATTTTTTGCTCTGTTAGTACGACGTCCTCTAAGATTGTGATTGCTTTGGCTACTGAGATTACTAACCAACAACAACTATGGGGAACGGTAGTAGCGGTACAGGCGAATTTTTATCAGGTAAAACTAGCCCCAAATAGCGATCGCTTAAGTAATATAGATTATTTACTCTGTACTCGCAGAACTCGGCTCAAAAAAATTGGTCAAAAAGTGATGGTGGGGGACGATGTTGCTATTGAAGAACCGGATTGGCAAGATGGACGAGGAGCGATCGCTGATGTATTATCAAGAAAAACGGAACTACAACGTCCCCCAATAGCTAATGCCGATTTGATGTTATTGGTTTTTGCGCTAGAAGAACCTAAGTTAGATCCTTGGCAATTAAGTCGCTTTTTGGTGCAAACTGAGTCTACAGGATTGGAACTCTGTTTATGTTTAAATAAATGCGATCTGATCTGTAAGTCTGGACAAGAGCAATGGCAAGCAAGATTAGCTAGTTGGGGTTACGATGCAGTCTTGATTAGTGCGATTCAAGATTATGGTATTGATAATTTGCTGTGCCGTTTAAAAGATAAAATTACTGTAGTTGTCGGGCCGAGTGGGGTTGGTAAATCGAGTTTAATCAATAAACTGATTCCTGATGTCAATCTAAGGGTAGGTCGGGTATCGGGTAAGTTGCAACGGGGTCGTCATACTACTCGTCATGTAGAGTTATTTGAGCTTCCTGGTGGCGGTTTATTGGCCGATAGTCCCGGGTTTAATCAACCAACTATGGACTATAATCCAACGGACTTAGCGTTATATTTTCCCGAAGCTAGAAGCAGATTAGCTCATAGTAGTTGCCAGTTTAGTGATTGTTTGCACCGCGATGAACCGAATTGTGTGGTGCGAGGAGATTGGGAAAGATATCAATATTATTTAGATTTTCTGGATAAAGCGATCGCGTTTCACAAGAGCCAACAAGAAAATCCTGATGAGGAGTCTAGTGTCAAACTTAAGGTCAAGCGATCGGGTAGAGTTCAATATGAGCCTAGATTAGCAAGTAAAAAATATCGTCGTCGCTCTCGTAAAGAAAAACAGCAGAATTTACAGGAATTATATAGCGATCGCTCCATTAATGAGCTTTATGATGAAGAAAATTATTAGGAAAGGTAAGAGGTAATGGGTATAGAATTATAATCATATATACTGCTTAAAATTCTTCACTATCAATCCAACCTACAATTAGAAAGATAAATCCAACTAACATAGCTGTTCCGATCAAAATGTAAGTAATGACATTCATTCCTGCCATCCAAGTAATAATTACGGCAATTAAATAGGGTAAACCTAATGCAATAGTTGTCCCGACTAACTTATTTCTTGTCCATTTAATATCTTTCCAACGAGTGCCAACACCACCTTCTCCTCTAGGTTCCAAACCAGTAGGAGCACTTGGGACTCCAGACGATCTGATGAAAGGATCTTTTTGATCGGGCATAGAAAAATTTCCTCCCTTGACATGAAACTAGCTCTAGTATGGAATATTTTTTTGTATTTTAGTATTTTAGGCTAGAGAAATATCCTGACCAAAAACATTCAGTAATATCACTAAAGTTAAATCAATATATATCTTGAAATAGTTGATATTTGCTAGTAATTATACGGAGAAAATAGCTATAGCAATTCTTGGTTAAGTGAGAACCTTCGGAGTAATGCATCGCCTAAAGGAAGAATTTAGAGAGATTTTTGAAACTAGGAGACTGGCTAAAGAAATCACATCAAGAATTGCCAGAGTTTGGTTTATCAGCTCCGCCGACATTGATAATATTTCCGATGACATTGATATCTCTACCGACATTATCACCACTACCAGAATGAGATTGATTAACATTTGTTATCATTTTCTGTACCAATAATGGGGATTAATTGGGTGTTTTCGCTCAAGGACTGCTTCGGAAAAGATTTATTAAAAAAGTATTAATTTTATATTACCTCACAAAATCCGATTGAAAACATTTAAGGTTTAATCGTCGGTGAAATAAGAATCCCCTGCTTCAGCGGCGGAAGTATCAACGATAAAGTCTATTATTAAGGATGCTCGACTTAGATCGAGCATAACCAGCAAAATGGTCTTTCCGTTAATATCAATGAGTAATTAGCAATTAACAGCAAAATAGCTTCTGAAAATATGAAAATTGCGATTCTTGCTTCTGGTTTTCTTCCCGTTATCGATGGAGTTACCGTCAGTGGATTTTATCGCCTACAAAAACTTAGTCAGTGGGGGCATGAAGTATTGTTCTTTTGTCCCGATTATAGTGCTCTCGCCGATATTTATCCCAATTGGCAAGATTATACGGGCAATATTTTCCCTGGGGTAAGAGTAGTAAGTCTAAAAAGTAAAACCTATTTTGTGGATTTTGAGCGCGATTTCGCCTGGAGTTCTTATCGACAAGTAAAGCAAGAATTAGCCAATTTTCAACCAGATATTATTCATGTTGATGAACCAGAACGTTTATTTATCAATTTTTGGCGATTACCAGGCATTAAGTTTTCTCGTCGTCATAAGATACCTTGTGTTGGTTTTTTTAGAACTAATTTTTTAGAATATTTAGAAGACTTTTTTTCTTTACCTAAACCTTTACTGGCAGGTTTGCAATGGTTACTTAAAAAATTAATTGTATTTGTTTATAATTCTTACGATGTTACTTTAGTATCTAGCATTATTACTAAAGAAAAAATTATCGCACTAGGAATTAAGAATAGTTTATACGGTAATTTACTGGGTTTTGAAGCAGAAAAATTCGATCCGAATTTACGTCAGGATAATTTTTTCACGAATCAATATGGGTTAGAACAAATAGACAATCGAGTTAAGTTAATCTTCTTAGGTCGTTTAACTCCCGATAAGGGATGGGACTTTACCCTTTCTCTTTTACCTAAATTATTGCAACAAATAGATAAAGATAAAGTTGCCTTCTTAGTTGTGGGAGATGGAGAAACTAAAGACGAAATTGCCCATAAATTAGCCGAACTCAAGACTCACTTTCATCTATTTGGTAGAATTGCTCCCAAAGCTATTCCTGAACTTCTAGCTAATTGCGATCTCCATGTAACCGCTTCAGAAAAAGAAACTAGAGGCTTAACTATTTTGGAAGCTTTTGCGGCTGGAATTCCTGTTTTAGCACCCCGTGCTGGAGGAGTTGTAGAAAACATTCAAGATGGGATTAATGGATATTTATATCAGCCTGGAGATGAAGATGATTTTATAGAAAAACTCAAACTCTTAGTCGAAGATTCTACTCTGCGTCACCATATGGGAATTAAGGGCAGAGAATCAATTAAGGAGCAGTATAGTTGGGATAATACTATTAAAAATCTGGTAAATATTTGGCAAGAACAAATTAATTCGAAGAAGAATACAGCAGTCGGGAGGATAGTAGGTTGGGCAAAATATAGTCATTCTAAATAGAAACCCTATGTATTCAATGGGTAAGGGCGAACGGCAAAGCTAACAGTTAACACTTAACTGATGATACCCTCGCATTTTTCCTGGATTTAATAAACCATAGGGATCGACTTGTTGTTTAAAAGCTACCTTATCGGGATCGATTTGTTTATTGCCACCATCTTCGATGGTATAAACATGGGGATTAGCAATAAATGCGCCGTGTTCTTCGTGATAGCGAATGATTTCATTTAATCTTGCTTCTGTCGTATAACGAACTAACTGTAATCCTGCGGGTACTGCTTTCCCCCCAGCAAGTAAAAATTCCAAATGAATGAGCAGTTCATCCCCGAAGTGATGATACATTTGTTCAACTCTGTCTAAGGTGAAGTAAAAAGTTTGCAGGTAAGTAAGATTAGAATCTATATTGCGGGCGTGTAAGGTTGTATGATTCCAGGTGAATTCCAATAAACTTGTCCCTTTACTGGCTTCGATCGCGTTTTTATCGTAGGTAATTTCGCCTTGATATTCTTTGACTAATTCCAGAAAAGGTTCGAGAGAATATTCTGAAATCATCACCAAAGCGCAATGTTTTCCCGCAGGTAAATGATTTTGTAGCGCAGTAAAATAACTAGGAATCGGATCGGCGTGGATACTCACTAATTTTTTGACAATTCCCGGACTATCACTCAAAGTTTGACCAAATCTAGCTGCTGTCATAAACTCATCAAAGACAACAATCATTTCTCTCCAAGGATAAGCTGGTGCGAGGGCGATTTCTAATTCGGTAATGATTCCGGTTGTGCCATAACCGTGAATAACTTTTTGGACTTGATCTCCCTGTAACTCAATTACTTGAGGTTTATCTTCAATGGTTACTATGCGTACTCGCCGTAGATTTCCGAGATCGCTAATTTGTCCGTAATTGATCGAACCCATTCCCACACTGCCACCACCGATAAAGCCACCAATAGTTGCTGTGCGATAGGTAGAAGGAGCCATCCGTAATTCCCAGCCTATTTCCTTGGCTTGTTTGTCAAAAACTGCCATTTTCACCCCAGGTTCAACTATTGCTATGCCTGGTTCCAGGGATTTGATCTGATTCATTTTAGTGACATCAAGAATCACTCCACCCTCTAAAGGGATACATTGACCATAATTCCCTGTTCCTGCACCTCTAACAGTCAAGGGAATTTTATGTTTCACACAAGCTTTGGCAACTCTGATTACTTCAGCTTCGGTCATGGGGCGAACTACGAGATCTCCCCGTTTATTTTCTAGTTGCTTTTGTAAAACAGGACTAAAATGATAATAGTCTAGAGAAAGTTTCGCTATCTGGTTGCGATCGCTGATTATTTCGATTCCTGTTAGTTCATGGGTAATCTCGATCAAATTTACTTTGCTTTTTGTATTTTGCATAATATAAAGATTTTAATAATGAATCTGTTAAATTAATATTACTCAATTAAAAGAAGGGAACTCATTGTACTTCTCTTCTTGTTCTATGGACATTGTATAACCACTGATAGCCTTTACAGTGTCAATATAAAACCAAATTTCTGTAATATCTGCAATAATTAGTTTGTTGTTGATTATTGGGAAAGTAAAGTAATGGCAAATACCCAGACGCGCAAAGCAGATCACTTGCGTATCTGTCTGGAAGAGGATGTCCAGTTTAACCGTGTAACCAATGGGTTTGAGAAATACCGTTTTACCCATACTTGTTTACCCGAAATCAACCTAGAGGAAGTAGATTTGCGGACTACCTTCCTCGACAAACAGTTAAATGCACCTCTGTTGATTTCTTCAATGACAGGAGGCACCGACCAAGCCAAACTGATTAATTATCGTCTCGCCGAAGCAGCCCAAAATCATCGTCTGGCTATGGGCGTTGGTTCGCAACGCATAGCAATAGAAAAACCTCATACCGCAGATAGCTTTGCGATTCGTGATTTGGCACCAGATGCTCTATTATTCGCCAATTTAGGAGCGATTCAGCTTAACTATACCTATGGTTTGGAGCAATGTTTGAAAGTAGTAGAAATATTAGAAGCTGATGCGCTGATACTTCATATCAATCCCTTACAAGAATGTATTCAGCCAAGAGGAGATGTTAACTTTAGAGGCTTACTTGATAAAATTCACCATCTATGCGAGCAAATTTCGGTTCCTGTAATTGCTAAAGAAGTCGGGAATGGAATTTCTGGTGCTATGGCAAAAAAGCTGATTGAAGCAGGAGTAAAGGCGATCGATGTCGCTGGTGCTGGTGGGACTTCTTGGGCAAAAGTAGAAAGCGAACGAGCCGAGAATAATTTACAAAGAAGACTCGGACAAACCTTTGCTGATTGGGGGATTCCTACCGCAGATTGCCTGGTACAGATTCGGGCGCAATATCCTGAAGTTCCTTTAATTGCTTCTGGGGGTTTACGTAACGGTATGGAAGTGGCTAAAGCGATCGCTCTGGGAGCGAATTTGGCGGGTTTAGCTTTTCCCTTTTTACAAGCAGCCTCGGAATCTTCTGAAGCCTTAGAAGAGTTGATCCAATTGTTATTGTCAGAGATTAGAACAGTTCTCTTCTGCACAGGTAACGCAAATTTAGCGAATTTAAAAAAATCTAACTCTTTAAGAAAAGCTCTTAGCTGTTAGCTATTAGCTATTGGCTTCCTTTTCAAAGGTCACGACTTGCTTGAAGGAACTGGCGTGGTTCCCCCCATTTCCCCCCATTCGAGGGCAAGCCCCATGAGCAACTTTTGTAAAAAGTGCTGAATCAGAAGGAGGTCTGACCGCAGGATCGCTCGTCAATTTGAGCTTTAAAAAGTAACCTAAATTAATCTATCGATCTTTTGTTACTAAAATTAATAATTGCCCTAGATGTTATGGGACATAGATTTTAAACCTTAATTCCTGGCCTAAAATACTATAAACACAATATTTACTGGAATTTCGGCTTAAAATAGTAGCGAAAAGGCGTTAGCTGACTACTAATGCCTTTAGATTAATTTACAGTTTAATTGGTTGGACTCGATTAAATTGGTTACTTCACAGTTGGTTGGTTATCTTAGGTATTGCTGGTAGGCAATACCTTTTTTGTTGTCTTACAGCTTAATTGGTTGGACTCGATTAAACTGATTATGTGATTCTTGGTTACCTTAAGTATCACTCACTAGTAATATTTTCTTAGTTCCTAAGACTTAAGTACAACACCTACGCTTATAGAAAATATCAGGTTATCTGCATAAATGTCTTCCGTAAATATACTAATTTTTGCTTGAATTCCTGAATGTATTAATTATGGATTCTGGTTACTAGTTCATTGGCTCACAAATCTTTCGTTTGGTTACGCTAAATTACATCTTACTTCTTACCTTTTACCTTTTCCCTGCTCCCTTTTCCTTGTTACGTCTTACCTGCTATTAATTTAATAGATTCCAACCCCAAGCAATTACGATCGCGACAATCGCCCCAATAGTAGTATTAATAAAATTAACCACTTCGTTGGTCAAGAATTGCCACCGCTCTTGCAAAGTTGCACCGATTAAACTTTCAATATTAGTAGCAATAAAAGCAGCCAAGATACAGCAAACTATTCCGACCAGATTAATCATTCCCACTAGATAACCGATAATAGCGATCGCGATTGAAGCAATAATTCCGGCAACTGTTCCTTCTAAGCTAATCGCTCCTTCCGTTCCTCGAGGAACAGGTTTAAAGGTTGTAATTAAAAAAGTACTTTTGCCATAAGCCTTGCCTACTTCACTAGCACTCGTATCGGATAACTTAGTGGCAAAACTCGCTACATAACCTAAAATCAATAATTCCTGGAAAGGGGAATCGACCAACACAGTTATTAACGCGCAAATAGTAGCCGTTAAAGCCGAACCCCAAACATTTTCTGGTCCTCGCATACCCGATCGCTTTTCGGCTATCCCAGCAGCTTCTTTTTCTGCCATACCGATCTTGGTTACGGCTGAACCAACTAAGAAATAAAACATCACTACGGTATATCCTTGCCATCCCAGAGTCCCCCAAACTAAGACTCCTAATAACCAGGCGTTGATATAACCCAAGGGAGTGAGTAATTTTTTAGGCACAATCCAGGCGATCGCGATTAGAAAACAATTTAGGAGAATGGCAATTAGCCAAGGGTTTATTAAGGAACCAGGAACCAGGAACCAGGAACCAGGAAAAATATTGGTCATTTTCTCTTCTTTTTTGCGTTGTTTTTGTTTTACTTTGTTAACTGAGGCAATGAATATAGTTGTTAATTCTGAGGCTTCTTGAAGGAGGTTTTTAAGTTTGACGAGCGCGGGAAGCGGGCTTCAATACAAATGCGATTAACTAGAGATACTAACTAATTAATTAATAAAAGCCCCCTTCTCCCCCCGCGTTATCCTAAAGGATATGCGGAGCGGTATGCTTTAGCATATGCGAAGCGGTATCCTTTAGGACTACCTTCGGGGCGTGCGAAGCGGTATCCTTTAGGACGGCGTAAGACGTTTAACCCAGCTCCGTGTTCTGGGCAAGGGAATGCGCTCTGAAACTAGATCGGATTCAATAAGTAATTCAAACCAATACACTGTTTCTTCCAATTCTTGTAATCCGCTCTGAATTTTACTGACAAATTCGGCACCAGAGCGACTGCGGAAAGCTTCGCGATAATGGGCTCCTACAGATGTATTAAAGCGTAATACTTGTTTACCGATAACTTGTGCCACCGTCGAAGAAGATGGTAAAGAACCATAAAGGCGAATTACTCTTAAAGCAAACTCCTTAGTCCTCTTCTCTTGGTGCGAGTTCCTTAGCTGAGGGAACCTCAGTAGGGTCGCACCGCTTCCTCAAATCCTGCGCCATAATTGTAACTTTTGCAATTTTTAATCTTCCTTAAAGTATTTTCCTCGTTCCTCGTTCCTTGTTCCTCGATCCTTACAAATATCCTCTGGGTGTAATCATCCAATCACCATGACTATAGGTATTGCTGTTACCAATGATAATCGTGGTCAACATATCAATAGGATTATCCAACATTTTCTCTAAGCTAGTTACAGTAATGTGTTCATCATTTCGATAAACAGATCGCACGATCGCGACTGGGGTATTTTTATCTCGATATTTGAGAAAAATCTCCTGTGCCTTAACAATCTGTTGCACGCGTTTTTGCGATCGCGGATTATAAATACTAGTAACAAAATCTCCCATAGCGGCTGCTTCTAAGCGTTTCATAATTACCTCCCAGGGAGTTAACAAGTCACTCAGACTAATGGCACAAAAATCATGCATTAAGGGCGCACCCACCCGCGAAGCTACAGCTTGTAATGCGGAAATTCCAGGAAATACTTGTACTTGAGGAGTTTTGCCATCCCAATGATTCAGCTTGAGTTGTTCTAAAACTAAACCCGCCATGCCATAGATGCCGCAATCACCTGAAGAAATTACTGCGACAGTTAAACCTTGATTGGCTAAGGCGATGGCTCTTTCTCCCCGTTGCTTCTCTTGAGTTATGGGAAGAGATTCGATAACCTGCCCGACACGAAACAAAGGTTGCACCAAATCTATGTAGAGAGAATAACCAATTACCACATCAGCACCAGTGATGGCAGTTTTCGCCGCAGGAGTAATCTGATCTAAACTACCAGGGCCAATTCCTACTAGATAAAGTTTTCCGAGCTTACCTGTATATTCTATCTCTGATTGCGCGATCGCGATTGTTACCGCACCAGGTTGCTGACTCTGTTTAAAGATTTGTTTGTTCACGATTAAGGGGTTAGGATTTGGTTCTTGTTGTAGTAATTTTATATTCTGGGAATCAAATAACTGAGCCGCAGATATGGCAGCAGCTTCGGCGACACTGGGAGTACCCACTTCCTGATTGACGACAGTAGAAGGAGTTGGCACGACAACCTGTTTTAAAATCTGGGCAGTAAAAGTTTGTAACGGCAAATCGCGATCGCGGCAAACTTCTAAAATTCCTATTTCATCGGCTTTGATATCTATTGTCGCTATACCCGCGATCGCTTCTATTGCTAAATTATATTTGGCAAAAGTTAACCTAATTGCCTGATTTATTAATTCTTTTGAGGTTCCCCTTTCGCAACCAATCCCTACCCACAAAAGTCTCGGATGCCATTGCACTTGAGGTAGCCCAGATTCAGCAGACAAATCTCTATGCTTGACACTAATCCAGATCCTTCCTCGATACAAACTCTCACTGCTAATATTTTTCCTATCTCCCTCATCTCCCTCATTCCTCGTTCCTCGTTCCCTGTTCCTTATAAAGCTTTCTGGTAGACTAGACCGCCATAGAGTAGAACCTACTTCTTGAATAACCTCAATGGCATTTTGGTGAGCAACTTCCGCCATCAGCTTAGTCCAACTTCCTTGTCCTTTTATCCAACCATAGGGACGACCTAAAATATCAATTCCTGGTAAACTCAAACTGTTAGAAGCTCCTGTAATAATCGGTGTTGCCCCAATTTGTAGCGCAATCATCTTAGTTAGTAAATCCGCACCACCTTGATGTCCGCCACAGAGACTAATGACAAAACGACCCTCTGGATCGATTACGATTATTGCAGGGTCAGAGGCTTTGTCTTTTAGTAAAGGTGCAATCAATCTTACTACTGCACCCGTCGCTAAACAAAAAATTAAGGAATTATACTTATGCCAAATTACAGCTAGATGTTCTTTGAGAGAAGCATTATAGATCTTAATCCTCTCTGGTAATTGCGCTTGGTCTTGATTATGCTGTTTGACATAATTACTAGAAACCCAAAGAGTTCCATCGATCTTATTTTGTAAGCTATCTAAAATTTGAACAGCTTGAGTAGTTATTCCGATAAATCCTATGGGTTGAAATTGAGAGAAAGTAAGATTTAACATTGATCATTTAAAATTTAACTTAAGCATTTATCAGTTAAAACTCTTTCCTCATCGTTCAAAAGTTCCCTAATCCCTAATCCCTAAAATTTCGAGTTGCTAAGAAATCCTGAAAGTAATGCTGTTATATTATCGATAGGGCTTAGAATTAATAATACAATCATAGTTAACTTTATCCCTTTAAACCGTAGTCTATTGCATATGTCTGTGAAAGCTGATTGGGGAAAAGTTCACTGGTTGGTTTTCTGATTAAATATACGACACAGTTTGAATGTTGATTAGCTTATGAGCCAAGCTACTGTTTATGACAATTGGGATTGGTTTACTCCCCAAAAAGACCAAGATAGTGCATTGTTACAGCAATGGGGATTTATTCCTGGTATTAAGGATTTGTTAGTATTGCGCCAAGTACATGCGTTAGAACATGCAACAGTTTGGATCCTCAGTAATCTAGAGGAAACGAAAGCTAGCATTAACTCTAGAAGCGATGATAATGAAAATATTGGCGGATTATCTACCGAAAAAGGGTTCTTTCTCTATGGGGATATTAATCTTGCCCACCTGAAAAAGGCAGTACATCTTGCTCTGACTCGTCTCAAAAGAGGAGAATGGGATTTAGCTGTTCATCCTCGTTGCGGTACCAATGCCTCGGTAGCAGCCCTCTTAACCACAGGAATGATTTTAACTACCTATTTAATGTTACCCCGAGAACCTATTGGACAATTAGTAGGAATAGGATTAGCAACTGCTACTGCTACCTATCTTGCTCCTGATATAGGTATGGTAGTACAAAAATATATTACAACAGCAATTCCGTTTAATCTCAAAATTTTAGAAATCGCTAAAACGATTGATATGTGGGGCAATCAAGCATATTTTGTTGGTTTGCAATGGCAAACTTCGTAATAAAAATTAAACTTGAGGTTAATCATATTCCCACCATCGAATAGTATTTTGGGAATAATGCTCATTTTTAAACAAAAAAAACCTATGGCAATCAAACGTGGTTCTAAAGTAAGAATTCTTCGTAAAGAGTCATACTGGTACCAAGATGTCGGTACTGTGGCTAGTATCGACAAAAGTGGGATTCGTTATCCTGTAATCGTTCGTTTTGACAGAGTTAACTATACCGGTATTAGTGGTTCTCCTTCTGGCGTTAATACTAATAACTATGCTGAAAGCGAACTAGAAGAAGTTTAATGGTATTTCACAGTCAAACTGTGTTGGGTAAATGATAGGGTGTTTTTAGTGATTTATTACTAGGAGATCGCCTAAACTTTGCCTGAATTACCAGAAGTAGAAACTGTCCGTCGTGGACTAGATCAATTGACTACGAATCAAGTTATCGAGGGGAGTGAAGTTATATTACCAAGGACTATTGCTTACCCTCTTTCTGTTGCAGAATTTGATACTAACATCATCGGAGCTGCGATCGCGTCTTGGCAAAGACGGGGTAAATATTTAATAGCGCAGTTAGTCGATCGAGCGGCAAAACCTACAGGTTATTTAGGAGTGCATCTACGGATGACTGGTCAGCTACTCTGGGTCAAGCAATCTGATAATCTACAAAAACATACTCGTGTACGTTTATTTTTTCCTGATCGCCAAGAATTGCGCTTTGTCGATACTCGCACCTTTGGTAAGTTCTGGTTAGTTCCCTCAGTATCATCTCCCGAAACTATTATCACAGGATTGCAAAAATTAGGCCCAGAACCTTTCGCCAAAGAATTTACTAGTGCCTATCTTGCTGCCCAATTAAGTAAGCGTCGCCGCAATATTAAAACTTTACTCTTAGATCAGAATATCGTGGCGGGAATTGGCAATATTTATGCCGATGAAACCCTATTTAAAAGTAAGATCCGACCAGAAACCTTAGCTACAGATTTAACAAGTTCCCAAATTAATCGACTCCACAAAGCGATTATTGAAGTTCTGCAAACAGCGATTGACCAAGGAGGAACTACTTTTAGTGACTTTCTGAACCTGTTAGGAGTAAACGGTAATTATGGCGATTCAGCATTAGTTTATGGTCGTCAAGGAGAACCCTGTCGAGTATGTCAGACTCCTATTGACAAAATTAAATTAGGAGGACGTTCCTCGCATTTTTGTCCTAATTGTCAGAATTAGGCAATAGAGAACAGGTTTTGAACCTTAATAAGATTCTATAATTAAGCAATCGGGATGCTTACAGCATTTCAAATTTAGCCTCCCGCGCGGGAAGCCCCGCGTTTTACGCGAAGCGTAAACCCAGAACACGGAGCTGGGCAAGCGTCGGGATGATAGCGCGGTCAGAATTTTTGGGGCAAGAGTTGCAATACAAAACTTAATCATAGCAAGAGCCTCGCTATTGTAATATTAAGTCAAGACGGGTTCGCCCGTAGTACTAAATGGTACCGTGACTCGGCGGTCATGACGGGTAAGTCTCCCTGAACAGCTCCCAGACTGTTAAACCAACCCCGTAAACGAGAAGACGAGCGACCCCGCGCCGCCGTTAGGCGTTTATCCCGCATAGTTTGGGGCAAGGGAACGCGCGAGTTTTAAATTTTTTCTGGACTAAAAAACGATCACATTGTACCGCTGGACTGGCGGAAACGGAAACTGCCTGGACGGGGCGTATAAACTTTTGAGGTTTCCTCAAAAGACAGCCCCTTGCAATCGGTCTGTCGGGGATGCATGGTATTGGTACTGTTCATCTAGATAAGTGGTGAAAGGCTTGGAAACAAGAAATAACCAGGAAAGCACTATCGTGAGGTAGTGAAGCCCGCGCTATACGCTTGCGTTAGCGTCGGGAGAGGTCACTAATGCTAAGAATTAAATAGTCGGAGTCAACTGGTGTACATTCAATAATTAACTAGCGACGGGGAGCATCACACGCGATGCTCTAGTTGGTGGGGGACGAAGCAGAAAACTAGCATCGTGAGGTGTTGGAATCCCTCAGTAGAGCGACGTTCCAGAGCTTACTGGTGGGAGGATATCAAAATTCCAGCTATACTGTTGACATCAGATCAATTCGGGACAGTTTCACCAAAAAATTATGTAACAATAAGAGATTATTAGGTATATTAGAGCTGAATCCCAAATTTAGAGGAGTCATTTTTATAGGAGAACCCCATGCTACATCGTAAGATTTATCAACTTTATCAAGATGGTCGTGAGGTTTGTCTTTTTTTACGGGATCAACAAAGATGGATTGAAAACGGTACCATTGTTGATTTCGAGGGCGATCTTGTTACCATCCGCTATGAAACCGAGGATGAAGACGAAGTTAGTTCTTGGGAAGAAATGGTGCGATTAGATAGTATTGGTGCTGTCACTAGAAAACTAGCTTCTGTACCAAAAAGTACCACAGAACTTATGGTATCTGAAGATTGTCCCGAAGCAGAACAGATTAATGATCAGTGATCAGTAATCTGTTATTCTGAGAGTAGGCTAAGAGAAATTGTTTCTCCGTCAGTTAAAGGTTTACCTGTGCGGAGAACAAATTTTTCTTCAGGTTTGATTCCTGTTGTAATTGCCACCTTCCCTTCTGAGCGATCGCTAATTCTAATCTTTCTTTTACTAACAACCCCTTGTTTGGCTGCTAAATCTTCTTGAGTCACGACAAAAATATAATTTTCTCCTGCATCTTCCACAATAGCGGATTCAGGAATGATAACTTTAGTAGCAGAATTAGCAGCTAGGGTAACTCTGGCTAGTAATCCTCCCTTGATTTGGTTTTCAGGATTAGTCACGGTTATTTCTATAGGAATTTGTCGGGTACTAGAATCTGCGGAGGGGGAAATACGACTGATGGTGCCGGCAAAAATGCGATCGCCAAAAGCATCAAATTTTACTGACACAGATTTCCCTAAACTAATTTGTCCCAAATCTAATTCAGAAAGCGGAACAACCACTTTAACCTGAGTAAAATCCCCAATCTCAATAATTTCCTCTCCTTCTCGAATTAAATTACCTGGTTCGTTGATTTTAGTCACCACAATTCCCGTTGCTGGAGCAATTAATTGGCTGTAAGCTTGACGTTGGGCTACTTCTGCGATCGCTTCTTTTTGGGATTCAACTTGTCCGATACTAGCGGTTACGGCTTGCTTGGCGATGTTAATTGATTCCTGGGCGACTAACACAGTTTTTTGCGCAACTTCTGCCGTAGTTTGAAAAGATTCCGCTTCTTGTGATGATATTAGACCTTTTTCTGACAATTTACTATATCGTTGAGCATCACTTTTTGCCTGGGCTAATCTGAGTAAAGCCTCTTCTAAAGCGATTTCGGCGTTTTTGACTCTAATTTTTGCACTAGCTAATTCTGACTCTA
>JAAUYK010178684.1_pt1 | contig 17867 bp, 18 predicted proteins | sample 7278021 | NCBI WGS metagenome assembly JAAUYK01 (sample SAMN14350223, study PRJNA611818) | marine sediment metagenome | isolation source: surface marine sediment (1.8m) | place: French Polynesia: Moorea | collected 2018-08
AGGGCGTACCGTTCGAACGCGGGCCGATTGATCTCAAAGACTTGCCTGCCTACTTCGGACGTAAAGGAACCAAACCCGCACTGGATATGTTTGATGTCGCGATCTTTGCCGAGATCGTCGATGCGCCCATGGTCAGTGTTGATCAGATACTTGCACGTGCGGAGGAATATCGCGCCGATGGTGCCGATGTGATTGATATCGGCTGTCTTCCTGACACACCTTTTCCACATCTTGAAGAAACAATAACTGCGCTGCATGAGGCTGGTTTTATCGTCAGTATCGATTCGCTGGATGAAGATGATTTATTGCGAGGTGGTCGGGCTGGCGCTGACTATATGCTCAGCCTCAAAGAAAGCACTTTATGGGTCGCTGATGAGGTTGAATCTATTCCAATACTGATTCCCGATCAGCATGGTGATATGCCATCCCTGTATCGCGCCATCGATCAATTCATGAAAAAAGATCGTCCATTCTTTGCAGATGCGATCGTTGATCCTATTCATTTTGGTTTTACTGAATCGATCATTCGCTACTACGAGTTACGAGAGAAATACCCCGATATACAGGTGATGATGGGCGTCGGTAATTTAACCGAACTAACAGAGGCGGACACCACGGGAATCAACGCGATTCTATTTGGTCTCATTTCGGAGATGCGTTTGAATGCGGTACTGGCAACCGAGGTAAGCAAGCATTGCCGCACCGCTGTCCGCGAAGCCGACCTGGCAAGACGCATCATGTTTGCAGCGAGACAGGACAACAGTTTGCCCAAGGGATTGAATAGTGGGCTGCTTGCAACACACGATCGCCGACCATTTCCCTATAGCGCTGAAGAAATACACGAAACCTACCAGGAAATTAAAGATCCCAGTTACCGCGTACAGATAAGCGAGCAGGGTATCCATGTGTACAATCGTGATGGCATCCAGCAAAGCACCAACCCGTTTGAATTGTTTCCTCAGCTAGATTTGCTGCAGGATGATGCCCCGCACGCATTTTATATGGGGGTAGAATTGGCGCGTGCACAGATTGCCTGGCAACTTGGTAAGCGCTATATGCAGGATGAAGAGCTTGATTGGGGTGTATGTGCCGACGTAAAAACCGAACAGGAAAAAGACCGGGATTCCCGTGCCGCGCATGATATGAAAGAATTACGAAAAAATACCGCGGAATACAAGGCGGCGGGTTCCACGCTTCAAGCGAGTCGAAAGCGTAAGCAGAGAAAAACATGATTCACGAAATTATTGTTACAACCCTGGCGGAGAATGGTTCGACGCATATCGCACCTATGGGTATTCGTGAACAGGATGACCTGGTGGTCATTTCGCCTTTCAAACCCTCGGCGACGCTGGACAATATCCAACACAGCCGGTCGGCAACGATCAATCGCGTTGCCGATGTGCGCGTGTTTGCAGGTTGTCTTACAGGACGTCGCGACTGGCCACTGGTCGATAACAGCGTGACGACTGAACAACATTTGCAATGCGCATTGAGCCACCAGGAATTACAGCTCGAACGTGTTGAAGATGATGAACAACGACCCCGGTTTTTTATGAAGGTGGTACATGAGCAAACCCATGCTCCGTTTACCGGTTTTAATCGCGCACAGGCAGCGGTATTGGAGGCAGCCATATTGGTTAGCCGCCTGCATATGTTACCCGCAGAAAAAATCAGGAGTGAGATAGATTACCTGACTATCGCCATCGACAAAACGGCAGGCGAGCATGAAAAGACCGCATGGGAGTGGTTAATGGACAAAGTCAGGGATTTTCAACGAGAACATAAGCAGGACTTGATCGCGTGACCAAATTACTTGCCAGTGTCACTTCTGTAGCCGAGGCGAAAATTGCCATGCAGGCAGGTGTTGACGTGATTGATATAAAAGATCCCAATAGCGGTGCGTTGGGTGCCCAGTCGTGTAGTGTGATTAGTGACATTGTTACAGCGGTTAATCATGTAACGCTGACTAGTGCAACTGTTGGTGATATTGAACCTGACGCAGCGATATTATCGCAACGTATCGATGAAGTTGCGGCGACTGGCGTTGATGTGGTCAAAGTTGGTTTGTTTGCCAGTGAAGCAACATCAAACTTTCTGCACTGTATTGCCGAGGCAGTAGCAAAAGGGCATCGCATAGTCATAGTTCTGTTTGCTGAACATGCTCCATTGGAAACAACAGCAAAGGAGTTACAGCAACTGGGTGTTTATGGAATCATGATTGACACCTACCAGAAAAATGGACGGACATTACTTGACCATCTGACTGATAAAGAACTGTATACATTCGTGCAACAGGTTCATTCTCAACAGCAGATAGCAGGCCTGGCCGGTTCATTATCCATAGACCAGGTACAGTCGCTGCTTGCTATTGGCGCTGATTTTCTTGGTTTTCGTGGGGCACTCTGTCAGCAGGGCGAGCGAACGACTGAGTTGGATGAGCAACGACTGAACAAGGCCATGCAAGCAGTTCACAATGGCATCGACATTGGCTATGGTATGACAAATTCAACAGAACAAACGAAAGAGGTATTGAAAGATGGCGCAATGGCGTAAAAAAGAAAAAGACGCTACCTATACGGAAGAGGAAATTGAGGCGCGTCTGAAAGATGAGTTGCCAAAGTGGACTTTTGAGAATGGCTGGATTCGGCGCAAGTATAACACCAGCGGCTGGAAGTCGACGCTAATGGTGGTGAACACGGTAGGTCACCTGGCCGAGGCTGGCTGGCATCATCCTGATCTGACCGTTTCGTACGCGTTTGTCATTGTAAAACTCGTTAACCACGCGGCAAAAGGCGTCACTGACAAGGATTTCGAACTCGCGAAAAAGATTGAGGATGTCATTCAATGGCAACCAGGCAGCGATGAAGATAGCGACCTTGATGGAACACCGGACGACCCACGTTTCAAGTATATAAAATACGATTAAGCCTGACGTTGCCAGTGTCCGGATTTGCCCCCGGACTTTTCCAGTAGCCTGATGTTGTGCATAACCATGCCGCGGTCAACTGCTTTGCACATGTCATAAATTGTCAGCAAGGTTGCCTGAACCGCGGTCAGGGCCTCCATTTCCACACCGGTCTTCCCATGTGTTTCGGCCCTGCATTCACACTGCACACTGTTGTCATCTTCATCGCAATCCAGCTTGATATCGATATGGGTTAACGAAAGTGGATGGCATAGTGGTATTAGATCGGAAGTTTTCTTTGCCGCCATAATACCCGCCGTGCGTGCGATTCCCAGCACATCACCTTTCTTGTGCTGGCCTTGCATAATCAATTGCAGCGTCTCTGGTTGCATCTGTATCTGGCCAGCGGCAATCGCTACTCTGCGAGTTTCTGATTTGTCGCCGACATCAACCATGTGTGCCGCGCCTTTCTCGTTAAAATGCGTTAATTTGGACATATAGCGTATACGTGTTTGTTATACTGTGAATATAACTGAATCAATCAACACTTAGTACAACTAGCAATGGAAATTTCCGTAAAATACTTCGCCAGTCTTAGAGAAATCATGGGTACACCGGAAATACAGGTGGATATCACGGAGGCGACCTCTGTCGATGGCCTATGGCAAACGTTGTCAGCCGAGAAAACGGTGGAACTGGACAGCGTTATGATGACGGTCAATCACGAATACGTTAAACCCGGATATGTACTAAAGGCAGGTGATGAAGTTGCCTTTTTCCCTCCTGTCACCGGTGGCTAGCGTTGTTAATTGAAATCAGGAATGCATCTTTCTCTGCCCTGCAGGAGATCATTGATTACCAGTCTGGTCAGGACTTTTCCGGGCAGTATGGAGCGACTGCCAGTTTCATCGGTAGTATGCGTGATTTTAACGAAGACAAGAAAGTCACAGGGATGACGCTGGAACATTATCCAGGTATGACCGAAAAGCACCTGGAAGCAATCGCTCGCGATGCAATGCAAAAATGGCAGTTACTCGATGTCATGATTTTACATCGAATCGGCAAGGTCAAAATCGGGGAGGACATAGTCCTCGTAGCAACCTGGTCAGCCCATCGCAAAGAGGCCTTTGAAAGCTGTCGTGCCATCATGGAACAGCTCAAGTCGAGCGCGCCGTTCTGGAAGAGGGAAGACACCGGCAGCGGTTCGCGCTGGGTTGAAAAAAACACGCCCGGTTACTAGTTAACTGACTAGTGTCGCTGGTTTATTTTGACGTGACTTGTCGGCCTCGGTTTGCCAATGATTATCATCTTCTATGTACGCGAAGAGTGACTGTAACTGGGAAACATCTTTTTTTACTAAAGACGGCGGATACAGCTCGTGTACACCTTTACCCTGTGATTCTGCATTGACATAGTTTTGCGTGTCCCTGAGCGTGGTAATGACAGGAAAGTCGACCTGATCAAGAAAACGATTTAAACGTTGCAGGATTTTTGTATGTTGTTTTACCCGGTTTGTAACAACGCCCACGCGCACTGCAATCTTTCTCACTTTTACATTTAACAATAGTTCAGAGATAAGCCTGGCTGTGCCGTTAATGTCACTTTCTGACGGGACGACAGGTATCAACACATAGTCAGTGTGCAAGACAAAATCGGTGAGTTCGAAGCCGCTGACACCGGCGGGCGTATCAATAATGAGCCTGTCTGTGCCGACCGGGACACGCAATTGAAACGTGCGGGTCTTGCCGGGCGAAGGTTTGCTGGCGTCTATCCCCTGGATCATGGGTAATTCTTCTGGCCGTTTTTTCAGCCAGTTAAGCGAGCTACCTAACGGATCGTAATCGATTAGCGTCGTGTTGAGGCCTTCGTTCGCATAGTGACTGGCAAGGTTAGTGGCGAGCATAGATTTGCCACAGCCACCCTTGCTATTGATGATGGTGATTCGTTTTACCTTGTAACCGCTTGAGGAAACGACATGCATGTCATTCAGTTTTTATAGTAGTTATTACAACCTACTATAGGACATTACAGGCAAGAGATTAAATATAAATTATATCTTATTGATATTTATATAAAATAAAGAGATATTTAAAGTAAATTCTAGCCTACATCAGGCCATGGAATAGCTGCACATCCACGTGATCGCCAGGTTTGACCCCGGCACTGTCCATCGGTAACACGATAAAACAGTTAGCGTCCGCCATTGAACGTAAGATCCCCGAGCCTTGTTTGCCTGTTTTACGCACGGCCATTGTCCCGTCATCCTGTAGTTCCAGTACGCCACGCTGGTACTCCACGCGGCCTGGTCGTTTGCGTAGATCAGACAGGCACGGGACTTTTAACAGGGCAGGCGGCTGGTAGGGTTCTCCCATAAGCTGTTTTAGTGCCGGTTGCACAAACTGGTAAAAAGTCACCATGACCGAAACCGGGTTTCCCGGAAGGCCAAAGAAAAAAGTATCTGCCAACTTGCCAAATGTCAGTGGGCGCCCTGGCTTCATGGCGACTTTCCAGAAATTGACATCACCGAGGTTGGTCAGCACATTTTTCACATAGTCGGCTTCGCCGACGGATACACCACCAGATGTCAGCAGTACATCTGCTTGATCGCGGGCCTCGATAAAGGCTTTTTCCAACAGCGCCGGATCGTCTCTGACAACGCCCATGTCAATGATATCTGCGCCCAGTCGCGCCAGCATGCCGTGTAGTGTGTAACGGTTGCTGTCATAGATCATGCCGTCTTCCAGTTCTTCACCAATGGAGCGCAGTTCATCACCGGTAGAAAAGAATGCTACGCGAAGTCTTCTGATTACTGGCACATTGGCAATGCCTAGCGATGCCAGTATGCCAATATCAGCAGGGGTCAGTCGCATACCTGCCTGTAATACGAGGTCGCCCACGGCCAGGTCTTCACCGGCTTCACGCACGTTGCCACCCGGTTTGGTATCGGTGCCAATGAGCACGGTGTCGTTACTGTTCTTTTCAGTGTGTTCCTGGATTACAACAGTATCTGTATTACCAGGCATGATCGCGCCGGTCATTATGCGTACGCACTGGCCATTAGCGACATCTCCCTGATAAGGTTGGCCAGCAAAGCTACTACCCACAACGTTTAATTCAACTGTGCCGGACTTTGGAAGGTCATCAGCATGAATCGCATAACCATCCATGGCTGAATTACGTCCGGAAGGCACGTTAATACCTGAATGAATATCCCTGGCTAGCACCCTGTGTAACGCCTCGCGCACGGGAACTTCCTCTATCTCTGTCAGCGGTTTCAAGCTTGCAAAAATTCTTTCAAGTGCTGCATCCGGTGTTAATGAGCCGGGATCGAAATCATCCATGCAGCTGGCGTCTTTGGTTATCGTTGTTTCACTCATCGTATCTATCTGTAATCAGGGTTTACTTGATATGGTTTTGAATAATAAAGTCTGCAATTTGTTGATGGTTATTTAAATCAAGCTGTTGCAGTGGTCGAGGTAGTTTTTCCTCTGCCAGTTTCTCATCAGTGGCAATAGCCACGACGCTTTCATCGGCTTCAGCGATCAACGGGTGACCCAATGAAGGTCTATGCAGCTCTATCTTGTTAATTGCTTCGGGTTTAAAACCTTCAACAAGGATAATGTCGAGTTTATCCTGATCCAGCCTGGATATGTATGTAGCCAACCTGGTTTCCTGGTCTTCCTCGGGTTCTTCAACCATCAAGGCCCAGCGGGTCTTTGAGCCAATAAGCATTTGCTCAGCACCGGCTTTTCTTATCTCAAAACTGTCTTTACCAGGCTGGTCTATTTCAAAAGTATGATGCGCATGCTTGATTACGCCGACATTGTACCCCGCCTGTTTTAATAACGGGATAATGCTTACCAGCAGTGTTGTTTTGCCTGTACCACTATAGGCGGCAAAGCCGAGTATCGGCTTATTGTTATTATCAGTCATGCCTTGTTCTGCTGCATTAGTTTCTCTGCTTCGACCAGTTCATCGGGCGTGTTTATATTCATAAAAGCCAACGGGTAATCAGAAAAATCGACTTCCGTAAAACTGTGCTGGCCAAACCAGCGGTCAATTTTTCTTTCTCCTGCCTCTAAAAACGCTTGCAATGATGCCAGTAGCTCCTTCTTTAGCAAACTGAATACCGGTTGAATACGAGTACCGTTATTTGCAACTGCGATATCGTTTCCGTACATGCTGCTTGCCAGTCTTGCTACCAGGTCAGCAGGCACGAAGGGGGAGTCACATGGTACGGTAACAAGGTAATCTGTTTTGCAGACCGACATGGCACTCGCTATTCCAGCAAGGGGGCCATGATAGCCTTCCATCATGTCACTGATAACCGGGTAATCATAGGCTTCATAAAGGGCGTTATTTCGATTGGCATTAACGATTAAATTGCCGACCTGTGGACGTAAGCGGTTGATGATGTGTTCGACCATTGGTTTACCACAGAGTTTGATCAGTCCTTTATCCTGCCTGTCCATGCGCCTCGCTTCACCGCCTGCTAGTACTACGGCGGTAATGGTTTCACTATCGATCGCGTTCATTTTTCAGCGTTTCCAATTATGCTAGTCTGATTAACTTAAGGATAAACAACAGGGCAAGTACTATGAATGAAGATAATTTTAATATGGAAATGCGTAAATTTCTTAAAAAAGTCGGAATTACTTCCCAAAGGGAAATTACACATGCCGTTGAAACTGCCATCACCGAAGGAAAGTTGACAGGTTCAGAGGTCCTGACCACCAGGGTCGTGTTACAAATTCCGGAATTGGAACTAAACGTGGAGATCAATGGAGATATTGCGCTGGAATAATTACTTTACGTTAGCAATATCACGCTTGGGCGGCAATTCGACATCAAATTCGATCGCCTCTTTGCCGTGGTAGACAAGGAAATGTTTATTTTTGGCACGTGAAAGCAGGGTTATGCTTAATTCACGTGCCAGGCTTAAGCCCATCTGTGTTATTCCGGACCTTGATAGCAGGACGGGAATATTCATCTGCGCAACCTTGATGACCATTTCCGATGTCAGTCTACCGGTTGTATAAAAAATCTTGTCAGCACCCTCAATACCTTCCATCCACATCTTTCCGGCGATTGCATCAACGGCATTATGTCGGCCAACATCTTCGATGAATACAACCGGTTCTATACCTTTGCATAAAGCGCAACCGTGTACGGCACCAGCATTCTTGTACACATCATTGTATACAGAGAGATTTTTCAATAGGGCGTACAATGCTGATTGTTTCACCGTAACAGGTTTGATTTTAACCTGTTCGAGTTGTGACATAACGTCACCAAACACGGTGCCTTGACCGCAACCGGTAGTGACTATCCTCGGGCCGAGCTTCTCTTTCCAATCATCTCGATCAGCAAACGTAGTGATAGCAACGGCATTGACATCCCAGTCAACCTGTACCGATTTTATTTCGCGGATATCGGTAATCAAGCCCTGGTTCCTGACATAGCCCAATGCCAGTAATTCGGGTTGAGTGCCCAGTGTCATCAGGGTCACGATTTCATAACTATCGATGTAAATAGTCAGCGGGCGTTCGTCTGCGATATGCAGTTCACGCGTATTCTGGTATTCGTCGATGGCTTCGACGGCAAGCGTAGGTTCCAGACCGGCTTGCGTCATCTCGGGCCGATAGGTTGAGGACAACTTAACCCCCGGTAACGTTCATATGCCGAAATATGATTGGCTGTTCGTTAAGGTTAAAGTCATGACCCTTGGGTTTGATATCCATTGAGTCTCTAATTGCTTGCTTGAGTTTCTCATCATCACCCGGGTGTGCACGTATCACTTTACGCAGGTCAACAGAGTGCTCCTGCCCAAGGCACAGTAACAGCCTGCCTTCGCAAGTCAGTCTAACCCGGTTGCACTGGTCGCAGAAATTGTGGCTGTGTGGCGAAATAAAACCAATACGCGTTTGGTTATCAGCGAGTTTAAAGTAGGTGGATGGGCCACCTGTTGATTCCGTTGTTGGAATTAGTTCATATTTCGCAGATAAATCCTGTCTGATTTGATCGCTTGAGTAATAAGCCTCGGCCCGATCGTGGTCACCGATTACACCCAGCGGCATTTCCTCGATGAAGCTGATGTCGATACCTTTGTCTATTGCAAACTGAACGAGGTCGAGTACTTCATCATCATTACGATTTTTCAGTATAACGGCGTTGATTTTTATTTTGTCAAAGCCGGCCGCAAGTGCTGCATCAATGCCTGCAAGCACCTTATTCAATTCCCCAACCCGGGTAATACGTTTAAATTTTTCAGGGTCCAGGGAATCGAGACTGATGTTAATGCGTTTGACACCGGCCTGGCGCAACGGCGCTGCCAGCTTGGTTAGTTGAGAACCATTAGTCGTGGTGACCAGCTCCTTCAGGCCCGGTAAAGAACCAAGATCCTCGAATAATTTGAGGATATTGCGTCTGATGAGTGGTTCACCACCTGTAATACGGATTTTTTTTACGCCGAGTTCGGTAAAGGCTTTACCTATGCGCGCAATCTCTTCAAGCGTCAGCAGCTGTGCACGCGGTACAAACTGCATTTCGTCATCCATACAGTAGACGCAACGAAAATCGCAGCGGTCGGTGACGGAAATGCGCACGTAATCGACAACGCGGTTGAAGTTGTCGACAAGTTTATTCTCGTTTGCGGGGTGTTCGGTTTTCATTACTGACTACTACTAAAAATAATTGAATACAGAGCTGAGTATTATAAGTTATAGATTTATAAATAAATAGCTTGTCACCCAAACAGTTTCAGGACGCCTTTTCCCAATGGGAGTAGGGGTGATTGACAAGGCATATATTGTAATAACGCACGTCTTCAGTCACTTCTTGCCCTAGCCAGTCAGGATGTTCAAATTCTTCGTCTTCGGATGCCAACTCCACCTCTGCGACCACGAGCCCGGCATTTTCACCGACGAATTCATCGATCTCCCATGTATGCTGGCCAAAACGAAGCAAGTGACGCGTTTTCTCAATTAGCGGTTTGTCGCACAGGTCCTGCAGCATTTCCTGGGCCGCGATTAACGGTATTTCGTATTCATACTCGCTGCGTTGTGCACCGATAACTTTTGCCTTGATATTGATATCAGCACGTTCGCCAGTGACGCGAATCCTGATAGAGCTATGATCGTTACCGCCAAGGTATCCTTGTACCATGCGCAAGCTACCCGTGGTATGTTGTTTCCAGTTATCATTAGTAACAAGAAACTTTCGTTCAATTTCAATAGCCATGGCCTATCATAACGCCTAATAAGAACAAACACACGCCACTGACACCATGACAACTATGTCGCAATCCTTGCGCGAGGTAATGAATCCGCGCATGTTGGCAATATTATTTCTCGGCTTTTCATCTGGCCTGCCATTGGCGCTCAGTGGCATCACGTTGAAGGGCTGGCTTTCAACCGAGAACGTTGATATCCAGTCAATTGGCTGGTTTACCCTGGCGGGGCTTCCATACACGATTAAATTTCTATGGGCGCCATTAATGGACCGCTTTGTTCCTTTACCACTGGGTAGACGACGCGGCTGGATGTTTGTGACCCAGCTTGCCCTGCTGATATCTATCACGCTCCTGGCCTTCATGACGCCTGACAGCAATCTCAAGCTGATGGGCGTAACAGCTTTCTTTATTGCATTTTTTTCAGCATCACAGGACATCGCTTTTGATGCATATCGTACCGATATCCTGCATGCCAGAGAACGAGGTTTTGGTGCAGCAGTATCCGTTGCAGGTTACAGGGTTGCCATGCTGGTATCAGGCGCAGGTGCATTGATGCTTGGTGATTATTTTGGCTGGAATGTTGCCTATCTTACGATGGCTGCATTGATGTTGATTGGTATGACGACTTCGTTTTTCTGTCATCAGCCACAGGGAGAAGCACGACCGAAATCATTACAGGCTGCGGTGGTAGAGCCGTTTATCGAGTTTCTTAAACGCCCGTCGGCCATCATGCTGCTGGTATTAATTGTGCTGTACAAACTGGGTGATGCATTTGCCGGCACCTTGACGACACCATTTTTAATTCAGGCGCTCGAATTCACTGCTTCCGAAGTAGGTTTGGCCAGTCAGGCGTTTGGGTTAGCGACGTCATTGTTTGGTATTTTCCTGGGTGGGACAATTATGCTGCGTCTTGGTCTATTGAAGTCGCTACTCTGGTTTGGGGTATTGCAAGCCATAACTAACCTGGGTTTTATGTTCTTGTCCATGACCGGAAAGAGTTATGCTGGCATGGTAACCGTCGTCGGTTTAGAGAATATTGCTGGCGGCATGGGCACCGCCGCATTCGTTGCGCTAATAATGGCGCTGTGTAACCAGCGCTACACTGCGACACAATTTGCCTTGTTGTCATCGCTATCCGCAGTAGGACGCGTATTCGTTGGCCCACCATCCGGGTTCTTGATAGCGCAAACCGGTTGGACCACATTTTTTCTGATCACCTTTCTTTTGGCGATCCCGGGATTGATCCTGTTGTTCGCCGCCAGGCAGCAACTGGAACGGTATGATGTTAACTAATCGATTTATGGGCCCACGCGAAATGTACGCTTGCGCTCATTAAAGTTGTACCCGTCATTAAAGCCCTGGAAATAGCCGCGCTGGTACGCCTGTCGATATCTGTTCGCTCGTGAAAAGTGATTATTACGTTTGTAACCATGTTCAAACCGGGGCTGGCGTATATTCATGCGATTGCTGTAACTGGGTCTGACAAGTATTCTGTTTGGAGCGCGGCGATAAACAATGCCTGAATCCTTGCGAAAGTAAGGATTTGTAGCATAGGAACCGTTACCAAAGTTCTGACGTATCGCATGACTATTGGTGCGGCCGTATCCTTGCTGGTAGGTATGCGGCTTGTAATAAAGACCACCAATTGAGCCCCTGTTGTCGGCACTTGCCGGGTACGCCAGTGATGCCAGCAGGGAAAGCAACAATGCGCGTTTATAAAGAGTCATAACAATCTCCCGAGGGCGGGTTTATTTATTAGAGGGATAAAAAATAGAATGGTTGCAGACAGTTCCGGGCCCAGGGTGGCTATTCATTATTGCAGTCAGTGCCGTTTCATATTGCGTGCATCGTGGCTGGCACAGGAATTGGCTATGACGTTTGCCGAGCAACTCGGGGAGGTTGCGTTGGTGCCGGGAACAGGAGGTATATTCGATATTTACCTGGAACAGGAATTACTGTTTTCCCGAAAGCAGCAGGGGCGGTTCCCTGAGTCAAAAGAGTTAAAGCAATTGCTGAGGGACAGGATTAATCCGGGCATGTCGCTAGGACACAGCGACGACTGAGGTAAACCGTTAAGGCATATCCCTTGCGATACGAAAACCTATATTGTCGTAACCCTGTGATGCCTTGAACTTGTCACGTTTTGCTGTGCGCAGCGATTGCATAGGCGCGCTGAATGCACCGCCTCTGACAACCCGGGATACGCAATCACCACCTTCCCATACTTCTTCGGTTCCTGGTGCATCCTTGTAATTAGGATGCCAACAGTCGTGCACCCACTCTGCTACGTTGCCAGCGGTGTCGTACAAATTGAAAGCGTTTGGTTCAAAACTGCCTATTTTGGTTGGTTGACGGGGATTTAGGCCAGTATCGCAATTGAAACAGTGAGCGCGATTTGGTTCTTCATTATTACCCCACCAGAATACCGTCTGGTTTCCGGCATTCGCCGTGTATTCCCATTCCGACTCGCTCAACAAGCGGTAACGCTGTCCGGTTTCCTTACTTAACCACTTGGTGAAGTTATAGGCATCATCCCAGTTAATAAAGAATACAGGATGTGTAGCTTTATCAAGGTACAGGTTGTCGGGCACTTTTCGACCAGTCGCGGTTGCAAATTGCTCGTATTGTGCAAAGGTAATCTCGTACTGGCTAACAGCAAATGACTTGATGCTAACATCATGCTGTGGTTTCTCTTCTGCAAAACGCGATATTTTGCTTCCCATTTTAAAAGATCCAGCAGGCACAACCACCATGCTTGGTCCCTTGCCACCAGACTTAAGTGAATCGGTGAATACACTGTCAGCTTTTGCCGTTTTTTCCGCCGGGGTAGGGGCAGGAGCAGGTGCGGGTTCTTCTGCAGGGGGCGATTCTTCTGTTATTTCTGCCAGCGTTTCTTCAGTATCTTCAACGGCATCAACGAGTTCTGATGAGTCTACATCTGCGTCACCGCTATCTTCCAATTCAATAGTATCCGTCGATTCCGTAGTCATTGAAGTTTCTGTCGAATCGTCTGCCTGTTTTTTTCCACCTGACATGGCCATGAATCCACCCACGCCGACAATCAGCAACACAGCTACTACACCAATAATTAAGCCGGTCTTGCTTTTTGATTCGCCTGTTTGTTCCTGTTCCAGCTTTACAGTTACCGGTTCAGGTTCAGCAACAGGGGGCGTTTCCGGTGTTTCTGCTTCGGATGTGGATTCTATACCTGCTGATTCGTCGGCTGTTGACTCCAGCACGATATCATCATCTTTTTCTTCTTCAGGCTCTTCAGGTGTTGGCTCAGCAGCAGATTGATCACCCTTAACATTAACGACAACAGCGGTCGTGTTGTCTTGACGAGGCATATTGGCGTCTTCTACTGCCTGCATTAATGCATCCGCACATTCCTTTGGCGATTCAGACCACTCGGAAAACTGAATAATTTTGCCCGAGCTGAGCGTGTCAAGACCGTCACTACAGATGATTATGCGATCTTTTTCCTGAAGCTCGAACGGTTCCTGATTAACGTCTATTTCATTAATATCTTCACCGGTCAGGGCGCTCATTAACATGTTGCGTGACAGACCAGGTTCAGGCTCGACCGGTGTACCCTCTGCTTCCATGCGATCAAGGAAGCCGCCATAACTATGATCGGCGTTCTTTTTCACAAGCTCTCGATCTCTAACCAGGTATAGATGGCTGTCGCCAACGCTGGCCCAGGTAATCATGCCTTCCTCGAGTAGGGCAGCAACCATGGTACAACCCATGCCTTCCAGCGCGGGTGTTTCGTTAATGGTTTCCTGGATGGCGTTGTTGGCCTTGACTACAGCCTGTTCCAGAATATCGGCGGGACTATCTGCGGGATAATTGGCAGAAATGTGCTTATTAAATGCCTGTACGGCCATGTTACTGGCGACGTTACCGGCAGCGTGACCACCCATACCGTCCGCTACCACAACCAGCGCACTGGGGTTGCCTTTGCTATCGGTCAAATGGGTGATCAGGAAAGCGTCTTCCTGGTAGTCTCTAGCGCCGTCAATCTGCGATCCGGCCAGTTCAAACGTAAGCGCCATACGTTAAGATTTCTCCATGTATAATTTTTCGAAGATATTTAATTTACTGATATTCTTATTATTTTCTTAAGTGGCTTAACGTAATCTATGAATAAACCTGCCTGTTTATTCTAGTTTTCACTATCCTAGCAGTCTACCAATAATTATGAAATAAGATATTGATTACCGAACATAAATCCTTGTTTGCAGTGAGCTGAAACGAGGTCCCGGTGAATCCGAAAATACGACATGAAGCAAATAACAAACGACAATATTATCGCGCACCTGCAAAAGCAGCTGCAGTCGGTGCGAGGCGTTGATTACCATCGCTTGAAGCGTCGTTTGGCCAGGATCAATGAGGCAGAACAAGAAAAGCTGGCTGCACTGGAGCAAGCCATACAACAGTCTATCAAGCAAAGGCAGTGGCGACTCGATAATGTTCCGCAAACGCAACCAGATACATCACTGCCAATTTACCAGTGTTATGAAGACATCAAGCAAACTATCGCCGATAACCAGGTCGTAATTATCTGCGGTGAGACCGGTTCCGGCAAAACGACCCAGCTACCACTGTATTGTCTTGATACTGGTCGGGGAATAGACGGTCAGATTGGACATACCCAACCGCGTAGACTGGCTACAAGGACAGTCGCAAAGCGTATTGCTGATGAGTTGCAAACGGATCTTGGTACCAGTGTTGGTTTCAAGATAAGGCACCAGGATCAAACAGCAGATAATACCTATATCAAGATCATGACGGACGGAATTCTGCTAAGTGAAATGCAGCATGATCGTTTCCTCAACGCCTATGACACAATTATTATTGATGAAGCGCACGAGCGAAGTTTAAACATTGATTTTCTTCTTGGTTATCTAAAAAAACTGTTGCCTGACAGACCGACGCTTAAATTGATAGTTACGTCTGCAACTATCGATGTTGAGCGTTTTTCCCGGCATTTCAATAATGCGCCGATTATCGAAGTCCCTGGCAAGACCTATCCTGTCGAAACTATCTATCAAGCACCCATTGAAACGGATGACCATGTTGAAGAACCGGAACAGTTAATACTCGATGCAGTACATGAGCTATCTGGTTATGACATGGGCGATATTCTTGTTTTTCTTGAAGGAGAGGGCGAGATACACGAGACCGACAGGTTTTTACGCAAGCAAAAACTGCCCGATACGGATGTATTACCACTTTATGCAAGATTGAGTTCCAGCCGGCAAGGCAAGATTTTTTCTCCGCATAAGCGCCGACATATTGTGCTTGCAACCAACGTTGCCGAAACGTCAATAACGATACCCGGAATACGCTACGTCATCGATACAGGTCTTGCGAGAATCAGTCGTTATAGTCCTCGTGCAAAGATTCAACGATTGCCGGTAGAAAAAATATCACAGGCTGCAGCCAATCAACGCAAGGGTCGCTGCGGCAGAACGAGCGAAGGGATATGCATACGGCTTTATAGTGAAGAGGATTTTGAAAATCGCCCGGCTTATACAGAACCCGAGATAACCAGAACCAATCTTGCATCTGTCATATTGCAAATGAAATCACTGGGACTAGGGGATATACGAGATTTTCCTTTCCTGGAACCTCCTGAAGAAAGGCTGGTTAGTGATGGCTTGCGCTTGTTGCATGAAATTCACGCATTAGATAAGCATGGAAAGTTATCGAAAACAGGCAGGATGATTGCCCGCTTGCCAGTGGAGCCGCGCTATGCACGAATGCTGGTAGCCGCAAGGGAATATCACTGTCTTAGTGAGATGCTAATAATAGTGAGTGCGCTCAGCATACAGGATCCACGAGAAAGACCTATTGACAACTCCGCGAATGCAGATAAGAAACATGCCGTTTTTAAGCACGATAAATCGGATTTTTACTGGTATCTAAATCTTTGGCAGTTTTTACAGGATCAAAGAAAGAATCTCTCACAAAGCCGATTTAGAAAACTATGCCAGACGAATTTTCTGTCCTACATGAGAATACGGGAATGGCAGGATATACATCGACAGTTAAGGCATGTATGTACCGATCTTGGTTTTACATTAAACAATCAAGCTGCCAGTTACCAGAATATACACTGTGCCATATTGACCGGATTACCAAGTCATGTTGCCTGTTTAACCGACAAACATGAATATACCGGAGCAAGAAATATTCGCAGTTACATCTTTCCCGCTTCTAGCCAGTTCGACAAAAAACCGAAATGGCTTGTGGCCGCCGAGCTCGTAGAAACCTCCCGGCTTTTTGCGCGACAGGTTGCCAATATTGAGCCTGAATGGGTAATAGCGACGGCCAGGCATTTACTCAAATTTAATTATTCCAATATTCACTGGAATGCTGCTTCGAAGCGTGTCATGGCTCATGAAACAACCACATTATATGGATTAACCTTACGTGCGCAGCGCAGGATTAATTACGGACGTATAAATCCGACAGAGTCGAGGGCGTTATTTATCAGGCATGCCCTTGTTAACGGGGAATACGATAGCAATATTCGATTTCATAAACATAACCAGCAGTTAATTGATGAGATTCGCAGCATAGAAGTAAAAGTAAGGCGTCCAGATGTACTTAATGAAGAAGCTGTTTACGATTTTTATATGAACAGCCTGCCTGTTGATGTTTACGATGGACATTCACTGGAAGCGTGGATAAAAAAACTCGACCAAAAAACTGAAGAAAAATTGTTTCTGCAGAAGTCGGATCTGCTGCTAGGTAATATCGATAATAATATCGATATTACATATCCTGATACATGTCCTGCTAATGGCCTGAACTTGCCACTTGAATATAAATTTACACCTGGCAGCAATGATGATGGCTTGAACGTCAATATACAACTCGAAACGTTGAGTCAGTTCAAGCAAACTGAATTCGATTATCTGGTTCCCGGGTTGTTAAAGGAAAAAGTAGTGCAGCTGTTGAAGTCCTTGCCTAAGCAAATACGAAAACAACTTGTTCCTATACCTGATACTGCAGAAGAGTGCAGCAAGCATCTACGCAATCATAATGTTCCTCTTTATCGAAATCTTTCGAGTTACCTGTTTAGAAGCAGAGGTATTAAGATTGAAGATGATGAATGGTCGAGCTGTATTATACCAGACTATCTTAAAGTTAATTTTCGTGTGTTTGATACCGACAAAAAGCTACTTGCGCAGGGCAGGGATTTAGAACAACTGCGAGAGCAATTATCCATTAAGGCTAATACTGCATTCAACGCAATCGTTGATGCTGAATTTACCAGGGTTGAAATAAAGGACTGGACGCAGGGAGATATCCCCATAAGCGAGGTCATCGAGACAGATGGCACGAAATTAACCGTATATCCAGCCCTGGTGGATGATAACGGCAAGGTGTTTCGCGAGGTTTATGATAGTCGTGAATCAGCAGAGTACTACTTTAGATATGGTTTGCGCGCCTTGTTTAAATCAGTCCTGCATAAGGAATTAAAATATCTTCGCAAGAATATCCATAATCTGGATACGCTTGCGTTGGCTTATAGCACTATAGGAAATAAACAAAGCCTCGTTGATTCGATTGTCAATAACGTGATTGATGAAAGTTTCCTGTTTGAGTCTCGTGTAATTAGACAAGCAGAAAAATTTAAGGCTGCACTAGCACTTGGCAAGCAAAGACTATTGTTAAACGCAGAGCAGTTATCTCGTTTACTCGAAACAATTCTTAAGA
>JAAUYK010147821.1_pt1 | contig 17866 bp, 15 predicted proteins | sample 7278021 | NCBI WGS metagenome assembly JAAUYK01 (sample SAMN14350223, study PRJNA611818) | marine sediment metagenome | isolation source: surface marine sediment (1.8m) | place: French Polynesia: Moorea | collected 2018-08
AAAAAAGGATGGTCGGCGATGGATTTTGATTCCTGGCAACCTAGCGTCAGCATGACCGATAGCAGCAACCATCCCACAACTATTTTCTGTCTATATATGAATGCCATGATTATTTAAAACCGTTTGACACAATTATAAGCATATTTAAAGAAGGAATACACACTATTGGATGCAGGGTTTGGAGAACGATTATAAAATTCGACGGGCGTTGCGGAAAACTTTTCGCCAATAGGTGTTGTCAAGCCTTGAGATGGTGACCCCTTGGCGATACGATGTGTGTGCAAATTCACCTTTGGAAAGATAAATGCCGACGTGTCCTTTGTTGCTGGATATCTGGAAAAATACCAGATCGCCGGCGCGCAGGTGCTGCGGATCAATGGAACGGCCAATTTGACGTTGAGCTGTAGTGGTGCGCGGCAGGCGCATGCCAAAGGTATCTCTGTAGATACGCATGACAAAGCCAGAGCAGTCGATACCACTTTTGCCGGTGCCACCCATGCGATGGGGCGTACCATACCATTCACTTACTTTGTTGCGTAACTGGTTTTCGATACCCTGGTTTCTAATTTTGGTGCGTGAAGTGGAAGCGCCCGGTTTCAAGTTGTCCGGTGAGGAAGTGCAGGCACTGAGCAGTACGGCCAGAATGAGTGCAGATAAATACACCCGGCACGCCTGAATACAATGTTTATTTAAGCAGACCGAAGATCCCATAAACTTCAATCATTATACCATGTCCAGATTTAATGGCAACGAAACACGCACAGCCACCACTTGACTCCGGGCACGTTCAATTTCCCGGGCAAAAAGCGAACAGGTCACGATAGCTTTTTTTACTGTTAATTTAGTAACTTTAGCGCGTAAAAGCAGTTCACTATTAATCGGCGTCGGTTTCAGATAATCGATATTCAAGTTGGCCGTTACATACATAATACCCGGTTCGGTGCCAGGTGCCCGGCCTTCGGCCTCATAAGTAGCGGCAATGGCGGTCCCTATGCTGTGACAATCGATCAGGTTGGCGATCAGACCCCCATAGGCCACACCGGGAAAAGCCGTCTGGTTCGGCAAAGGTGTGTAGCGAAAAATTCCTTCGTTGTTTTGCCAGAAGGTTTGAATGTGTAAACCACTCGGATTGTTTCTGCCGCAGCCATAACAGACGGCAATGTCTTCGGGATAATGGTTTTGTATCGGTTCAATAGCCATTGCCTGTACCCCTTTCTTCAATAATTGTATGCCTGCATACAGCCATAAGATTGCTGATGCTATGTTTTTACTTGATTTTTCCGAACGCACGCAGGTATTTTTATATGCGAATAATCCTTTTCGCTGGGTCACGTCATTTGGGGTTGTGATTCCCAATGTCTCAATCGAAGTCGCCAACATGAACTTGACCATATCCGGCACTATAAACATTGGGGCCCATTTTTCATCATTCTCTGCTTGGCGGCAAGCCTGGCGGCCTCCTGTCGCGGGAAACATCCTTACCGTGACAATCTGTTTGAACATGAAGCTTTAAATGCACCATAATGTTATCATTTTAATTCATTGAGGGTATGAATATGGAAGGTGTGTTCAGGCGTCGAATTCAGGCAATCTTGTTTTTTTCCACTTTGATTGCACTCGGATTTGCTATTTTTTATGGTGCCTATCATGGTCCTTGGGATCCGCGCTTTCGGCGTCGCATGGAAGAAACCAGAAGTATATACGATAAAAAGCCACCGCCCCCACCACCCATTGTAAACGATAAAGCCACACTTACCCGTGGTCAGCCTTTGAAAATCGGGAAGAATAAGCTTCTCTACCATGGTATTGAAAACGAAAAACTTCACATAGCCGTCTATATTCTTGAGTTGGACCCTGAGGTCGCCTATCATCATCGGATTCCCATTAAAGAAGCTAAAAAAGGGATCCGCCTCGGAGGGCAGGCATTCAATCTGATTAGTTATGGCCAATCCAGTCTTCAACTCGGCTTGCGAAACACATCACCTGGCAGATGATCAGTTTGGAACCCATGCCTAGCCATCGTTCAAGCCAGCCTTGCATCATCTGGTAGACCATGATTATTGTATTCGATTTGGATGGAACCATCAGTGATCCACTAATTGGTGTTGCCAAGTCTATCAATTACGCCCTTGCAAAGTTAGGCGTTGCACCCAAAAACCAGGAGGATCTGGCAATCTATATTGGACCTCCCTTGCATGAGAGTTTTGCACAATTGTTGGGGAAAGATGATGCCGACCAGGTTCAAGCTGCGATTGCCTTCTTTCGCGAAAGATATATCCAAGTAGGATACAGAGAAAATACAATATATCCCGGAATCACCGAGATGCTTCAACGGTTAGCGTCATCACGGCAGACACTTTATATTGCGACCAACAAAAAAACGTCCATTGCCAAATCGGTCGCAGATTATTTTCAAATAACGCCCTATTTTAAAGATATCCTCGGATGCGGTTTAAAACGCCAAAAGATTGAACTGCTGAATGTAATCAAGTCCAGGGAAGCATCTAACCACGGCGTAATGATCGGTGACCGAAGTTATGATATGCGCGCTGGGAATTTGGCTAACTTTTATTGCATTGGTGTATCATGGGGATATGGCAGCCGTAAAGAACTGCTGGAATCCGGTGCGGACTTGATTTGCGACACACCTGAATCACTTAAAAATTTCCTCAGCTTTAAACTCAAGCATTCAATTGAAAATGACCGGGCTTAAAACACTTTTTTGTGCCATGTATAATCAATCTGCCCTGATAGTAAAAGCGTTCCTGCTTTTAATGCTAGTTCTGCTAACATCCACGGGCTGTTTCAGTCGCAATCTTCTTCGCTTTATGTCCACTGTTTCTGACGGTCCCGTTGAAAATGTCAATTCCATAAACGGTGTTGAAAAAGAGCGGTATCGATTGTGTGTCACCGGCGATTTGAAAAAAGAAGGCCCCGGTGAATATAGAGTAGATATAAACCCGAAGCATTTTGCCAAAGCGAAGCTTAAATGCCGCAATGAGCAGTTTGTGATGCGCAACGGGAAAAGGGTTTGCAAGAGTTATATGGTTCCAGTTATTCACATTCGCAAACAAGACATCCATTGGGGTTGTAATATTTCGGATTATCATTCATCGCCTGATCATTTTGTATTAATTTCTGGCGCGACTAGAAGACAATTGATCATTCAAGATGCATACGGCCATGACTTGGTGGAGGTGAAATTAAAGGACATCTATGAAGATACCAATCCGATTGCGTACGGATTGCTGCCAATAACCCTTGTGTTAGATATCGTTACCGGCCCCGCCCAAATGCTGGGGAATTATATGATGGCGGGTGAAGTATATGTCAAACATCAACAACATCACGACGCAACACCAAGAGGCCGTCGGATCTATGCTCGGCAGTAATTTAAATCACGGGTGCAGAAAAACAAACCCATCGAATTGTATGATTTACTTTCAACAAAAATTTTATATATGCTTTGGGTTGGATGCGTTTCAGCATGCAGTTGTAGAAAATTGATGATGAGAATGGTAGCCAATATCGTCATTTTAATAGGTTTATTCGTTTTTGCCAGAATCTTGTATAATACGGCTAACGGCCATTTGGCAGAACAACTTTTCACCCAACCACAGGGTTCGTTTAGTGAAATCTTTTTGGTGCTCGCTTTAAGCCTCCCCATTCCCTTACACATTATTTCGGTCGGCTTGATTCTGCAACGCAAACGGTTATCGCGGTCTTGGTCGCGAATCGCTTGGGCCGCAGCTGTTATTTCAGGATGTTGGTTAGGCACAGCTTTGGGGATCAAATTTCTACTTATCTGAGCAGTCGCGTCAAATAGATCGAAGGTGATTAATTTCAAAGGAGAAATAAAATTATGGCAATGTTGTTTGAAGAAACCGATATTAACGGCATGACGCTTCGCAACCGAACGATACGATCGGCCACCTGGGAAGGTATGTGTGAAAGTGACGGTCGCCCAACAGACAAATTAATAAATTGTTATCGAAACTTGGCCAAAGGGGGTGTGGGTTTGATCGTAACCGGCTTTGCGTTTGTGCGCCCAGAGGGACAAGCGATGCCCGGTAAAATGGGCATTCATACCGATGATTTTGCTTTGGAAATGGAAAAGCTCACTCGAGCGGTCCATGATGTCGGTGGGAAAATCTGCATTCAATTGGTGCATGCCGGCGGCCAAACCGAATCGAAAATCATCGGACAGCAACCGTTAGCGCCATCGGCGGTGAAGGTAGACCAATTTCCGGAAACACCAGTGGAACTCGGCAAGGGTGATATCAACACGATAATCACTGCTTTCGGCAAAGGGGCGCACCGGGCCAAGGCCTGGGGCTTTGATGCCGTACAAATTCATGGCGCCCACGGGTATTTGATAAATCAATTTTTATCTCCCTTAATCAATCGCCGCACAGACGAATATGGCGGCAGCACTGCAAACCGCAGCCGGTTTTTGCTTGAAGTATACCGAAATGTACGCACAAATGTCGGTTCTGATTATCCGGTGCTGATTAAGCTGAACGCATCAGATAACTTAAAAGGCGGACTGGAAACTGATGATGCGATGTATGCCGCTGAAAAGCTTTCAGAAGAAGGCATTGATGCCATTGAAGTTTCGGCCGGGACACCCGCATCTGGCGCCATGAACCCTGCACGCCGGAAAATAAATGTGCCTGAAAAAGAAGCTTATAATTTGGATTTGGCCCTCAGGGTTAAGGCGGTAGTAGATTGTCCGGTAATGACGGTGGGCGGCTTTAGATCATATGAAGTGGCGGCCAAAACGATCCAGGAAGATGGTATGGACTATATTGCCATGTCACGTCCGTTCATTCGCGAACCGGATTTACCCAAGCGATGGTTTCAGGGCGACCGCAAGCCTGCGCAGTGCATTTCATGCAATAGTTGTTTCGGTCCCGGCCTAAAAGAGGGCGGCATATATTGCGTGGTTGAGAAGAAGGCACGGGCAAAGGCTGCGAAAGTATAGGTGGCAACTGTTGGGAAAGGACTTGAAATGAGCGAAGTTACCGTTATCGAAACACAGGATCGTAAGCAGGGTGTTGCGCAATCAATCCAAGCGCTTGGCATTAACCCCGTAAAAAACAAGGACGTCCTCATTAAACCAAATTTCAATACGGCGGATCGTGTGCCCGGCTCTTCCCATAATGACACCCTTGCCGCGCTGATCGATCAGCTTTGGGAAATGGGTGCTAAATCCATTGCTTTGGGCGAAAGAAGTTATGCGGTTACGCGCGAGGTAATCCAACAAAAAGGGGTGCTGCCAATTCTTCAAGAAAAAAATGTCATCTTAATTGATTTTGATGAACTGGACGAAAAGGATTGGATCAAATTTAAACCTGACAATTCGCATTGGTCTAACGGATTTAGAATTGCCAGGCCGATACTAGAAGCTGAATGTTTGATTTCAACATGCTGCCTGAAAACCCATCAATTCGGTGGTGTGTTCACAATGTCATTGAAATTGCACGTGGGTGCTGTGCCGACCTTTCGAAACGGTTTCCAATACATGAGCGAACTGCACCAATCGGTTTATCAGCAGGAAATGATTGCCGAAATTAACGCGCCCTTTGCGCCGGACATTGTTTTGCTCGATGGCATTGAAGCGTTTGTTGACGGTGGCCCGGCGACCGGCACGCGTGCCAGTGCCAATGTGTTTATAGCAGGCACCGATCGAGTTGCCATTGATGCGGTCGGGGTGGCCATATTAAAACACATTGGTAGTAATGCTGCGATTATGCAGCCAAAAGTTTTCGAGCAGAAGCAGATTGCCCGGGCGGTCCAATTGGGCATCGGCGTTCGGTCGGCCGAAGATATCGATTTGATTGCCGTCAATGAAGCTAGTGTCTTATACTGCGATGCAATTGAAGCCTTGTTGCAGTAAGATATGAATTTTTTATACATCAATCGTTAAGAATCGAGTGCGGGTGCCTGTTTTCGCATCCGTTTGTTTCATTATGTTTAATTTTATCTTATATGCCGCCGCGGCGTTAATTTGGGGGTCAACCTGGTTTGGCATTAAACTGCAGTTGACGCAAGTGCCCCCCATTCTTTCCGTCGGATATCGGTTTTGCTTGGCATCAATGATATTGCTTGTTTATTGTTACTTTACCAAGCGGCGGCTGAAATTTACCTTGTATGATCATCGATTTATGATGATCCAGGGTTTCACGCTATTTGGCCTAAGCTATATTATGAGCTATCTGGCCACTTCCTATCTAACCAGCGGTTTGGTAGCGGTGATCTATTGCACGATCCTTATGTGGAATATCCTTAATTTACGATTGTTCATGGGCCAGCCGGTTGCCTGGCGGGCATTTGGGGGCGGCATCCTGGGCCTATCCGGCATATGTATGGTTTTCTGGCATGATCTGTCTGCATTTACCGCGACCCGCGGCTTAATTGGGTTGGGCATGGGGCTTGTCGGATCGTATCTGGCCTCGTTGGGCAATATAGTTGGGTCGCGCAATGCCAGGGCGGGTGTGCCCGTCACCCAGGCTAACGCTTACGGCATGGCCTATGGTGGTCTGCTCACCCTTGCGATTCACTTTGGTAGCGGTGGCGCGCTTACCATGGATTGGTCCATCGGCTATCTCGGTCCGATGTTGTATTTAACCATTTTCGGCTCGGTTGTGGCGTTTGGTTGTTACATGCTTTTAATCGGTCGTATTGGTGCCGAGTATGCCGCCTATGTCACCCTTTTAATGCCGTTGATTGCGCTGATTATCTCGACATTATTCGAAAATTACCAATGGACGCTAAACGCCGGCATCGGCATCACCATTGTTTTAGCCGGTAATCTGGTCATTTTGACGCCAGCCGAAACCTTGTGCAGGGCCTACCGGCAAACCAAACGTATTTACGCAGCCGGCTAAGCCGGCATCAACGGTTGGCAGCCATTTCAAAAATCAGCCGATTGGGCTCAAGCGGTAAAACCTTGCAGAACATTAGAAAGAAAGGAGCCGAAAAATGGATACCGTGCGTTGGGGTGTTTTAAGTACCGCCAAGATAGGCCTTGAAAAAGTAATCCCGGCCATGCAAGCAGGAAGCTATTGTGATGTCGCCGCCATAGCATCGCGTAACCTGGCAACCGCGCAAGATGCTGCCAAGCAATTGGGAATCGACAAAGCTTTCGGATCATACGAAGAACTTCTTGCAGATCCTGACATTGATGCCGTCTACAATCCGCTGCCAAATCACTTACATGTTTCGTGGTCGATCAAAGCATTGAAAGCCGGCAAGCATGTGCTTTGTGAGAAACCGATTGGAATGAATGTTGCCGAAGCTGAAAAGCTGCTGCATGCCGCTCATACGCATTCGCATCTGAAAATAATGGAAGCTTTCATGTATCGCCACCACCCCCAGTGGCAACGGGCCTTGCAGATTGTTTCCCAAGGTAAAATCGGCAATTTGGAAACGATACAAAGCTTTTTTGCCTACACCAACACCGATCCGGAAAATATTCGTAATATCCCGGAAGCTGGGGGCGGTGGGTTAATGGATATCGGCTGCTATTGCATTTCTTTGGCACGCTTTCTCTTTAGCGCCGAGCCGCGCCGAGTCATTGGTATGATGACCTACGATCCGCAGTTTCAAACCGATCGACTCACCTCGGGAATACTAGATTTTGATAATGGCAGCGCCACATTCACCTGTTCAACCCAGTTAGCCCCCTATCAGCGCGTAAATATATTTGGCACCGAAGGAAGAGTCGAAATCGAAATACCCTTCAATCCGTCGCCCGCGCAAACGTGCAAGATTTGGTATCAGCATGGCGGTGAAATCGAGGAGATAATGCTAGAGATTTGTGATCAATACACGCTACAGGGAGATTTGTTCTCCCAAGCGGTCCTAAAAGACTCTCCAGTACCGACGCCGCTGGAAGATGCGGTGGCGAACATGCGGGTGATCGAGGCCATCATCCGCAGTGCTGAAAAAGGCGTGTGGGAATAAAGTAAACTGCCGAGCGGTCTTTGCAGTTAATGTGAGCAAAGGGTGTATAAAGTGCCGCTGAAGCAAAAGAATTAAACGTGGGCGCATTGGTTAAAAAAAGCATTATTGGCGACTATAACCCTATGCGTGAATCGCACGCTGGCACGACTAAAGCTTTAAAGCATGCTGCGCGCGCCCTTGCGGTTGATCTGGAAACGGGATGGTTGCATACTGATATGCTTATTGGCACCTGAGGCGGATTTCAGCATGAGGAAAGGAATAAAAATGCGATTTGCAAAATATCACGGGCTTGGCAATGATTACATCGTTCTTGACCCGCAACATTGGCCGGCAGTCCCAACCGAAAAACAGATTAAAACGATTTGCCATCGGAATTTCGGTATTGGCTCCGATGGGATTCTATATGGGCCGATGGAAGGCAAGGAGACTGATTTCGGTCTTAGGATTTTTAATCCCGATGGATCCGAGGCTGAAAAAAGCGGCAATGGTTTGCGTATATTTGTTCGTTATCTTTGGGACCAGGGCCTTATTGCAGAGAAACCGGTTAAAATTTGGACCTTGGGTGGGAATGTCAATGCTGAAGTAAAAAATGATGGTCAAGAAATCAGAGTGGCAATGGGTCGAGTCAGCTTTCAGAGTAAAGATATTCCCGTTATGGGGACCGACCGTGACGTTATTAATGAAACCATCGAAGTTGGCGGTGAACGCATCGTTTTTAGCGCGGCCACCATTGGCAACCCGCATTGTGTTGTCACCGAAGGTGAGGTCTCGTCGGAAAGAGCATGCCGTATCGGTCCCTTGTTGGAAAAATATGAGCTTTTTCCCAACAAGACCAATGTTCAGTTCCTGCGCGTCGTAAACCGGGCGGCGATTCAAATTGAAATTTGGGAAAGAGGTGCCGGCTATACATTGGCATCCGGCAGCAGCAGCGTCGCTTCCGCGGCGGTAGCTAAAAAGCTCGGTCTGTGCGATAATCACATTACCGTGCACATGCCCGGCGGAAATCTGTCTATCGAATTCAACGAAAATTATGATGCCATGATGACCGGTCCTGTTACGGCGATTGCAGCTGGGCAGATCCACAGGGAAGTATTAGAATAGTCTTTTAAACCAGGTTAAAATCTTGTCTAAACGTATCTTATTTGAGGTAATAATCGTGCTTGGTGTGTTGTTATCGGTTGGGCGTTAAGTGCTTGATCGCTTCACGTACATACGGATATACGGATTCGCTGATAATCGCATAGCCTTGTGCGGTCGGATGAATGCCATCCGGTTGATTGAGCTCCGGGATACCGGCGACACCCTCTAAAAAAAAGGGGATCAACGGAACTTCTTCGCTTTGAGCAATCTGCGGGTAGATTTCGGAAAATGATTCTGCATATTCCTTGCCTAAATTTGGCAATGTTTGCATGCCGGCTAAAATGACGGTAACATTTTGCGTTTTCAATTTTTTAATAGCGGCGATGATGTTTTGCTTGGTTAGGTTAGGGTCAATGCCCCGTAAACCGTCATTGGCGCCGGTTTCCAGGATAACGATATCCGGTTGGAGCTTTAGTATCCAACTGATGCGCGACAGGGTGCCACTGCTGGTTTCCCCGCTAATACCGGCATTGATGACCTTATAAGTCAGGCCCTCCGCCTGCAGTTTACGTTGAAGTCGTGCGGGATAGGCCTTGGCTTCATCAACTCCGAGCCCCTCCGTCAGACTGTTGCCGACCGCAACAATAATTCCTTGATAGTTTCCAGATGCATTGTCAGCAGCGCTCACGACACTGCCGTTATCCCCCAAACTTCCCAACAAAACGGCCACGATCAAAAATACAAAAATGTGGTGTAGCTTATTGCCGGCAATCATCATATGTTGTGTTTTCAGATTCACCTTTAATGATCCCCTGCGTGTCAAGGGCTATTCCTGAGTTTGCTCGCGTAAAAAAGACACAGGTTTCTGGTTCAGGATCGACAAAGAAGACGGCAAGCTGACCATTACTACCAGTAGCATCGTGGCGATGATCATCAGCAGACTTGCACCGGCAAACGGTTGGTAATCGATATTCAGCACCATTTTACAGATGAGCCAGCTGCCTACCTGGGCAATGGCCAATGCCAAAGCGCCACTTATCAATCCCAGAAACATATTTTCCAGTGTAAATACTTTTAATATGAAGCTGCGACGGGCGCCTAGGACTTTATAATACACAGCTTCACGAATTCTGGCAATGCGTGTTGCCAGAACGGAGCTGATTATAATCAGTACGCCGGCGGCTATGCTAAAAACAGTGAAGAACCGTACGGTTTTTGATAGCTTTTGCATCACGCCCGCAACAACAGCCAGTGCCTCGGTAATATCAACCACACTGATGTTTGGAAAACGTGTCACAATCCGGTTTTGCAAATCGGCAACAGCGGTTTTGGAGATATTAATGGCCGTGAAAATGGTTTGCGGTGCCGTTTCCAAAACTTCTTGCGGAAATACGAAATAGAAAAACGGGCGCAGCGATTCTTTGGTACGCGTACGGATGCTGGTGATTGTTGCTTCCAAAGGTATTCCTTGGATGCGAAATGTAATGCGGTCACCAATGCGCATCGATCTGATTTCCTGAACCGTATCTAGCAGAGAGACTTGCACGCCATTGACATCGTTTTGAAACAGGTTTTGACCTTCGCGTATACGTTCATCTGCCAGAAGGTGATGGCGATACGTTAGATTGAATACCCGTGCTAAATTATCGCCCCTGCGTTGGCGCTCTTGCTGGCGATCAATTTTTTCATCATTTACGGCAATTACCCGGGCCCGCACGATGGGATAAAACTCTGCGGGTTTTCCAAGCGTTTTTTTAAAATCAGCTAGTTGCGAGGGCTGGATGTCAAGAAAGAAGAGATTGGGTGTATCGGACGGATAGGATTCAACGAAGGAGGCATCCAGGTTGCGCTCCACCAGATATATTGCAAAGATAACGGTTACGGAAGCGGTTAGGCTGATGATAATGGCGCGTGTGGCATTGCCTGGCCGAAAAAGTCCTTTAAGTGCCTGACGCAGCAGCAGTGAGCGCACCGGTAGGCGGTTTAAGATCCATAAAACGAATTGGGTAAAAACGGCAATAAGCAGAACCATTGCCAGTATTCCCAAGACAAAATATATTCCCGTTCGGTAATCATTGATATGCCACAATACGCTGGCGACAAATACCAGTAAGATCATCACCAATCCACAAAAATAGCCGATGTTTTTTTTGACCTTTACCCGCTCTTTTCTAAATATGACGGTTGGTTTAAGAAACTTGACCCGTTGTAAAGGAAGAAATGTGAATACCGCCACGGCGACAAATCCGATGACCAACGCTTTGATGATGGCGGTTGCCGTCAGGGTCGGTGCCAAAGCTTCGGGTAACAAAGGGGCCAATGCTGAAAACAACAGGTTATGTAACAACAGCCCCAGTAAGTGTCCGATAATTATTCCAACCGTGGCATATATGAAAGCGATAAGTAGGTATTGGCGAATGATGAAATCACTTTTAGCTCCAATGGCTTTCATGATGGCAATTGTTTTCTGGTTGTCGCGCAGCAGAGCGCCCATGGCGCTTTGAATACCAAACCCTGCCAATAAAAGGATTAGCATTCCAACCAATGCTAGAAAGAAAAAGAAGTTGTTCAGAAAACGTTTGATGCGTGAATTGGCCGTGCGGTAGGTGTTAACGCGTTCTTCTAATCCTGCTGTTTTTTTCAAACGACTGGTAAGTGCTTCCAATTGGCTGTCATCAGCAACCTTGATTAACCACAAATAACGAATCCGGCTGCCTTTTTTTAAGAGATCGAGGGCATCTAAATCATCGGCAGATATGAAAATACGGGGCCCCAAGGCAAAGAAGTTTAGGGGGCGATCGGGTTCCTTGATCACGGTGTCAACAATGGTTAGGTGTGAGTTTCCGATTTTCATTCGATCGCCGATGCCGAGGCCTAATCTTTCCAGCAACAACGGTGCAACAATAATGTTGCCGGGCGCCAATACTTGCTGGAAGGGGCGTCCGGAAGCCAATTCGATGTGGCCATAAAAAGGATACCCTTTTTCAACGACTTTCAATTTGGCCAGCAGTGAATCGGGTCGGTCGACAGCCCGTGCCATGGAGTAAAATTCATACACCCGCGCGCTTTTGATCATAGTGGCGTTTTCCAGGGATTTGATTTGATTGGCAAGATTATTTGAGATTGACAAACGCGATCGCACGATGATGTCGGCGGCGTGTAAGGCCCGGGCGTCTTCTGTCAAGGCCGTGTTGACCTGATGGGTCAAGCTTTCCAAGGCGCTGATCGTAACGATGGATAACGTGACGCACAGAATAAAGACAATCGCCTGTTGCCCCCCACGGGTCATCTGTTTGAGAAAAAACGGTTTAGCCCACATGCTGGCGTTCCTCAAAAAGTCGGCCATCTTTGAGCATGATGATGCGATCAGCCATAGCGGCAATTTTATTGCTGTGAGTTGCCAGGATCAGCGTGGCTTGATGCTCGGTCTTTAAATCAAGCAGCAAGCGCAGAATGGTTTGGCCGTTTTCAGAATCCAAATTGCCCGTGGGCTCATCCGCAAAAAGGATGCGGGGTGCATTGATCAAAGCCCGACAGATGGCCACGCGCTGTTTCTCACCCCCCGAAAGTTGATGGGGATAATTAGCCTTACGGCCTAAAAGCCCAACCCTTTCCAATAACGTTTGGGCCTTTTGGCCGGCAAGGCGATCTTTGCAAATTTCGGCCGGAAACGTAATGTTTTCAATAGCAGTCAGTGACGGTACCAAATGAAACGATTGAAACACAAACCCGATGGTTTGGTTACGCAGCGGCGCCAACTCATCTTCATGCATGTGGGTGATATCTTGTCCCTGCATAAAAATGTGGCCACCCGTAGGCTTATCTAAACCGGCCAAAAGGCTTAACAGCGTTGTTTTACCGCTACCGCTGCTGCCGGTAATGACAAGCGTCTCACCTTCGATCACGTTAAGGGAAACATCTGACAATATGCGCATTTCACGGTTTTCAATGGCATAATTTTTATGAATCTGTTTAGCTTCGATGATACGCATACTCCGCCCTACTTCTGATGTTAAGTGACCAATAAAGTCCTATCAAAATAAATACTGTGAAACGCAAGGTATCAGTGTGATATGTACAAACTTGAAAAGAGCACTAAGCATTCAAATTAACATAAATCTTTACCTTTCTTTTAACACTCTCGGCTAACGGTAATCACCCTCTGGTTATTATCAATATCATCATCCGTGCGTGTCATTGGTCCATCCGATTCGAATACCACTAAATAACCAAACGGATTTTTTGAAGGAACGCTATCCTGTCGGCGACCGATGTTAAACCAACGCATAATTATCTGCAAATATTGTGTTAGGCAAGGCTGCTATTTACAGTGTCGTTGGAGTGCACTGGCGCCCACCAAAATGCTGGTGAACGACGGTGGTTTCAGCAAGACCCATTGGAGTGCTTTCTTGGGATGGCAGGGTATCACGAGATAACGGGGGAACTGAATCGCCGAAAAAATTAAGCAATATGGTGTTAAGCTTTTTTCTTAAAACAGCGTATGAGTAATAACGCGAAGCAATTTTGAAATTATGGGTGACCATTGCCTTGCGCCTTTCAGGGGATTCTAGGATTTCGGCAACCTGTTGAACCGTATCTTTGGTCAGAAAGCCATCCATCACAGTGAGATCAAACCCTTTGGGTTCGATATCACGTACAAATGTGTCATAGCGATTAATGAGCAATGGTTTTTGAAAATAGATCGTCTCGAGAAAAGCATTACCAAATCCCTCACTAAGGCTTGGATACGTAACGAAATCGGCATTGGGGTACACATCCCACAAAGAGTGGGCTTTTTGGCTGGTTCGGGGATTTTTCCAAGGGCAGGCAATTTGGGCGGATACCAGAAACAGATCTACGCTGTGTTCGCAGGCATAGGTTTTAAGCCATTCTACGTATTCATAACCTTCGTCACCAGCCTCATGCGATATCACCAGTTTGTAGCGCGGATTGCGCAGTTCCTTAACCAATTCAATGGCTTGTTCGATGCCTTTACGTCTGACAATGCGTGTCGGTTGCAAAATCATGATGTCATCGGGTTGCAGCCCAATGGATTCCTTAAATGCGTCCGTGGAAAAAGATTCCATACGGGGAGGATTTTCAAAATCTAATACATTGGGTACCACCATGGCAGAAATGCCGGTGCGCAGTGCTAACTGCTCACGGGCTTCAGAGTTGATGACCACATGCTCAATGTTAGGCAAATTGGGCGGAAACGCCATACGGATATAATCCCCCACCCCGTTGACGGCAAAGCGTACTCGTTCCCAATAAAAATCGTGATGGTGTGCAATTGTAGGGATTTGGGTTTCGGCAATGCATTCCGCTAACGCAAGCCCCAGGGGAACGTGCATGGGGATCGTCAACGCATTTTCGACAATCATCAAATCGATCTTAAATCGATCAATAAAGGCGTGTAGCTGTTTTTTAAGAAGTGATCTTAGGTCATGAATCTGACCAGTTACAGACGGCTTGCGTCCGGTTTTTCCCAGAATATGGCCATTAATTCGGTCATTGAGCTGGTGTTTAAAGTGTGCTTCAGAAACCAGAAAACTACACTCTGGGTTTCGGTCGAGCTTTCCGGCAAACCAGAAGCACAGATGGCCGTTTTCTTCAAAAACCTCTGCCCATTTACTCGATTCAAGCGAAACACCATCTGTTCCCGCAAACCGTGTCGATACAAATCCGATATTCATGCTTTTCAGCTTATATTCGGTCCCTAATTTAAGTCGGATTGAGCTCTATTGTTTAATTTTATGAAAGCGTCAAGACAAATGTTAATTTGATACAAATTCAAATCTAATCACCATCATATAGATGGCAACTTTGACCGTTACAAAGCATAAAAAAGGAGAGACGGTGCTCTCCTGATTCAGTGTCCAATAGTTACTAAATTCAAAGTAAATGGGCCATAGTCCTTTAACCTCCAGCGGTTTGCGGAAACGCCGTATTGGCGTAAAGATATTCCATTTTCTCTTTATGCTTTAGCTCTTCGTTGGCAATTCGGGTTAGCAGATCCTGAATGTCAGCATCCTCATGAATGGTGGCCAATTCTGTGTAGAACTTGAAAGAACTCAACTCACGGTGGGATGCTACTAAAAAAACATCGGCGCTATTCATGTCGGTCTTGATTTCCGGTTCTTGCTGGTGCTCGGCAATTTTATAGTAAACCACATCCGTTAAACGCATCTTTTTAGCCCCGTATTTTCCCGCCCTGTAATCAACGAGAAATGCTTTATGCTTTTTTTCCTCGCCGGCAATAAATGTGATGATATCTTTGGCACTTTGATCCTCGATTTTGGCATGGATTTCCATGTAAAAATCGTACGCTTCTTCTTCTCGTTTTATGGCTGCATCGATAATTTCAGCAAAGCGTTCATCTTCCATACATATTCCTCCTATCTGTCAAACAATGCTATTTAGTTTATCTTAAGCCAACAAAGGAAATTGTTGAATGCTACCAATGTTAACATAATTCGTTATATTATGGCTCGTTTGCAACTAAACATAAACATAAAACAGATTCATAAAACGACAACTTGGTTTTACGGCTACATAAACATAGCGTGATGGGTTAATTTTAAACGTGCTTAGCTTAATTCGCAGTGGTTAATTGCTGTGAAGCTTTGACTGCCAGCATTTTTTCATGCAGACGCTCGGCACGCATGCAGAAGGTCTCCAGCTTGGCGTTGATAAGTTGGGGAAACGGTGAACCGTCACTTTCAATGGCTAAAAAGGGTAGATCTTCCACATCGGCGAGAACCGCACGAATGTGATGGTTGTCTGGTTCGGTCTTGAGTTTTGCGTCTCGGTTCATGGCTTCAGCAAGAATTGCCTCAGAAATGCGGTTGGGCATGCACCCGAATGGGCCGATGGCGATCACGCCGCAGGCACTGGATGAGATTTCGGTAATCGATCCGCCAATCGTAAGAATAGCCTCGCCGGTCATATCGGGTGCCATATACGGCGATGCGTTTTTAATAAATTTCTCCACATTCATGGGGTGATCGTGAACCAATCCGGAACGGGCAAGCAGTGATTTGATTTGCTTTTCATATTTGGCCATAAATCGGCAGCGAATGTTGAACTTAAGCTTTTCCAACAATGTCATGTTGGTTTCCGCAAGGCCCTTCTTGACCAAGTAGTTGGCATACAAGACCCACTCCGCCACCGGTGAGCAGATGGTGGCAAATCCCATTGCAGCCAATTTTTCGGTTAAATACTGGCGCGAGAGGCCATCACGACGAACAAAAATTTCGCCTGCCAACAGGATTGTTGGAACCGCTTCCGGTGACCGCTTTAAAGGAATCTGCTGCAAACTTTCAGCCGTGCGTGCAAGCTGATGCTCAATGGCGGTATAATCGCCCGTTTCCAGTTCACCAATGATGAGACAAAGCTCTTTTTCAAAAAGCCTCTGGGCTGCGTCTGTGTTTTGAGCATTTGCCAAAAGCATTGCCCGTATATCTTCCAACACATCAGAAATAACGACGGCCCACCATCCGATGCGGTCAAAACCTTCTCCCATACCGATGTAGGAGTTTTCAGACGTCAGCGAAAACAAGGCGACATCGGCAATCTCCTGGCGCCGAATCAAATCTTCCATGAAAATGCGGTACTGGCCAAAGCGGCAGGGACCCGATCCGGTAAACATAAAATACAAAACGACCTCATCATCCCGTTTGCCGTTGCGTATATAATTCAATAAGGTACCCGTGGTCAAAATAAGCGGCAGGCATTCCTTGCATGATGTATTGGCACGGCCCAGTTTGAGGACATTTTCATTTGAAGGTTCGTGTGCCTTAGCATTAAAACCGCGACCACGGAGCACCGCTGCAAATACTTCAGAGCCAATGCGACCCATTGATGGCAGCAACATCGTTACCCGAGGATCGGTCAAAGACAGCAGTTCTCCCGATGAGCTAAACACGTGGGCATCACCGTTGTTTAAGACGAAGCGTGCCGGGTTAAACCGCTTCTCTTCGATTGAAATGGCTTTGTCGGCCAGAAGGCGTCGATAGGCCGCTATAATGTCAATAAAAGCCTCGATACGGGTTTCCAGGCCGGCATCGGCTGTGTGGCTATCCAACTCCAAAGTGAGAGATGGTTTCCGCCCCATAATATCGCGTACGTAGCCAATCACAAAAGAGTCCGGCCCACATGAAAAATTGGTAATATAGGTGGCGAATAACTGCGGGTGTTTTTTTACAAAGCGTGCGGCTTTGATGATCAGTTGCCCCATACCCCAGTACATATGGCGTTTGGTTTGTTCATCCTCAAGCGGTAAGAAATCCAGCGGCATTACCATGATTCCCCGGGAGGCGATTTTATGGGGAATGCCCATGTGGGCCTCATCGACAAAGCTGTTATAGGGGCGTCCTAAAATCACGACCGCCATCTGATTCGGATCTTTTTGTAGGGCTGTCAATGCCTTGGCGCCAATCGCTTTTAATTCGTTCAAACATTGTTCCTGACGTGCGATAGCTTTTTGAAATGCCTTGCGGGCACGACTTCGTTGAACACCGAGTATTTCAACGGCGGTATCGATCAGGGCATTCTTGCGAGCATGCAGCTCCTTGGAAAGGTCAATGACCGGGGTCAGTAGCTGAACACCATCTTTTTTCAAAGCGGCGATTTTTTCATTAAAGGCACTGCGCAGATAATAGGTTTCACTTTGAACCACCGGACATACTTCCGAGTTGAGTTCCTGGCTTTGACTCGGCACCGCTTTAAAGTGCGGCAGAAAAATATATTCCGGAGGATCGGGCATCGCCAATAAACTGTGGAAGAAGCCGTGGGTCAGTTCTGCAGGAAAGCAAAA